>MTKZ01056965.1_pt3 | contig 92508 bp, 70 predicted proteins | sample 1042781 | NCBI WGS metagenome assembly MTKZ01 (sample SAMN06212207, study PRJNA360539) | anaerobic digester metagenome | biome: Wastewater treatment plant; material: sludge; isolation source: anaerobic digester fed with sludge from wastewater treatment plant | place: Denmark: WWTP Viborg ... | reverse complement strand
ACTGTTCATCATTCTAATTACAGTAGCAGAAGTCTGGTTATTTTGGATAGTCAGTGCGTTAGTTGAACCGGTTCGGTTAATACGACCGTCGATAGTTACGCGTTCAGTACCATCGAATGTAATCATTGAGGTAGGTGCAGTGCCACTAATGGTGTAATTGCCCGTTGGATAAATGCTAATAGTGTATGGATTGTTGTTTTCGCAAGTTATTTTCTTCAACGGAACTACACCGGATTCGGAAAGGTTCGAAGTGATGCGAACTTGCAAATTACCTACCAGAATACCATTATTCAGGGCAGCGAAAAGACCGTCAGAATTTGTTAAGCTTGTAAATGGTTTACCTTGCCCGACTTCGACAATACCAGCAAAAGGAATTGAGATGAAGTAGCTGTGCTTGACGTTTTCTACGGGGAAATTGTTTATATTCAATAGAGTTGAAGTAAGTGGAGTTGGGAAGATACCACTGGATGCACCTGTAAGATGATTAGGTGAGTTGTCCTGCGCAACAATGAAGTATTCAATTTGATCACCCGGGATTACACCTCCATAAATTAGGTTGTAATCGATAGTGAAATTGTAGGAATAGCCAGAACCAGTTCCCGTTGTATATTTCCAGCCATCGGAGGCAGGAGTGTTGTCGATAAACGTATTCGCATTAGATTTTTTGCGGAAGTAAATACGTGGTGGATTTGCAGTATTGTTCACACCGTTATAGTCGAATACAGTAGCTGCAAGAGTTCTATTCGAAACTTCCGAGGTATTTAGTAGAGGCACAAATGTAATAGAAGGAGGAACAATATCGCCAGCAATTTCAAATGCACCAATATTTGGAATTGTATCTGAGCGAGTGTTGCCCAATAAGTCTGTTGTATATGCAGCAATTGGAGTAGCGGCACCAATAAGCGGGCTACCGTCGACTGGTACGAGCACTTCGTTGTTGTTAAATAATGGGTCGACATTTATTGAGTTTACATCTTGACCTGTAAGAGCTTGAAGAACAGGGAAAGTATCAACGTCTTGCGCAATATATGCTAATTTGCCGTTTGGACCGGCAACATAGTAATTGTTATAGTTAAAAGTGGAGTTTGTAAGACTTGAAGCACTTGTAATGTATACAGCATAAGCTTTATAGTTCGAAAGCCCTGTCATTGTATTGACAAATACGTTATTGCGCACGTCTATGTTGTTAGTTGAGCTTGTATAAACCATAAGAGCGGTTGAGGCACCAGCAGCAGTACTTGTAGCATAATTATTGCCATACATATTAACTGAGTTATAGTAAATCTTATGACCAACGCTTGCGTGAATTCTAATGCCCGATGGAATATAAACATTTGAAGTTTTATTTGTGTAGTCGTAGATACCTGCAATTTCATTATTTACAATTTCAGTATTGTTGCAGGAGGAACCAACGTAGATACCATTACAATATGCTGTTGTAGTACCTGCGATCTGGCGGATATAGCCAATTTTGTTGGCAAGTATCTTAACATTAGCGGACGAAGTAATGTAAATTCCGTACATACTTGAACCGCCTTGCAGATTCTTTATTGTATTACCTACAACATTGCTATTACCACCGGAAGAAAGATAAATACCATAAGTTGTTGAATTACCAGTGTTCTCAATAATTTCATTATAATTGAAGTTGCCTGCACCAGGTGAGGATAGATACAAGCCGTAGAATGAATTTGAAGAAGTGTTGTTTCTTGTAATGTTGTTCTCAATATTTGTATTTGTTGCATAATAGTTGTAAATACCATAATGATAAGAGCTGGTGTTGTTTTCAATTGTATTGCCAATGATAGAATTGTATGAACCATAATATGGATAAATGAAATATGATGAGCTTGTCGTAGTATTGTTTCGAATTATGTTATTACTAATATTAACGTAGTCTGAATAATATGGGTAAATAGCATAAACAGTAGAGGAAAGATTGTTATTTTCAATAATATTGTTAGTTGCAGTACTATAATGAGAATATGAAAGGTAAATACCGTAATAAGTGGAGGAAACAATACTATTGGAAAATGTATTGGAATAGACAAATGTATTATTTGAGTAGTAAGCGTAAATATTGTAAATAGCACTCGTTGTGCTAACTTTTACATTATTATGAGTAATTTCAGTGCTATCAGCATAGTAAATATAAATTGCATAATAATGTCCATCGTTTGGTGTTGAGTTGTTTCCGAAGTTGTTAAATTTAATCTTAGTTCCAATTGATTTTTCTGAAGAGGAACCATAAACACGAACACCATAGTAAGCTCTATAAATATCATTATAGAGAATTTGCACATTGCGGTTACCGCCTGCCGCTGTTAATGTAGCGCCACCACCTACGACAATACCGTAAGAAGTGGAAGTGCCCGATGGACCAATGATATTGAGATTGCGGATTGTAATGTTGTTGGCACCGTTACTTGTTGGAGTAGTGCCTTTTTTAATCCATAAAACTGACTGAGAACTTTCAGTATTTTCGAGAGTAATAGCGTTCTGCGAACCAGTCATATTAACTCTACCGTCAAACACCAGATTGTCTACATCATCGAATGTAATTAGAGCATTTTGAGCAGGGCCAGAGATTTCGATTTCAGTTGTTGGGTATATGTAGATTGAATAAGGTGTAGTGGCATCCGATGGAATTTCCTGCAAACGAACAGTGCCGGGTTCAGTAAGATCGGAAGTAAGCTTTATATACAAATCTCCTGTAAGAACCCTTTCGTTTATATAAGCAAATGCACCATTTGAACCTGTCAAGTTTTCGAACTGTTTACCAGCACCAACTTCAATTATACCAGAAATTTGCGGTTTAATTTTGTAAAAGATATTCAGTCGTTTGATTGGGAAGTTTGCTGCAACAAGGTCGACACTTGTCGGTTCAGTAGAGAACTCACCGTGAGAAATTGCAACTTTGTGAGTAGGAGAATTGTCTTGTGCGACAACGAAATATTCAATTTCATCACCGATGGCGGCACCACCATAGAGAAGAGCAGTATTTATTGTAAATGAAAAGTTTGGAGCAGTGCCAGTTGCGACAGTATATTTCCAGCCGTTTGTAGCAGGAGTATTGTCAACGTATGTATTTGCATTAGTTTTTTTCTTGAAATAGATGCGAGGTGCATCGGCACCCGTAGCAATACCACTTAAATCTTGAATGACAGCAGTTGTAGTTCTATTGCCAGTAGTTGTAGTATGTCCAAGCAGGGAAAGTTCGATAGTTGGAGCAACATAATCTCCAAATACTTCGAAAGCACCGAGAGCGGGTGCAGTCGATGAACGAGGATTGCCAAATAAATCTGTTGTAACAGCGGCAATAGGAGTACCAAACCCCATAAGTGAGTTAGTAAACGGAATAAGATCTAAGTCACTATTGAAAACAGGTGTTATATTAGTTGAATTCTGGTCCTGACCGGTTGCAGTTTGCCAGTCATTTATATTAAGGATATCATTACTTGCAAAGCGACCAAATACACCATTATTACCAGATACGTAATAATTATTGTAGTCAATCACTGAATTAGTCATATTAGCAGCATCAGTAATCAAGATAGCATAAGACTTTGAATTAGGAGTGGCAGTTGCACTGTTTGAGAACGTGTTATTTCTAACATTCCAGGCAGTAGTTGTAGTATAGTTAATAACTAAGGCAGCAGAGTTCAAATCTCCCCCTACGCCTGAGAAATCGCCAGATAGATGAACTGAATTATGGTAAACTTGAATATCAGTACCGTAGCGAATTCTAATACCAGCCGGGATGTAAAGCGGATCAGTGGTAGAGGAAGTTTTCGAAATACCACTAATTGAATTATTATACAATTTCGATTGAGTCCCGTAATACAGATCGATACCTGCAACACCTGTAGTATTGCTTGAATTAGACAAATTTTGAATAATATTATTTGCTATTAATGCATTTGTGATATTCGAAGAAGAATTATATACATAAATACCATTAGCTGTAGTTGTAGAATATAAGCTCTTAATAATGTTATTTGTTACAACTCCATTAGAATGGTAGTAAACATAGACACCGTAGGCAACAGAAGAACCACCCTGGTTATTCAATATCTTGTTGTTTGTAATAGTATTAGCTGAACCGTAATATGAGTAGATAAGATATTGAGCTGAAGATGAGATATTATTTTGGATTAAATTATTGCTGGAAGTTGAATTGTTACAATAATACAAATAATTGCCATACATTGTATGTGTGGATGTAGTATTAGAAATTTCGTTTTCAGTAACCAATGAATTGTTATTATATCCAACGTACAGAGCATAAAAAGTAGAGGTAGAAGTTGATTGGATAATATTCCCTTGGATAAGAGCGTTATTGCAATAGTAAACGTACATACCATAATGAACAGATGAAGTAGCAGATTTAATCACATTATCGGTAATTTCGGGTGCTTCGCAGAAATATGTGTAGATTGCGTAGTAGTGCCCTAAACCTTCGGTAAGGTCTTTACCAAAATTATTATTGCGAATTTTAAGACCCGTAAGGTAGCCATCAGAAGCACCATAAGCACGAATACCGAAATATGCACGATAGATGTTGTTATATTCGATGGTGATATCGTTGTTGCCGGCGGCAGCACTTGTAAGTGAAGCCTTACCGCTTATTGCAATACCAAAATAACCAGCTGTCGTTGGATGACCACCAACAATATTGCAATAGCGTACGGTATTATTTCTTGCTCCATTAGAATTAAATTTATCGCCACGGTAGAACCAAATAGCAGCACCGGGACCATTATTGATAATCGTCAAAGCGGGGGTGCTGCCTGTTGCATTAATACGACCATCAATAATTACTCTATCGGCATCTTCCAATGGGATGATAGCTAAGCCTGTACCGCTAATAGTATAATTACCTGTTGGATATATCTTAATGTAGAAGCTTCCGCCTTGTGAAGTAACAGCTTCGAGAGGAATTTGACCTGTTTCTTCCAGATCGGAAGTTATCTGAATATCTAAATCGCCTGTTAGAACACTGAGTTGAAGCAGTTCAAAGACACCACCTGGCTTGGTAAGTGATGTATATGTTTGCCCTTGTCCAACTTGAATGACACCCGAAAGAGGTGCAGCAATTACATAACTTGACGAGACTGTAACCGGGAAATTAGCAATGGTCAAATTAACAGATGTTGGAGCAACGTTAAATTTTCCATCACTTACTGCAACATTTGCAGGATTGTTCACATCCTGTGCGATGATAAAATATTCGATGGCTGTCCCTTGATAAACGCCACCATAAATTTTTGAGTAGTCTATTTCGAAAGTGAAAGCATTGCCGGCAATAGAAACTGGCTCGACATACTTCCAGCCATTTGTTTGATTAGTATTATCAATAAAGACATTCAGATTGGTCTTTTTGCGATAGTAAAGACGAGGCTTATTGACTGTATCTACGGCTGTGTTGTCTGTGATGCCAACCAGAAGCGTAATGTTCTGAGTGCTTGTTGTATTGGCAATTGGCTGGAAAACAATTTCGGGAGCGATGAAATCACCTTCATTTTCGAAAGCACCAATAGTTGGAGCGGTCGCCGAACGTGAATTTCCATCGAGGTCCTCAGTAATAACACCAATAGGTGTTCCCGCACCAACAAGTGGAGAACCAAAATAAGGACGCAAATTAGTATTCGAGTTGTATAGAGGATTTACGCTGATGGAGTTGATGTTTTTGAGTGTATCTCGATTTTTGAATGCTGTTAAATCAATAAAATCAGTGGTTCCAATGCCTGCGAGAACTGCATTTGAACCAGAAACGAAGTAGTTGTTGTAATTAATTGTTGCTGAGTTGAAAGGTGCATCAGCACCAAAGTAGATTGCAAATGATTTTGCAGTAGCAACAGAATTTTCCTGAGTATTGACAATTGTGTTATTGCGAATATCGCAGCCAGTAACGGAAGTATTTAGAGCAATGCCCGCAGAAAATCCTTGTGTGGTTCCGCTTACAGATTTGTTACCATAAATGTTAATCGAATTGTTGTAGACCTGGTGCCCAATACTTCCAAATAGCATAATACCCGATGGAATATACTGGAACGAAGTTTTATTAACGGCATCGTAAATACCTGCAATGGAGTTATTGTAGAATTTGGATTGGTCGCAAGAGGAAGAAACATATATTCCATAAGCAGATGTGGTAGTACTTGCAGAACCTGTGGAAATATTAGTTATTTCGCAATTGCGCACGGTCGAATTAGCTGCACTTGCAAGATAAATTCCATAGACGGCTGCATTGCCTTGGATATTGCTAATTTTCCAACCATTGTAGTCATTGTTTGAACCTGAGGAGTTATATACTGCTGCAAGAGTGGAAGTCGAACTATTAGTAACATTCTTTACTGTACAATTGTTGAATGTATTGTTTGCACTTGAACTGAGAACATACCAACAATACATTGTAGAAGAGCCAGAAATATTGGAGATTTCGCAATTATTAAATGTATTTCCCGTAGATGTTGAAGTTAGATAAACACCGTAAAATGCAGTACTGTTGGAATTTTTGATTGAGTTATTTTCAAGGTAATTGTTTGTAGCATACGGCATATAATAACCGTATAAAGTAGAGCCGGTTGAAGTATTTTCTATTGTATTATTAGTAATAACAGCATTATTAGCATAATAAATGTAATAAGAGTAACAAGTACTTGATGAATTTATAGATAATTTATTGTTATCAATAATTGCTCCATCAGTATAGTAAACATAGTAACCATAGTAGCAACCGTCTCCGGGGGCGCCATTATTGCCGATATTGTTATTTCTGATTTCTATACCTGTCGCTCTTGGTGAAGAAGTAGCATAGAGACGAATTGCATAATAAGCTCTATATACATTACAATTTAGGATTTTAACATTATTGTTTGTTCCACCACTGGTAAAAGAAGAAGTAGAATAAGCACCGCCAACAATACCAAAAATAGTGCTTGTTGAAGCAGAAGCGCCAATTACATTAACATTTCTGATGGTTACATTATTTGCACCGTTACCGGAACTGGAACGGGCAAGCCAAATGCCTGCAGCTTGAGATGTAGCAAGATTTTGAATAGTCAGTCCATTAGCATTACCGGTGAGGTTAACTCGACCATCAATTGTAACGTTATCGGCATCTTCTAATATGATAATCGCTTTGTAGCTTCCCAAGTTACCGGAAATAGTAACTTCGGCAGAAGGATAAATCACAACCGAGGTATAGTTTGCACCACCAACGCCCGACGCTTTAAGAACAGGTGGTGTTGTCTCGGTCAAATTGCTATCAATCCTTACTTCAATATTGCCCGTAAAAACGCCAGCATTAATTGCATCAAAGGCTAACTTCAATGAAGTGTAAGTAGCAGTGTCCTGTGAGGTACGGACAATAACCTGAGCACTGAGGGAGTGCCCAAAAACAAATAAAAGAGCGATTAGAATAAATCGCGTGAAGGATTTAATCATGTCATCTCCTATAAAATTTATAAAAACTTAACCATTGTCGTAATTCAGAAATGAACTTTTTAATATAATTTTATCAATTAAGTTCATTTCATTTATTAAATTAAAAAATATTTTGAAAATATAAAACCTTTTTTTCTATATTTTGGAATTTCAGACATTTAGGATAATAATAAAAAACACGCCCATAAAATTGAGCGTGTTAAATTATTTAATTTTGGGGACTTTTATAAAATAGAACGATTAAGAAAAATATAAAATATAGTCGCTCCTAAATCATTTAGTTCTTAATTGGGTATTCAGGAACGCCAGGAATTTTTGGTTTTGTATCAGTTTTGATTTCTTCTAAGATAATTTCGATTGCTTTCAGCAGTTGAGTATCTGTTCCTTCGTATTCTAATCCGGGGTTATTGTCTATTTCAATATCGGGTTCCATACCAACGCCTTCCAGTATCCACGAACCGTCGCGACCGAAGTTTGCAAATTCAGGCTTGTTTAGATAGCCACCATCGAGGAAAGGAAGGCTACCGCGAATGCCAATTACTCCGCCCCAGGTGCGTTTGCCAATAAGTTTGCCCAAGCCCATCAGTTTAAACTGGTATGGGAACAAATCGCCGTCGCTCATAGATTGTTCGTTGATAAGCATAACCATAGGACCTGTCATCACTGCACTTGGAGTAGTGAAGACCATTTCCTGATTTCTTGCATTGCGAGCAACTGCAAGAATTCTGCGAAGGCGTTCGATAATTAGCGAGGAGACATTGCCACCACCATTGAAGCGGTCGTCTATGATTAATGCTTCTTTACGAACTTGCGGGTAGAAGTATTTTACAAACTCATTCAGACCGTTATCGGGCATCATATCGGGAATATGCACATAGCCAACAAGACCGCCTGTGGCACTATCGACAAATCTGCGGTTGCGTTCCACCCAATTATAGTAACGCAAAGATGTCTCCCGCGGAAGCGTTTTGACAACAGCTGTTTGCGAATTTTCGAGACCTGGGCGAACGTTGTAGCGAATTGTAACGAATTTGTTGTCCTTTCCAACCAATGCGCGGTATGGAGTGATTTCTCTTGTCAGGCGAACGCCGTCAATTTCAAGAATATAATCGCCTTCTTTGATGTTAATTCCGGGTTCGGTCAGTGGTGAACGGCGTTTTTCGTCCCAATTTTGCCCTTCTAATATTTTCTTAATTTTGTAAGCATCGGCTTTATCGTCGTATTCGAAGTCAGCACCTAAATAGCCAATACCAATTTCGTCGACTTTCGGGAAGTCTCCCCCACCGACGTAGGCGTGACCGGCATTGAGTTCGCCAACCATTTCACCAAGTAAATAGGTTAAATCAGCTCTATGCGATACGTAAGGGAGAAGCACCTCGTATTTTTTCTTAACGGCTGTCCAATCTACACCGTGCATATTTGGAGCGTAGAAGAAGTCGCGCATCTGGCGCCAGGTTTCGTCATAGATTTGTTTCCATTCTTTTCGTCTATCGATAAATATCTTTAAATCGGACAAATCAAGTTTTCCATCTTTTGGAGTGAGATTATCTTTCAGTTTTTCAATGTAATAATCATCTTTGCTCTTAATAAGAATTGATTTGAAATCTCTTGAAATATCGAATTGAGTAAAATCGCCAATTTTTGTTTCTTCGTTTTTCTCTAAATCAAATTTATACAGAGCAGATTGATTACTATGGCGTCTTACGTAATACAAGCAGTTTTTATCAGCATAAATTGAAGAATATGAAGCAGCAGGAACTGGAAATTCGAAAATCCTGTTAGAAATACCATTCAAATCTATTGAAATTAAATTTTCATCTTCGTTAGCAATTTTAGACGATTTTTTAGTTGATTTTATGGGTTTAGCGGTTGTGTCTTCGTTTGCTTTGATGTAATCTTCAAATTTGATTAGCGGATTTGGTGTATTAGCAGTTAACGCAATGCCATAGATTTTTTCAAGATTATTGTAGACAAAATTATACTCGAACGCACCAGTTGTTGGATTGAATGTCCTTTTGGAGATGAAGTATAAAAATTTCCCGTCAGGGGAAAAGACAGCACCATTGGATTCGAAGAATTCAGTAGTGATTTGGTATGATTTCCCATCGTCCAGGGAATACAAATTGACAACAGGAGTGTAATTATTGACTAAATCAGTATAGACAACCCAGCGGCTATCGGGCGACCAACCGAAATCGCGTATTTCCCAAATATTCGATTTTGTAATGTGAGTAACTTTTTTTGTTTCTACGTCAACATAGAACAACCGCATTAACTTATCTGAATTGAGAATTTTTTTGCTGTCGGGCGACCATTCGAGTTCCCAGCGGTATGTTGCACCATCGTTTGTAAGGCGTGTTTTTTCGGTGCCATCGGGGCGCATAATATAGATTTCGTCTTCGCCGGTTTCGTCGCTGATGAAGGCTATCCAGCGACCGTCGGGCGAGAATTTGGCATTTCGTTCGTGAATTCCGTTCGTGTTAGTGAGATTTTTAGGATAGCCGTTCTTTGCAGGGACAATGAAAATATCACCGCGAGCAACGAACAAGGCAGTTTTGCCATCAGGAGAAATCGAAGCGTTTGTTATGTATTTACGGACATCTACAAAACCCGGCCGGAAATCGTTGTTGTCGTCGTAAACATAAATATCAAGTTTTTGCAGGTAATCGTTTTCAGTTTTCAAGATGTAAATTTCGCCACCATTTTCGAAAGCGATATGGTCTGCCCCAAGAGAGGGAAATTTAACATCATATTCGGTAAAATTGGTGATTTTTTTTGTTTGTTTAGTGGTCAAATCATAGCAGAATAGGTTCATTACTTTGTCGCGGTCCGAAAGATAATAGATTTTGTTACCAATCCACATAGGAATAATGTCTTGAGCGGGGTTGTTCGATATATTTTCGAGAGATTTAGTTTTGAAGTCGTAAATCCAGATATCGTCGGCTTGCCCACCGCGATAGCGTTTCCAGGTGCGGTATTCACGGAAAATGCGGTTCATAGCAATACGTTCGCCATCGGGAGAAAAACTTGCAAAGCCCGCACGAGCAAGCGGCAATTCCTTAGGCAAACCACCATCGACCGGAGCAAGGAAAAGTTGACCGGAGAGGACATTCCAGCTTTTCTCACGGCTACGGTAGAGAATGTTTTTTCCGTCCTTTGTCCATTGCATAATGATTTTGGCGGGACCCTGGCGTTCAGCGATATCGGGCATATCAAGGGAATAAGTGATACGGCGAGGTTCGCCACCAGTTGCAGGCATAATGTAAATATCAGGGTTGCCATCATATTCGCCGACAAATGCAATTTGCTTGCCGTCGGGCGAAAATCGAGGATAGAGTTCGAGACCGGGGGAACTTGTAAGTTTGCGAGCGACCCCGCCCGTTATCGGAGCAATCCATATATTGCCCGCATACGAGAAAACAACTTCGTTTTTGGAGGTGTTGGGGTAGCGAAGGAGTTTGCTTTCAGTCTGGGAATAAGCAAAATACTGAAAGAAAGAGATTAGAAGCAGAACATACAGTAGTTTTTTCATAAATTACCACCAAAATATATCGAACAATTATTTATTGAGTGCGTCTTTTTGCAAATTAATTAAATCAATGGTTTTTGTGCAAACGTTGCCCGCAAAAAATTTATCGAGAACCTGTTTGAAAACAACGGGGGCACCCTCGACACACAAGAATAGCGTCATCGAGGAGCGAAGTTNNGGAGCGAAGTTTCATCGCGTCGATTGAACCGAAAACTTCGACGGGGTCGTTTGTATTCAATCTAAGAAGTTCGAGCGAAATTTCGATTAATCTTGTGCCTAAAATTTCGTTTTCCAGATAGGCTTTTGCTTCGTCGAGGTTTTCTATACCGAAGAAGCGGGACATCTGGCTTGTGCCAAGACCCCGCAATTGAGGGAAAATGAACCACATCCAGTGAGAGCGTTTCTTGCCCGATTTAATTTCAAAGAGGGCAATTTCGTAAGAATTTTCCTGTGCTTCGATAAATCTAATTAAATTATAATTTTTCATAATGTTTATTTAATTTTTTTCAAACAAAATAAAATAATTATTTAACAAATACATCAAATTTAATATGAAAAAATGAATTAAATCGAATGTCGAAATCGTTTAAACATATCAAAAAACCTATTTATAAAAGACTACTTTATAGTTATTTAATTGCAACTTTGCCTGTATCTTTGATTATTATTTTAATTGTAAATTTAATTGCAATTCCATCGGCAAAGGAAAAAAATACACAAGAACTAAGAAACACTACAAAAATAATTACAGGAATGATATATAATTCTGCAACAGTTGCGATAAAAAATCATTTAAAGTCGATTGCCAATAAAAATAAAGAAATCATTTCACATTATTATGACTTATATAAAAGTGGTAGCATTTCTTATTCTGAATTTAATGATAAAGTGTATAATTATTTATTAACTCAAAAGGTTGGAGTATCGGGATATCCTTATGTTCTGAACTCAAAGGGAATATTGGAAGTGCATCCATATAAAGAATTAGTTGGGAAAAACGTGTCTGAATATGCTTTTGTTCGCAAACAAATGCAAGAGAAAGAGGGTTATCTGGAATATGACTGGAAAAATCCCGGAGAGAAGAAGGAAAGACCCAAAGCATTGTATATGACCTACTTTGAACCGCTCGATTGGATAATATCTGTATCAAGTTACAGAGAAGAATTCAACGACCTATTGAATATAGATGACTTTCGAGAGATGGTGCTATCGCTAAAAGTTATTAAAACTGGCTATGTATACATTTTGGATTCAACAGGAAAAGCACTTATTCATCCATTTATGCCAAAGTATTATGATATTTTTGCTGAAACGGGCAGGGAAAATGGATTTGTCAAATATATGATTAGTAACAAAACGGGATTTGTTGAATACGAATGGCAAAACCCAAATGAACCAAAACCTTATCAGAAGATTGCTTTTTTTGAGAGAGTTCCTGTTTTCAATTGGGTTGTAGTGGCATCGGGTTATTATAAAGACGCTTATGAAAGTATTGAAATAATGAGGCTTTCAGCATATTTTACTGCTATTTTTATTGTTATTGTAGGATTTATTCTTTCAAATGTATTCAGCAAAAGGCTGTCTGGTCCAATTGTAAGTGCAGTAAGTCAAATTCAAGAGAATCTGGATAAAAAAGTTGCCAAAGATATAATAATTAGCACAGAAGATGAAATTCAATTTCTTGTCGATGAAATAAATAAATATTTGAAGGAAATTGAACAGCAGAAAATAGAAATAATCAATCAGCAGAAAAAATACACTGATTTATTCGAGACAAGCCCAATTGGAGTGTTGATTTTGGATAAATGTATTATTACAGAATGCAATCCTGCTTGCTCGAATATTTTTGCTACTGAAAGGAAGCAGATTATTAATAAAGATATTACAGATTACTTTAACTTACAGGATAAAAGAAAAGAAGAATTATTAGATATTTTTACCAAGTATCTTAAAATTTCGGTAGAAAAAAAGTTAGTATCTTCATTTGAGTGGGAATTTGTATCGAACGACGGCAACAAAGTAATAGTTTTTGTTCAAGCAAAATTGTTCAGCGAAGGAGAGAGCCCACAATTTGTGTTGTTCCTGGTGGATATTACCAATGAAAAAAAATACCAGCAAGAGCTAATAGAATTAAACGCAAACCTGGAAAGAAAAGTAGAAGAACGAACAGAAGAATTAAATAAGGCACTTAAATATTTAGAAGATGCTAATTACGAATTAAAATCACTTAACGAACAGATGGCAGAGGAATCAAGAAAACTTGCCGAACTCAATGAAAAATTAATTCGTTCAGAGGAAGAACTGATTAAAACGAATGCTGCAAAAGACAAGTTCATTTCTATCCTTGCACACGATTTGCGGAATCCGATTGCGGGAATACGCTTGCTACTGGACACCATACATCAAATCTTGCAGAGCAAAGAAATAGCTAATGAGGCAACAATTGAAATGTTGAAAAAGCAAGTCCAATTGGCACGTTCTGCAACAAATCAGACATTTGAGTTACTTGAAAATCTATTGCAATGGGCTAATTTACAAAGGAAAGGGTTCGACTATTCACCTGAACTTAATAATATTTTCTTTTTTGTCGACAAATGTATTAATATTGTAAAACCAAATGCCGATAATAAAGGAATAAAGATAGTCAATGAAGTGAACCCAAATGCCAGAGGTTATTTCGACGAGTTTGTGATACAGACGATAATTAGGAATTTGCTAATGAATGCAATAAAGTTTTCGTATGAAGGTAGCGAGATAAAAGTAACACTTAAAGATTGTGAAATTAGCGACAACTGCTACACCCTATCTATTCAAGATAGAGGTGTGGGAATGAGCGAAGAAACAATTGCAAGCATTATGAATAATGGGATAACTTCATCGTCTGCGGGAACCAAAGGCGAAAAAGGAAGTGGATTGGGGTTATTGCTCTGCAAAGAGTATATAGAGAAGATGGGCGGACGGTTTTTCATTGAAAGCAAGCTAAATGCAGGGACAACAATTAGTTTCACAATACTGAAAAATGTAACATTTTAATAAAGGTGTCGCAATGGTGGACGAAGTGCAAAATATTCAGCTACAAACAAATGAAGTAGCAGAGGAATTAATTCAGATTGTAAGCTTTCGAATTGCAAATGAAGAATTTGGGATTGATATTATCAAGGTGCAAGAAATAATAAGGATGGTAGATATTACACGAGTTCCGAATACTCCAAATTATGTAATTGGTGTAATCAATTTGCGTGGTAAAGTCATACCAATTATTGATATGAGACGGCGACTTAATTTGGTAGAAACACCATACACGAAGGACACTCGAATTGTAGTAATCGAGGAAGATGGAAAAGTTGTTGGGTTCATAGTCGATAGCGTTAGTGAAGTGTTGAGAATTAGCAAAAGTATAACTGAACCACCGCCACCAATGGTAGCTGGAATTAGTTCAGATTTTATTAATTCCATTGCCAAATTGGAAGGTCGGTTATTGATATTGATTGATTTAGAAAAAGTATTGATGAATGATGAAGTTGAAGAAAAGGAAGGTGCCGAATAGAAATGATAAAACTAATAAATCACCCAATAGTTGAGCATAATTTAACAGTATTGAGAAATAAGAACACGGGAAATGCTGATTTTCGTCATTCAGCAGATGTTGTAGCACATTTTTTAGCATTAGAAGCATTTTCTGATTTACCATTAGCCGAAAAAACTATTGAGACACCACTCGAAACATATAAAGGCAAAGAAATAGTAAGCGATATTGTATTGGTGCCGGTTCTTCGGGCGGGGCTGGCATTGCTGGAAGCGTTCAAATTTATGATGCCATCGGCTAAAATTTCTTTTGTTGGGTTGTCGAGAAATGAGAAAGATTTTTCAGTAAACGAGTATTATTTTTCTGCACAGAATTTTGTTGAGCAGACAAGATTTATTATACTTGAAATGATGATTGCAACGGGTGGTTCAGTTGTATCGGCAATTAATCGCTTGCAATTGGAAGGTGCGAGTAATTTCACGGTGTGCAGTATTATTTCAGCACCCGAAGGCGTAGAAAACATACTGACAAATTACCCAAACGTTAAGATAATAACAGCGGCACTCGACAGAGAGCTCAACGACAAAAAGTATATATTACCTGGACTGGGAGACGCTGGCGATAGATGGTGCGGAGTGTAGCAGAGCATAAATATTTCGTGTTTTACAAGCCGTATCAGGTTCTTTCCCAATTTACTTCGAGCGACGGACGTGCAAGCCTGTCGCTTTTTAATTTTCCCAAAGATTGCTATCCTGTTGGGCGGTTAGATTACGACAGCGAAGGATTGCTAATTATTACAAATGATAAATCATTAAATCAGAAGCTGCTTAGCCCAAAGTATCGTCATCGGAGAACGTATTTTGTTCAAGTGGAGGGCGTCCCGATGAGCGAAGATTTAGAAAAATTGTCGAAAGGAGTTGAAATTAACATTCAAGGGAAGACGTATCGCACACTACCAGCGGTTGCCGAAGTATTGGTCGACGAACCGAATTTGCCCGAACGTGTTCCACCAATTAGGTTTAGAAAAAACATTCCAACAACCTGGCTTTCAATAACTCTTATGGAGGGGAAAAACCGTCAGGTAAGGAAAATGACTGCTAAAATTGGCTATCCAACATTGCGGCTGGTTCGTTATTCGATAGAAAAGCTAAATATTGAGGGATTTAACTCGGGCGAAATACGCCAGTTCAGCAAAGAAAAGATAACAAAATTGCTTAATCTTTAATAAAATTTTAATAATATAAAAAAAAGAAGTAATTTAAAGTTTGTATTGCTTAAATATTTGAATACTAATGCTAAAAAAACTAATATTTGTAACTTTGTTATTAGTATGCTTTGATAAAAGCAGTTTATTTGCTTATTATACAGACACAACAGATGGGGCATTGCCCGGGAGTTCACGCAAGGTGTATTTGCCGGAGCAGGATAGTGCCTTCCAGAAGGCATTGGATATGCAGCTGCCATTTTCATTGCGGGCACGTCTTGATTTGGAGCTTTCCGAACCTCTCTGGCGTTATTTGATGAGCGAAAGCAGCAAAAATCCGTGGGTATCAGCTTTGAGATCGCTGGAACAAATGCCGGAAGAAGCTTTTATGCCGAGCGATGTCGAAAGGACTTTGCGTGAAATTAACATAATGAACTCAATGTATGTTCCGTTTGTTCGGACATACTCACCATACGGAGCAAAAATAGACTTTGAGACGATTGGGAAGTTTTTGGGAATAGTCGAGGACGTTTCTCCAACTATAAAGTATTCATTAGGAATTACTGCTGATGTAGAGATAGTGATTTACTCAATACAAGCTATAGCGGTTGCCACTTTGTTCAAAGGCGTGCAATCACCGGGGAATTACACAATTACCTGGAATGGGCGCGACGACAACGGACGGCTTATGCCGGCGGGCGATTATATTGCCGAAGTTGGCATAGGACAGGAAAGGTATGTAAGAAAAAGAATAGTAATGAAATAACGGTCGATTTGGAATTTATTGATTAAGAAAATACCACAGCGGAAGACCCTCTGTTAGCATAGTTGTTTGCGTATGTATTTTTTTGCCAATTATTTGCAATAGTTTTGATGGAAAAGATTTAGAAAGTGTTGGCAATGTCTCACAAGCCTCTATTTTGAACCTTCGGAAGGTTCCAAACCTTCGGAAGGTTTTCCCAGTATCACAAAAAACATCTAATTTCTTGCTTCATGTATTCACAGACTTTTTATTGAAGGTTGATTTCACAGACAGGAATGTCTGTGCTACCATTTTTTTAAAAACCTTAGTAAAAAAGCCAATTTCATTTCAAGAATATTTCACAGACAGGAATGTCTGTGCTACCATTTTTTATAAAACCTTCCGAAGGTTCTAAGCTTGATAATTAAAAGAAAACCATAGTAAAAAATGCCAATTTTCTCCAAGATTTTTTCACAGACAAGAATGTCTGTGCTACCATATTGGTTGAATAAAAAGGCTGCCCTTTTTCGGGGCAGCCCTTCGAAAGACAATATTGATTGGAACGATTACATTCCAGATGGTGAAGCAGGTTCGTTAGGGTCACCAGCTTTGCGCACAGGAATACCAACAAGCAAGTAAGCGATAAAGATGATTACAAGCAAGCTAATAATGAACGAAGCACCTGGGAAAATAGCAGGAGCAAAAATATCGAATACAGCAAATCCTGCGAAGATAAGTCCCATCAATGCTTCGCCAGCAATCAAACCGGAAGCCAGGAGCACCCCAACGTTTTCGACACGTGCTTTTTGATAATCGTTATATCCACGTTTTTCGTTAACCATTTCAACAATACCTTTAATCAAACCGCCGATGAAAATTGCGAAAGTTGTTTCGAGCGGAAGATACATACCAACAGCGACAATCATCGGGCTGCGAACTTGCATTAAGATAAATGCAAATCCCATAAGCATACCGACGATAATCAGGGACCAAGCCATCTGACCACCGACAATACCTTTCGAAAGAATTGCCATAAGGCTTGCTTGTGGAGCAGCAAGAGATTTGCTACCAAAACCGCCTTCGTAACCTTCTTTCAAACCTTTTGCAATATCGCCATCATTAAGGAATGAAAGCACCATAAACATAACAACGCCCGAAAGGAGAACGCCAACAATATCGCCGACCTGCATTTTCCAGGGAGTACCACCAAGAATGTGTCCAGCCTTCAAGTCCTGCAACATTTCGCCTGCAACTGCCGCCGAAACACAAACAATTGCAGCAACTCCAAGAACAGCGGCAACTCCACCGGTATCTGCTGTTACGCCAAGTGCAACTAAAATTACAGCTGTAAGAACAAGTGCGGTAAGCGTTAGCCCAGAAATAGGGTTATTGCTCGACCCCATAATACCTACAAGGTAACCCGAAACAGCTGCGAAGAAGAATGCCAAAATAATAAGTAAAGTAGCAGAAACAATTGCAACCAAGATTGAAGTATTAAAAATGAAGAAAGTGATTGAAAAAGTAGCGATAGCAACAACAGCGATACCAACCATTATCCAATTGAAAGGAATATCTCTGTCTATTCTATCGGTTGTAACAGCACCGCCAGTAGCAGCTTTTTTCACGTCGGAGACGGAACGAGCAATACCAGCCGAAAGACTTTTTCGCATACGGAATAGAGTATAACCTGCACCAACAAGCATACCACCGATAGCGATTGGACGAACAATGTATTTCCAGACTTCAGTCATCTGGAACATTGGATTATTTACTCTTTCAGTAGCAACAGATAAATCCCAGCCTCGAGTTTGGGTCAGAAGCACAGCCCATTGCTGCAAGTCCAAATATGGAGCGATAAAGTAATAAATAATTGGTGTAAGCAAACCCCAAGCCATAAGCCCACCACTGAAGTTCAAAGCAGCAAGCTTCGGACCAATGATATATCCCACACCCATATATGCAGGAGAAACGCCTGGACTGCTGAGCATAAGACCGCCCTGACCAGTAAAGTTTGTGCCTGTTACAGTTTGTTTGCCAAAAGCAACAAATTTTTCCCAGATAGTTGGGAATACTTTGAATTCACCTAAGAGTTTAATTAATCCACCAAGTCCCATAGCGCCGAATAGAAACTTACTGTTGCCACCGGCATTTTGACCTGATTTGTGGATTTCAGCAGCGGCAACCGACTCGGGATAAGGCAATTCTTTGTCTTCGACCATTACGCGGCGAAGCAAAGCAACAAACATAATACCTAAAATACCGCCGAAAACTAAAATAAGCGAAGCCGTAATATAGTTTTCAGTAGTGAAGAACGGCTTCCAGATGCCTGCAATGAAGAATGCAGGAAGAGTGAAAATAGCACCAGCAGCAACCGACTCACCAATCGAGCCGACTGTTCGGGCAAAGTTTTCCTCTAAAATCGAGCCACGCATTGCTTTGAGCAATGCCATACCGATGACAGCAGCCGGATAAGTTGCAGCAATTGTCATACCAGCTTTAAGACCGAGATAAGCGTTCGCAGCACCAAGAACGACAGCCATTATCAAACCAAGAATAAGGGCGCGAACAGTCATCTCTGCCATATTGCTATCGGAAGGAACAAAGGGTACAAATTTCTTTTCTTCTGCCATTTAATTCTCCGATTTGTTAATAAAGTAAATACAATATCCCATAAAATACAAAGATATAAAAGGAATTATAAATTTCAATAAAAAACTTAAATGCATATCAAAAATTATTCAGAATAATTAATATTTATTTGAAGATAAAGGCGATTATCTTTGTTGCTCTTGATTACGTCGTAGGAACTGCCGAGATTGTCCAGTTTCGGTTTTTCCAATCTTGTGTATGCCAAAAACAACTTGATATTTTTTAAAGGCGAATAATTCAAGCGAAGTAGAAAACAATTTCCTTCATCGTAAAGCGGGTTTGTATAGATGGAAGTAGGCATTCTATATTCATAATGCCACACAGCTGAGGAATAGCTATCAGTGTTAAAAATGGAAATTCTGCCTGTAATTGAGAGATTATCGAGCATATCGTAGCTTAATTGGAAATAAGTTGCATAGCCATTTTCATTTGGCTTTTTCTGCTCGAATGATACATCTGTTGCGTCAAATCGTGTTTTGAGAGTTAAATTTTTGATTAATTTTCGTTCGTATTCAAAACGGACTTCATTGCGACGATGAGTATAAATAACCTGATTTTGGGCACCTTTGGGCTTAAATCCATCGGTTTTGGCTTCTGATTTTATTGTCAGGTAAAACGAACCGAGCAGTTTGTTGTCGTATAAATTTCTAATTGAATAATCGACACCTTTGATTGGTTTTTCGACAGAGTAGGTGCGCAAGTGAGTGCGGTATAAATCTAAATATGCTTCAGTTTTAAGATTTTTGCTAAGCTTTGCAGAAATGGAGGTGTAGATACCTTCTTCATTTGCGGGGATAGAACTTTCTCCGAAATTATAGCCCCAAAAACTTCTGTAATTTGAATGGTAATTTCTGTAATGCAGGGCAAAATCTACGTTGTTGATTTTGAAAATGCTATAAAGCTTCATAGCAGGGAATTCGTGTGAATACAGAGAATATTCTCCGCCGAAGCTAATTATGCGGGTAGAATAAAGACCGTATAGAGAGAAAATATCTGAGTATGAGCCTTCGAAAGCACGGCTGGACGAACTTTTCAGCGGATAATCATACTTGATAGAGAAAAATGTGGCGCCAAGCGTAATTTTTTTGTAATTATAAGCAAAATTGAGGGCAAAAGAATTTTCTCCAAGAGCATCTTTTTTGTTTATTTCAGTTTTTGTGCGGAAGTAGTTGGTAGTATAAATTGAAGTGGCAACTTTTTTGGCTGTATCAACGTTTGCGGGACGTTTGATGTGTGAGACGAATGCTGTTAGCGAAAAATTATGCCATAGGCGATTGAAATTGTATTCGACAGCGGCGCCACGCATAAAGTTTGTTCGCAAAGTTGTTGTATTTAGCTTAATTGAATTATTATAAGGTGCAGCCGAGCGAATAAAATCGCCACCCTTGCCCATTGAATAAGATTGCCAGAGTGAGTTGCCGCAACCAAAAGCGGCGTTGAAATCACCAACAATTAATTTTAATTTATCAGTTTGGTATTTTGCTCCGATTGAGAAAAAATCGTAAAGATAAATTTCGCCTAAATTTTTATTCCCAATTGCTTGAAGTTGAAAATCAGAGTAACTTGCCTGAAATCTCTGGTATATATCGTATTTATCGCCAAGATATTTCTTTTCCTCCAATCCGCGAACAGTTTCAAATCGTTCCTGGCTGCGAACTCTGTAATCGCTTGAAAATTTTGAAGGTGGTGCTATTTCTCGATTAGTTGCCTTGATAATTATTTTTTGCTGAATGTCGGAAAGCCCTAAACCGTCGAAAAGAGCAAGATAGGTAATCCTGGGATTATTATTAAAGCGTTCGACAATTGTCGAAGAAGTATAATAATCAACGTTTGGCAGAACAGTGAGGGCGTCGGGTCGAGCTTTGTAAAGTTTGATTGGATTGGCGAAGTAATATTCGAGGGTTTCGATAACATCGGAAAGTTCATCTTCCGAGGAAAATTGAATGAGAAATCTCTCTAATTCAAAATTATCTATATTTTGAGAATACAGATAATTTGAAATAGGCATAAGTGCAAGTAATATTAATATTTTTTTGCACATAAAAGCGAAATGAAGAACGCTGGGTTCCTCATTTCAACCAAATAGCAAATGTATGTAAAAGTAAATTATGCTAAATCTTCGTCGTCTTCGAATAAATCATCTTCGTCGTCGAAATCAATATCATCCTCGTCGAACTCTAAATCTTCTTCGTCGAAGTCGAATTCTTCTTCGTCGAACTCTAAATCTTCGTCATCGAATTCTTCTTCGTCATCGTCGTCGCCAAAATCGAACTCTTCACCTAAATCATAGTCTTCTTCTTCGTCGTAATCTTCTTCATCATCTTCATCGTCTTCTTCATCAAAATCTTCGTCGTCTTCACTTAAAGTGATAGGTGCCAACGCAGAAATTTGAGGGAAATAAGCAAAGAAATATTGCTTACCATCGTTTTGCAAAGAAATAAGAAATATCTGGATTAATTGATTTAAATTTAGCATACAAAAACCTTTATATAACAACAATAATTATTATCAAATTTCATAAACATACAAATATCGTAGAAATAAACAATTCAAAAAAAAAAAATTTAGAAAAAACTTACATTTTTCACAATATACACTGATAAACACAAATTTTATTTTGATTTAGTTGTTTTTTTATGTTTCATAATAATTTGTATAGATTAACATAATTAGTTATATTTCGTTAATTACATAACAATAACGGTGATAGAATGAAAAAAATACTTTTAATATTATTATTGTCATTATTTACATTTGATAATCTAATTTCACAGGAAATTAGAGCAACTGTTAGCGTAAATATGGAGCAAGTCGACCCTGATAAGAGAATATATGTGTCTTCGCTGGAAAACGACTTGCAGAATTATATTAACAACCAGCAGTTTGTCAGCATTGAATGGGAAGGCGAACGCATTCCTGTGGATATAAACATAGTGCTTTCGGGCGGCAATAGGAACAGGTTTGCGGCAAGGATGTATATTGTGTCGCGCCGACCGTTGCTGGACGACCCCGAGGCAAGTTCTGTTGCTGTAAGATTGCTTGAAAACAAATGGGCTTTTACTTATTCGCAGGGTGCAAATTTAACGTTCAATATAAATAGATTTGATGAAATTACAAGTATAATTGACTTTTATATGATGCTAATAATTGGAATGGATTTAGATAGTTACGGCGAACTTGATGGGAATATAGCATTCGACCGAGCAAAGCAGGTGCTGCTGCTTGGAGCAAATAGAGGAGTTGAGGGTTGGGGGACATACGCTGCACCTGGGGAACTCACAAAGTATACGCTAATAAGTGAGCTCACAGACCCGCGTTATTATAATTTCCGTAAACTAATAACAGAATTATACTTAGATGGAATGGATTTGCTTGCGAAGAACAAACAGAAGGCACTCGAAAATATTGCTCAAACAATTGGCAAAATGGCGGATTTCAAAGAAAAGCGAATGGTTGGACCGAGTGCATTGCTGCAAATGTTTTTCGATACTAAATCGCGGGAATTTGCTGCACTTTTCAAAGGATATCCGGACGGCAAGGTGTTCGATAATTTGATATATTTAGACCCAACAAATGCACACGTTTATAACGAAGCAAGAAGATAAATTGCGAGGGAAAAATTGAAAGAACGCCAAAAAGACACTGTTTCGCCACTGAAAAACAAAGAAGATGAATTAGATATAACGCTGAGACCTGCCGTTTTCGATGAATTTATCGGGCAGAGAAAAATAGTAGATAATCTGAAAGTATTCATAGAAGCAGCACTGCAAAGAAAAGAAGCATTAGACCACGTTTTGCTTACCGGACCTCCCGGGCTTGGCAAGACAACATTAAGTTATATAATTGCTCGTGAAATGGGCACAAATATTAAAACAACATCGGGACCAGTGCTCGAAAAGCCAGGAGATTTAGCAGGACTGCTGACCAATTTAACCGAAGGAGATATATTATTTATCGATGAGATACATAGGCTATCGACCGTTGTAGAAGAATATTTGTATTCAGCGATGGAGGATTTTCGGCTGGATATTATGCTGGATAGCGGTCCATCGGCTCGAACAATACAGATTAAAATACCAAGATTTTCATTAATTGGAGCGACAACGCGTGCGGGCTTGCTATCGGACCCGCTACGCTCGCGGTTTGGTATTGTAAATCGGCTTGATTATTATGATAGCAAAGATTTATTTGTGGTTGTTCTGCGTTCAGCAAAAATACTTGATATTCCAATAGACGAAGAAGGAGCAATGGAGATAGCGAAGCGTTCGCGTGGAACGCCCCGAATTGCGAACCGCTTGCTGAAACGCACGCGCGATTTTGCACAGGTGAAAGGTGATGGGAAAATCACTCGCGAGATAGCGCAGTATGCACTTTCTGCACTCGATGTAGATAAATATGGGCTGGACGAAATGGATAAGCGAATACTTCAAGCAATTATCTACAAATTTAACGGCGGCCCGGTAGGAATAAACACGATATCGGTATCCGTTGGCGAAGAACCTGGAACAATCGAAGAAGTTTACGAGCCATTTCTTATTCAGCAAGGTTTTATCAATCGCACTCCGCGTGGACGAACTGCAACCAAGCTTGCTTATGAGCATCTGGGTGCAGCACAGAAAGAAGAAGAAAATAGTTTGTTTTGATAGAAAAAAACACGAAAATAGAAATCATTAATTATGGTTTATCGATGGAAAAATTAGAGTTCAATAATATTTATAATATGGACTGCATAGAAGGTATGAAAAAAATACCGGACGGTTCGATTGATTTAATTATCACAGACCCACCATTTGCAATCAATTTTGGAGCAAAAAGGAGTAATTATAATAGAACTTCCGAAAAAGTATTAGAAGGATACAACGAAATACCACAAAATGATTACTATGCATTCACCTTAAAATGGATGACCCAAGCGTATAGAGTGCTAAAGGAAACAGGTAGTATGTATGTTTTTTCGGGATGGAATAATCTGAAAGATATATTAGTTGCAATTGATGAATTAGGATTTATTACTGTAAATCATATTATCTGGAAATATCAATTTGGTGTTGTTACTAAAAGAAAATTTGTTTCATCGCATTATCATTGCCTTTTTATATGTAAAAACGACGAAAAAAGGAAATTTTTTCCTTATGCAAGATATAAAAAAGATGAGAAGGACGCTGATGGCGGTTGTTTGCACTACAAGGATAAAGAAGATGTTTGGTTTATTAACCGAGAATATTGGACAGGAGATAAAAAAACACCTACAAAATTACCAATGGAATTGGTCAAAAAAATACTAATGTATTCGAGTGAGGAAGGTGATGTTGTATTAGACCCATTTTTAGGTTCGGGACAGGTTGCGGTTGTAAGCAAGATGATGGGCAGACAATATATTGGATTTGAAATTGTGAAAGAATATTATGAATTTATTAAAGAGCGATTAGAAAAGGGAGTGTATAGAATAAAAAGTTCCGAGAACGAAAATAGACAAATAGAGAAATTGGGATTATTTGGAGACGCCTAAATGTCGGATATTATAAATGCTGCAAAAGTAATCTCGCAAGAATTATTGAAAATATTTAATAAAAGTATCTATAAAGTTACAAACAAAAAAATTTCCGACAGATTAGGTTTGAAATTCTAATCTACCTTTCTCTTTTAAGTGCAACTATTGTAATATCATCGTAGTAATTTGATTTGAAGGAATGCTCTTCAACTTCTGAAATGATTTTCTCTACAAGCAATTCTGCATCATATTTGTTATATTCTCTGATTAGGCTTTCCAACCTTGCTTCTGTGAATTCCTCGCCACGATTGTTCTGTGCTTCGCTTACACCATCGGTGAACATAATTAGCGTGTCCCCTTCGGCAAAGTGTATCTCACCAACTTCATAATTGAAAACTTCATCTAAACATCCAAGCAGCAGACCGCCTTTTCGCAATAATTCAATTTCGTATGTTGCTTTTCTCAATAACACTGGTGGATTGTGTCCCGCATTTATGTAGTTCAGCCTGTTCGACATAATGTCAAGTTTTGCGACAAAAAAAGTAATAAATTTATCGGGTGAAGTATTTGAATATACCAAACTATTCAATTTTTCAACTAATGCATTTAAATCGAGTTCAAGCGAAGCCAAAATACGCAAAGCTGATTGAAAATTTGCCATAAGCAGTGCAGCAGGTAAACCTTTTCCCGAAACATCTGCAATAGCAATCAACAATTGATTGCTATCAGTCATAATAAAATCGAAATAATCACCACCGACCTGACGCGAAGGGATACTACGACCAAAAATTGAGTATTTATCTAATTTTGGTGCGGTTTTGGGAAGAAGGTTTTTTTGTATTTCAAGTGCGTAAGCAAGTTCGCTCTCGATTGCTTTTTTAGCAAGTTCTTCCTGAAATAATCTCTCATTTTCCAGAGCAGTAATAGTTGTGTTTGCAATTGCAGTAATAAACAGTTTTTTTGTTTCATCAAAAGGCAAAGAATTCAATGTCGGACCGACAATCAGCAGTCCTTTCGTTTCGCCTTGCACAATCATTGGCACAAGCAATTGAGCCGTTGGGAATAAATCAGCAATATCGTTAGGAAATTCAGATTTTTCAATTACGTTAACGAATTGATTTTCGCAGGTGATTTCTAATTGTGTGCCCTCATCTGAATTGTTAAATCTGTTAATAAGAACATCGTATTTATTCGCATCAATTCTAAGCAATAGCGCAAAACGATTGACCATCAACTGACCCATCAGATGGTAAGAAAGCATTTTGATTATTTTCTCACGTGAGAGCAAATGACTGAAATCTCTTGAAATTTCGAAAACAGTCGAAAGCATCTGGCTGTGGCGTTCCGCTTTAAGTTTCGCTGAGCTCAAACTGTGAACATATTTTGTTGTTTGCAAAGCATTTGCAGTAATTTGCGAAATAAGTTCTCCGTAATGGCGTTCTTCGTCTGTCAGGTTAGTTTTTCCGAACGGGCTGGCAAGCAAAAATACCGCAAGCAGTTCATTTTTGTAATAAACAGGAAAAAAATTGCTTATTTGAAATTTCGAAAAAAATTTACTCAGTGTGTTTATTTTAAAATCGCTAAAATATACACATTTTGGTATGGATTTTATTCCCTTATCAACTACTAATTGCAGACTATCCTCAATTCTGATGAATGCAGCGGCACGAGAAAATTTAAGCTTCCCCATCATACTCAAAAGCGACGCATTGAGTATCTTTTGCTCGTCGCTAAGTTCATTAAGTTTAGAACTTAAATCGAGCAGCGATTGCAGATTGACAATTGATTTTCTACGTTGCTCTAATATATTGGCAATATCCATCGAAGTCCGGCTTTTACATTTACACTATAATTAATTGTTCCCATTGAACGGTCGCAAATATTTATCTTTTTCGTGTTCCCTTGCTCGTCTATTGCAAGGGCAATCAGCTCGTTTCTGAAATTATTGAAGAATAGTCCTTGATAGGAAAATTTTCCTACGTTAAATGCAGCAGTTCTATTTTTTATGTTTATTCTTAATAAATTACTACCGTTCGTTACAAATAAATAATTCGAATTTGTGATTACAGAGGAAATTGGCAATACAGTTTCAGCTTTGATGGTTGATGTTCCTATCGGGATTTCGGCAACTTTCTGCCTTGTGGCAACATCAATTATTGTTGCAATTGCAGCCGTTGGGACAACATCTGTAAAGTCTTTCCCAAGTCCACGAGAGACAACGACAACTTCTTTGCCGTCGGAACGAACGCCAACATAGACGGGAAATGGTGCAACTGAAATAACTGCTTCCTGCTTGTTTGTTCGGCTATCTATTACAGAAACGCTATGGTCTGAGTAGTTCGCAACGTAAATTTGGTTGCCTGCCGCTGCGATTGAACGTGGGGAATTGCCAACTTTTATCTGCTTTGCTACTGCAAAGTTTGTTAAATCTAATAGTGCAACTTTGTCCGAATTCTCAAAAGTTATGAACGCATCAGTTGCATTAGCAAATGCAATATCAGCGGGAATAGACTGGCTTTGCGAAAAATCAATTGTATATTTGTATTCAAGAGTATTAAAATCTAAAACATAAATTTTGTAGCTAGCTTTTGCAAAAAGAAAAATATTATCCCGGAAGTGTCGTGCAAGCGAAATTGTGTCTTTATCGCTTATCTGAGAGATCTTTGCAAGAATATTTTCGTCGAGCACACTTCCATTCAGCAAATCGACTTTCGCAATAGATGCTTTATTATCAATATTATAGATAAATAGTGCTTTGCTTGTATCATTGAAATTGTCAATTAGTTTTTCCTCGCCACTGCAAGCAGTAAGAAGCAAAAATATAAGTAAAATGTATTTTGGTTTCATTGCGACCTCGTTTTTTGATAATACGAAATATAATTAATAAAAGTTTATACTGTATAATAAAACAAGCAACTCGATTTTGTTACAAATTAAAAAATAACACATTTATATGCTAAAATATTTTGTTTAATTATTTGTTTGATAAATTGTATAATTGTAATTATTAATTTTGTTTTTTAGAAATGAACGATTTTTTCAATGAATATGATGACGAGTTTCCCGAGGACATCGAGGAGCAATTCAAGCGTTTTCGTCGGGCAATTCGTCGTCGGAATAGAAGCCAGGAAGACCTTCCAAGTGCTGATGCACTTGATGATTTAATAGATTATTCTCTTTCGAAAAGTAAGTTCGAAGATGCTCTTGCTTTTTGCGAGCTACTTCTGGAATACAATCCTGCATCTATTGATGCCCGAAATAAAAAATGCGTGATTTTATTCAATCTTGGTAGATATAAAGAAGCTTTCGAGATAGCCGAAGAACTTTATAACGAAAATCCAACTGATATCGATACATTGATAAATTATGCTATTGCTCTGGAAAATACAGGCAATCCCAAAAAAGCTTTGAGTATAATAAAATTCGCCAAGCAACTCGACCCCGCAAACGATGACATCGATTTTCAGATGGGTATTATTTATCAAACTCTCAAAGAATACGAGAAATCTGTCGCTATTCTTAAAGGTCTGGAAGAAAATGCTTCATATCACAAAGACTTATTTCAAGAAATTGCTTTTTGCTATACAAATTTAGATAAATACGACGAAGCTATTGAATACTACAAAAAAGCAATAGACGAAAATCCTTACGATTACTACCTTTGGTTCAATCTTGGGCTTGTCTATTCATACAATAGTATGCACTATAAGTCTATCGACGCTTTTAAAATGGCAATCGCGATAAATCCAAATTTTTTAGTGTGCTACTACAATTTAGCAAACGTTTATACTACTATTGGACACACCAACGAAGCCATCGAATGTTACCGTGAATGTATAAACATAAATCCATCAGATGTAGATGCTCTGCACAATTTAGCAAGTTTGCAGGGCGATAGTGGCGACTATACTGCGGCAATTACTACATTTACTCGTTTGTTGCAAGTTCGACCTAATTACTATCCTGCTCTCTATGGGCGTGGCATTTGCTACAATGCAATCGAAGAATACGAACTCGCTATTCGTGATTTCAAGCAGTGTATCAAAATCAAGCCCGATTATGCAGACGTTTATCACTCTATGGGCGACGCTTACTATAACCTTGATAAATTAGCAGAAGCCTCTAAATCATACGAAAAAGCTCTTGAAATTGAACCCTACAATTCGGAATATATTTTCGATTATGCTCAGGTGCTTTTTGAATTGAACAAGTTCGATGAAGCACTAAAAGAAGTTGACCATCTTGTCGATTTAGCACCAAATTGGCTTGAAGCATTATACCTGAAAGCGAAAATCCACGCAAAATTAAATCACTTCGACGAATTTATCGAAGTTGTTGCCGAAATTACTTCGCTCGACCCAAACGGAATTCAGGTTTTTATGGAAGAAATGAAGGACTTTACTGCTAATATCCCTGATTTCGAAGAAAAACTGAATAGAGCAATTCAGCAATTTAGTTAATTCTTTTCGCCCGTGTAAGTGTGCGGTGTCGAAACAAATTTGTTGCGTTGACCTCGTGCCTTTCCCCAAGAAATTAACATTAGAACAAGCATCTTGGGAAGTTCCAAGAGTGCCACAAGCATTCTTTTTGTGTAGAAACGCTTTGGAATTGATAGCATCAAAGTTATTACATAAAGAAAAAATAGAGAAATCCACCACACCGCAAACGGAAAATCGGGAAAAATTAGCGATAAAATAAAAAACACCATCAACGCCGCAAGCAGTAATATTCTTGGTGGGACTATACTATGCAAAACCTTGTTGAAATAATCGAAATTTCCATTAAATAATTGGGAAAAACCTCTGGTAAAGTATTTGAGGACAAAATCGAGATGTGCCGCCGCCCAGCGAGAACGCTGACGGGTGTAGTTCCCCCAGTTTTCAACCTTTTCGTCCAATACAACTGCCGAACTGCAATATGCAATTTTGATTTTTTGCTCTAATATCCGAATTTCAAGTTCACGGTCTTCGCCTGCCACATCTTGAATATCCGACATAAGACGTTTAAACAAATTCCATTCAATCGAAAAAGCAGAACCTATAATCATAGCCGAACCGCCAATCCTGAAAATGCCCCGCCTAATAAGCGAATTAGCACTTTCCTCGCTTAATGCGTCCAGGTATGCTGTGTTTGTATTGATGTTCTTTGCTGTGCGGTGCCCCTGAACAACCTTATAGCCGCAGTTGTGAACAATGTTTACCTGATGAAGAAATCCAGGCTGCATAATGTTGTCGACATCAAGCACAACTGCATAGTCGTATTTTTCTTGGTCAATAGCACAAAGTGCGGCATTTAGAGATTTTGCTTTTGTGCTGTTTTCGAACTGCACTTCAATCACATAGCAGCCCATATCTTTCAACTTTGAAACTGTTTCGGGTTCGACACCATCAGCAATTACATAAACATCGAAATAATCTTTTGGATAATCGTGGTTCAGTGCCGTCCGAGCAACATCAAGAATAATTCTATTTTCTCTGTAATTTGGAATTAGAATGGCGTATCGGTTTAGTTTGTCTGTTGCGGGAAGGAATTTCTTTTCTTTAAGCAACGAAAAAACAGCAAGCACAAACAAATAAGTCGTTGCAAATCCAAAATAAAGCAACAATATGAAAATTGCTACATCCACAACCATAAAATAGCAATTTTTTGGACGGCAATCAAAAAAACAAGCTAACAGATGTTTTAATTCAATATAATATTTTGATAAATTATTATACTCTTTCTTACAAATTCCACAAAAAAACTAAAATTTTGGCTCTTCAATTACAATAACTTCTTTTCCCGAATTGTTAATAAATCCTCGCGTAACTTTTCTTGTTTTGTCGTCATATTTTTCGAAGTAAGCCATTCCACACGACATTGGATATAATTCACGATACTGAAAACCAACTACTGAGTTACCTTTGTAATCAATAAGCCCTTTTTTATATCCTTTCATAGCAACAGCGAGCCCTTCCGAAAAACCGCTTAATACAGTAATTGTTTCGCTGCTATTTGCTGGTTTAGCAAATACTTTAACAGGTTTGCCATTAATATCAATTATCTGGTAAGTTAGGTTCCACTTATCATCCATAAGGCTAACAACAGCATATCCACCACTAAAATTAAAAACTTGGTGATAAACTGGTTCAACAATTAAATTTCCATCGGTATCAATAATCCCCCATTTGTTGTTTGTTCCTTGCACAAAGGCTCTTCCATTTCTAAAAGAATTAGGTTTGTTGCTAAACTTAAAGTCAACTTTTACATTTCCTAAGGTATCAATAAAACCCCATTTATCATTCATTTTTACAGCGGCTAACCCGTCGGAGAAGTCTTCCGCTTCATCAAATTTAGGCTCAATTACAAATTTTCCTGATTTATTAATATAACCAAAGGCGAATTGCTTTTGAACGCAAGCGCGATTATTTGAAAACCGAGAATAATATCCATTTATAGCAACAAAATTTTGAGCAATGATATTGCCAGAAGTGTCTATCAAAACGTGGTCGTTCTGACGTCCAACAAATGCAACTCCTTCATTAAATGAAGTGGCAGAGTAATATACAGGGGCAATTTTTATTTCGCCCTTTTTGTTGATATAACCAACTCTTTCGGTTTCATNNTCGGTTTCAACATCTACAATAGAAGTAAGACCTTCCGAAAAGCAAGGCAAATCACCGTAATTATTCACGAAAACTTTAAATTTAGGTTGAATAACAATGTTTCCAGCTTTATCGAAAAATCCCCATTTGTTGTCAAGTAGAAATGGTGCGACATCATCACTAAAAGTGCCTACTGCATTTGCTGTAATAACTTTTTGTGACAATAATGATGAATATATCCCAACGAATAGTAAGGATATTAAAATAATAACTCTCATCTTTTCCTCGTAATAGTAAATAAATATACGTATTATAACAATTATTTATTTGGGAAGAAATGTATAATTGATATTTATTATTTATTCTAATTATTCAATAATTTTTGCAACTTGATACAATTAAAGGATTACTTTTGAACAACTATCTTTTGATTACTAATTTGCAAAAAACAAGAAAATAATTATTGAATAAGTATAAAAACAATTATCACCAAATAATAATAAATATAAAATAAACTACTAATTGATTTCAAAACAATCAAGTATAAAAAATGTTTTTATTAAAAAAAATATAAATATTGGTATTGTAAAAACTTAAACTTAAAAACTATTAATTATTATTTTTCCTGAGGTCAATTCTGGTGAATGTTTTGCCATTAAGAAGTTTGTATTCTAAAGATTTTGAAACAGTAAGCCCGCTTGTTTTTGATGTTTCAATTACTGTTTTTTTGTCAATATTATGGTAAATTGAATTCAGGCATTCGAATACTTCGGAATATTTAGTTTTACTAACAAAACCATATTTTAGTTCATTTTGATAAACAATTGACAATATACCATTTTTGTTTAGTATTGAACTAATCTTTTTGATAAAGCCAACATAATCAATATATTCTAACACTAAATTGCATATTGCCATATCAACATTTGTAAAAGGTAATATGCTATTATCAATGTCTAAGTTAAGATATTTTATATTATTACGATTTGCAAATCTATTTTTACAAGTAGTTAAATACTTGTCGTTAATATCAATTGCATATACAATATCCATCATTTCTGTATACTCTAATCCATTGCCTGTTGCTATTCCAAAAATTGCAAGTGAATTAGGCTTGTAGTCTGATATTTGCGATAGCATTATTGAATTTAAAGTTTGCAATTGATATACATTGCTATCAGACATATGATTTTCATAGTCTTCAGCTTCAATACTTAGCCAGGGGTTCATAATTTATTGCTATTTGTTTTTATTATTTTATTTAAGAAATAAATTAAAACCAACATAATTATGCTAAACGAGACCGACACAAACCAACTTCCAAGCGAATCACATTTTCCGAATGCAATTTGAATAGTTTTATAGTGAATCAATCCAATGATTAAAACAAAAATTAATTTAAGTAGACTAATTAATCTGTTACACCAAAATATTTGAATAGAATTAAATTTAAGAATCGAGGGTTTGTTACCTGATAAGAAATGGTTAATAAGTGAAAATCCAACAAACAACACGCTTGCAAATATTGGCATAATACTAATAATCTGTTTTTGACCGAAGCCATCTACTTCTCCAAACCAATTATAATGTGTTGGTATCGATGAAGGCAAATAATTATAATTACTGAAAGTGTGATACCACATAATAATTAAAATAACAACACCACAAATATCAATAATCCTATCAAATATTGAATATTTCTTCATTCTTTAAAATAAATTATCTAATTCAATTATTTGTTAATTTAAGAAAAAATTTTTTAAATATATTCCTAAAATCCTGCCATAATTCCTACCGCTGCTTTCCCAAATTTTCCTAATTGCTTGCTATCGGTATAAGTGTATTCGGTAAATACTCTTAGATTACGGCGGATTGCGTGCCCTGCGTGCAATGTTAGCGACTTTTCGTTTAATTCTTTGTAGTCGCTATTGATATAATTAAATAACACAGCACCATAAGGACCAGAATTATCGCCTTGTGGAGTGAAAATCAACTCGGCAAAACCGCCATCGGTCTTGATTTCTTTATCAGCTGTCGAAGCAGCAGAATTGCGAAGTGTGTTTTTGTCTGTTCGGAACAAATATTGAACGTTAAGTTCCAGAATATCGTTGTAACTTAAAGTCAAATCAGGTCCGAAAATAGTGAAATCTGTGTTGCTTCGAGTGAAGTTGTTACTAATACTTTCCCGACCAATGTAGGAAAATGCACCAATTCGGGCGAATTCTCCGATATCTTGGGAAATTCTTGCGGAGTAGTTTTTATACTTATCCTTGTCGAATAGTCTTGCTTCATTTGCAGCAGCAATGCCATTACCATTGCCGACTTGCAAAACAACGTCAGTGCCCGTTTCGAGCCCCAAAGTGAGCATAACCCCGCGGTCGTAAGCAAGATTTGCCTTTGCAAGCCCAACTTTTGTTTTGTAGATGTTGTAATCAGCAAATGTCAAACGAAGTTCTCGTTTGAAAAGCGGGTCAGAAATCTGGTATTGCCCAATGTATAAATCTAAATCAATATTGAATAAATCATTAAACATTATATAAGCATCTTCAATCCCCGCAACTTCACCTCTTTCTGAAAAGAAAAAGTAGAAGTAATAAGCAACATCAGGGGCAATCGTCCCTCCCGATAATATCTTCAAGACATAAGGAGTAGCAAAATCGCCTTGCTTTTTGTTCGCGTTATTATAAGTTGCGTTCAAGTCAAACCTAAATCCAATAGGGAACTCCCTCATCAATGATAGTTCACTATCACCTGTTTCAAGGAAGTATCTTGGTGCTTCGCTGTCTTTGAATTTAAATCCATTCCCTGCAAATTCATCACCATACGGCTTAAGTCTTGGAGCGGGAGCGTGGCAGGTCTGACAGGACAGTCTATACTGACGAGCAAATGCAGGAATAGCCATTGCTTGGTTGTATGCTTCCAGAAAAATGCACACAACAAGAATAATTAAAGCTAATTTTCTCATTTTTTCACCTTAGTCAATTATTTTTACTTTTGCGTAAGCAGTATTAACTTCAAATGGGCGGTATTCCTCTTCGGGAACATTCAAGTATTTCCCGACTGAGCTGACAAGCAATTGATAATACAGGGTTGCTTTGAACGTAAGTTCTTTTGATTTAATATTTTCGGGTATATGAAAAGTAAAGTACTCGATTTTAGTTTCACGAGGTCCGATGCGGTAATCAACTCCAAGCGAAGCAGTATTCCATTGCTGAATGGTCATTCTTCCTTGCGGGTCGAAGTATGGCATACGGAAAATACGGTTGCCTTCGGGGATATCATCGCGCTCTAATCCTTTAAAGTTCGGGTCTTTCAGTGGCACTCCCATATCCTGATAGGCAAGGGTTTTGGTGGAAATAGTATACTCCTCGCCGGGGAAGCCTTTTTTGTTTACAGGAATGTGATACTTTGTGCCGTCCTCATCAATAGCAACAAGTTCGAGCCAAACTAATCTATCTTCGACCGAACCCGTAGGAAACTTATGCCCCGTTTTCTGGTTATACAATGTAACGGAAAGTTTTAAAGCATCGCCGGGTTCNNGGGTTCGCATTCGCTGTGGTCGGGATACACTTTGAGTTCAATTGTTCCGCGTACTTTCGATGGGTCGTGAGCCCCTGCAAAAATATGCTGCCGAACATCAGAATAGACTTTGCCCATAGCTGCCTTTATACTTTGAGCTCTTGGCATATGGCAATCCTGACAATGAACGTTTTCCTTTGCGTAGGGTCCTTCTTTCCATTCCAGATGTGTCGATTTCACCCATACACCATAAGGACTTTTTTCATTATGGCAAATTCCGCAGAAATCGCCTGTTTTCATTATAGGATTAACTTCGATTTTGTGCACGGGAGAGGCAACCTCGCCAATTCGCGAATTATACTTTGTTTTGCCCGGTTTGATAATGTAGTTGAAATTATAAGGAATATCCCCTTCAAATCCTGCAATCAAATGGCATACCTCGCAGGAGACACCTTCGTTTGCTCGTGTTCCCGCTGAAGGTGGCTTCGGTGGAATGTCGCCTGTAAGGAGTGCAAGTGGAGCGTGGCAGCCATTGCATCCCGCTTCTACTTCTGCAACCTTTTCGTCAAGTCGGGCGTGAGGCAGTGCAAGCATAAAATATTCAATCTCGTCCCATTCGTGTATGTACGATTGGGACATCATTGATTGCGACCATTGATTATATATATCGCGATGGCAAGTTGTGCCACAATACTTGGGTGTTTCAAAATCTGAATACTTAAATTTTGGTGTATTCGCGCTATTTAGAAATGACACCAAAAAAGCTGAAACGCACAATATGATACTAATTAGTAAAAGTTTTTTCATATAAACTCATTAACTATTTTTATTAAGGCTGATTATTTTCATCAATTAAATATCTAACTGTTGAAAGTAGTTCCCCTATCTGTGGCTTTGTAAGTTGTGCATTGGCACCGACTGCTTTCCCTTTGTGAAGCACATCTTCTGAAATAATAGAAGAGAAAATCACAACAGGCAAATTCTGCAAAATTGGGTCTGTTTTTATTAATTTCGTTAAAGTATAGCCATCCATAACAGGCATTTCAATATCGGTGATAACAATATCGCAGTAATTTTCCAGTTTTTCGCCTTCACGCACTTTTTGAGCGATTTCTTGCAGGCGTTTCCAGGCTTCTTCGCCATTGTGAAATGCTTCAATTTCAAATCCTGCAATCTTCAATCTATCGGTAATCATTCTACGAATTGTTTGAGAATCCTCAGCAGTAATGGCACGCAATTTTTTCTCAAATTTTTCTACTTTTTGTTTGACATCAATAGCCGAGGATGGGTCAATATCAGCAACAATTTTCTCAATATCGAGCATCAGCACAGTTACATCTTTCAAATTAATTATCCCAACAATTGATGATTTGTCGCTTCCGAATTCTTCCATTGCGTCGGGTGTAGTAATATCGGTCCAGGAAATTCTGTGTATTCGCTTAACATCAGTAACAATTAATCCAACCCGTAGTTTGTTGAATTCTGTAATAATCATTTTGTTGTCTATCAAATCCGATGGAATACCATAGAGATACTTACGCAAATCAAGCGCAGGAATAACCACTCCACGCAAATTAAACACTCCACAGACGCACTCGTGCAAATTTGGAAGTTTTGTCAATTGCGGCATTCGAATGATTTCCCGCACCTTTGCAACATTTACACCGAATGATTGCGTCTGCTGAACTCCATTTTCATCTGTAAAATCAATAACAAATTCTACTATTTCGAGTTCGTTTGTCCCGGTTTCAAGTAGGATATTTGTTTGAGTTGCCATAAAAGAACCTCGTTTTTATTTATAACATACAAATAATAAACGAAAAAATCAATATATTAATAATGAATTTATCGTTAATCTTTTTTTATTCTTTAGATTAAACTTATGTCGGTGTGTTAGATTGAAATATTGGGCGGTGTTGAAAGTATCTATTTTGAACCTTCGGAAGGTTCTGAAACCTTCCGAAGGATAATAGCAAAACGAAACAAACAAGGATTAATATCTTACACTAATTCCGCAAGTAAATGTTCTGCCGTAGCCGGGAAGCCCAATTTGCGTCAAGAAATATTCATCAGTAATATTGTTGATACGAGCGAATACTTCTATATTGTTCCCATACAGGTCAAAATTATATCCAATACGGAAATTGAGCAAAGTGTAGTTTTCGAGTTCGTCGAACTTCCCTGAGATAGCATTTAGTGCATATTGCTTTCCGATATGCTCTAATTCTATTTGTGGGGTAAGTCCGAAATCAAACTTATATCCTGCTATCAACGATGCTTGCAATTCGGGTTTGTATTCGAGGTGTTCAACTTTACTGCCTTGCTCTTTACCCTCGGATTTCATAAATGTGGCATTTCCATAAAACAAAATATTCGAATTTGGGAATAAATTAAAGCCAAGTTCTGCTCCATAAACAGTTGCTTCGGCAAGGTTGTCTCTCATACGCATGTTGGGATATTGCGGGTTGTAGAGATGGTGGTTTTCCGGCACTTTTATACGGATAATTAAGTCGTCGTAGAAGCTTCCGAATGCGGTAATATTCAGATTAACAATTTCAGAAGTGTAACTAATTCCCCAATCAATCAGCAACCCGGTTTCAGCACCAAGGTCAGGGTTCGGAACAAATTTTCCTAATGCACCGGAATAAGCTTCTCGTAAGGTCGGGAAGCGCGTCCTTCGTGAAATATTCGCAAAAGTAGAAATTTCATCTGTTAAATAATATCGCGAACCTACAAAAAGCCCAAAATCCTGGAATGTTTCGCCTTCGCTATCTTTGTGTATTCCTGTTTTTGGTGTTACACAACCATCGTATGTAGCTCCTGCTACAAAATTTACATCCTTGTAGCTTGATTTGTATTCAATTCCAGCTGAATATGTGAATTGCGAGAATTCGTCTTCTGAGTTGTTGTCAATCTTTTCCTTATGCAAAGAATAATATGAATTAAAAACTGCGGTCAGCCAGTTCTTCTCGAACAGTTCATATTCGAGAGCAAAGCGGTTGCCAAATGTGAAATCTTTGTCCTTTTGCTTTGTTTTTATGGTCGAATATGTGGAATCATAGGCATCGATTTGCTGATTGAAAAAGTCGCCCCAAAGCGTTGTGCGGAAAATCAAATTCTGTCCTAAATACTGTTCTGCATTGAAAGTAACAACATTACGATTTACATCGGAATAGCGCCAGAAACGTGCATCTTTCGCATTGAGATATTCTTCGGTTGGAACACCTTTTTCGGCAGTAGTGAAATTGTAGGACAGACCAAGCGAGGTGCCTTGCGTAGGCTTGTATTCTGAGCGAATGAAAAAGTTCAGCCTCTCAAAATCGCTGTTTGTGCGAAGGCGAGAGTTTTGCGACTGATGTAGCAATGTGTTCGGTGCATCTTTCGACATTAAAAATCCATCTGATTTGTTGTAGCTTACTGCTGTGAGATAGTTGAAATCACCGAATTTGCCGTCGTTCGAAGCTGCGATATACTTTCCGCCACCATCTGTATATTGAAGTTTCACATTCCCACCAATGCCGTCCGATACTCTTTCGTAAGAGGAAATGCTAACTACACCACCAAGAATATTCGGTCCCCATAGTGCTGAATTCGAGTTTTTCTCAACTTTAACACGTCCAATCATTTCTGTTGGAACAATATTCAAGTCCAAGCGGTTGTCCCAGGGAATATTAATCATTGCACCATCAAGGAACAATCCCATCTGGCGTTCGCCCGCACCTCTAATGAATGGCAACGCTTCGCCTCGGGAATTTGTCCGCACCATAGTTGATGGCATATATAGTTGCAACTCAGAGAAAGACTTAACGTCAGAAATTGAGAGCATTTTCAAATCAATCACCGACGACGATGCGGTTATTTGCGGTGTGGTTTGAACTCCGCTTACAACTACATCGCCAAGACGATACACCCGCAATGTGTCTTTACTTGCAAGTGCTGAATTAAACAAAAGACAAAGAAAAACAATATATATGCTTATGTTTCTCATAAATTCCTCAAATATTTGTTTGAAATATGTCTTTTTTAGTAAAATAGTAGTTTCTACGATACTTTTATATTTCTGGTGGTGGTGTCGGTACCTCAGTAATAAAGGAAATGAATTTTTCAGTATTAATCCTGTTATTTTGAATTAAAGAAATATTGGGTAGGAAGATTGTTTTTGCAAGCTCTTCGAAGAATAGCAATAGCGATAATATCTTACTAATAAAATATCCTCGGCTTCCCTCGTATTGATATGTGTTGCGTATCAATTCATCTAAATTTATGAAAAGCAGTTCTTCTTTTTTGTCGTTAATGCATTTAATGTGCATATAACCATCAGAAACTTCCATTTTTATCACATCATAGAGCCGTCCGAAATAGAAGAACTCGTTTTTTTCGAATTTTCTGTAATTTGGGTCGCCAATTTTAATTTTCAAAAGCTCAACTTCCGTTTCAGGTAAGCTTGATTTCAGCAGTTGTTTTATTTCTTTTTTAATTATTCTTTGAGAAATTGAGAATAATAGCGCATATCCCGCTGAGTTTATTAATATTGCAGGAATTATCACCAGTGCTAATAGCTTGCTAATTATATATTTCTTGCTTTTCTGCAAATACTAACTTTCGTCAAAAATATTATATAACTCGAACAAAATTTTTATTGAATAGCAAAATTAATATTTTATAGTTGATTTTTGTAAATATTTTCGTAAATATCATTTTGACGTATTTATTGGTATGAAAGGAAATTTTGCTTAATATTGTAAAAAATCAAGATATAGTATGAGAATACTGAGAATAATATTCATATCATTCAGTATGATTGCTGCAGCGGAATTTGCCAATGCAGGCGACACATCAAACGTTAGTGTCAATACACTTCCTTTCGGATTTTATAGCAATTCCATAGGCTGGGTGGTTGGTAGCTTTACAAGTATAAAAGGCTATCCGCAAAAGAATTCATTTACGAAAGCAGGTGCCATAATTTCTTCTAATGGCTCAAAATACGTTTACCTTCAAGCAGACGAAGTGCAAAACCCTTTATTTAAAAGGCAGTTCATCAGACCTGACTTGTTTGTTGGCAAGTTAGGTGATGTCAAAGAATACATTGGTCCGCCTGACGAAAGAGGTATAGTGCCGGGAAGCAATAAATCCCGTGAGGACCAGCACTTACTTTTGCACGGCACAGATTATTGGTTCGAATTGAACTTAAAGCATCTTTTGCCAGTTGGTAAGGGAGTAGATACTGATTTTGATTACACAATAGATATTCGCAATAGAGAACAGATAAATGAACCATTCTGTGAAATAGGGAAACTGTTTTTAGAAACTAAACTTATTTATCGAGATATGACACTGAAAAATAATTACGCAAATTTAAAGATTGTTACAGCCGCTGTTGATTTTTCTATATCGAACGATAATACAAACTACATATATTTCCCAACTTATGGAACTTACCAGAAAGTCTCGTATATAAAACAATTCAAAGCTTTTGGGTGCGATGTCCCCGCTGATATATGGAAAGCTGATTTTCGATACTTTTACCCAATTTTTGACGGTATCAATTCATATCCATCCGTTCTTGCCTTCAATTTTGTTACAATGGATACACCTTCCTGGGACACAAAATACAAAGGCAAATATAAAAGAGGAAAACTTTTCGTAGGTCCAACACTCGGTGGAACAAAGTATCTTCGTGGATACAAAGATTTGAAATATCACGATAGAGCTATGCTATATTATTCTATGGAATTAAGGAAAAATCTCGATTGGAACCCCTTCAATTACTACGAATGGACGCGAAAAATTGGCATCGATGTTTTGCAATTAGCACTTTTTGGTGATTTAGGTAGAGTGGCACCAAAATGGGATTTTGCAGAATTTCATCGGGATATGCAATATACATACGGAATTGGTCTTCGTGCCTTGATGCAAGGAATGGTATTAAGAATGGATATCGGGCAAAGCAAAGAAAATCTAATGATACAAATGTTTGTTGAAAATCCATTTTAATGATTTGACTATCTTCGAATTTCAATTTCATTTTAATAAGAATTAAGTAAAAATACGGATTTATTTTTTTCAATTCTTCTCTATACTCTAATATGGGAGAATAATATAACAAAAGAAATTTCGTTATTTTTTACTTAATTTTGTAACTGGATATGAAACCGAAAGACTATTATGCAATATTGGGTGTGGAGCGAACCGCTTCACGAGATGATATAAAAAAAGCGTTTTATGAACTTGTTAAACGCTATCATCCTGATTTGCATAACGGCGATGAATATTTTCTACAACGGTTTCAGGAAATAAACGAAGCCTACTACGTGCTTGGCGATTTAGACCGTCGTCTTGATTATAGCTTGCAGCTTTACCGCTACGAGGAAATAAAAGAAGAAGCACTCGAAAAACTCAAAGAACTGCAAAAACAAATGAAACGCGAGATAAAGAAATCGAAAAAAAAGTATTAGTTCAACAAATTTCGGAGTTTAGATGAAGTTAGAAACAGGCAATAGCGGAAGTATTATCTCATACAATGGCAAAACCCCTAAAATACATCCAACTGCTTTTATTTGCGAAGGCGTTCGTATCATCGGCGATGTGGAGATTGCCGAAAATGTCTCTGTTTGGTACAATACTGTCATTCGTGGAGATGTCCATTACATAAAAATCGGTGCACGCTCGAATATACAAGATATGTCGATGCTTCACGTAACAAACGATGTTTTCCCGCTCGTAATTGAAGAAGATGTGTCAGTTGCACATTCAGTTTCTTTGCACGGCTGCACTCTCAAAAAAGGCTGTCTGATAGGTATTGGCGCTATTGTTTTAGATGGCGCCACAGTGGGCGAAGGTGCTTTGGTTGCGGCTGGTGCTTTGGTGCGCGAAGGCTTCGAAGTGCCGCCTTACACTCTTTTCGCAGGGCTACCCGGAAAAGTCATTCGCGAACTCACACCAAAAGAAATTGAACGCGTAAAGAATACTCCTACAAATTATATGAAATACGTTGCGACTTACCGCGACCTGCTTGGGAAATAATATATTACTTTACAATTTGATTTCGGGCAATGACGTGGGGGCTTTTTCATAACTTCTCAATAACCTTCGGAAGGTACGGGAACCTTCCGAAGGTTAACAATTTCTCCTTTTTCACTGCATAAGTTTAGTAAAAACATTGTAGTGGATATTTTTTGATGTGTTGCTGCAAAAAAAGTAATCCATATTTATTCTTAATTTCTACATTTTGTGGAAATTTTTCGTTCCGCTTTTATCAACAAAAAACCTTCCGATGGTTGCAAATCATTCGGAAGGTTGTAAGATTTAATAATGTCCGGTTATTGGAAAGCCTTACAGTTGGTCGTTTTTCGAACTGTTAAGAGCAAGTTTTCGCATATCAGCAGTCGACAAGCGGCGTCCGCCGATGAAGCGAGTTTTATAAAACTGGCTTTCCAGAGAAGAAACCGTAACACCGAATCTTGAACTTGCGTGAGCGAATAAGTTATCCCCTAAATAGATGCCTACGTGAGAGGCAAATTTTCTTGAATATGTATGGAAAAACACCAAATCACCGAATTCAAGGTTTTTGCGGCTTACTTTTTGACCGACATTGATTTGTTCGCGAGCGGTTCTCGGCAGGGCGATATTAGCAACTTCGAGGAAAATTCTTTGTGTCCAGCCGGAGCAATCAATAGCATTTTCTGATGTTCCGCCAAAGCGATATGGAGTGCCGAGCCATTCCATAATTTTGTCCATTAAATCGGACTTCTTCAAGCCATAAGAAGTTTTGTCGAACTCGCCGGTACCAAATTGAATCCAAAGAGTTTTAAAATCATCAATATTGACTGTGATATCGTCTTCTTTTTCAAGTTCTGCAATATCTTCGCCATAGTCACCAATGATATTAGGGTCGTAAAGGTCTTCACCATCGTTTTTAAGAAGCCAGTCGTTGTTTTGCCCAACTTTGGGTTCCAAGCCTGCAAGTTCGCTAACTGATGCAGAATTTGACTTTATAATTTCGATTGCTTGTGCGCGAGTAGCTGAAGGATTGTATTTAGAAGTTTTTGCTCGACGAGGTGCTTTTTTCTTTTTTGCTGCTGATAAGTCTTCGAACGAAGCCACGAGCAATAATGGCAAAATTAATACTATTACGAATTTCTTTAACTTACTATATTCAAACATTCTTTCTCTCCAATTTTTAAACATTTTTTCGCTCCGATTTGAATTTCAAATCGGTTGCTAATTTTTCGTTAATTCTACGTTTCACTTAATAAAAGGAAACTTTAAAATAAAGTGTGAAAAAAATTACACATTTAACACTTTGCAATAAACAAAAATCTCGAAAAACCACCAAAAAATATTTTGATTTATGAGCAAATTTTAATCAAATTTTCATTTTTCTTGCCGTGTTTAGGTTATACTAAAACTCAAAAATTATTGATATTATTGGATTTTTGAATTTTTCTTGTTATTTTTGATGAAAATTTGAATTATCAGGAAAAAATTATGTTAATATCTGTTGTTCAGTTTGCACCTGAATTTTTTAATAAAGAGTTTAACATTGAATATGTAAAAAAATGTTTATCTAATGTTAAATCTGAGATAATAATTTTTCCTGAACTGAGTTTAAGCGGTTATTTTTTTCTTAATCGGGACGAAGCTTCGGCAAATGCGATAGATTTCGAATCAACTGAATTGGATTTCCTGCGTGAAGACGCCCAAGACAACAATAGAATAATAATTATCGGATTTGCTGAACGAAAAGGTAGCAAAATCTATAATTCCGCAGGTATGTTTTTCCCGGATAGAACGCTAAATTGCGTATATAGAAAGACGCATTTGTTTTATAAGGAAATTTATGCCTTCGACCGAGGCGACACGGGATTTTTCGTTGTTTCGTTTCCAGATAAAGATATTCGAATTGGCACAATGATTTGTTACGATTGGCGTTTTCCCGAGGCAGCAAGGTGTCTTGGACTTGATGGGGCTGATTTTATCGCCTGCCCGTCGAACCTTGTTACACCGTTGTGGAATAAAGTGATGCCCGCTCGTGCAATAGAGAACAAGGTATATCTTGCAGTGGCTAATCGAATTGGTATTGAAAAGCGTAATGATGAAACTTTGCTATTCAATGGTCGTTCGTCTATATATGATTATAATGGTGATGTTCTTGCTGAGGCACCGGTGGACGGTGTTGAAATTATCACTGCTGAAATCTATTCCGAACGAACCCGAGATAAATCATTTAATCTGATAAATGACATTAATAAGGACAGAATTCCAGAAATGTATAAGCAGATAATGAAAAAATCATAGGTAAGAATATGATAGATAGAGAGAAAATAACCTCGAAAAATCCCAAAATTAAGTTTTCCTATGCCAAGCAGATTGTAAGGGATAGTGCGAAAAATCCAGCTGATTTTTTGGATGATTTTGATTATATAATCGAACTCACACAAGAAAAGAATAACATAATTAAATGGACGGGAATTGATTTGCTGGGGAATCTGGCATCGGTCCTTACAGATGATAATGTTGCGAAGATATTGCCAATGCTAAAAAGTTTTCTGTTGAGCGGGAAGCTCATTCTTTCGAACCACGCGCTTTCCGCACTTGGTCAAATATTGCTGCATAAACCGCACTTTGCTGATGACATTGTTCCAATGTTTCTTGCACTGAGAAATATAAAATTCGATACTGAGGACTGCCGTGATATATCGCGAGGGAAATTGCTTGAATTCTTGAAGGACAATTATAGATTTATCATTGGGAACAAAGAAGCAAAAGCGTTTGTCGAGGAATGCACCACAAGCACACGCGAAAATGTTGCTAAGCTTGCAAAGCAAGTATTGAAAAAGATTAAAGCAACTGCATAATTAGATAGTATTCACATAATGCAATTTGAAGCTTCGGAAGGTTGGAAATCTTCCAAAGGAAATAAAACAAATTCTTTGCAGTCGGTGCTGCCTTGTCTTGCAAGAATAAATCAGGACTTATCTATTAGTCCCAAATATATCATAATTGTTTGTTACAACGATAGAAAAATTATTTGGGTAGCGAGAATATTTTCCGTCAATATCGATTGCAACATTTACGCGAGTATTCTCAGGGAAATGTTCACTGACGTAGCTTTTCAGGACGGAATAACGTTGATTGAGCAATTTTGTGTAGTCGGGGGCTTTGACAGTTTCCGTTTGAGTTTGCTGTTGCTTTTTTGCTTTTTTTTTGGAAGATTTTGGATTGCTTTGAGTTTTATCGTCAGCAATAATTTTAGTTTCCACAGGTTTGTTCATATCTGAGGCACTAACATAGAAAGTAAGCTCGACAGCACGATTGTATTTGAGCACTTCTTTAATTTCGCTTGCAATATCTGAGAAATCGCTCATTAAATCGGCACTATTGGATTTAAACAAATAGGATTGCAAATAAATATCGTTTGGAAGCAACCGTTTGACGGTGAAATCCTGGTGAATTTCCTTATACTTTTCGCTTGGTTGAACTACTAAATCGCAGGTTTTACGAGCAACGTTCCAGCTATGAAGAATAACTTTGTAATTGTCCGAAGGAAGAACCTGTTCCCAATTTCCTGTGATGGAATTAGATTTCGTGCGAATTTTCTTGCCGTTGGAAGCACGAAATTCGAGCTCAGTTTCGACGGGTTCGCCCGTGTGCTCGCAGGTAACTCGTCCTTTTACTATAACGTTGCCACCAATGCTATAAATTTGCTTATCAGATTGAGAAAATAAAAGTGAAGAGGAAAACAAAAGCAAAAATACTACTAACTTTTTCATTTGCAAATTATATATAAAATACATTATAGTGTAAACGAAAGATAATATGGAATATTATAAAAAAAGACTGTCTTTTCGAGACAGCCTTCATTCAAAACAAAATGTATTATTTTCAAAAATTAGAATAAGCTAACGAATGAAAATCTTAAATCAACACCGATTTGAAGGGCATTCACACGCCAGTCGAAATCACTATTTAAGTTTGTAACGCCAAAATTATAGAATACAGCGGGGACAATATACATACCGCCTTTCATAAGGACTTCGTATTGCACACCAAATTTTAATCCCAAGCGGAAAGCACTTGAATTTGGAATATCGCCATCCTGAATGACAATTGTTCTGTCGTTATTTGTGTATTTATAGCCTTTGGCGTCGGCGTTTGGGTCACGTCTGAATTGAGCATTTAGAGGGCGAATCAAATTCATAGTTTGTTCCTGAGTTTTGACAAGAGCGAAATCAAAAGTAGGACCAACTGTGAGCCCCAAGCCGTTTCCTTGAATAGGGTTAAATTTATACATTACTTCAAAAGTAACTAAATCATATTTAACTTCATTTATATGAATGATAGAAGTATATTCAATAGTTTCAACAGTATCTCTGCCGCTAATGGAAATTACGCGTGTAGGCAGGTCTAAGTCGTTTTGTTCCATCGAAGCAGGCAAATTGTTATATAAAAGACGGGCAATGATAGAAGAATTGGACGTTTCTGCTTCGCCTAAAAGATACTCAAAGGAAAGCCCAGCGAAAAATCCATTATTGGAACCATCGACGAAAGTAGGGCAAAGCGGGTCCTGAGCAAATGTTTTTAATTCAACGGTATGCATTGACTTATTGTATCCCAGAACGGGACCGAGGTAGAAATTGGGCTTCTTCTCAACAGGCATAAGAGGGTCGGATAAATCGACTTGTGCATTCAACTTAAAAAAGGATAACGCGACTATCCCCAGACATAGTAAAATGAACCTTTTGTTCATAATTAACCTACTATTTAGTTTTTATAAAAATAATATTTTCCTTCATTTGTTTTGATAAAACTATCAAATTATAAACACCATTTGCTAATTGCGAGGTGTCGTATTTCAAAATATATTTTCCTTTATCAAAATTCCGACTTTCTTCTAAAATCATCGTTTTCCCTTGCAAATCAGTAATATTAAGCGTAACTTCATCATTATCAACTAAATATAATTCCACCACCAATTCGTTAATAATTGGATTTGGAGTTACACTTAAATATGGCAAATTAGTAATTAATTTTATTGGACGCAAGGGAAAATTACATACGTTGATAATTTTCAACGGGATAAAGTCGAGCAAGGGGTCGAAGCAATTATCAGCATTGAGATTTAAACGAATACTTGTTGAATCATCGGTATGAAGTAAACCTAAAAATTCAAGTGTAAAATAAAAATCAAGCGGTTCGACAATTAAAAGCGAATCGACGCCTAAAATCAAGTTAATTCTGTCTTTGGACTGTTCGATTTGTGCAATTAAATGCAAATCTGTATTAGCACCTTTCAGAACAAAGTCGGTATTATTTTTTAGCAAACTGAGCATAAACCGACTAACTGAAAGAGAGATTGTTGGTGCAATTTTAGCATCTATCCCGTTTGGGAAACGTCCGTGAATGTGCAATTTTACAGTATCGCCTGGCACCACAAGCAAGTTGTTTGCTTCGACAAGCTCGATTTGATAGGTGATAGGAGATATTTCAACTTCGAGTATTTGGCTAAGAGTATCGTTGAATAGCATTTCAAATTCGACTTTACCGCTCTGATTTCTTTCTGCATAAGAGATAATAGGTATAGAAAGGGCACTATCGGGACGGATTGAAAATGGCAACAATGTTGAAATATCGGTTGCAAAATCAATCAGCAAATCTTGATTAGTTTTATTAATTGAAATAGACTGGACATTTATATTTACATTTCCAAGATTTTGAATAACTAAATCGCCTGAATAGTATTTGCAAGCTTCTAAATTTTGCAGCTCAACTTTCATTGAATAATTTAGAGTGTCGTTTGGGAGGGCATAACCTGAAATCGTAATTGTATCGCGTTTCACACCATAATTAGGAAGGGCATCGCTAACAATTTCTAAAAAGAGGATATGCTCGCCTGCTCGTCTTGGTTTGAATTTAGTCGGGAAATATACTTTTTCGTTTGGTTGAATTTTATGGTTATGACGTGGCAAATCTTCAATCTCGAATGCATTTATATCGCCACCAATGATATTAACATCGAAAGCAGCGAGTTCTTCGTTGCCCTTAGTTTCGAACACCAGTAGTGTGCTATCCAAATCGTGAGCGACAAAAGTAGTATCAAAACGATTATTGTAGGTGGTGATTTCGGGCAAAGTGCCAACGCCTTTGATTTCAATATTTATCGGTGAGTGGAGTTCCCAATCGCATTGAAATATTGCAGAAGTGGAATAATTAATAGTTTCAGTTGGTTCAAAAGAAAAATCAAGGTGTTTTTCTTCGTTTATTCCAAGAAGAAGACCATCAGGATTTTGGAGTGTAGCAAAATTACCGTCGTCTAAATTGCCGTCAAGGCTTAGTAGAGTAAGAGAAGTAGCGTCGTTACCAGAATTTTTCAGCAAAGCGGCAGCAGTATTCTTCGTTCCAACTCTTTTTCTGCCAAAATCAACTATAATATTATTAATATCGGGGGCAATACCTTCACCCTTGATTTGAGCAGTTGCGCTAAGCCCAAAACTATTTGTAGCGGTAATATCAAAATCATAGTAATATCTACCTGATGGAGAAAATACGACCCAATACTGACGTTCTTCACGAGGTAGAAGAGAAATTGGGAATTCTATGTTTTGAAGTTGAAAATCAGCAAAAGGAGCAAATCCATTTATATTTTCACTAAGAATATTAGTGTTGCCGGTATTTGTGATTTTGATAAAGCCCAGTGCTTCATTTCCTAAGCGAACTTTGCCAAAATCGTAGCCAATGAGTTCGAATTGAGGGGCAAACACACGCCCATCAATATTAACAATTTTTGTATAATCGCAATCGAAATTTAGTCTCAATTCAGCGGAAAGAGAAGTTGAATCGCCATTTGGAGTAAAGCAAACTTGCACACTGATTTTTTCTTTTGGGGAAAGCTTATAAGGAAGAGGCTGGCTGGTGTTCCAGGAAATTCTTCCATCGCCAACAACATCAATTGAACGAAGTTCGATTATTTTATTGCTATTGTTTGTAATATCGAAGTTTCGGCAATCTTTTCCTTTCAGTGCAGTATTAGGGAAGCTAAGCGATTCGATATTGTCAATTTTTGTGCCGATATAATTAAAGGTGTATCTTGTGCGATTGCTTGCTTTATCGTAAAAATCGATAGTGAACCTACCATCGCGAAATACATCGATTGGCGAAGCAACAAAAGTAGCAAAAAATGCAGTATCAGAAATTTCAGAAATATTCCAGGAGTAATTATTTGTAAGTTCGGGTACAACGTAGGCATAATCAAGACCTAAATCAGCTGCATTGTGCAGGTCGGTAACAGAACCATAAATAATACCGCAATTTTCGGAAATATTAATTGTAGAAGGAATAGTGTCGGGATTGGTTGGGTCGATAAGTGAATTTCCGAGCGACATAGCATAAGAATCGTGGAAGCCGTAGGCGTATAAAATCCCCGAAAATTTTCCCGTAGTGGAAGATAATTTATGGCGTCCTTCTCGTAGTCTTATCGAAGTCCAGGAATAATTAGTATTTGGAATATTTTCGATTGAAACATCCCACATATCGGTAATTTTTTGTCCGTCGAGCGACAAAGTTGCAAGAGCAGAATTTTCGAAAACAAGTGCAACCCGATGTTCTTTGAACTGGTCTTCCACACGGAAATTGCGTGGAGTAAGGAAAAGGATCTCATTGACAAATTGTTCAACAGGTGGAAGGACCACCATCGAGGGGTCGTATTCTTTCGAATCGCCAAATTCACCTGTATGTTGCATATACTGAACTATCTGAATTGGCTTGTTTGAGTTCCAGATGATTGGTGTACTTAAATTTCTGATTTCGTAAAATCCACCAGCGCTATTAATCTGAAGGTAGCTTATGCTTCCGTCGAACTTTTTCATTTCGACGATAGTTTCCGGTTCAAGGGCAACAATGCGGAACAAATCACCTTTTGAATTGACGTCGAAAGGAGCAGAAATATAGTTTTTCCCCCAGGCGTAAGTCGGAGGAAGCATTTCGACAAGGTGATCTTTTGAATCGAACGGATATGGAGCATTTTGCGGGATTGCTGTTCTGACGTGTCCGGCAAGCAAACCAAAAGGTTTATTGCCTGTTATGATTGTTCCGGTAAGGTCGCCGAAGCCTTTTGGAAAAGGATAGGACTGAACTAAATAGACATCGCCCTGGTTAAGAGTTACCTGGTAATTTTGATTGGCTAATTTCCCACCACGAGTGTTTGCTTTTGGAGCAAAGCTGACGACAGTTCCATCGTATGCGGCAATAATTAGAAATTGACTGGAACGAGGAACAAACTTAGTGAGGGAATCTAAATTTTCGCGTTCGGGAGCAACATATTGATCGTTTGGATAGCTCGCAACTATATATTTTTTGCCCCAGCGCGATACAGGAATAGCAGAGTAGCTATCGCTTGTTGTGAGCTTACTCGAAAAGCAATAAACAGTGATGGGTATATCCGATTTTATCTGAATTGCTAACTTTTCAGGCACTTCCGAGTTTCTTGCTTCGAGAGTAGCAGGCACTTCAATTTCTTTTATTTCATTGGCTTTCAAAGAACCCGTGAATGTTTCGCCAGGCATAATCACCTGATAGTTTGCTGGATAAAGTGATGTAAGAAAAATTCGCAGAACGAGCGGGTCTTTGTTCAGATGGATTTCATTTTGCATGAAAGACACATAAAAATTTCTTCCTGAATAGGAAGAATATGTATTCGAATGTGCATTTTGCCCCAAAAATAGCAGCAAAACAGCAATTTTAAGAAAAAATGTGTATTTCATCGCAAAAGCAAAAATTAATTATCTTTAATTTAACTTTTTTTCATTTAATTTCAAAATTAACATTAATAAACAATGACGGATTTTTAACATAATTAACAAATAATTATTTTTTTTGTAACACATTTATTATTCTAAAAGTTATTTTGTAGTTGATGTATGTGTTATATTTAACATTTTTGTAAATTTGTAGTTTAAAAATATTTTGATAGCGTTATGAAAAAAATATTATCGGTAGTTGGCGCGCGACCCAATTTTATGAAAATAGCACCCATAGCCCGCGAAATTGCGAAATACTCTGATAAAATCGAACACATTCTTGTGCACACCGGACAGCATTACGATTACGAGATGTCCGAAGCATTTTTCCAGGACTTGGAGATGCCCAAGCCTGATTTTTTTCTTGGAGTTGGTTCGGGAACGCACTCCGAACAAACCGCAAAAGTAATGATTGAGTTCGAAAAAGTATGCAATCAGGTGCAACCCGATTTAGTTTTGGTGGCAGGTGATGTCAATTCAACAATGGCGGCTGCAATTACGGCGAAGAAGCTGAATATATCGCTGGGGCATATTGAAGCAGGGTTGCGTTCGGGCGACCGCACAATGCCCGAGGAGATTAACCGAATTGTAACAGATGCAATTTCTGATTTGCTTTTTGTTACTGAAAAATCAGGTTACGAAAATTTGCTGAACGAAGGTGTGCCGAGCGAAAAAATACACTTCGTAGGCAACACAATGATAGATTCGTTGGTTTTTGCAAAAGAGCGGTTGCATAAATCGGCAATTCTGGAAAAATTATATCTTGCCAAAGGCGAATACGTTCTTGTTACTTTACACAGACCTACAAATGTAGATGAACCCGAAATGTTGAAAATGTTTTTCGAAATATTTGAATATTTAACAAGCAAAAAGAAAATAGTTTTCCCTGTTCATCCAAGAACAAGGAATAAGATAGAAGAATTTGGATTATCGAATGCGGTTCGCCGAAACGAAAGATTGCAATTGATTGAGCCGCTTGGCTACCTGGATTTTCTGAAACTTATGGAAAGCGCTTCGCTTGTGATTACAGATTCGGGTGGAATTCAAGAAGAAACAACTTTTTTAGGAATACCTTGCATTACCACAAGAACAACGACTGAACGTCCGATTACTGTCGAGATTGGGACAAATGTGCTTGTCCCACCCGAAAAGGAAAATATTTTGAAAGCAATTTACGAAACATTCGACCAGAGAAAGAAGAATTACGAAGTGCCAAAACTCTGGGACGGGAAAACAGCATCAAGAATAGTAGAGATTATTTACAATTATTTGAGATAAATAATGAAAAGAATTGCAATAGCAGTGTTTATCTTGTTTGTTGCAGGAATAAATCTATACTCACAACTTAAAGGCTTGCCATCATCTTCGTCGCTGGACAAGGAAGATATTTTCAAGTTGCAAACTTCAACAGACAAGGCATTGACATCTGCAATTGAACAAGATAAGATGCCTGTGGGCAATATTGTTGAACCGAAATATTACTATTTAGGACCTGGCGATATAATTTCATTGCAGGCAAATCCGATTATTCCCTATGAAGTTCCGCTTATGGTGTCGCCTGATTTGACCATTGTATTGCCACGCGGCGGGGAAATATCAGTTCGAAATATGACGCTTGCACAGTTGAAGGATACTCTTTCTCACATATTTAAGCAAAGGAACGAAAGGGTTGAACTCAATCTTTCGTTGAGAAAAGCAAGAACGGTAATAGTAACGATAAGCGGGAATGTGCTTTTTCCAGGGACTTATGCGTTACCTTCCTCATACAGAGTGTCGACAGCCATAAAATTTGCTAATCAAATTTCTACCGAGAAATCACTTGCAGAAGAAGAAAAGCTCTCAATTCAAAAATTGCAATCAAGGTCGCGGGAACGCACAAAGAACTACTCAGAGGCAGGAATAGCAGCCGAAAATCTATATTCAATGCGAAATATTACATTATTGCGAAAGTTTTATACTTCACAGAACGTAGATATTGAACGCGCAATAGCAACAGGAGACCTTTCCTACGACCCATTCATAGCAGAAGGCGATGAAATTTTCGTACCGTTCGAGCCATATCAGTATCCGAAAGTGTCTTTGAGCGGTGCGGTACATAGACCTGTTGTTCTACCATATAAAAATGGCGACAAGCTTTCCTATGTGCTGAAATTTTGCTATGGACTGAAAGAAAACGCTGATTTGAATAATATTACACTTTATCAGAAGGGAAATAGCCCAAGAAAAATAAAGGTCGATAGAAATTTGAATTTGCTGGAAGCCGACATTGAGCTCGAACCGGGAGCAAGTATTGTTGTCGGAATGTTGCAACAGAAAAAATTCGAGAACACGGCAACAGTATCAGTTCGCGGGGAAGTGCAAAATCCAGGAATTTATCCAATCACTTTCGGAGAAACGCGGCTAAAAGATGTGATTTCGCAAGCAGGTGGATTTACAAGCAAGGCATATTTACCGCTTGCGTATATTACTCGTCGTCAGGAAATGATTGATGCCTATGTTGATTACAGGGCAGATTACTTTTCCTTATTCCAATATAGTGATTTAACAATGGAGGACACAACCCGCTTCTACATTGATATGATGCTGAAAAAGCAGATTGTATCCTGCGATTTTGTTAAAGCATTTAAGGAGAATTCAGAAATAGATAACGTTTTGCTCTACGATGGAGATGTAATAACGGTGCCTGACAATCCAGGATATGTTTACGTTTATGGTCAGGTTAATCATCCGGGATATGTGGAGTTTCACGAAGGCAAAACGATGCAATGGTATATAGAGAAAGCGGGAGGTTACGCACAAGGAGCAGCAAAAAAGCGTGCCCGAATAATTAGAGGCAAGTCTCGTGTATGGACAGAAGGCGACGAGAACACGTATGTATTTGCAGGAGATGAAATTTATGTTCCGCGTCCGCCAGATGTTCCACTTGCAATTGAATGGCAGAAATACGGCACAATTGCTTCACTTGTAAGCGTTACCGTTGCTGTAATCGGTACATTATTTAATATTTACTGGGTTTCGAAGAGCAAATAATGATAAAAAGAGTATTCATTAAGGCAATCTTGCTTTTGATTGCAAGCACGGCTTATGCACAAGTTGAAAATGTTCAGGTTGCCCACCCGGTTTATATTTTTCTGCAAAGAGCCGAAGCAATTGGTTTGCTTGAACATCGTTCGCTATCGTCGTTGCCACTGCAAAAAATGGAAATTCAGGAGTGCCTTCGACAAATTAACAATAAGCGGGAGCATCTGACAAACTCTGATTTGAAATTACTCGAAAAGTATTTGCTTGAATTCGAAATCGAGAAAAGAGAAAACGCAGTGCTTTTCCGAAGCCCAAGCGATAGTGCTTTTGTGCTGTCGGACGATTTGTTTTCGAGCAAAGAGAAGTATTTTTACTACTATTCTTATGATTCTACAAAAGTAGCGGTTTCGCCGTTGGGAATGCTGGACAATATGTTCTCACTTCAAGACAATGAAAAAAGCATAATTGGAACTTTGGGCGTAAGATTTAGTGGAAGCATAGATAATCGTCTGGGATTTTACCTGCAAGCAACGAATGGGCGCCTGTTTTCAGGTTCGCGAGAGCTTGCATCGCAGGACAAATATTATGCGAAAAGCATAAAATTCACAAAATTGAACGATGATATAGATTTTTCTGAATCGCACGTAAATTATAGAAACCGCTGGTTCTTTGCTTCTCTTGCCCGAGAGACAAAGCTTGAAGGCGCGGGACTTCAACAGCGGATTTTCATCGCAGATATTGCCCCGGCGTTCGATGCACTGACACTTGCGGCAAAATTTAGCAATTTTGAGTACACATTTATTCACGGTTCGCTAATTGGGGAACCGACACAAAGTTCGATTGGAGCATTTGCCGAGATACCGCCGAAGTATATGGCATACCACAAAATAGCGGTTCGCCCGAGCTGGGGTGAAATTGCATTTGTCGAGCAAGTTATTTACTCGAACAGGAATACAGATTTAGCATATTTGAACCCGATAGGATTTCTGAAATCAATCGAACACGCTTTGCACGATAGAGATAATTCGCTGATGGGGTTGTTCTTCACTGTCCGTCCTGCAAGCAGATTGCAAATCAAAGGCAGTTATTTGCTCGATGATATAATTTTCGAAAAGGTAGGCACGGGATATTGGAGCAACAAGATGGCTTACAATTTTTCTGTGGAATATGCTTCGGCAAAAAATCTTGATATTGGATTTGAATACGCACGAGTAGAGCCATATACTTTTTCGCACTTTAACCGTCAGAACACGGTTTCGCACGACGGAAAACTTATTGGTTCGATACTTTTGCCAAATTCGGATAGATTTCTGCTTACGTTAAAATATTGGTGGGGCGAACGTTATCCGGTGGAACTTGGAATAAGTTATTTGCGGTATGGGGCGAATATTTATGATGGGGACAGTTTGATTTACAATGCTGGTGGCGACCCTTTCCAAACGCGCAGGTGGTTCGACCCGATGGAGGTAGGCTTTTTGACTGGCAAAGTAGAACGGAATTTTTCTGCTTCTATTTCGATGGGATATGAGATTTTTCGTAATTTCTATGTATTGGGATATTTCAGGCATTCAAATATAAATGGGAATGTGCGTCCGTACGCACGTTTGATATTAAAATTTGGTGATTTTTAATTAATAAAGGTTAGTTATGAAAAAAATCGTTGAATGTGTGCCCAATTTTTCAGAAGGCAGAAATGAAGATGTAATCAATGCGATAGCAGACGCCATCAGACAAACGCCAGGTTGCACTTTGCTCGATGTGGACCCGGGCAAATCAACTAACAGAACAGTATATACATTTGTAGGTTCGCCCGAACATATTGTAGATGGTGCGATTAATGCAGCAAAAGTTGCAAGGAAATTGATTGATATGCGCCATCACAAAGGCGAGCATCCAAGAATGGGAGCGCTGGACGTCTGCCCGTTTATTCCGGTGGCAAATGTTACAATGGAAGAATGCGTCGAGCTTGCAAAGGAATTCGGTATNNAGAAATAGGAATTCCCGTATATTTATATGAGTATGCACAGGAAAAAGAATATCGCAAACGCCTTCCGGATATTCGTCAGGGTGAATATGAAGGATTACGCGAAAAAATACACAAACCCGAATGGAAGCCGGATTTTGGTCCTGCTGAATTCATTCCCGAATGGGGTGCAACTGTTGCAGGAGCGAGATTTTTCTTAATCGCTTATAATATCAATATTCTTGGAACAAACAACCAGGCACATCGCATAGCATTGGACTTGCGTGAGGCGGGACGTGGCGATGGTCAGCCGGGATTGCTCAAAGAAGTGAAAGCAATTGGCTGGTGGGTCAATGAATACAATATGGCTCAAATTTCAATGAATTTGACAAATTTCAAAGTAACACCGCCACACATTGCATTCGAGGAAGCAAAACGCATCGCAAAGGAAATCAACGTCGGTGTTGCAGGTTCTGAAATAGTGGGATTAATTCCGCTTGAAGCGATGCTCGTGGCAGCAGATTACTATATTGAAAAGGAAAATTTATTCATACTGGACGAAGACCAAAAAATAAAGCTTGTGATAGATAGGCTTGGACTAAATTCAGTTTCGCAGTTCGACCCGAAGAAAAGAATTATCGAATATATAATAAAAGAAGAACCAGTCGAACCACTTGCAGGAATGACGGTACGCGGTTTTATCGAGGAAGTAGCGGCGCGTTCGTCTGCACCAGGTGGCGGGAGTGCGTCCGCTGCGATTGCGGCAATTGGTTCCGGACTTGGGGCAATGGTTGCGAAGCTTACTTATGGAGTCCGCAAGTATGAGCATCTGGAAAAGGATTTGCGTCGAATAATACCACCGTTGCATAATGCAGTGCAGGCGCTAATCCCAATGATAGATGCCGATACAAATGCTTTCAATGATTATATGGAAGCGTTGAGATTGCCAAAGGATACTGAGGAAGAGAAACAAATCCGCGAACAAAAGATGCAAGATGGCTTGAAGAAGGCGATTGAAGTGCCACTTGGGACTATGCGACTTGGCGATGCTGCCTGGGATGCAATGGTTGAAGTCGCAAAAATTGGCAATATTGCGTCAAAATCAGATGTTGAGGTAGGTGCTCGCGCCCTTGAAGTTGGCATTTGGGGGGCATATCGAAATGTGTTGATTAATTTGCCTGGAATAAAGGACGAAGAATTCAAAAAGAGTATTCTTGCAGAAGCGGAAGCAATGGTAGAGCGAGCAAAAACAAAATGCGATGAGATACTAAAAATATTAGAAGAAAGAGACAAGAAATAGTGTCAGGAAAAAGTGTTTGTTCTGAGAGTGCTCGGTTTGATAACCTTCGGAAGGTTTCCGGACCTTCCGAAGGTTCAAAATAGGCATAATTGTGTTAGATTGGTGTTATAATTATAATTTCCCAAGAATTTCTTCCCAATTCATTCCTTCGGGTGAATATCCGGTTATCCAATTTACAATATAACTGTCAGCATTGAGAAGTAATATTTGAGGGACAGAATCGTCAGAACCAAAGGCAGATTTTATCTGAGCAGCATTATTTATCACTTTAACGCCAAAAGAATCATAAATCCACCATTTTTTTAATTTATCAGTATTTTCTGGCGAAATAAAAAATAATTTAATTTTTTTATTATCAAGCAATGATTTCACTTTTTTTAAATCTTTAAAAGCTCGTTCACAAGGACCACAAGTAGTATTATAGAAAAACACTATTTTTGGAACTTTGTTATTAGCAATATCTTCTTTTGTCCCATCAACATATTCAATTGAAGGGAAATTATCCCCAATCTTGGTTAAAGGGAAACCATATTTTTTGCTAATATCTGCAACAAATTTATCGACATCGCTATATCCCATTTTTGGAGTTAATTTTTTTAATTGAGCATATCCAAGCGAACGAACTGGTAGCAATGAATGCGAATAATAAAAATATTTTGAAGCTGAATCTAATATGGACAAACTATCATATACCAATCCTATATCATAGTAGAACAAAGCTTTTGATGATAAATTGTAATTAATTTTCTCTGCTATCTCTTTCATATACCCAAGATATTTATCGTAATCCTTCGTTACAAAAGCTAACTTTTTATAAGCAGATGGTAGCATTCCTATTCTGGAATAAAGACTATGAGAATAATCTTTAATTTTATAATAATTATCATTATCAACAAAATAGTTAATATAATCGGTATATAGTTTGTTTGCTAAAATTTTAGCGGCTTCTAATGAATCAGGTAAAAAATTAAATGTTAGAATGTTAAATTTAGGAATCAATAAATCATAATCTGTCTGACTTTCTAATTTTTTGTTGATCAGCCATAGAATTATTGAAGGTGGCAAAATTTTGACATTTTTCGGACCAGGTTCTATCATACCTTGAGAAAACATAGAATTTGGGCAGTATTTTACAATATTCTCTATTATCTTTTTTATATTAACCGTGTCTTTTTCATAATTATTAATGAATAATTGCCGTACAGCGCCGGCAACATACTGATTATTCAATATGTTAGAACATTTCAGGTTTTGTGCCATATTTTCAAGTATTTTACTGTGTTCTGAGTAATCCATAAGCATTGTATTGCCAACCAATTTTAGCAATTGAATATCGGGCGAATCTTTTTCTTTTTTTAATTCTTCAAGATGTTTTCTAACTGAATCTGCTACAAATATCTTTTTCTCCATTTCATATAGCCATCGCACTAAATAAATAGCATAGTTATCAGGATAAAAGCTTCTTTCATTGTAGAAATATTTTAAATAATTTTGAGTGTCTGCAATATACAGCAATGTTGAATTTGCTCCAAATTCAGGTGTGTTTTCATCTTTATAAATTGGTAAAGTGATTGAATAAGGACAGTATAAATCAGCTAAAGGTGTTGTAAGAGCAAAATACACAGATGAGGCAAATTCAGGTATCCTAACAAAACCGCGATAAAAAACGCTGTCAATTTTTTCAAGTTTTATTATCTCATTTCTCGAAAAACCATCTTTTTCAAATATAAAAGATATTGCAGAATAAAAAACCTTAGAATTTAGTCCGCTTGTTTTCCAGAAAAATTCATATTCATTGCCTTGAATTAATTTTTTACCATTTTTTATGAAAAGCAAATCAGCATAATTATAATTATTATTGCTGGTTACGTTTTGTTGCGAGCAACCAAGTACCATTAGTGCTAAGAATATAAATAATATCTTTCTCATAGTTCACCTTTTATTGTTAATAAAACAGGGTAGGTGTATAACCTACCCCAATTTGATTATTCTCTTTCATATTGACCTGTTTCTGGATTATAAGAAGTCGGGAACTCATCATAAGTCCCAAAAATAGATTCCCAATCTTTGGGTGGTGAGGGAATATTTGCTATGCCATACCACCAGGTAACCCAGTCCCAGCAGTGGCATTCGTGCAGTACGCTTGGCTGACACTGTCCTTGCCCCCATATTGGCATACCTTCTTCATCATAGTGTACCGCTATCGATACCCACTTACCATGGCACTTTATATATTCAGGATAAATATCAATTCGCCAACTTGCACCTTCCGGTACAATTGACGGTGCATTAATACCAGAAAATAGAATTGACGTAGATAAAAGAAGAACGCTGAATATAACAAATATTTTTTTCATTTTTTCACCTTATTTAATGTTGAAAATAATTGAATATTAGAAAAATATATTAGATAAAAGAGTAATTTATGATGCTCTATTGTTTTGGTGGGGGTCGCAAGTATTTGCAAGAGCAAATAAGCCATAATATTACAAGTGAAAGTCCCCCCCTCCCCCGCAATACAATAAGCCATTAATTATCAAGCAGTTATACGCTTCTGAAATAGAGAAATTATATATATCGCAATGCTTCCGCATTTTGAAGATTGTTAAATGAAAAAAAATGAATAAAGAGAACTAAAATCAATACAACAGAAATGTATTAAAAATCAAAAAGAAATGCAAGGAAAAAAATTGTATTGAATAATAGAATTAAAAAAAAGTTAATCTAAAATTAAAGAATATTAATGAAATTTACATTAAATTTATATTAAGTAAGACTAAACCAACTATAAATACAAACAAAATAATCACTTGCGTCAAGAAAAGAAAATTTATACAAAAAAAATTAATCTTTAATTATTGCTTTAAACAAGTAGGATAGTTTTGCCTTTGTCAAAAATGTTTTATTAACAATAAGGTTTAAACAAATGAAAAAATTAATTCTACTATCACTCTCACTTTTCTTTTATCTAAATTTGCAAGCGCAGCCAGGCTGGACAGTTGGAGATTTTCATCAACACACAACATTTACTGATGGTTCGTACAGTATTTTCCATATGATGACCAAAAATGCGGAGTTTGGTTTGGACTGGTGGGCAAACAGCGAACATGGCGGAGCATTTAAAATGAACGGTTTGTATTCTGGAATTGATTTATTTGGTGGTTTTGATTCAACAGGGAAAGTGCTTCCCGTAATAACATATTGGGATTCACATTCACCAACAAAATTAATTGGCGATGGGACTTCTGGAAAGAACCCCAAGATGTGGAGATGGCAATCGATAAGAGACTTCTCGTACGCAGCAGTTCAGTTAACAAGGAAAATTTATCCAAACAAAATTGTACTACAAGGAGTCGAATGGAATGTACCTGGACATGAGCATTGCAGTGTAGTAATTTTAGGCGATCAATACAAACAAAATGATAATGCAAATGCTGTGGCACAATTTGAATTCTTGTTTGACGCTTCAGACAAGGATACTAATGGTGGATTATCACAAGGCTGGCAAGGGAAAAACCACGTCAATAATCATCAGAAAGCAGTAGAAGCAATTGCCTGGTTGCAACAAAATCATAGAAATACAAGCTGGGCAATAATTGCACACCCAGAGAGAAAATTGCCCGGCAAAGGTGGTTATACAATTGCTGATTTTAGAGATTTCAATAACGCAGGACCAGATGTTGCATTTGGATTTGAGAGCATACCTGGTCACCAAAAAGAAAAATATCGTGGTAGTTACTCGAATTCAAGTGCAGGAATCGGAACATATGGAGGCGCTGGTATATATAGCGCAAAAGTTGGCGGGCTCTGGGATGCAATGCTTTCGGAAGGTAGAAAATTCTGGTTGTTCTCAAATTCAGATTGCCATAATACAACTGATGATGGCGGAGATTTTTATCCTGGCGAATACCAAAAAACTTATGTTTACGTTTCTGACAAGAAAAATCCACAGGCAATTATTGATGGCGCCCGTTCTGGCAACGTTTGGGTAGTTTCAGGTGATTTAATTGATAGTTTGCATTTCTTTATTGAAGATGCAACTATGGGCGAAACGTTGGTTACAGACAAAAAGTCAGTTAAAATAACCATAAGATTTCACGTTCCATCAAAGCCAAATTATAATGTTTGGTCCTCATACAACAGACCGGAAGTCAATAACGTTGTATTAATTGAGGGAAAAGTAGGTAACAAAATTGAACCAGGTAGCCCACTTTACAATGTAGATACAGTTGCGACAACTAAAATTATTGCAAGATTTGACGCAGTTGGTGGGATTAAAGACAGTAAAGGTTTAACAAGTCAGAAATGGTCAGATATTGGGAATGGATGGAAAGAAATGACTATTAATGTTCCTGTGGATAATCATATGTATTTTAGACTTCGTGGTTCTAACCTCGGGCTAAATGTTCCAAATCAAACTGATGGTGAAGGCAATCCTTTGAGCGATACATTAGAGGGTTATGGAAAGAACAATGCTGCAAAAGCATTTGAAGATTTATGGTTCTATTCTAATCCGATTTTTGTCAAATCAACTGCTGTCACTTCTATTGAAAAAAGCAGTGAGCAGGAAATAAAGATTTATCCAAATCCAGCAAATAAGTATTTTGTAGTAGAGTGCGAAGAACCTTCCACAATTCAAATTTTCGACAATAATGGCAAAATTGTTTACTTTGAAAATATGTCTAGCAACAACCACAGGATAAACACTGAAAATATGCCAAGAGGTGTATATTACGTAAAAATAATAAGAAATAATTCGAGTGTTGCCACTAAACAAATCGTAATTGAATAGCTTTAATTAACAGTAATTATTTTAGGCTCTTTCTATTAACCTTCGGAAGGTTTCGGACCTTCCGAAGTTTTTTATCAATATTTACACAAAGTAGAATAAATTCTGACACAGTTGTTTAAGCAAGATTTTAACTATTATGGTTTAAATAATGTGATTATATCAAACATATCCATTAACAAATTGCCCATTTATTCGTATATTTATAAAATGTTAAAGTGTATGAGAGCAAAATGAATAAGACAAAAATATTGAGAAATTTTGTATTGGCAACACTTGCAGTCGCTATAATATTTACATTAATTACAATTCTGGATAATCAGGTAAAGAATCTACTTGTTGCACAGCAACAAACTAAAACGTTCCGATATGTTCCAAATGAAGCATTCGGATACAACGAGAGATTGAATTATAAAGTGGGATATAAATTTATTACAGCAGGAACGGGGTATTTTCATATTCAGCCCAATCCTGTTTATCGAAATGGGCGTGAATGCTATGATGTTCGTTTCGAGGTGCGTTCGCTGCCAAGCCTTGAGATGCTATACAGGGTGCGAGACCGTTATCGCACAGTGCTTGATGTGGCGGGGATTTTCCCTTGGAAATTCGAGCAGAGCATTCGCGAAGGTAACTACAAAAGAGATGCACGGGCAGTGTTCGACCAGGTGAACAACATTGCTACAGTTAAGGACAAGCAATACAAGGTGCCAGAATATGTTCACGACATAGTTTCAGCGTTTTATTATACTCGCACACTTGATTTGCGGTCTATGAATGATGGACACGTTTTCTACTTAAAGCAATTTTTCAAAGATACGACCTATACTCTGGGTGTGAAAATTCATCGTCGCGAAACAATTGATGTTGAGGCGGGCAAATTTCGCTGTATTGTGATAGAACCGCTTGTTGTGAAAGGTGGGCTATTCAAAAGTGATGGAAGCATATTTATCTGGTTGAGCGACGACGAACGCAAAATACCTGTAAAAGTAGCAACACGCATTTTAATTGGATTTGTTAGTGCAGATTTAGTATCGTATAGCGGCACACGCGGTCCCGTATCAGCAAAACTCAATTAAGGTGAAACGATGAGATTAAAAATAATAGTTTTTTTGCTTGCAGTAGCAATCGTTTTTGCTCAAAACGACAAATCGCAGCTTTATAATTCATTATTGAGCAAATACGGGGACATTAATTCAATTTCTCTGAAATTTAAATCGCTGAATAATCACTCGCTGGAAGGGAAACTTGATGCACAAAAAGGGAACAAGTATGTGTTACGTCTTGGCGATAGAGTAATCACCTGCAACGGGAAAACGCTCTGGAATTACTCAGAAACGGACAATAATGTTATCGTAAGCAATTTCGATAGCAATATTCACACAAATTCGCTCGAAAATTTTTTCTTTTCGTTGATATCGCAGCTCAACCCTGTTGAGCTGAAAGTAGAGAGCTCCTCGCGTGGGACTTCGTTTAGAATTTTGACGCTCGAACCAAAAACAAGTGAGCAGTTTTCTCAAATTAAATTGTGGATTGATAGCAAAGGCGAAATAGCATCAATTGCAATAATTAAAGACAAAATTGAGGAAAAATGGGCAATCTGGGACGTCAGGATAAATCCAAAATTTGAAAAGGAACACTTTAATTTCAAAGCACCCAAAAACGTAGAAACAATTGATATAAGATGAAAATATTAGCATTCGAATCAAGTTGTGATGAAACGTCAGTTTCTATTGTCGAGAATGGGCAAATAAGAAGCAATATCATTTCCTCGCAGTATTTTCACAAGAAATACGGTGGAGTTGTGCCGGAGCTTGCCTCGCGGGCACACCTTGAAGCAATTTGCGAACTTACCGAAATTGCTTTCGAGCAAGCGATGCTCTCCCCACAAGATATTGACGCAATTGCTGTAACAACAGAGCCGGGATTGATTGGTTCGCTAATTGTTGGTTCGAACTTCGCAAAGGGACTATCGGTAAAGTACGATTTGCCAATAGTGCCAATAAATCACATCGAAGGGCATATATATTCAGGATTGATTAGCAATAGCGGGTGCGACTTCCCATTTGTGAATTTGCTTGTGAGCGGCGGTCATACTGCTTTGTTTTTAGTGCATTCATTTAATGATTATGAGGTAATTGGGCTAACTCGGGACGATGCAGCAGGCGAAGCCTTCGATAAAATTGCGAAATTGCTGGGTCTTTCCTATCCCGGCGGACCGGAAATTGATAAATTAGCACAAGCAGGCAATAGCAAAGCGTTCGATTTCCCGCGTTCAATGATGAATTCGGGTGATTATGATTTTAGTTTTTCAGGACTTAAAACATCTGTCAAAAATTTCGTTTATAAGAATTATCCAAATGGCGTTCCAAAAGAGGCTTTGTCTGATGTGGCAGCATCGGTGCAGAGGGCTATTGTCGATGTACTTGTTGCAAAAACGATAAAAGCAGCAGAAGAACATAAAGTAAGAAACATTGTAATTTCGGGTGGAGTATCGGCAAACAGCTGGCTGAGAGAAAAAATGAAAATGAAAGCGGCTCAGAAAGGAATTGCCACATTTGCACCAGAAATGGGATATTGTATGGACAACGCTGCAATGATTGGCTTCATCGCAGAAAAGAAACTACTTGAAAAAGGACGCGATTGTTTCTACAAATTGGATTTTCGAGTTAGTGCAAACGCACTTCGTTCCAGAAAGAAAAATGAATAATTAATTAAAAAAATACATTTCATTCTTTTTATCAATTTTGATATAATTTTTTTATTTTTAATCAGTTAAATTGCAATTAATTGGCTTGGTTTTTGTCTTATATTTTATGTGAAAATCAAAAAATTTAATAAAAATGAGAAAACTAAGACATTATATAGTTTTAACAATTGTATTGCTCAGCAGCATTCAGCTGGCGGCAAGCCAGCAACCAGAATGCGAAATAATAGAAGTAAAAGTAAATAGCAGAATAATAAACTTATCGAGCGAAAGTGATATTGTTGTTCGGCAAAGCGATACAATTACCTTCAAATATGAAATTCGGAATATTCCAAAGAATGCAGGGAATTCGTTTTATTATCGTGTTGTACTGCGAAATAAACAGGACTCAAGTTTTAAAGTAACGGGTTCGAACGTTGTACAATATTCAGATTTGTTTGAAGATGATTATACATTTTTTGCAGGTGGATTCGATTTGCAGGGGCGCTGGATTGCAAAAACAAGCAGAATTGCTTTCAGAGTGAATAACCGTGAAGCAGAGCTTCGCGAAAAATTGAAGCAATACGAAAGCCACATTGAAAAACTGGAAAAATTGGTGCCTGAAAAATCTGAAATTGGCACTTTTTCATTTGATAAAATATCTTTGATTTTTGGTTTGACTTTTGGCATTGTTGTTGCGTCATCAGTATTCTTTATCTATGTTGGGATTAAGAACAAAAAAAATAAAGGTGAAAATATGGACGAATTAGAAAGCATTGTAATTACGAAAGAAGAGTATAACAAGATAATGTCCGAGAATAGCAATCTGCGGGCTGAGATATCGGCATTACGCGGACAGATTGATGCTCTTCAAGCACGTGCAAACGATATGCGTAAGCAAAACAAGGAATTGCAAGAAAGGCTAAATCAGCTTTCCAACTCGAAGGCAGAACTGGAAAATCTACAAGCACAGAAAGATGAGCTTTTCGCATTGATAATACACGATATAAAAAATCCGGCGGCTTTGATAAAGAGCCTTGTAGATTTGTTGCGTTCTTATGATTTATCGGCTGTCGAAAAGCAAGAAATAATCGATGATATAGCCGAAACTACTGCTCGTATTGTTAGTTTATCGCAAGAAGTTACAAAAATACTGGCTCTCGAAACAACCAAGCTCGTACTGAATATTGAAACAGTGCAAATTGGCGATATTGTGGAAGATGTAGTAAATCGCAACTTTGTTTCGGCAAAGAGCAAAAATATTGAAATGACTTACGACGTTTCGAAGAACTTGCCTGAAATTGAAATAGACGCCCAAAAAATTGACGAAGTGCTTGATAATCTTATTTCGAACGCAATCAAGTTCACGCAAAAAGGCGGGAAAGTGCACGTAAGGTCTTATCTTGATGAGAATAAAGTAATTGTCGAGGTCAACGACAACGGATTGGGACTTACCGAAGATGACATAAAGCGAGCATTTCAGCGTGGGAAGTTATCAGCACAACCAACGGGTGGTGAATCATCCACAGGGCTTGGGCTATGGATAGTAAAGAAGCTTGTAGATGCTCATAATGGTAGAGTTTGGGTAAAAAGTACGCTTGGCAAGGGTTCATCATTCGCATTTTCACTACCATTAAGGCAAAAGAAAGAAGAAGTAACAGCGTAGTAAAAATAAAAAAAGGCGGGGATGAATGCCCCGCCTAATGATATTCGCAATCTATTTTAATTTCATACCTGCATCTAACAATTCATTGACTTTGCTCATAGAATCTGCTTCGGCATAGAAGCGAATGAGCGGCTCAGTTCCAGAAGCACGGATAAGCAACCACCCTCCATCAATATAGAACTTATACCCATCAAGTGTGTTTATACTTTCGACGGCAAAAGGACCAATTTTTTCGGGAAGCTTTTGTGCCGCAGCCAATATTGCTTTCTTTCTATCGGGTGTAACGCGGACGTCGCGACGATGATACTTGTGTGTGCCAAGTTCTTCGTCAAGTTCGGAGCAAAGTTCTTTGAGAGTTTTGCCGCGGACAGCCATAACTTCGAGAATAAGCATAGCGTTGAATAATCCGTCGCGTTCAGGAATATGAAGAATTGTACCTAATCCACCAGATTCTTCACCACCGATAAGCACTTTGGTTTCATTCATAATTTTAGCAGTGTGTTTGAACCCGACAGGAGTTTCGACGAGAGGGATATTTTTAGCTTTGCAGTATTTATCGACCATAGAGGTAAGCGAAACAGTTTTGACAACGGTTCCGCGTTTCTTTTTATGTTCGTAGAGATATTTGAGCAAAATCATAAAGACGCGATGGGAATCAACGAAATTACCTTCACTGTCGATTAGCCCGACTCGGTCAGCATCGCCATCTGTTGCAATACCGATGTCGTATTTACCTTCTTTAACCTTTTCGGCTAAAAAGTATAGGTTTTCGGCAATTGGTTCGGGGTGGTGAAGTTCGCCGAAAGACGGATTATACTCATTGTGAATAACATCAGCATTAGGAAGAAGCAGATGAATTGTGTCGATTCCAGCTCCATACATTGGGTCGTAGAGGATTTTGAAGTTAGCGGAATTGACAGCCTGCATATCAACTTTTTTCTTAATCTGGCGAATGTAGGATTCCTTTGCGTTGAACAGGCGAATTTTTTTCTGTTCGATGTATTCATCAATGGTTTTCAAATCGAGCTGAGGCGGTTTTTTCATAATAGATTTGAGTTCGTTCTCTACCAGAGCGATTTCGTCGGTAGTAGCAGGACCGCCGAAGCTACCTTTGAGTTTAAATCCGTTGTATTTAGGAGGATTGTGCGAAGCAGTAATGACAACTCCGAGTTGCGAGCATTTTTGCCTGGTATGGAAGGAAACTTGCGGTGTAGAAGAGACCGTGTCTGTAAGATGAACAGTTATGCCCTGACTTGCTAAAATTGCAGCAGTTTCTTCGGCAAAATCACGCGAGAGAAAACGCGTATCGTAGCCGACAACGACGCTGGGATATTCAACATCTTTGTAATGATTTAGAATATGTCGGGCAGTTGCATAAGCAACTAAACGAACATTATCGAAGGTAAAGTCACGAGCGATAACGCCACGCCATCCATCCGTTCCAAATACTATTGTCATAGTTTTTATATCAATTTGTTAAACATCAAATAAAAGTTAAAGCGAGTAGCTATAAACACTTCTACCGGCATAAATAGCAGCGTCGTCGAGCATATCTTCGATACGAAGAAGTTGGTTGTATTTTGCAACTCTGTCGGTTCTGCTTGGAGCACCCGTTTTGATTTGACCTGCGTTGGTTGCAACGGCGAGATCGGCAATTGTAGTGTCTTCGGTTTCGCCTGAACGGTGAGAAATAACGTTATTGTAACCAAATCTTTTAGCAAGAGAAATAGCTTCGAGAGTTTCAGTAAGAGTGCCAATTTGGTTGACTTTTATCAGAACGGAATTAGCAATATTTTCTTTGATACCTTCGGCAATAATTTTTGGATTGGTTACAAAAATATCGTCGGCAACAAGTTGAATACGGCGACCTAATGCTTCGGTAAGCTTTTTCCAGCCGTCCCAGTCGTGTTCGCCGAGACCGTCTTCGATAGAAATAATAGGATATTTATTGCAAAGGTTAATGTACCACTCAATCATTTCTTCCGAGGTTTTGTATTCGCCGGTTGATTTGAACATTTTGTATTTGCCGTTTTCCCACATTTCGCTTGCAGCGGTGTCGATTGCCAGAAGCACATCGTCGTTAGGTTTGTATCCAGCTTTTTCGATAGCTTCGAGAATAACTTCGAAAGCTTCTTCGTTTGATTTCAGCGATGGAGCAAAACCGCTTTCATCGCCAACAGATGTATTATAACCTTTGGATTTAAGAACGGATTTTAGGTTGTGAAATACTTCAACTCCAATACGCAAAGCTTCCTTGAAAGTATCAGCACCAACAGGAACAATCATAAATTCCTGAATATCAACGGTATTATCGGCGTGATTTCCGCCATTGAGAATATTCATCATCGGAGTAGGAAGAAGTTCTGCATTAATTCCGCCGATGTATTTATAGAGCGGCAATCCGTGATATTCAGCAGCAGCTTTTGCAACTGCAAGCGAAGCAGCAAGCATAGCATTAGCGCCAAGATTAGTTTTATTCTCTGTTCCATCAAGTTCGATTAAGATTGAATCAACTTGTTTTTGTTCGGTTGCATCAATTCCTTCCAAAGCATCGGCAATAGCATTGTTCAAGTTGTCCACAGCTTTTGTTACACCTTTGCCGAGGTAGCGGTTTTTGTCGCCATCACGGAGTTCGCAAGCTTCTTTTTCGCCGGTACTTGCACCGCTGGGTACAATAGCGTGTCCATAAGAACCATCTGCAAGGATTACCTCACATTCGACGGTTGGATTGCCACGTGAATCAGGGACTTCACGACCATAAACATCAACAATGTATGAACTCATTTTTATCTCCAAATTAAATTAAAAAGTCAATTTCTTTTGCTAAACAGAAATCTTTGGAAGTAATTCCGTTAGCAGAATGTGTTGTGAGGACAACACGCAATTTGTTCCACCCGTAGAGTGAAATATCGGGGTGGTGGTCATATTTTTCTGCTAAAATGGCAATAGAATTAATCAAGCCAACAGCAGTAACAAAGTTCGGAGCAACAATTTCCCGAACTAACGAATTATTTTCGACAGTCCAGAGGGGATTTTCTTGCAGAAAATCCTGAATTTCGCCTTCGGAAGCAATAACAATGTTGCTCATTATTAAATGTGGTTTTTAATTCTTTCGACAAAATGTTGTTTCGGGACAGCACCTAAAATACGGTCAACTTCTTCCCCATTTTTGACAATCACAACAGTCGGAATGGAACGAATGCCATACATCATAGCGACTTTTTGGTTATTATCAACATCGAGTTTGCAAACTTTTATTTTGCCTTCGTATTCAAAGGCGAGTTCCTCAATAATAGGTGCAATCATACGGCACGGACCGCACCAAGTAGCCCAAAAGTCTATCAGGACGGGAATATCAGATTTGAGAACAACTTCATCGTAGGTATCATCAGTTAAATGAATTGGTTGAGCCATAATTTTCTCCGAAAATTAAATATAACAAGTAAAAAGATTTTTTTTTTGACGAATAACATCAAGTGTAATTTTACAAATATTTAATGTTTGCAAATAAAATATTTTTTGTAATTTTTTGTCAATAAATTGATTATTGCGTAATTTTGCACAACGCTGTTGTGCTTATTTTGAAATAAGTTAAAAACAAGTGGTCAACAACAATAAAGGTACTCTCTATGAACCAAGGTCATATTGTTCAAGTAATCGGTCCAGTAGTGGATGTCGAGTTTCCAAATGGTCAAGTTCCCGCAGTATTAAATGCATTAGAAATAATGATGAAATCGCCGGAGGACGGCAGCGAGAAAAAATTAGTATGCGAAGTACAACAGCATTTAGGAGAAGACCGCGTTCGTTCGGTAGCGATGGATTCGACCGACGGTCTTGTGCGTGGGATGCCTGTAATCGATACAGGCGAACCAATCAAGGTGCCTGTCGGACCAGAAGTATTAGGTCGGTTAATGAATATTATAGGCGAGCCAATTGACAATAAAGGCGAAATCCGCACAAAAGAACGCTCTCCAATTCACAAAGCACCACCTCAGTTTACAGCACTATCGACTAAAAAAGAAATGTTCGAAACAGGTATTAAAGTAATAGATTTAGTTCAGCCATTCACAAAAGGTGGAAAAACAGGGCTATTTGGCGGAGCAGGAGTTGGGAAAACAGTAATTATTCAAGAATTGATACACAATATTGCAAAGCATCATGGTGGTTATTCCTGCTTTGCAGGAGTAGGCGAACGCACACGCGAAGGTAACGACCTATATCTTGAAATGACTGAATCAGGAGTAATCGATAAAACTGCGATGATCTTTGGTCAGATGAACGAACCGCCCGGAGCACGTTCGCGAGTGGCGCTCACAGCTCTTACAGTTGCAGAGTATTTCCGTGATGTGGAAGGGCGTGATGTGCTGCTGTTCATCGATAACATTTTCCGCTTTATTCAGGCAGGTTCGGAAGTATCCGCACTTTTGGGACGTATGCCATCAGCTGTGGGATATCAACCAACATTAGCAACTGAGCTTGGATTTTTGCAGGAGCGAATTGCTTCGACCGATAGAGGTTCGATTACATCTGTTCAGGCAGTATATGTTCCCGCCGACGACCTAACAGACCCGGCACCTGCAAATACATTTACACATCTTGATGCGAAGACAGTGCTTTCCCGCCAAATTGCTGAACTTGGGATTTATCCCGCAGTAGACCCGCTTGATTCAAGTTCGCGTATTATGGACCCACTTGTTATTGGCGAGGAACACTATAATGTTGCTCGTGCTTGCGTAAATGTTCTTCAAACATATAAAAACTTGCAAGATATTATTAACATTTTGGGTATGGAAGAACTTTCCGACGAAGATAAATTAACAGTATATAGAGCACGCAAGATACAGAAATTCTTCTCGCAACCGTTCTTTGTTGCAGAGCAGTTCACGGGCTATCAAGGACGTTACGTGAAGATTACCGATACAGTAGCAAGCTTCAAGGCAATTCTGGACGGCGAATGCGACGATATTCCCGAGACATTTTTCAGTTACGCGGGGACTATCGACGAGGTATTCGACCGATTTAAGAAAAGTAGAGCATAGTAAGGGTGCAAAAGTTGGAATCTAAAATGTTGTATATAGAGCTTGTTACCCCGGAGAAAAAGATTTTTTCGGGGAAAGTGCAATCAGTGTGGTTTCCCGGCTCGCTATCGCCTTTTCAGGTTCTGCCAAATCACGCTCCGATTGTATCTTCGCTTGATGCAGGGGTTCTAAAATTTCTCGATGAACAAAATAATATTGTAAAATATGCAATTACGGGCGGATTTGTCGATTTGCAAAACAACAAAGCAAGCATTATGCTCGAAAAAGCAATATCGGCAGATGGATTGAAGCTTGAAACCGTGAAATTGCAGCTCGAAAAAGCAAAAGAAAATTTAAAGACAGCAAAGCAAACAGAAGATAAAACAAAAGCGCAGAAAGAATTAGATTTTGCGAAAGCTTGCTTGAATATTTTGCAAGATGAAAATTAATTTTTGATTAAAAAGAGGCGTTTATGGACGAAAAAATAATGTTTGAAGGGATTACGTACGACGATGTTTTGCTAATTCCTGGATATAGCGAGGTTTTGCCAAGGGATACTGACGTTAGCTCGCGCCTTACGAAAACAATAAAATTGAACATACCGATACTTAGCGCTGCGATGGACACTGTTACCGAAGCTGAGATGGCTCAGGCTATCGCACGAGAAGGTGGGCTGGGCGTAATACACAAAAATTTGAGCATTCAGCGACAAGCAGACCAGGTCGATAGAGTGAAGCGTTCCGAAAGCGGTATGATTAAGAAGCCTATTACGCTGACAGGCGACAAAACAGTTGCTGATGCGCTCGAAATGATGGCTAAATACAAAATTTCCGGTATTCCCATCGTTGATGAAAACAAAAAACTTATCGGTATTGTTACAAACAGAGATTTGCGGTTCAATCCCGAACGCAGCGAATTGCTTCAAAACATAATGACGAAGGAAAATTTGAAGACGGTACCGGTCGGGACAACCTTAGAAGAAGCTGAAACGCTTTTGCAGAAATACAGAATTGAGAAACTACCCGTTGTAGACGACAATTACACTCTTTGTGGACTGATTACTTTCAAGGATATACAGAAAAAGAAGCAATTTCCGCGCGCTTGCAAAGACGAGCAAGGACGGTTGCGAGTTGGGGCTGCTGTGGGAATTTCGGCGGACACGCTTGAACGGGTGGCAGCATTGATAGAGGTCGGAGTTGATGCAATTTTTGTTGATACAGCACACGGTCATAGCCGCGGTGTAATTGAAATGGTGAAATTGATAAAAAGCAAGCATCCTGAATTGCAAGTGATTGCAGGCAACATTGCAACAGAAGAAGCAGCAGAAGCGCTCATCCGTGCCGGAGCAGATGGATTGAAGGTGGGAATTGGACCAGGTTCGATTTGCACAACGCGAATAATTGCCGGCGTGGGGGTTCCGCAGCTTAGTGCAGTGATGAATGTTGCAAAAGTTGCAAAGAAATATGATGTGCCCGTAATCGCTGATGGCGGAATAAAACAAACCGGTGATATAGCAAAAGCGATAGCTGGCGGTGCCGATAGCGTGATGATTGGGAATTTATTCGCTGGTCACGAGGAAAGCCCCGGCGAAAAGATTATTTACGAAGGTAGAGTGTATAAGATATACCGCGGAATGGGTTCTCTTGGTGCAATGAGCCAGGGTTCGGCGGATAGGTATTTCCAGGATGTGGAAGAAGAAATATCCAAGTTTGTACCGGAAGGAATAGAGGGACGAGTTCCGTTCAAAGGCAACGTTGGTGATACGATATATCAGATAGTGGGCGGATTACGTGCCTCGATGGGATATTGTGGTTGCCGAACAATTCAAGAGATGCAGCAGAAAGCTCAGTTCAATAGAATTACTTCGGCAGGATTGCGCGAATCGCACCCACACGATGTAAGAATCACCAAAGAATCGCCAAATTACTATGTATAATATATAACGAAACTAAAATGACTTATTCTCAACCAAATTTTATAACGCAATATCCAAAAATTGTTGACAAACGTTTCCATCAGTTGCGTTTCAATATCGAAGAAAACAAGTGCGAAGCAGCGGTAATAACAAAATTATCGAATATCAGGTATTTAACTAATTTTTCGGGGTCATCTGCTTATTTGTTCGTAACGGACGACGAAGTGCATTTCGTTACCGACGATAGATACGAAGAGCAGATAAAGACAGAACTCTACGACCTGCCGAATTTGCAGGTGCATATCACCCGAGACGTTTGGGGATACCTTGCAAAAAGCAAATTTTTGAACAAAGTGGAAAATCTGGGTTTCGAAGCAGACCATATTCCTTATGGCGACGCGGTAGAAATTCGCAATCGAATTAGACCATTGAAATTCAAGCCAATCAGCAATTTAGTTGAGCGTTTCACTTATCCGAAAGCGCCCGAAGAGCTCGAATACATCAAGCAAGCTTGCAAAATTGCCGAGAAAGTATACGAAGAGATGCTTGGTTTCATTCAACCGGGAATGACCGAAAAAGAAATAGCAATAGAAATTGCTTATCGCACTCGCAAACTTGGCAGCGAAGGCGACCCATTCGATATCATCGCTGTATCGGGACCACGCACAGCGCTTGTTCACGGCAAGCCATCGGACCGCAAAATCAAGAAAAATGATATAATTTTGCTGGATTTTGGTGCAAAAGTGCAGGGATTTGGTTCCGATATTACACGAACTTTCTGCGTCGGTAAAGCAACAAAAGAGCAAAAGGCAATTTACAAATTAGTCTATGATGCAAAGCAAGCAGCTTGCGAGGCTGCCCGTCCGGGTATGAACGGGAAATTGCTCGATGCAGTTGCACGCAAAATGATTGACAATGCGGGCTATGGGATTAACTTCCAGCATTCACTGGGTCACGGAATTGGGCTCGAAGCGCACGAGGGACCAATTATCACCTTCCGCCGCGAAGACCAGATAATCCCCGAGGACGTTGTGCTTGCTATCGAACCTGGGGTTTATTTCCCTGATAAGTTTGGAATGAGAGTGGAAGACGATATTTATATCACCCGCAATGAAATAACAATGTTAACAAATGCACCAGCAGAACTAATTGTCATCTAACTATGGATTTTGAAACTGACGATAAATTAGCGGGAAATAGTTCAAGCAATCTCAATACACTATTTATTGCTTATTATTTCCCGCCGATGGGACTTAGCGGTGTTCAAAGAAGCGTAAAATTTGCAAAATATCTACCTGAAAACGGCTGGGATGTTTCGGTGCTAACCACCACACCAGCCGCTTATTACGCTTATGATGAGACTTTACTCGATGAGTTGAACAACCCGAAAATTTCAATATACCGCACCCAACCCGATGCAACTCGTCTTGCAAAGAAAAAAGGCTCAAACTTAATTCAATATCCTTCACATTTTTCGCAAAAATTGAAAAGAATTATCCTGCAATCTTTTTTGCAACCTGATAGCAGAATTGTCTGGAAAAAGAAGGCGATAAAGCTCGCCGAGGAAATAATCGAGAATAATCATTTTCATACACTACTGGCAACTGCCCCACCTTTCACCGATTTTTTAATTGCAAATGAATTATCTGAAAAATATGAAATACCATACGTGATTGACTATCGCGACCTCTGGGTTGATAATGCTTATTATTATTACCTGACACCATTTCATAAGATGAAAGCAATTAAGATGGAAACAGAGGTTCTTACCCGAGCAAAGCGAATAATAGTTATCAACCGATTTATGAAAGAAAAATTGCTGCAAAGATATAAATTTCTCTCTCACGAAGATATTACAATTATTCCACACGGTTACGACGAAGAAGATTTTGCACCATACAGGCAATTGAAGCCCGACCCGAATTATTTCACAATTACTCATTCTGGATTGTTCCCGGACGACCTGACGCCCAAATACTTTCTGAAAGCTTTGTCGATATACTTGAAGAAAAACCAGGAAGCAAAGCACAAGATTAGAGCTGTGTTTGTCGGACTTATGAGAAAACCGCACGAGAAGCTTGTAAAGAAGTATAATTTGGGCGAAAACGTTGTGCTGAAAGGCTACTTGCCACATAGCGAGTGTATAAAGGAACTGATGCAGTCCGATGTTTTGTGGATGATGTCCCCAAATAATATTGTAACTCCATCGAGGTTGTACGAATATATTGGTGCAAGAAAACCAATTCTGATTTCCATACCAAATGGGAATATAAAACAAACAGCACTCGAAACAGAAGCCGCCATCGCAACAGAGCCACGCGACACAAAAGCAATAATCGAAGCAATCGACACATATTTTGAAATGTGGAAGAAAGGCTCTCTGCCCCACCCAAATATTAAAAACAGTCAGAATTATGAACGCCGATATTTAACAAGATTGCTTGCAAGAGAATTGGCATTTTCCGCAAATTATTAATGTGGAAAAGTTTATTTTTCAAATCTCTGCAATTATTGTTAAGTTGTTAATATTCAATGAAGTTCTTTGTTTTGTAATAGTTTCACAATAGTTAATCAAAAATTAACAATATGTTACGAAAGAATTAAGAAAAAAGGATTAATTTGCAAAATATACTGTTTTATTTTTCATAATAAAAGGGCATAGTATGCTTAAAAAAGTTTCCTTAATTTTTCTTGCTTTCATAGCAATAATCAACTTTGCTTATTCGCAAGGTGGAACAACCGCATCGATTAGCGGTCGTGTTACAGATGCGGATGGAAAACCATTAGCAGGGACAACCGTTAAGGTTGTGCATCAGCCAACGGGCACAACCGCCGGTGCAGTAACAAACAATGCCGGGAGGTTTAACATAATCGGTTTGCGTGTTGGCGGACCATATACTGTAACAATTTCGATGGTTGGATATGAATCGCAAATCAAGGAAAATATCACATTAGGAATAGACCAGAATTACAGTATGAACGTTCGCCTTGTGGAAAAAGGTGTCAAAACGGGAACAGTAGATGTAATCGCAGACAAAAACGAGATAATCTCATCGAACAGAACGGGTGCTTCGCAATCTGTTACAGAAAGCGAAATTAAGAGTTTGCCAACTATTGCCCGCTCAATACACGACTATTCGAGATTGTCGCCACATATTATTTCATCAACTTCGGAAGGTTCGAACGTAGGCGGAAGAAACAGCAAATACAACAATATACAGGTAGATGGTGCTATTATGAGCGATGCATTTGGGCTGTCGTCTGCGGGCACGCCCGGCGGTCAAGCAGGGACAGAACCTATTTCGCTCGATGCAATTCAGGAATTTCAGGTAGCAGTAGCACCATTTGATGTTCGTTTAGGTGGATTCACTGGTGGTTTGATTAACGCAATAACTCGTAGTGGTTCGAATTATTATCATGGTTCAGCATATTTTTATGGCAGAAATGAAAAATTAGTTGGTAATGCTGTAATTAAAGGTCCAGATGGCAAATACGCACCATACCCTGAATATACAGATTTTCAAGCAGGTGGGCGTTTAGGCGGTCCAATTATAAAAGACCAACTTTTCTTTTTTGTAAACGGTGAGGTGCGTCAGCGAGCAGAACCCCAAACTCTTGCATACAAAGGCGAAAGCGGTCCAAATGTGTTCGGTCTTTCAAGAGAAGAACTTAAAGCTTTGCGCGATAGTGTAATTACTAAATATGGCTACGACCCAGGTTCTTATGATAAATACACACGCGATGTAAATAACTATAAAATTTTTATGCGTTTGGATTATAATATTTCTAATCAGCATAGATTAACACTGCGTCATAATTTTGTTAACGCAGAGCAAGATAATTCTGTAACTCGTTCAGCAACTTTCTTTTCATATTCTGGACAGGAGTATATATTCAAGAGTTTGCAAAATCAAACAGTTTTGCAGCTGAATAGTGTGTTGGGCAAAGATATGGCTAATGAGTTCCGTCTTGCTTATACTCAAGTAAACGACGAACGCGACCCACAATCACGCCCATTCCCAAGTGTTACAATTTCATCTTTGGGCGACGACAAACGAAGCTCTGTTAGTTTCGGTGTTGAACGCTTCTCGCAAGCCAACGCTCTGGACCAGAGCATTCTTGAAATAACTGACAACTTCAATTATTTTTTGGAAGATCACGTATTTACAGTAGGTACAACTAATCAATATGTTACTTTTAGCAATCTATATGTTCAGGATGCTTTTGGAACATATACTTTCTCGGGATTAGAGAATTTCTATAACAACAAACCTAATAGATATTATTACAGTTATTTATTGCCAGGTGGAAAAGAAAGAGCAGAATTTTCCTACTGGCAGTTAGCATTCTATGCACAAGACGAATGGAAGGTATTGCCAAATCTGAAACTTACATTTGGTTTGCGAGGCGACATCTATGCGTTCCCCGATGAACCATCTTACAATGCAAAATTCGACAGCGTTTTCAATATGAAAACATCAGAGATGCCAACTGCGTTTGCATTCTCACCACGTTTTGGGTTCAACTATGATGTATTTGGCAATAAGAACACGCAGGTGCGTGGTGGTATTGGACTTTTCGCAGGACGCACACCCGGTGTATGGATTGGCAACCAATATGCAAATACTGGTGTTGACTATGGGCGCGTAGATGTTACAAGCAATGTCCCAGCATTCGAACCAGACCCAAAGAATCAGCCAAAGCCTGAGCCTGTTAGTACAACCGAAGTAAATATTACAGACAAGAACTTCAAGATGCCACAAATATTACGCTTCAACGTTGCAGTCGACCAGCAGTTAACTGAGGGATTAATTGGAACTATTGAATTCATTTACGGCAAATCAATAAACGAAGTATTATTCAAGAACATTTTGCTTATAGACTCTGTCGATAACAGCGGCAATAGAGTTACTGCAATTGATGGCAGACCGCTATATTTGAGGTATAACAAAAATCCAGTGCTTGTAAGCAACGATTATACAAACGTAATTTATATGACAAACACAAACAAGGGCGACCAGTTAAGTATTTCGGCACAATTGCAAAAGCCATTCAATCAAGGTATTTTGCCAAATTTAAGTGCTAATTTTGCTTACACATATTCGCTTGTTCGCGATGTAAATAGTGCAACTTCGAGCCGTGCAATTTCTAACTGGATGTATAACCCCGCACCAGACCCAAATAATCCGAAGCTATCGACTTCCCTATTCTCAATTCCTCACAGAGTTTTAGCAAATGTATCATACAGATATGAATACTACAAGAATGCAGATATTACTGTAGGTTTATTCTACGAAGGACGTTCCGGTTCACCATTGTCATTCTTATATTATACTCAAAGCAATATCACTTGGGATAGAGATGTGCTTATTGACACACGAGTTCGTGATGCAAACAATGATAATGTGTGGGGCAACGACCTTTGCTACATTCCGAACAAGTTAAGTTTTGAAAATGGCCTCTGGCAAGACGACAAGATGATTCTTGTCAATGGTGACCAAACTTATACAGCACCAGATGGAACACAAATGAAATATGTCGAAGCTTTAGAAAAATTCTTAAGCGACTGGGATGGCTTAAAGCGTGGTAAAATTATGGACAGAAATTCGCTTAATCAGCCCTGGCGTCATCAGGTTGATTTAAGAGTGAGCTGGGAAATCCCAACTATTAGCAGACAAAAAGTAGAACTAACTCTTGATATTTTGAATGTGCTGAACTTGCTAAATAGAGAATGGGGACACGTAAAATACGTGAGCAACGGAACATATAGCTTGATGCGTTTCGAAGGTTACGATAAATCAGGTAAAATTCGTGCAAGCTACTTACCAAACACAAGAGGATACAAAGGCGACGACATTTTCGAAACAAGCGATTTCTGGTCTCGCTGGCAAATGCAATTTGGTGTAAGATATACATTCTAACATCGCATAATGTTCGAGGCTTAGAACCTTCGGAAGGGCGAGAATCTTCCGAAGGTTTTTTTGTAATTACCGCGATATTAACCTTCCGAAGGTTTGGAACCATCGGAAGGTTTTCAATCAACCCACTTCGATACTTTTTTTCGGAAAATCTCGTTTGAATAATTAATTTGCAGTATTATTCTATTGAAAAATTAAAATAAAAATGGAAGAGAAAACAAAGATATTTCTAAATTTAACAAATGGAATTGAAGCAATAGAGCGATTTGGCTTGAAGCTCGACGAGGTGTCGTTTATTCGCTTGCAGTCCTGCCATTGCGAAAGCAAAAAGTTTGTGGATATACTGAAAGAATTGGATTACAATTTTCTGATGCATCTGGCAATGGGTTACCGTTGTGTTGTGTATGATTTTGGGGCGAAAAGCCCGTCAAGCAAAGCACTTTATATTGGGCTTACCTGGGTTAGATATGCTTTATACAGGCGTTGGTTCGGGAAAATTATTCCCGTTGAGATAAAGGGATGGGATTTAAGCCAAAGATTTGATATGTTTTATAGGCGAATTGATGATAAAACAAAAAGAAAACTGGATTATTTTAAGAAATTTCTTTTCACAGAGGAAATACACATCGAAACTGTCTCCGATGCAACAACAAATGACAACAAACCTGATTATTTCCGCTCGATTTTAGAAAAGGAATTGCTCAATAACCGAAAGATTTGAGCTGGCGAGGATTTTGCCGCCATTTTGGACGAACTTTAACATACAAATCAAGATAGACAGACCTGCGAAGGTGATTTTCGATAGCAATACGAGAATGTTCGCCAATTTGTTTAATTCGTTGCCCGTCTTTGCCGATAATAATGGGCTTTTGAGTAGGGCGTTCGACAATAATTTCGGCGTTGATATACCACTTGCCTTTCTCACGTTCTTTAAATTCGACTATGGAGACTTCTGTCGAGTATGGAATTTCTTCTTCGCAGAGCAAGAAAATTTGTTCGCGAATAAGCTCGGAGACAAAAAAGCGTTCGTTCTGGGTGCTAAGCACATCTTCATCATAATAAAATGGCGATTTGGGAATATATTTGGCAATAACTTGAATAGCTTTTGCAACATCGTCGGGTTCGAAGGCAGAAATAGGCAGAATTTCAGAGAAAGTATTGGTTTTGGCAAAAAAATCAATTGCAGGAAGCATAGCTTTTTTGTCTTTCAGCAAGTCGATTTTGTTGAGGAGAAGAATTTTAGGAGCAGGAGATTTGTCAAGCAATTCGAAGAAAGTGCTATGAAAAGGTTCTTTATGTGCGGAATACTCTGAAACATCAAATAACACAAGCAGGACATCAGCAGAAAGCACTTCTTCCGAGACATATTCCATCATAGCTTCGTGCAAAGCATAGCGTGGCTTGATAAAACCTGGGGTATCGACAAACACAATTTGGAGATTATCTTTTGTGTAAATACCCAGAACACGTTTGCGAGTAGTTTGCGGCTTTGGAGTAACAATAGAGAGCTTTTCACCAAGAACAGTGTTCATAAAAGTAGATTTGCCGGCGTTGGGTTTGCCAATAATAGCAACAAAGCCGGCAAATGTATCTTTCGAATGAGTATTATTCATTATTGATTATTCTCAGCAGAATTCTTCTTTTTCGAAAAGAATTTAATTAAACCCAGAGGAATAATAACACAATAGCCGATTACAAGCAGTAATGGCGCCACAACAACAGCAAAAGGATTATTCCACTTGCCATCAGGAAGGGCAGGTTCTTCTGTTACACCCGTAGCCATAAGTAAATATCCAAGCAGAACCACAGCAATACCCACACCGATAACAATCAAATCTTTCTTTTCGAGCGGGAATTCCCATTTTACAGCTTTTGCCTGAACATTAGAGCGAATTTTTCTTTTCTTTTCCATATCTCACCTACTGACTTTGAAATTTTTCTTTCATAATTAGTTCAGCAATTTTTAAATCAAATGGAGTAGTGATTTTAATGTTTTCATCTTCTCCATCCACAACAGTAACTTTGTAGCCGATGAACTCGACAAGCGAAGCTTCGTCGGTGCCGAAGAAGCTTGCTTCTTTTGCTTTGCGATAAGCAGAAGTAATAACATCAGTCCAAAAACATTGTGGAGTTTGGATAAGCGATAACTTGTTCCTTTCGAGAGTTTTTACAACAAGCCCGTTGCTTGTTTTTTCTTTGACAGTTTCTTTCGGAGCAATACCAGGAATGACAGCACCAAAATCTTCCGTTTCGTTAATAATTCGCTGGACAAGCTTCGGAGAAGCAAACGGACGAACTGCATCGTGAACCAGAACAATTTCAGAATTCTTTACTGTTTCTGAAAGCAACCCATTATAGACACTATCCTGACGCTCAAGACCACCGATTATAACTTCTTTAACTTTGTCGCATTTATATTTTTCGATAAGTTCTTTGGTAAAGGTATACCACTCGTTATGAACAGGAATGACAATGCCTTCGACATCTTCAACTGTATCAAAGATACGAATTGTATGGACGAGAATAGGTATGCCTCCCAGTTCAGCAAATTGCTTTGGCACTTGCGAACCGAAGCGTTTACCCACTCCACCCGCCGGAATAATAACACTACTTTTCATAAATATTTCTATTTTTCAATTTATTACAATCAATAAATATAACGAATTTTTTCGTAAATTACTGTAAATTAATTTTATTTTCTAAATTGACAAGCGATAGATGCAATTTAGTTAAGAATAGTTCTGCTTCGTCTTTTGTGATTGTAAGTGGTGGAACAATTCTCAGAACATTCCCCGAAGCAGCATTCGAAATAACCATATTTTTCAGAAGTTCGTCGACAAGCAATTGAGCATCGAAGGAAAGAAGAAGCCCAAGCATAAGCCCGTGCCCACGGACCTCAACAATCATATTTGGGAAATGTTCTTGCAGCTGGAACAATTTGTTTTTCAGATATTCACCGATATTGAGGGCGTTATCCATCACACCGTTGAAAAGTTCCTCGACAACGACAAGACCGGTTGCACAAGCGACTGCATTGCCGCCGTAGGTGGTTCCGTGGTTGCCGCGGTCCCATACATCAGCAAGGAAATCTTTGGCAAGAATTGCACCAAGTGGCAATCCACCGCCTATTCCTTTTGCCATAGTTACGATATCGGGGCTCACTCCGAAGTGCTCGAAACCGAAGAATTTGCCGGTGCGTCCTGCACCGCATTGAATTTCGTCTGCAACAAGCAGGAAATTATATTTGTTTCGAAGTTCTTCTAATTTATCGACAAATTGCTGAGTTGGGGAAACAATCCCGCCTTCTCCTTGAATGAATTCAAGGAAAACGGCGGCAGTTTCGTCGTTTATGTTGCGTTCGAGTTCTTTAATATCATTAAATTTCAGAACTAAAGTGTCGGGGAGGAATGGTCCCATATTCTCTTTGTATTTAGGCTTATCCATAATTGAAAGAGCACCATAAGTGCGCCCGTGGAAGCCACCGCTGAAAGCAACGATTGTTTTTTTACCACGACCGAAAGAGTACTTGCGGACAAGTTTAATGGCGCCATCTGTTGCTTCGGTGCCCGAATTAGTGAAAAAGACACGGGTATAGCCCGTAAGCTGAGTAAGTTTCTCAGCAAGCAGGATTTGCGGTTCCTGGTAGAAATAGTTCGAGACGTGCATGTATTGAGAAATTTGCTTTTGTGCCGCTTCGATAATTTTTGGGTGGCTGTGCCCGAGTGCGTTCACAGCAATTCCCGCAAGGAAATCTAAATACTCATTGCCGTTGCGGTCCCAAATTTTTGCACCGCTTGCGTGGTCTATTTCAATTGGCAAACGCTTGTAAGTCTGGAAAAGTACTTGATGCTCACGATTAATTAAATCACTCATTTTTGCTCCGAAATTACATTTTAAAAAAGCAAAATTATGAAAAAGTTAAGTATTTCGGCATTTAAATTGGAGAACATATTAAATAAAACACACAAATATTATCGAATATGTTGAAAATAAAGGATATATAGAAATGAAAAGCAAAATTGAATATACCAAATTATGGAGAATATCAGCAGCTTGGCTGATAATATGCACATTCACATTTTTTGGGTGCACTCCATCAGCAGTGCGAACCGGGAATAAGCCAATAAAGAAAGCAAGCGTTGCCAAAACGCAAAAGCAGGAAATCCCAATAGATGATAAAATTGCTGAATTTGAGAAAAATATAAATGCCCCAAAAAGCGAAAATAATGCACAAAATACACAAAATAGAGTGTTGCCTTCCTTAGAAGAGCAACTTGCCGCACTCGGCAACGAACAGGTTGTAATGAAAAATCAAATAGCGAATTTACAAAAAGATGTTGAAGAATTGCGTTACACTCTAAACGAAATCAGAGGTTCGCTCGAACAATCGAATGTTGTAGAAAAAAGAAGCGTCGTTGCGGGAATTCCAGCAAATAGAGAAACAACGGAAAAAGCACCACAAAGCAGCAGTGATGCCTCAATTTTGCTTTCGGACGAAGAAGAAGGAAAAAGCTACATACAGCGGACGCAAAAAGTTGCAAACACGAGCGCGCGAAAAGCAAGCACCACCAAGCATACAAGCTCATCGGGCAATCAAACTGTTCGAAAAAACAGCGTCTCAATTAAGCAAAATAATATAGCGACGCAAGGCGAGAAGCAGCAAAGCAGAACAAGCGATGAAAGCCCGCAACCTGCCAACGAAAAAGTAGAGATGACACAATCATTAGCGTTAATTAGTCAGAGGCAGTATGATAAAGCAATCGAGGAGCTTGAAAAAGTTGCAAATTCAACCAAAAATGAAGCAGTGCGCAACGAAGCGAAATTTTTGCTTGCCGAAAGCCATTCGCAGCTTGGCAATTACGAGCAAGCCGCTGAAATTTACTCGGAATTATTAAAAAAAGGCAGTGGCGAAAAAACAGCAGAAATTGCAATTAAGCTTGCTGATTGCAAAATTAAATTGGGGCGAATTACAGAAGCAAAAAATACTTACCGCGAAATTATCGAGAAATACCCAAGAAGCGAGTACGTTCCCAAAGCACGAAAAATGCTACAACAAATGTAGAAATAAGCAAATGCACTTCGGCTAAGAAGTTGCCAAATCCAATTTCAGTTAAATTAAGTCGTTAATATTTAGTAAATTTGTAAAACTAAAATTTTACAATTGATTTAGGATATTAATTTTGGAAAACAAAACGAAAAAAGGGAAGCTTTTTATTGTATCGACACCAATTGGCAACAAAGAGGACATAACTTTACGTGCTTTGGGAGTGCTAAAGATTTGCGATTTTGTGATTTGCGAAGAGCTGAAAGAAGGCGCGCGATTGCTAAAAAACATAAACCTTGAAAAAGAACTTATTCCACTCAACGAGCAGAACGAGATAGAGCAAACGTTTAATGTATTGGAACGACTGGAAAAAGGCGACCGTGCTTGTTTAGTGTCTGATTGCGGGACACCATTGCTTGCCGACCCCGGGCAACACTTGCTCAAAGCTGCATTGAAGACAGACATAGAAATAGAGGTTGTCCCAGGTGCATCAAGCATACTGACGGCGCTTGTGCGTTCGGGATTTGATGCATCATCGTTTTTCTTTGCGGGAATGCTAAGCCGAAAGGAAGAAGAACGCTTGCACGAATTATCCCAACTATCCCACTTCCCAAAAACTGTAATTTTGCTGGAAACACCGTATAGATTGAAGCCATTGCTCGAAGCAGCTGCACGTGTGATGCCCGATAGACGCGCCTACATTGGTATGAACCTGACGATGCTGTATGAAACCCACCATTACGGCACTTTTGCCGAACTTTACGAAAAGTTCAAGGATGAGAATATCAAAGCAGAGTTTGTAATTTGCTTCGAGGGACACAAGCAAAACACTTTTTCGAAGGCAGCAGATAAACTTTACAGTCATTCCGATTATTCAAGTCGTCCTCGCAACAAAAATTACGGGGATTATAAATCTGACAGAAATTTTAAATCTGATAGAAAATATAAATCTGACAGAAATTTTAAATCTGATAGAAACTTCAAGTCCGACAAAAAGCATTCGTATAAATCGGACAATTTCAAAAGACCAAAGGACAATTCTTAATTCTGAAATTTGAAATCAGAAAAGTAATTTTCGAAAAGAATTTGCATTTTAATTAAAAAAATGTTATATTTTTTTGTTTTTCATTTTTGTTTAATCTTTCAATTGGAATTATGAAATATAAAGCATATACAAGAAGCAATTACAAGCAGATACCGCAAATATCGAAATTGACTGAGAGGGAAATTTTCGATATTGATGTAGTAAGCACTCTATTCCCGTTCAAGACGAACAATTATGTAATCGATAAATTAATCGATTGGAGTAATTACAAAACTGACCCGCTATTTGTGTTGAATTTTCCGCAAAAAGGAATGCTCAAAAAAGAGCATTACCAGGAAATAGCGAAAATGCTACGGACGAACACACCGCAAGAAATCATAAAAAAGCGGGCAAGTGAAATACATTTTCAGTTAAATCCGCACACAAGCGGGCAGTTGGAACTAAATATTCCGCAAATAAACGGGAAGAAGTTGTACGGATTTCAGCATAAATACAAGCAAACAATGTTGATATTCCCAAGCCACGGGCAGACCTGCCACGCTTATTGCACGTTTTGCTTTCGCTGGCCTCAATTTATCGGTGTCGATGAATTGAAATTTGCCACGCAAGAAGTAGAATTAATGGTGGAATACATAAAACATAATCCGCAAATTACAGATGTTCTTTTCACCGGGGGCGACCCATTAGTGATGAAAGCAAGCAAACTGCGGCAATATATCGAACCACTGCTCGATGATAGCATTTCGAATGTCCAGACAATACGTATAGGCACCAAATCGCTGGCTTTCTGGCCATATAGATTTACTCAGGACGATGATAGCCAGGAATTGCTTGAAATATTCCGCACAATTGTTTCAAAAGGGCGAAATCTTGCTTTTATGGCGCATTTTTGCCATCCGAATGAACTTGAAACCGAAGAAGTAAAGGAAGCAATAAAACAAGTGCTTTCGACAGGGGCAATTATACGAACGCAATCGCCCGTGCTGAAGCATATAAACGACGACCCCGAAATATGGGCAAAAATGCTTCGTATGCAGGTAAATCTAAATTTGATACCTTACTATATGTTTATTCCACGTGATACGGGTGCAAGAGATTATTTCTCGCTTTCGCTGGAAGAAGCCTGGAATGTGTTCAAAAAGGCATATCAAAAAGTTAGTGGAATTTGCCGAACAATACGCGGACCGGTGATGTCGGCTACTCCGGGCAAAGTTCAAGTGTTGGGTGTTGCACAAATAAAAGACGAGAAGGTATTTGTATTGAGATTTATACAGGGAAGAAACCCCGATTGGGTGTGCAGACCATTTTTTGCAAAGTACAACAAAAAAGCACTATGGCTTACCGATTTAGAACCTGCATTCGGCGAAAAGAAATTTTTCTTCGAAAGGCAGTTAGAGAAATTCTATCATTCTGCAATAAAAGATATTGAATATTACGATTTCGAGTAGTATTCAATCCTGGTTGGTTAATATCATAAAGATTTGCCTTCGGAACCAATAAAAACATCTATTTGATAGACTTGTAGCTAAAGCATTATCGTTGTCTTGAACCTTCCGAAGGTTTTTTAAATGGTAGGATAGACATACCTGATATTCGAAAATAATTTCTGAGCAATTTCAAAAAAACAATCAGCTTTCAGTATCGTCTAATAGACCAATTTTGAAGATAATTTCGGCGGGAAATTGAAGCAAATAACCCGAGCAGTGTGGATATTGTCGATAGTAAGTCTTTTTACAGACATAGCAAGCGAAATGCTATATCCCGTTCTGCCGATATATCTCAAAACAATTGGATTTTCAATTTTATTTATTGGGATATTGGAAGGAATAGCCGAAGCAACCGCCGGACTTAGCAAAGGCTATTTCGGGAAGCTCTCGGACGTTACAGGAAAGAGAGTGCCATTTGTTCGGCTGGGGTATGCATTGAGTGCTGTATCGAAGCCGATGCTGGTAATGCTTGCACATCCGCTGTGGGTGTTTTTTTCGAGGACGCTGGATAGATTTGGCAAGGGGCTTCGCACAGGTGCAAGAGATGCTTTGCTTTCGGACGAAGCAACTCCCGAAACAAAAGGCAAAGTGTTCGGGTTCCATCGTTCGATGGACACTCTGGGTGCGGTAATTGGACCACTATTAGCATTAATTTATCTTTATTTTTATCCGCAGGACTACGTTACTTTATTTTATCTGGCATTTATTCCTGGAATTATCGCTATACTTTTTGCATTTTTTCTTAAAGACAAGCAAAGAACCATTGAAAAAAGTCAGGGAAAAACAAGCTTTCTCTCGTTTATAAAGTATTGGAAACAAAGCCCGAAAATATACAGAAAAATTGTCGTTGGATTGCTTCTATTTACACTGTTCAATAGTTCTGATGTGTTCTTGCTGCTAAAAGCAAAGCAAGCAGTACTGGACGACGCCAAAGTAATCGGCACTTATATTTTTTATAACTTAATTTATGCAATTTTCTCGTTTCCGCTTGGGATAATAGCAGACAAGTTTGGACTTAAACGAATTTTAATTCTTGGCTTGCTAATTTATTCGGCTGTATATTTTGGTTTTGCGTTGAATAATAATTTATATGTATTCTATGGGTTGTTCTTTCTTTATGGAATTTATGCAGCAGCAACGGAAGGAATATCGAAGGCGTGGCTATCGAACGTCACGGACAAGAAAGATACAGCGACGGCAATAGGTTCCTTTTCGGCATTTCAGAGTATTTGCACAATGCTTTCAAGCACAATAGCAGGAATTTTGTGGTATAAATTCGGCAGTGCAACTACATTTTTCGCAACGGGAAGCGTTGCGTTGATAGTATCGTTGTATTTAGCAATCGTAGTCAAATCAAATAGAAAAGAAATCCAAACTCAATGAACTTTTTCTACTATTATGTTTGCTAATCATCAAAAAATCTTTATTTTTGCTTAATTATATATAACGTTTGGATTTACTATGAAAGATATTCAACTATTTGGGTTGGGCAACGGTCTTGTTGATATTCAATATGAAGTGGAGGAAGCCGAACTTGCAGAATTAGGGTTGAAGAAGGGCGAAATGCGGCTTGTCGAAAGCGAAAAGCAGAGGGAATTGCTCGAAAAGTATTCGCACCGCAAGTTCAATAGATGCAGCGGTGGAGCAGCAGCAAACACTATAATTTGCTTTTCGCAGCTGGGCGGCAAAGCTGCTTACTCAACAGTTTTGGGGAAGGACGAGTTCGGACAATTTTATGCAAACGAATTTATAGAATTAGGGATTGAGCTCAAAGCTGAGATACTGGACAATTATCCAACAGGCACTTGCTTTGTGTTTATCACACCCGACAGCGAACGCACCGGACACACTTCGCTCGGTGCAACTGCATTTTTCGGCAAGCATAATATCGACGAAGCGGTAATTTCGCGCTCCCAATGGATTTATGCCGAAGGATATAAATTTACTGCAAAAAGCAGCACCGATGCATTATTCTATTCCGTAGAATTAGCAAAAAAGCACGGCACAAAGGTTTCGCTAACATTCTCTGATGTTTTTATTATAGACAGTTTTCGCGAAAACTTGCAAAAGGTAGTAAATCAATCCGACCTTGTTTTCTGCAACGAGAACGAAGCACTTCGCTACACGGGCAAGCAGAATGTGGAAGATGCCGTCGATGAATTAAGCCGCGAGTGCCCAAATGTCGTTGTAACGCTTGGTGGGAACGGCTCCATTGTTAAATGGGAAGGCAATATTTACAGGATACCGTCCTATCCCGCAAAGCCAGTTGACACAACCGGTGCGGGCGATTGCTTCGCAGGTGGTTTTATGTATGGCATTATCACAACGGGCAATCCCGTTGTTGCCGGACACATTGCTTCGGCAGTAGGGGCTCGCGTTGTCTCTCAAATGGGTGCTCGAATTTCGGGCGATTTAAAAGAACTTCGTGATGAAATTTTATCGAAAATAAAATGAGAAAATTAGTAAGCGTTGTTTTGTTTTTAGTTGTTATCTGTGAATTAGCATATTCTCAAAGCGGGATACGTTTTCCCGAATTGTCCCGACGATTGGAGAACTATTTCAACAAAGAAATGATACAGGATTTGCAAAGGGAATTTCCGCAGGGGAGCGATTATACAATTTGGGGCTGGGATGTAGGCGATTTTTCGGGCGACGGGGTGCCGGATGCGGCTTTCTCGGTTAGAATTTCCGGGCAGCGCGGACGAATAATGCAAGTGTATTTGTTTGTCGATATTGATGGTTATTTTGTCAAAGCCGGGCAATTTGCTTACGAGTTCGTTGAGTTGCCGCTTGAAATTGGGGTTGTCATCAGAGACAACGCTTGCTATGTTACCCAAAAGCATAAGCAGTTCAATTGGTTAATTCGCGGTTATCGCTTTGATAATGGTGCTTTGATTATGCTGGACGAATTTACAACTGAAAGAATAGGTGAATATACTTACGAATCTTATAAAAATTATCAGAATTTGCAGAATACTGAAAAATTTATAGTTACAAACACGGGTAAAACACGCCTTTTTGCTGAATACACAACAATTCCGTCATATAGACGAGGTCACCAGATATACAAAGGTTATAGTTCAGAAGTCAAAATTGATAATATCAATTTCGTTCCGAAAGGTGCTTTCTGGTGGGGCGGTGGTGAAGATTTGTCCTTTTCGGTAAGTTCTGCCTGGGACGAAACATATTTATATATGACAGTGAAAGTGAAAGACGACAAGATTGTTCCGCAAAATTGCGACACCTGTATTTGCGATTATGTGGAAGTTTGGTTCGACGTCAATACAGATGGAAGCAATCGATTTGCTGATTTGAAAGGAAACAAAGTAACGTTCAAAGAAAATATCGAAGGTGGTATATTTAACATTAAAATTTATCCTGGAAACTTTCTGGATAGAACGGCATCGGTGAAGGTAAGCACAACAGACGAATTAGAACCATATCAGAAAATTGCGGCACACGACATAATGGCTATTTCGGACATTCAGGATACGATGTATTTGGTGCGTTTCAGAGTTCCCTTTGCTTTTTTGGGGATACAGGGCAATCCCGTTGAGGCGGGGAAATTAATCGAATTCGGCTGCACAGTATCGGTTCACGATTACGACAATGAGTTCCGACCTGAGGAATACACACGCAAAAACAGTTCAGTCTTCGACCCACAAAATCCTGCTACCTACGGTTCAATAGTTCTTGTGCCAGACGATATGTGGTATGGCTCGTCGAAAAACATATTTTTAGAGGACATACTTAAAACGCTTGTAGAATATGGCTTCTAAAAACAAAACAAAAGTTAGGGAAGCACTATTCAGCTCCATAAGAGAGATGGCACCATTTATGAATTTAGGTATGCAGATGGCTATTCCCGTTGTTCTATTTACTTTGCTTGGATGGTGGATAGATAGCAAAAACAACACTTCCCCACTTTTTATTTTGTTATTTGCTGCGATTGGTGTATTTGCTGCATTTTATTATTTCTTCAAGGCTATTAAGAAAAAATGAGCGAAGGATATATTAAATACAATACAATTTGCATCGGGAACGAATATCCCACGGCAATAGAAATAGTCGACTTGCAGTTTTTGCGTAACGAGCTAAAAATCAACAATTTAATTGGTATGCTACCGAACGGAATTGGTTACGGCAACGTTAGCAAAAAATGGTATGATAAGTTTATCGTAAGCGGCTCGCAAACGGGTGGCGAGGCAATTCTCAATTGTAGCGATTATGCTATTATTCACGATTACGATATTATGAAAAATACATTAGTTTATAGCGGGGTTCGCCCACCTTCATCTGAGGCAATTACTCATCTTGCAATTTATGAAGCAAAACCGAAAACAAAGTTTGTCGCACACCTGCATAATAAAGAGATTTGGGAAGAATTAATCAGAAATGGTCAAAAAACCAGCGGTTCCGCCGAATATGGGACTGTGGAAATTGCCCTTGAAGCAAAAGAATACGTCTCAGGACTTCCTGATGGCATTGGAATTTTCGCTCTGAGCGGACACGAGGACGGAATTATTGCTTTTTCAGATGAGTTGAAATCGATTATTTTGCTAATTCACAGATATATTAAGTAATTTCTGCACATCGATTATCATTACAGGTTTGTTGTTGTAAACAGACGAAGCTGCAATAAACGGGGTTACGCTAACGAGTTTATTTGCGGGAGTGGGAACAAGTTCGGCTTCGCCAACAAATTTGTCGAAAATCAAAGCAATATTACCATTAAAATCGTTCACCAAAAGAACGGGTTTATTTTTGCCAATGTATTCTGCTTCAACACCAAGAATTTTTCGCATATCGATTGATTTAGCATTAGAGTGCTGCTTGTGGAAAGTTTTTTCGTCTATAAGTGCTTCGCAATTAAGCAGTTGCACTGCGTAGAGATTGCCTGCAACCTCGAAAACAAGCGATTTCAGCAAGACATAATTCATATTGAATGAAATTGAAAGTTTCGTCCCGAAATTTGGTTCAGAACTAATATCAATTCGACCGCTGTTGTTGCTAATTAGATTAATTAGCCCTTCAAGGCGAGCCGAAATAGCAGAAGCATCGACGCCTTTGCCATCATCAATTATCTCAATAAGAAGTTTGCTGCTCAAAGTACGAGCAGAAAGAGATATTTCGGCTACTTCGGGCTTTCCTTTTCGCAGGTTGGGTGGTTCGATATTGTTGATAATAATATCCCGAAGCAATTGAGGTAGTAAAATTTCAAGCAATGTGTATAATTCAGAACCAACTCGAACAAAGCGACCTGTAATTTTCAGGTTAACATTCTTGCTCGAATAACGGGCTAAATCGTTTGCAAGTTCGTTGTATCCACGAACGACATCGCCAAAAGCAACTGAACGAAAATTATAAAGACCATTGTAGATTGTATTAATCCGATTTTTTATGTTTTGCAGAAATTCGTCTGCTGTGGCGAAATGAAAATCGAGTTGAGAGATAATTTCTTCAAGCTTTTTCGCATTATTCATAGCAATTTCGGTAAGAACTTCTGTATTGGTGATATTATACAGTATATTATTATTGTCGAGCTGGATTTGACGAATGAGCGATTTCAGAGATTTGAGATTATTAATCGAGCTGGAAATTGGGACAATGTTTGAAATAATATTAATTGTAGCATCGAGCAAGCGATTGTATTTGGAATAATCATTGAGCTGGGACGATTTGTAACCGAAATAATAGAGCTTTCCATCGGAAGCAGCATCGGAAGAAGCACCGACAGTGCTAATGAGCGGGACAATTTCATCGCTTGCTAATTTAGCAGAAGGTGTCGGTTGCAAATGTTCCTGTTCGGTAAGGAAGGAACGCAGAAAATCAGAGTAAGTGTCGATATAGTCGCTGTAATCCTTGATTTTGTCTATAATTGCGATGGCACTTGTTGCGGCAATTTCTTTGAACAATCGATTGCAGCTGAGCAGTAAATCCATCTGATATGGATTAATCGGGACATTGTTCTCTGCAAGGAAGCGGATAAAATCACCCATAGCGTCGGCAAGGTCGAAGGCTTTCGATACGCCCGCACTTATTGCCGCACCTTTGATTGTGTTCAGAGCTTGCGAAATTGGGACTACATCAATTGCTTCTTTCTGCGTTTCAGATTGTTCCAGAACTTGTTCGATAGTGCTAACTGAACGGACAATTGCATACTTGAACTTTC
>MTKZ01006071.1_pt1 | contig 92585 bp, 83 predicted proteins | sample 1042781 | NCBI WGS metagenome assembly MTKZ01 (sample SAMN06212207, study PRJNA360539) | anaerobic digester metagenome | biome: Wastewater treatment plant; material: sludge; isolation source: anaerobic digester fed with sludge from wastewater treatment plant | place: Denmark: WWTP Viborg ... | reverse complement strand
ATCTTTCAGCCACATGGCACTGTTTACGGAGTAACCTACCAATTATAGTATAGGATTGCTTCGTCGCTTCGTGTGGTTACGCGGAAAGGAAAGTTTCGGAGAGACATTCGGTTTCTAGTAACGGATTGCTTCGTCGCGGAGTTTATCCCGCGCAGCGGGGCTCCTCGCAATGACGGTAACACGATGCGGCGGGAGAATTACCGTCATTGCGAGGAGGCCCGCCTATGGCGGGGCGACGAAGCAATCCGTTCCGATCATCATTACGCAACACCGAAGCAATCCGTTACTATAATTGCTATCTTTGTATCATGCCACTTAACCCTGAAGAAATATTAAGTCTGCTGCCGGGCAAACCTGGTGTATATCAATTCCTTGATATTAACGGGAATATTATATATGCCGGAAAGGCCAAAAACCTTAAAAAAAGAGTTAGTTCTTACTTTTCCAAAAACCAGTCGGGCAAAACATCGGTAATGCTGAAAAAAGCATATGGATTACGTCATATAGTTGTTGATAATGAGTCGGATGCATTATTACTTGAGAACAACATAATTAAAAAACACCAGCCCAGATATAACATTCTCCTGAAAGACGATAAGACATTCCCATGGATATGCATAAAAAAAGAGCCTTTCCCCAGGGTCTTCAGTACACGGAATACAATTAAAGACGGATCATTTTATTACGGCCCATATACATCCGGATTGATGGTAAAGACTCTTATTGAGCTCATAAGAAGTCTTTATAAAATCAGAACCTGCAGCCTCAGCCTGACAAAATCCAATATTGAATCGGGAAAGTTCAGGGTTTGTCTGGAGTATCATATGGGTAATTGTAAAGGACCCTGCGTCGGGCTTCAGACTGAAGATGATTATTGTGAGAACATTCAGCAGATAAAAGAAATACTTAAAGGAAATATATCTACGGTCATAGACCATCTGAAGGCAGTAATGATGGGATATTCACAGGATATGAGGTTTGAAGAAGCACAGACAATCAAGGAAAAGATCGATATCCTGTCCAGATTCAGAAGCCGGTCGGCAGTGGTAAGCTCCACTATAAAAAATGTTGATGTGTTCGCCATGACTCAGGATAGTGATAACACCTATGTTAATTTTATGAAGGTCGTTAATGGCGCAATCATCCAGGCCTATACATTGGATCTAAAAACCAGGGTCGATGAGGAAAAAGAATCACTCCTTGGATTCTCGATAACCGAAATACGTCAACGTATTTTAAGCGACTCCCCTGAAGTAATAGTGCCATTTAAACCTGATATACAATTTGAAGGGATCAGATATACTGTTCCGGTAAGAGGTGATAAGCTGCGACTTCTTCAGCTGTCTGAGCGTAATGCATTGTATTACAAGCTTGAACAGAAAAAAAGGAGAGAAATTATATTACCGGCCGACAGATCTTTAAAGAATCTTGAAAAGTTACGGAACGATCTGCATATGAGCGAAGTACCAGCACATATAGAATGTTTTGACAACTCAAATATAATGGGAAGCAATCCTGTAGCTGCCTGTGTTGTTTTCAGAAACGCAAAACCCAGTAAGAAGGATTACCGTCATTTTAACGTCAAAACAGTAACCGGTCCTGATGACTTCTCATCAATGGAAGAGATAGTTTACAGAAGATATAAGAGAATGTCTGAAGAGGGCGAAAATCTGCCTCAGCTGGTAATAATTGACGGTGGGAAAGGACAGCTGTCTTCTGCAATGAAAAGCCTCAAAAAACTGAATCTTCATGAGAAAGTCACTGTAATAGGGATTGCAAAGAAACTTGAGGAAATTTATTTCCCGGGTGACAGTGTCCCGATTTACCTTGATAAAAACTCAATCAGCCTTAAAATAATTCAGCAGATAAGAAATGAAGCACACAGGTTCGGAATAAATTTCCACAGGGATAAACGATCATCCGTAATGACAAAATCTGATCTGGATGAAATAAAAGGGATAGGAATTAAAACTAAAGAGATCTTATTGAAAAAAATCGGCTCCGTTGAAAAAATCCGGATGATACCCGAAAAAGATCTCGAAAATCTTATCGGAAGAAAAAAAGCATCTATTTTAACTGAATTTCTTAAAAATCTTCCCTGAATGCTTACTGGAGCATTACTTTATTAAATATTGGATAATATCTTTATATACAATATTATAACCGCTAAATTCCTTTTGATTAACTCGTCAGGGATCAAAAAATCAGATTTTGATTACCGGCCGGCTTCAGAAATTATACTGTCCAGCATTTTATAAAGGTCTTCTGAAAAAACATGAGAGCCATAATTGCAAAAACCTTTTATACCGGCTGACATAGCTGCCCTGACATTGATTTCAATATCGTCGATATAAAAACACTCTTCCGGAAGAAGATTATATTTATCAAGTAAGATCCTGTAGATTTTAATATCTGGTTTTGAATGTCTGACTTCGGCAGAAATGATTCCTCCGTCAAAAAAACTGAAGAATTCATATTTATTTTTCACTTCCTCAAAAAAGTCGAGGGGGAAGTTAGAAAGAAAGTATAGCTTAAATCCCTTTTTCTTTAGCTCAGGAAGGAGTTTTATGTTATCATTGAGGGGATAGATTATATTTGTCCTGAGGTCAAACAGAGAGCATATATAATCCTTTTTCAGGGATGATCTTTCTGCGATTTGGTCTATTGCTTCGGGAGTGGACAGATCTCCATTGTCAAGGCTAAGCCATTCAGGACTTTTAAATACATCGTTTAAAATCAGGTTGACTGTATCAATATCATAACCTGATCTTTCAAAATACTCACCTGGTTTCCAGCTCAGGAGGACATTTCCCAGGTCGAAGATTATATTTTTTATCATATCAGGGATTCTTCATGCTTATCGGCTGGCCGGTAGCTTCTAGGACATTCCACCACAGTTCGCCTTCGACATCAATTTTCTTTCTTTGTCTGACAGCCATCGGGATAGGAATGAGTGTAAATTCATAATTCCAGTAGCCTACCACAAAATCTGTTTTTCCTGCGACGGCTGCATGGACGGCATTCTGGGCCAGAAGACTGCAGAATTTGCTGTCGTTTGCGTTGGCAGTTGCGCTACGGATTATATAGCTTGGGTCAATATATTTGATTGAATATGGGAATCCCTTGGCGTCGAATTCCTCCTTTATTTTTTCTTTAAGGTATAGCCCAATGTCTTTATGTTTGATATTTCCTGATGCATCTTTCTGCATTTCGCCCGATTCAAACAATTCCTGGCCGGCTCCTTCTGCGACTACAACTACAGCATGGTGCCTTTCTTCAAGGCGTTTGCGAAGAAGTCTGAGAAAACCTCTTGGTCCGTAAAGATCAAAAGGAACCTCAGGAACAAGAACAAAATTTGCTTCCTGGATTGCCAGGGATGCGCTTGCTGCAATGAAGCCTGAATCACGTCCCATAAGTTTTACAAGTGCAATCCCGTTATATGCACTGTGTGCTTCATTATGCGCATTACTGATTACATCTGTAGCAATCGAAAAAGCCGTTTCAAAGCCAAATGATTTCTGTATAAGATCAATATCATTGTCAATTGTTTTCGGTATACCTGCCACCGCAATTTTTAAATTTCTCTTTTTTATTTCCTCGTGAATTGCATGTGCACCTCTCAAAGTACCGTCACCACCAATACAGAAAAGAATATTGATATTAAGTATTTCGAGCGTATCGACCATCTCTTCAACTTTCTGATTCCCGCGGGATGTGCCCAGGAATGTACCGCCCGAAAGATGAATGTCGCTTACCATCGGTGCGGTAAGCTCAACAACCGGATGATTATATTTCGATACTAAACCTTCATAACCGTAGTTTATTCCAAGTATCCTGCTGATGCCATACCTGTAAGTCAGCTGATTTACAAGTGCTCTTATAACATTGTTTACACCAGGGCACAATCCGCCACAGGTAACAATCCCGACTTTTGTCTTTGCGGGTTCAAAAAATAAATTCTCCTTGGGTCCGGCTTTTTCAAATGATACCGGAGTTTCTCCTGTTGCCATGCAATTATTAAAATAACTTATCGATGCATCATACAGGATCCTTTCATCATCTTTTACGAATTTATAGACCGGACTATCATCACGCTGACCCTGTTTAAGGGGAGTAACCACATTACTGTTTCCAAGTGACGTGACCAGAAAATCCTCATATCTCATTGAATTTTCCATAACTTATCATTAAATCAAAAGGTTTAAATACACTGTTTTTTGCCAGTGCAAATTTACTTAAATTTATGAATGATTGATAAATAAAGAATCCCGGTTAAACGACCGGGTAATGAATAAGTCTTTTTGCAGAAATGTCAGATTATCTGCTTTATTCTTCCGATTCGTCCGTTATCAAGCACTACCTTTATCCCGTGGGGGTGTATGGGTGCCGTTGTCAAAATCTCCTTTACTCTTCCTCCTGTAAGCCTTCCGCTGCGTTTGTCCTCACTTAATTCTACCAGTACCGCTATCCCGGGTCTGATGTCTGCCCTTCGTGTTCCTTCCATATTTAGCAATCCAATAAAATATTCGGGATTTCTCCTTTTTCTTTAAGGATACAATTTTAATTAAAAACCGGCTTAAGCTGAAGGAAGCACCGTCCGTTTTGACAAACGGCGCTATTTATTGATCAATATACTCCTTTTTTACGTGTACGGATTCTGTATAATCCTTTGCTTGCTGTAATATATAGGCTTTTTCTGTCCCGGCCGCCGAAGCACACATTTGCAGTCCAGTTCTCCGGAACTGCTATATTGCCGATCTGTCTGCCGGTTTTATCAAATACTGTTACTCCTTTGCCTGTCAGATAGATATTTCCTTTATTATCAATTGTCATTCCGTCAGAACCCAGTTCACAAAAGAGCTTCTTTGCTGTGAGAGTACCGTCTTCCGCTATTGAATAGGACCATGTTTTATTAGCCCGTATATCAGCCACATACAGGGTTTTACCGTCTTTTGTACCTATGATTCCGTTGGGTTGCTGAAGATCATCGGCTACTCTTATAAGTGTTCTGTGCTCCGGTTTAAGATAATAAACACATTGTTTTTCCTGAGGCATGTCTTTGTGAGCCCACCACGACCGCCTGTAAAAGGGATCAGTAAAATAGACGCCGCCATCAGGAGCGATCCAGAGATCATTCGGGCCGTTCAGGAGCTTATCATTGTATTTGTTCAGGATAACTTCCACATTTTTGCCCGGTCCTATTTTCCAGAGAGCATTGTTTTCATCAGCACAGGACCAGAGATTGCCTTTGCTGTCAAAAAAAAGTCCGTTCGATCTGCCCGAAGGTTGCATGTATGTGGCAAGCTTATCTTCAATCGTCCAGACCATTATTCTGTCGTTTGGCTGATCGGTAAAGTAAACGTTGCCGCGGGAATCGGCAACCGGACCTTCAGTAAATATAAACTCTCCTGAAAGCTTTTCAACCTGAGTTCCATCTCTGATTATTCCGGAAATATCATTATCCTGGGCTGCAGCCATGAAGTTCAGAAGCATTAAGAAGGTAAATAACAGACTGTAATATTTCATTTTGTGGATAAATATTATTTCATGGATAAATTATCCAAGACTTATATTTTTCATTCTGCTAATATAATCGTCAACCTGAGCGGTCGATTCAAATCCGACAATTATCATATCTACTGTACCGAGACCAAGGACATATTTTAAGGAAGGATCAATTTTTTCAGGTTCATTCCTGAACTTACCACCTCCGACTACTTTCATTCCGATTACACCCTTTCCTGCTTTATGGAACTTTTCAATAACGGGAACGACAAGAGCAGGATCGCGTTGATCCATATTTTCACCAAATGGATTGATCCTGACATGTATAACATCAACCCATGGATCTTCAGCAGCTACTTTAAGTGCATCAAATGAATGAACCGAAACGCCGTGAGCCCTGATCACTTTTTTTGCTTTCAGATCCTCAAGTCCGTCCATGAATTTCTTCTGCAGGCTTGTCCATTCACCGGTTGTCATGCAGTGAAGCTGAACAAGGTCGATATAATCTGTATTCAGTTCTTTCCTGAACCGGTCAACAACAACCCGGGCATCAGGTCTTTCTTTTTCAGGGATTCCGCCGGGAGTTACCCACATTTTTGTTCCGATTGTATATTTGTCCCTTGGGATACCTTTGAGTGCAGCCGCTGTGAAAGGATGTGTTCCATAACTGTCGGCACAGTCAAAATACCGTATACCTGATTCATAAGCATATCGTATAACAGATTCTGCCACTCCCGCCCTGGTAATTGCTGATGTACGGTTATATCCGTTGTAACCGGTCCCCATTCCAAGCAACGTTGTCCTGATCCCTGTTTTTCCAAGAGTAATTGTCCTGAATGGATCGGTTGCGGTTTTGGCTTTTCCGGCAAATGCTGCACATGAAGCTGAACCGATTAAAATCGTTCCGGCACCTGCTGCCACCGTTGTTACAAACTGTCTCCGGCTGAGATTCTTTTTTTCCATCGTTTTATTTTTGCAGATTTAACATTCTTAAAATTTCATCAGGACGTGACGGTTTACCATCCCGGGTTGCCGCACTTGTAATATTTGCCCTGACAATCAGCTTTTCATCGGGCAACCTGAAAATATCCTGAATAAATACAAGCCGTATATAACCTTCCCTGCGAACAGCGGTCCTGATAATAAACCTGTCCCTGCTTCTCAAAGGATATTTATAATCAATTTCAACCCTTGTGATAATGAGATCAGTACCTTCATCATGAAGCCGTGAAAAACTGATCCCTTTCGAGAGCAGGAATTCATGCCTTGCATGTTCCAGGTAATGCTGGTAATTTGCATTATTTACAACTCCCTGAAGATCGCATTCATAATCCCTCACTGAAAACTCAAGAGAAGAAAGATATTCCGGACTATTTTCTGTTTGTTTCACCATCAGGTAACCTGTGATTATTTCGGGAATCTTCTGAAAAATTTCCTGATACCGGCTGTCTTTTGCCGTGAGGTCATTATTATCAGGCTTTTGACATTTTCAGGCAGACTTTTTATGTCAGGGAAAACTTTCACCCCGTGAATTTCAGTAGCGTTCGGGTTAACAGGAATTATGTTCATCCCCTTTTCCTTTAATTCGCGGAAAGCTGCAAATCCGAATTTTTTCGGATTACGTGAAACACCTGCCATTGCAACCGGTTCCAATGCAATGAATTCTTCAATTTGTTTCAGTGTTACCATTTTACTGTAAAATTAAATGCTTGTTGGCGAGTTGCAATTAAGTATGAATTCTTTTCTGTGAAATAAGTATAAAGACTTAAAAATACAACAAATATATCAACCAACATATTTTTTTATTTACTTGGCTGTGCCTAATTTGAATCATCCAAAATGAAAAATTCCAAGCCTGAAGAGGGATACCTTTTCTCTAAAAGATATTCACATTACATTTTCATACTGCTGTTCCTGCTGTATATGTTCGATTACATAGACAGAATGGTTATTACATCAATGTTTCCGGCAATTGAAAGGGACCTTGGAATTTCGCATACTCAGAGTGGTATGCTTGTTTCGGCAGTTTACTGGGCCATTGTACTGCTTACATTTCCGGTATCATTGCTTGTTGACAGGTGGAGCAGGACAAAAACGATCGGGATCATGGCAATCATGTGGAGTATAGCTACTGCTCTCTGTGCCCTTACGGGAAATTATGTTCAGCTTTTCATGGCCCGTGCTCTCATAGGGATAGGCGAAGCAGGATATGCTCCCGGTGGAAGCGCTGTAATATCTGGATTGTTTCCGATTGACAAGCGGTCCAGGATGATGGGTTTATGGAATGCATCAATTCCTATCGGTACTGCGATCGGACATTTCCTGGGTGGGGTGATTGCAGTTAACCTGGGATGGGAACATGCATTCGGGATAGTTGCATTACCCGGACTGGTAATTGCTGTTCTTTTCCTCTTTCTGAAGGATTATAAAACTGTCGATCTGGCATTTATCGAAAAAGGGAACCAGAGGATAAAAATGGAAAGAAAAGATATGGTAAGAGAGTTTTTAACAAGACCATCGGTGATTTTCACATATTTCGGTATGGCCGCAGTAACTTTTACCACCACAGCTCTTATTACCTGGTTATCAACCTATTTTCAGAATGAACAGGGAATGCCCATGGATACAGCAGGTGCCAAGGCAAGTCTTGTTATGGTCCTTGCTGTTGTGGGAGCCCCGCTTGGCGGTTGGCTCACCGACCTCTGGCGGAAAAAACAGGTAAATGCCAGATTGCTTCTCCCTGCAATCTCAACATTGCTGACTGCAGTTTTGTTATTTATAGCATTGTATCTTTTTAAAGGGACAATACAATACGTTTTCCTTCTTATAATGGGAGTAAGTATAATGTTCTTCATTTCGGGAGCTGCAGCGGTGACCCAGGACGTTATCCATCCCGGATTGAGAGCCACTTCATATGCAGTGGCTGTTGTTATTATGAACCTTATAGGATCATCCATGGCTCCTATAGTAATAGGGAAACTGTATGATATCTATAATATTAAAACAGCGCTGTCTATACTGCCTTTCATACTTATTACAGGCTCACTTTTGTTTTATCTCGGATCGAGATATTATGAGAAGGATATGGAAAAAGTAACTAAGGTAAAACTGGAGGTTGCCTGAGAAATCAATCTCATTTGTTTCTTGAAGCCGTATAGTTTACAAACCTCTGTAAAGAATCCCTGATTTCAGATTCCGCATAGGTTCCAAGGATTTCAAGTGCCTTGTCCCGGTAAAGGTTCATCTTCTGTTCGGTAAATTCCGGTCCACCTGAAGATCTTACAAAATCAATCACCTGGTTGATCTCTGCTTTTGTTTTCTTCCTGTTTTTCACAATTGAAAGGATTTGCCGTCTCACTGATACGGATGCATTCTCCAGAGCATATATAAGAGGAAGGGTGATTTTCCTCTCCTTTATATCATTTCCTGTCAATTTTCCTGTAAGGCCATTTGGTTCATAATCAAGCAGATCGTCCTTTATCTGGAATACAATACCTATGTTTTCACCAAAATCTTTCATTTTCCTGATGGTATCCGGATTTTCTGACACCGACTTTGCGCCACAGGCAGTACATGCAGCAATAAGAGCTGCAGTCTTGCTCCTGATTATCCTGTAATAATCATCCTCACTAATATTCATTTTCCTCGACTTCTGTAGTTGCAGAAGCTCACCTTCGCTCATTGACCTCACTGCATCAGAAACTATCTCAAGCATGTCATAGCGCTTTTTTTCAAGACTTATTGCCATTCCCCGCGATAACATATAATCACCTACCAGAACGGCGATCTTTGAATTCCAGAGGGCATTGACCGACAAACACCCTCGCCGTTCATGTGCATCATCAACTATATCGTCGTGAACAAGTGATGCAGTATGAAGAAGTTCTATGAGTGTTGCCGCCACATATGTCGCTTCTGAGATTTTTCCATTAAGACCTGCTGTCAGAAAAACCAGCAAAGGCCTCATCTGTTTGCCTTTACGGCGAAGAATATAATTGAGGATGATCTTCAGAAGAGGTATTTCAGTCTTCATTGTCCTGTTGAAGTAGGCTTCAAACTTACTCATCTCTTTCTCAACAGGTTTTCTTATCTCAGCGAGGATTGACATCCGTATTTTATTTCATCCAAACTTACATAAAATATGACAAAAGAAAGCAGTCTGAATGTAATGGTTCCAAATTAAGTCTCCACACATTAACATATTTATATATATATTTGTTTTAAAATTTTCCGGATGGAATTCAATGAACTGAATCCAGAGGTCCTTCAGAAGGCTTCTGAAATGCTGAAAGCCATGGCACATCCTGCCAGAATAAGCATTGTGAGTTTGCTTGAGGACGGTAAAAAGCAGACTGTAACAGAGATACATAAGAAGCTTGGTATAGGCCAGGCCGTTGCATCGCATCACCTTGTTATTTTGCGTGACAGGGGTGTCTTGTCATCCTCGCGGGAAGGGAAGAATATTTACTATTACCTCAGGCATCCGAACCTTGGGAATATGCTCAAAACCCTGGGAGAGTGTTGTAAGGACTGATTTATTAACCGAAGTCTGTATTTTTTACTCAAAGTCCCTGAACATTTTCTTCTGAAAAAGCAATATAGCAAATACTCCACAGGTAATAGCAGAATCTGCAATATTGAATACGGGCCGGAAGAAAATAAGAGACTGACCCGGTCTGAAGGGTGACCAATCGGGCCACGTGGAATTGATCACAGGGAAATAGAGCATATCAACAACTCTTCCGTGAAGAAATGACGAGTAACCACCTTCGGGAGGGAAAAGAACGGCAGGTTCATGGGAACTTTCGCTGAAAATCATACCATAAAATGCACTGTCGATAATATTCCCGATCGCTCCTGCAAGAATTGCGCTTACTGCCAGTATTAATCCCGTATATGCATTTTTCCTGATTATTGAGTTAAGGAACCATGCTATAGCAATTATTGCGATTATCCTGAAGATACTGAGAATAAGCTTCCCCGGCTTGCCGCCCATTTCCATTCCAAAAGCCATTCCGTTATTTTCGATAAAATGCAGCATACCCCATTTCCCGATTAACGGAATATCTTCACCGATAACCATATGAGTTTTTACCCAGAATTTCAGTAACTGGTCAAAAAACAAAATAAGTATTATAAGAGATATTGCTTTTTTCCCTGATGACATCACTTGTGAATTGATTCAGGGGCGCAAAATAATAAAAAAACCCGGCATTAAGCCGGGAATTTTAAAAAATGACTTTATTGCGGACAGATGACATTGACATAATTGCCATTCCAGCAGTGCCACAGGTCATCTGCGAAGAACTGTTCACATTTTACCCGGCCTTGTTTTCCGGTCGAACTCCATTCCACTATCACATCAGAAAAATCAGCTCCGTTGAAGTAATGTATTGTATAATAGGAATCATATGGTCCGGCCTGTTTACCGGCCTCAATACAGCTGTTCCTGAAATTATCTTCGGTACGGGAATCGTTCAGTACCCTTACATAGGTATATTTGATTTTTTCAACAGTTAACTGGTTACCTTCCCAGTCGATCTGAAGGACAGGTTCCTTGAAGGATGAACTGTGGTTCAGTATCCACTGGCCGCCCGTTCCGTCGAGCTTTGAAGTACCCTGGAACCAGAGGAACTCGGAAAATCCTCCCGATCCTTCCCTGCTTACATACATCTTCCACTCAATATCCTGGGTCCTGATCTGACCTGTAAGTCTTGCTTTATATACTGCAGTGAAAAAAGGAACTTCGTATCTCCATTCCCATGTTTTATCATCTATATATACAGGTACTTTATCAACTGCTTTTTCATAGGATATCACCGGTATTGCCAGGGTTGTTACCAGGATCATGTCCCAGGTACCGGCTACAAATGCAGAAAATTCCCAGTTCACATTTTCGATGCCTTTGGACATTGAATAGGCAGCATGCTTCTTTTCTGTATCAAAATTGCTGAAATCAATATTCATTGATTCCACAGGCGGAAGCTTGGGAGGATCTTCAGTCTCCTTATTACAACCGGCAAAAAACCCTCCTAAAAATGTCAGGATAATCACCAGATAAGTAATTTTTTTCATAACGGGTACAGTTATCTGTTTCTATTAAACGCAAAAATGGTGTTAAAGTTACGTCAACGGTATAAAAATTAACTTTAATGAACTAATTTCATACACGAAATGAACAAAACCATATATTTTGTGTTTAACGTGCAAAATAAAGTAAAAATGAAGAAACATCTATTAAAAATTTTAAATCTTGGGTTAGTCCTGATATCAATTCCGGCAATAACCCTGGCTGAGAACCCAAACGATAAAAACGAAAGTAATATGAAAGAATTTAAAACAACAGAATTTCCGGCTCTTCCTTATGCATATGATGCGCTTGAGCCGTACATTGATGCCAGAACGATGGAGATCCATTATGACAGGCACCATAGAGCTTACTTTAATAATTTTGTAGCTGCCATAAAGGGCACAGCTCTTGAAAACAGTTCAATTGAAAAGATATTTTCAGAAGTATCAAAAGCCGGCGATGCCGTAAGAAATAACGGCGGAGGTTTCTATAATCATGTAATTTTCTGGGAAAATCTTGGTAAAGGCACCTCAAAGCCGTCGGCTGCTCTTGCGGAAGCTATAAACCAGACTTTTGGTTCATTTGAAAAATTCAGGGAGACATTCAGTAATGCTGCAAAAACAAGATTCGGGAGCGGCTGGGCATGGTTGTACCTTACTGCTGACAAGAAACTGGCTGTAGGAAGCACACCCAACCAGGACAATCCTCTGATGGATGTGTCGCCTGTCAAAGGTATTCCCTTACTTACAATTGATGTATGGGAACATGCATATTATCTGAAATACCAGAACAAGCGTGCTGATTATGTGGAGGCATTCTGGAATGTTGTTAACTGGGATGAGGTGAACAGGAGATATGCTGAGGCGGTAAAATAATCAGCAAATCATTTAATCAGAAATAAAAAGGGGCGTTGAAAACAGCGCCCTTTTTTATGTAAGGATAAATTTTTATGTGTAAAGGAACCTTTTGATCTTCAGAGTGGCTGTTTTCTGGAACGGAACAGGTTGAATAACCACTTTGTTGATCTTACTGAATTTGTTGACATGAGAATTTACATATTCCTGTAATTCGGTCAGGATCTCCTGTACCCACTCCCCATATTTATCGGCTTTGTCAGCCATATCCTGTTTAAGGATGTTATATTTCTTTTCAATTTCTTCCATGTTGAGATGGACAAGGGCAATCAGCTTGCCTTTTTGCTGTACCACAAGAGACTCAACGACGCCACAGAAATTATTGATGACGGATTCAATCTCCTCGGGGTAAATATTTTCGCCGCTGGCCCCGAGAATCATATTTTTCAAACGTCCTTTGATAAAAAGATTATTGTTCTTATCCAGTACACCCAGATCACCAGTCTTGAACCAGCCATCAGGGGTGAGCACATCTGCAGTCATTTCAGGATCTTTGTAATAACCTTTCATTATACTTGAGCCTTTTGCCCATATTTCGCCTTCTCCTGTTTTCTTATCGGGGTTATGGATCTTCAGTTCAATGCCTTCTATTGCCGGTCCGGTCGAATCGAAAACCGTTTTTGACGGATTTGCCCCGGCCAGAAGAGGAGATGTTTCAGTCAGCCCGTAACCTATTGCATACGGGAAGCGGGCTTCAAGGAGAAATCTTTCGACATTTTTATTCAGCTTTGCCCCGCCTATACCAAAGAATTTAAGATTCCCTCCGAAGGTACTGTAAAGTTTCTTTCCGGCAACCTTATTGAGTATTTTCCTTGCCGGGGGAATGCTGTAGATAATCTTCATGATCCTTTTATCAGTGAAGGCGGGCAGTATCTTATTGAAATAGACTTTTTCAATTATAAGGGGAACTGTGAGCATTACAGTCGGCCTGACCTGTTCAATTGCAGGCAGAAGAACAGGTGGTGTCGGCGGTTTCCTCAGGTAATAAACACATGATCCGCCAAGTAACGGCAGGATCAGACCCAGCGTGTTTTCGTAGGTATGTGACAGTGGTAAGACTGAAAGAAATCTGTCGTTCTCGTCGACAGGTTGTATGACCTTACCCTTTTCTGCATTGAAGCAGATATTCCTGTGAGTGAGCATCACCCCCTTTGACCGTCCGGTTGTGCCTGATGTATAAATAATCGATGCAAGATCTTCTTCTTCAACCACATATTCCTTTGAGGTTACAGCCTCCGGATTAAATCTCAAAGAGTTATTCTCCGAAAAAAGAATTGAGAAATCGTCAAGAAGTATCCCGGTTTCGAGAGAACCATGCTTCAGACCCTCCATCCTGTGTAACAGACCTGATGATATAAAAAGTGCCTTTGCCCCGGAATGTTCAAGAACATTAGCGAATTCAGTTGCTGAAAAATCAGGAAGAACAGGAACAACGACTGCTCCCATAAATGTAATTGAAAAATAGGCTATTGGCCAGTTCGGCATGTTGGTGCTGAGAATTGCAACCCTGTCGCCTTTCTCAATGCCTGCCGACTCCAGCAAGGCTGTCACCGACCTTATATATCTGGCGGTGACCTCAAAGGTCATGGGATCCTCCCCTACAAATGCATATGCCCGGGATTTTCCATGTTTCAATAAAGTATTATTGAAAATTGACGGAAGTGTAAGAACATTTTCTTTATGATCCATTTAGCATTATTAGTGAAACAAAAGTCTGCAAAGGTACTTAATTTTCATCACCTTTCTGTTAAATAATGATAAATATTATTGCTGCCTCATTGAAGACTTTACATAAATCAGCCTGGTTTCCGGTATATTGACTATTTTTGATTTTTTAAACTGAATAACAAATATCTATGAGTATAATAAGGGTAACAAGGGAATTTTCTTTTGAGATGGCCCACGTCCTTAAAGGCTATGACGGTCCTTGCAGGAATGTGCACGGGCATTCATACCGTCTTTTTGTTACTGTCAGAGGAGAACCGCTTAACGACAGCAGAAGTTCCAAAAACGGAATGGTCATGGATTTTACAGATCTTAAAGAAATAGTCCTTAAAACTATAATTGAACGCTTTGATCATTCAGTTGTTATGAGCAGTGATTTTGCCGAAGAAAAGAAAAAAATGATGGAGGATGCTTTCGGAAATGCTGTAATAGTCGGTTATCAGCCCACCTGTGAGAATCTTGTTGCCGATTTTGCCCGTATGCTGAAAAATTCACTGCCTGCAGGAGTAAGATTACACAGCCTCAGACTCTGTGAAACAGCAAAATCATATGCCGAATGGTTTGCCGGTGATAATGAATAAAACAATATGCAGGATAATCAGGATAAAAAATTGTTTCTGCTCGATGCATATGCACTGATCTTCAGATCATATTATGCATTCATCAGGAATCCGAGGCTCACATCCAAAGGATTGAATACTTCCGCAATATTTGGTTTTCTGCTTACTCTTGAAGAGGTTCTGCAGAAACAGAGACCTACTCATATTGCCGTGGTGTTTGATGTTTCCGGACCCACATTCCGCCACGAGATGTATAAAGAGTATAAAGCCAACCGTGATGAAACGCCGGAGGATATAAAAACCGCTGTTCCTTACATCAAACGGCTTATTGAAGCTTACAGGATACCCGTCATTGATTATCCGGGATTTGAAGCCGACGATGTGATCGGTACTCTCGCAAAGAAAGCATCGGCCAGGGGCTTCACAACATATATGATGACTCCCGATAAGGATTTCGCCCAGCTCGTCTCCGGAAATATCTTCATGTATAAACCCTCAAGAAGCGGAAATGAATCGGTTATATGGGGAATTGAAGATATTAAACGCGAATTCGAAGTCGAACGCCCCGAACAGGTCATTGATATTCTTGCCCTGATGGGTGATACGGCAGATAATATTCCCGGAGCTCCCGGTGTAGGGCCAAAAACCGCAATGAAGCTGATATCTGAATACGGCTCGGTTGAGGAGCTTTTCAAAAATACTGATAAACTTAAAGGCAGACTTAAAGAAATTATAGAAGATAACAGGGAGAAAATAGAACTTTCCAAAAAACTGGCGACAATAATAGTTGATGTACCTGTAGATCTTGAAGAAGAAAATCTGGTTACAGAAACTCCTGATGTACAGAAACTTAAAGTACTGTTTGAAGAGCTTGAATTTAAGACTGCCGCCTCCAGGATACTTTCAAATGCATCCGCTCAGCAATCCCGGGTTGCAGATAAATCTCAACCTCAGCCTCAGCCTCAGCCTCAACCTCAAAATCCCCAGGGAACACTTTTTTCTGATGATTTACTGGAATCTGCTATTGACCGGTCGTCCCTGAAAGACATTAACAGTGTTCAGCATGACTACAAACTTATTTCTGATAATTCTGAACTGAAACAGATAATTGATCTTGTACTTCAGAAGAAAGAGATCTGCTTTGATACGGAAACAACCAGTATTGATGCACTTCAATCTGAAATTGTTGCACTTGCTCTGTCATGGGAAAAACATAAGGGATACCTGGTCCACTTTGCCGGAAACGAAAGAGATACAGAAGAAAAACTGGAAATAATAAGACCTTTGTTTGAAAATCCGTCTATCCTGAAAATAGGTCAGAATTGCAAATTTGATATCCAGGTTCTTGAGAATTACGGCATTAACGTGAAGGGGCCTCTCTTCGATACAATGATCGCCCACTATCTTCTTGAACCCGATATGCGCCATAATATGAACCTGCTCTCGGAAATATATCTTTCTTATACTCCGGTTCATATCGAATCTCTCATCGGAGAAAAAGGACAGAATCAGAAGAACATGAGAGCTGTGCCACCTGAGCAGATCAGGGAATATGCAGTTGAGGATGCGGATGTCACTCTTCAGCTTAAAGAAGTCTTTGAATCCAGAATACGGGAAGAGGGACTTTCTGAACTGGCAACTGAAATTGAAATGCCTCTTATAAATGTACTCGCTTCAATGGAAAGGAACGGGGTTATCCTCGATGAAGCTGAGCTTAAAAGAATAACTGCAGATCTGAGGGATGATATTATTACCCTTGAGAAAGATATTTATTTGCTTGCAGGCACGGAATTCAATATTTCTTCTCCGAAACAGCTCGGGGACATTCTTTTTCTCAGGCTTAAGCTTGACGATAAGGCAAGGATGACAAAAACAAAACAATTTGTCACAAACGAAGAGATCCTTCAGCGGCTTGCCCATAAGCACCCCATTGTCGACAAGGTGCTGGAATACAGAGGATTGAAAAAACTGTTATCTACATATGTCGAAGCTCTTCCACAGCTGATAAACAAAAAAACCGGCAGGATACACACATCGTTCAACCAGGCTGTTGCTTCAACCGGCCGCTTAAGCTCGAATAATCCGAATCTTCAGAACATTCCTGTCAGAGATGAAAGGGGCAGGGAGATAAGAAAAGCCTTTATACCGGCAGAAGGATGTATTTTCTTTTCGGCTGATTATTCTCAGATTGAGCTGAGGCTGATGGCACATCTCAGCGGGGATAAAAGCATGATCTCTGATTTCCTTTCGGGCAGCGATATTCACGCAGCAACAGCAGCCAAGATCTTCGGCGTTGATATCAGTAAAGTTACAAGGGAAATGCGCAGCCGGGCAAAAACTGCCAATTTCGGTATAATTTACGGAATATCTTCCTTCGGCCTCTCCGAAAGACTTACAATTGGGAGGAAGGAAGCCAAAGATCTCATTGACGGTTATTTTGCATCATATCCGGGAGTAAAAACCTATATGGACGATAGTATACGCAAGGCAAGGGAAAAAGGATATGTTACCACAATGTTCGGCAGGAGAAGGTATTTGCGTGATATTCATTCACGGAATCAGGTGGTAAGGGGAAATGCCGAACGAAATGCAATTAATGCTCCTATACAGGGCAGTGCAGCAGATATAATCAAGATTGCAATGGTAAGGATCCATGAGAAATTACAAAAGGAGAACTATAAATCCAGAATGATCCTCCAGGTGCATGATGAACTCATTTTTGAAGTCCCGGACTCAGAGCTTGGCAGGCTGAGGGAGATGGTTATATATGAAATGTCGAATGCCGCAATCCTGGATGTACCGTTAAAGGTGGACTGGGGTACAGGCCGGAACTGGCTGGAGGCACATTAGCCCTGAGTACCGGTGCGCTTTTCCCGCTGAGAATAGAACTATATTTCCCTTTATCGTTAAGTATTTCAAGCGCCTTGAGGATCTGTTCGTCTTTTGTAACTGACCAGGCAATTGCGCCCTCTTCATAAAAATACCGCCCGATGATCTCTTCTTCCAGCAAACCTGAGATCTCATCCCTGAAAATTGTAAGGTCGTGGTCAATATTATGTGCTATATCATTTTGAAGTTCTTCGAAAAGATCCTTGTGCAGTTCATAATATTTTTCTTTCTTTGCACTGGCAATCAGTTCATTAAGAGAGGTCTCGGTAATTGTTCTATAGCTGAAATTACGTTCTTTAAGAAAACCTGCGAAATCAGCATAATCCTGATCGCTTAGTTTAAATTGTGATGGTGATTCCGGGGCAGGATGAGACCAGTAATAACGTGTTGCGAAGTCGAAAATAAAGTTCCTCAGATACAATTCTGCCGAGATCTGGCTCATTGCTTCAGGATTTATTGTAACATCGGGGGTTATCCCTCCTCCGTCTTTCACAATACGTCCGTTACGGGTCCTGAATTCGGTTACCAGCGAATCCGGGATAATACCTACGCTTCCGTCCTCATTGGGATGTGAGAAATCGATTGCCTGGATACATCTTCCGGAAGGTATATAGTACTTCGCCGTTGTTATTTTAAGCTGGGTATTATAGCTTAAGGGACGGGTAACCTGAACAAGACCTTTACCGTATGAGCGCTGTCCGACAATTACTCCCCTGTCGAGATCCTGGATAGCGCCGGCAACTATTTCTGCTGCTGATGCCGAACCTCTGTTTATAAGCACTGCAAGAGGAATTGTTTCATCAGTTGCTGCTTTTGTGGTCCTGAAATTATCATCAAACTGTTTTACCTTTCCTTTCGTGGAAACCACATCGTTGCCGGGACCGACAAAAAGGTTAACAATTTCAACTGCTTCGGACAGCAACCCCCCGGGATTACCTCTTACATCAAGAATTATCTGTTCAGGATTGTTTTTTTTAAGCTCCGTAAGAGCATTTTTAACATCGGTAATACAATTCTGGGTAAAATTAGTGAAGCGAATGTATCCCGTCTTGCTGTCAATCATCCCATAGTAAGGAACAGGCGGGATAATGATCCTTTCCCTTTTCATCACATGATCCGATTCTTTTCCGGCCCTTTCGATTGTAACTGTAATATCTGAACCGGGATTTCCTTTCAACCTGTCGCTAACCTTATCTGTCGGCATTCCTTTCAGAGAAACACCGTCGACTTTTTTTATTTTATCACCTGCCTTTATTCCTGCTTTATCAGCCGGGAAACCCTTGTAAACCTCACTTATAACCACATAATCGCCTCCGCCTCTCACAAGTGAGCCTATCCCGCCGTATTTACCCGTGGTCATAAAAGTAAAATCATCCGCATCCGATTCAGGATAATATACAGTATATGGATCCAGGGTCTTAAGCATATTGTCAATGCCCGATTTTATAACTTTATCAGGATCTATCTCGTCAACATAAAATGTGTTAAGCTCTCTGAATAGCGACAGGAAGATATCGAGATTCTTGGCAATTCTGAAATCCCGTGTTTCCTGAAGGCTTAGAAATCCAACACTTAAACCTGAAATTATAAGGAAACTCAGGATCATTATAAGTCTGCCTTTATGTATATTTTTCATGACTTTAAAATTGAACCGACGAAAATAAGAAGAATATTTATTATAAGGATTTGACAGAGGGTTAATTATAATAATTTTAACATTATCTGCCGGCAGTAACTATTTCGGATTTCAATCTTTCAAGCATTTCCCTGATTCCTGCTTCTATTGTACCGAAATCTGCCGGCTTTTCTTTCCTGTAGATAACTATCAGAGCGATATTTATATTTTGTGAATCCAAAAATTCATATAGTAAAGCTTTATTCTTTCTGTAAGCTTCTCTCATTCTTCGTTTCAGCAGATTTCTTTTTACTGCATGGCGGAATGCTTTTTTCGGGACCATAAAAGCGATCTCTGCAGTGAAGCCTGAATTAAGATCAGTTGTTGCCCACAATACCCTGAAATATTGTGTGTAAAATACCTTCCCCGACCCGAAAAGGCCGGTTATTATCTTCCGACTGCAAAGCCTTTCGGCTTTTTTGAATGTCTGACGGTAAGCGATCATTCAGGCAGGCCTTGTTATCAGAGTTCCTTAATTAAAAAAGAAGTGTATTAATCTGCAGAATAGATTTTACTTTGAATTCCTGTTATGCTCCTTAAGGAAATTATCCAGAGCCATTGTCATGGATGGTGCTTTTGGATTTGGTGCATTTATATCCAGCCTGAGGCCTTCCTGTTCCACAGCACATGCCGTTGTTGGGCCAAAAGCTGCTATTTTTATTTCACCCTGCACAAAATCCGGAAAATTCTCCTTAAGCGATTTTATCCCGGAAGGACTGTAAAAAACAAGAATATCATAATCGAAATTCTGTACATTCGAAAAATTGCTGCTTATAGTTTTATACAGAATACCTATCGAATATCTGATAGAATTTTTATCAAGCAATTCAGGGATCTCAGCATTGTGAGGCTCAGAGAGAGGCACAAAATAATTATCGTCCTTATGTTTAATAATGATATCGATGAGATCCTGGAATTTTGCCTTGCCATGGAAAATCTTCCGCTTTCTGTAAACTATGTATTTCTGCAGGTAAAATGCAACATTTTCTGTAATGCAGAAATACTTCATTGTGTCTGGGACTGTGATTCTCAGCTCATTGCATATCCTGAAAAAGTGATCTATACCAGTTTTACTGGTGAAGATCACGGCTGAATAATCGAGAATATTAATTTTCTGATGCCTGAAATCCTTTGATGAGATCCCTTCAACCTGGACAAAGGGTTTGAATTCAACTTTCAGATTATATTTTTTTGCCAGGTCGAAATATGGCGACTTCGGATTCATCGGTTCTGGCTGCGACACTAAGATCTTCCTTATTTTCAACGACTTACAGTTTTAGTTATACTATTCAGGGACCACTCGCTTCTTCGCTAAAACAGATCGGTTAAATATTTAAGAACCACCAATACCGGAAGAAATTCCAGCGCACAAAGGTACAAAATGAAATATAAAATAGAAATTTTATGCTTCAGAAAAATCAACAACAGCCTCAGAACACGCATAAAATATGCCGTCAGAACAATAAAAAGTCCTGAATTCAGGATAAACCGGGGTGCCGGGAAGGTTGTATATGCAAGCAAAATTGTAAGCAGAAACAGGATAAAACCTGTAATTTGATATGACTGGTGAACTGTGGCACAATATTCTCCGAATACTTCTCTTGCACCGGTAATGCTTCCCATAAGAATGCAAATTATATGCCTTATAAGCACCAGTAAAATCAAAAGTCCGAAGATAACAATCCAGAATAGTATTCCTGAAAGTCCGTTGGGATAAAAACTATGATAATCAGCTGTTAAGTATGCAAATAATGCCGTCCCCGAGAAGGAAACTGCGTTTGCAAGAATTGACTGCCACTGTAAGAACATACCTCTTTCACGCGATGCAGGATCTCCGATTCCCCTGAAGAGCAGGAATGCCTTGATATTATGAAATAACCTGCCGGGAAAGGCGCTGAGCGTTGAATAGATGAATGCTGACGCAAGAACAATTATTATTATCCAGTCGTCCCTGAATGGCTCCTGTTCAAATTCCTTGCCTTCACGAAGGTTTGAGGTAATAATTCCGGCTTTCCCGGATCCCCTGTCTTCACTTTTTTTAATAAACGTGAAGGGGAAAAAAACAGGCTGACCGGAAACAATTGAAGTATCCTGTTCAGAAATGATCATTTCTTTCTCCGGCAATTTCGGAAAGTATATTATTTGCCAGTCGGCTCGCACCGATCCTGAAGTAATTATTGTTGAGCCATTCTTTTCCAAGGCAGTATTCAGCTATCCTGTAGTACGAAACAGCATCATTTACGGTTACTATACCGCCTGCCGGCTTGAAACCTACCCTTATCCCGGTTTCGGAATAGAAATAGTCTATGGCCCTGCACATAACGAATGCTGCTTCAGGTGTCGCCGACACATTTATCTTCCCGGTTGATGTTTTAATAAAATCAGCTCCGGCATCCATCGCTATCATCGATGCCTTAAAAATATTTTCATTGTCGCCCAGCAGTCCGGATTCAATTATAACTTTCAGATGCTTTTCACCAACAACCTCCCTCATCTCTCTGATTTCATCGGCAACAGCAGCAAAATCATTGCTCAGAAAAGAACCGACTGAAATGACCATATCAATTTCATCAGCTCCGGAGTCCAGCGCCATTTTACATTCAGCCAGCTTAATTGAACGGAATGTCTGTGATGAAGGGAAAGCTCCTGCAACAGATGCTATCTTTACGGTTTTCACCGTGAGTTTTTCTTTTACAAGCGGAACGAAATTCGGATAAACACATATAGCCGCAACATTTGGGATATTCGAAAAACGTCCGGAAAAACTGTTCACCTTTCCTGTAAGATGAAGTATATGGGTTTTATTGTCCGATGCATTAAGGCTTGTGAGATCAAGACAGTTCAGTATTGTCATCAGCAAGTGCTTGTCGGGGGGTTCAGAAACGAGCTCGGATACTTTTCTAAGCTCCCTTGTTATCTCGGATTCCGACGGACATTGTTTTATCAGTTTTTCGTATAATTTGGTCATGGCATCAGGTTCAAATCAGTAAAATCTACGTTGTATTTGGCGGGGGTTAATATAATGCTTTTTGTAATCAAATAATATTATCGGATAATTTATGTTGAGTTTAATTCATAAAGAAGTAATATTGGCCTTCCTGGAACTGTTCCTTGCCAGGGATGCAAAAATTCCAATAACGCACAGTACTGAAAAAATTACGAATCCGGTACGCATACCTGTCAAAAATCCGGGGTAGGAGGAAGGGATGATAGCCCGGTCACCCACATAAACTGCAAGAAGCATCATTGCGATACCCATACTCATCATCTGCCCTGCCATACGCATTGTCCCGACAACTGCCGATGCAATCCCAAGATGATTTTTCTCAACAGAGCTCATAATTGCATTTGAATTTGGGGAAGAGAATAGTCCAAAACCAGTTCCCATCAGTATAAGCAGGAAGATTATCCATATTATCGGAGTGCTACTGTTTATAAAGCATAACATTATCAATCCGGCAGCAGTAAGCCCCATCCCGTATGATGCAATGATCCCGGGATTATATTTATCAGACATTTTGCCTGCGACAGGTGATAAAAGCGCCATCATTACAGGCTGTGATATCATTATAAGTCCTGCGCTTCTTGCATCGAAACCTTTAAGATACTGCAGGTACAGACTGATAAAGAATCCTGTTGCAGAGGTGGCTGAATAATGAATAAGGGCAGCTATACCTGAAAAGGCGAAGATCCTGTTGCGAAGCATCAGTCTGATATCGAACACCGGAAAATCAATTTTGTTTTCAAACATAAGAAATACAACTCCCAGCAAAATCCCTGTTACTATTAAAATCCATCCTGTAGCAGAAGGCAGCTTTGAAAATCCAAACATAAATGAAGCCAGTGAGACACCATAGATTATTGATCCCCGCCAGTCGAATTTTTCTCCCCCGGCTTCAGCCCATTCCACTTTCATTTTCTTAAAGATCAGATACAGGGAAATAATACCGGCCGGAACAAGAACAGCAAAAACACTCCTCCAGCCCCAGTACTGTGTCATTAATCCGCCGATTACCGGTCCGCTGCTAAGACCCGTATAAACTGCTGTTGTATTGATCCCCATCGCCCGGCCGCGTTCACCCGGACCAAAAACCGAGGTGATTATAGCCAGGCTCATCCCGAAAATCATTGCACCTGCAATTCCCTGAATTATCCGGAAAACTATCAGGGATTCAATATTCCATGAAAATGTGATCAGGAAGGTGGCAATTGTAAAAAGAAATATACCGCCTGTGAAGATCTTTTTTCTGCCGATAATATCTGCAAGCCTGCCGAAGGGAAGAAGAAATATGGCAGAAGTAAGAATAAAGCTGCTGACTATCCATCCGAGCTCCAGAGCAGTAGCATTGAAGTCTTTTCCTATTGCAGGAAGTGCAAGGTTAATTGCAGATCCGAGGAAGGGGGTAAGAAAAGCGGCAAAAGCCGATACTGTAAGCACCGATCTTTTAAGTGTTTTATCACCGGAAGACGTATTATGCTCTTGCATCAGATTTATTCCTTGTTTTTGGTGTCAATAATAATTGTAACAGGGCCATCATTAAATATTTCAAGTGTCATCATGGCTCCGAACTCACCGGTTCCGACAGGTTTGCCAAGTAATTCTGAAAGCCTGGCTACAAATTTTTCATAAAGTGGAATTGCAATCGCGGGTGGCGCAGCTTTTATATAGGATGGTCTGTTTCCCTTCTTTGTCCTGGCATGAAGGGTGAACTGGCTCACAACGGTTATCTCACCGGCAACATCAAGTACTGAAAGGTTCATTACACCGTCCGTATCATTGAATATCCTCAGCTGAACGATCTTATTGCTCAGCCATTCAACATCTTCAGAAGTGTCGGCTTCTTCAAATCCTGCAAGGATCAATAATCCGGGACCGGAAGATGCCAGGATCCCTTTGTCCGAATAAACGGAGGCTTTCTTTACACGCTGGATAACTACTCTCATATAAACCTGGTACAGGCATGCAAATATAAGATCAATTTCATAAGCCAGAACTTGATTTTTCATGTACATTTGGGGCACAATCGAATTTTATGGATCTTATAACAATCACTGCAGTCGCCCTCAGCCTTTCTTTTGATACTTTCGCAGTCTCACTTTCGTTCGGAGTTGTCAAAAGCAAAATATTGTTCCGCCAGGCAGTCAGGGTAGCACTTGTATTTGCCGTCTTCCAGGCGGGATTTCTTGTTGCAGGATATTTCCTCGGGTCTGTAATTAGCGATCTTGTAAAAGCCGCCGATCACTGGATCGCCCTTATCCTGCTGGCATTCCTTGGAATAAGAATGATAGTTGAAGGTGTAAGAAGAAAAGAGGGTGATGAGGTAAGGGATTATACAAAAACGCTTACTCTGGTTGCAACTGCCATAGGTACCAGTATAGATGCATTTGCAATAGGGATAAGCTTTGCTTTCCTGGATATGAGAATATGGCTATCGGGTGTGATAATAGGTGCGGTGACTTTTCTTGCATCAATGACCGCAATAAGAATAGGGAAATCTGCCGGACCCCGGCTTGGTCAGAAAGTCGAGATTGCAGGGGGCCTGATACTTATTGCAATAGGGGTTAAAATATTTGTTGAACACATGTTTGGATAGAATCATATCGGGACAGATCGTCTTTCCCGGTTGCTGAATGTTACAACCGAGGTAAATCCGGAATCTTTAAGTAACCTGTAAGCTTCATCGAAATACTGGCCCACTCTCGATGGCATATGAGCGTCGGAATTCACACACACAGCGACCTTCTCCTCACTGAATAAATGCAGAAATCTCCTGTCGGGGTAAAAATCAGCCAGAGGCCTGTTCCTTCCGTTGGTGTTGACCTCAAATGCAACATCATTCTTCTTCATCTGCCTTGCCAGCCTCCGGTAATATGGTTCGGGATCAAAAGAAGGTTTATACCCGAATATCCTGATCAGATCAGGATGACCGATAATATCAAACAAGCCTGATCCGACCGCCATTCCAACCATATTAAAATATGTTACAAACAAGCGGTCGAAGCTTTTACCTGTATAAAAATCAGGGCCTTCATCTACCGTTTTCTCTCCCAGATAATGGACTGATCCGATCCTGTAATCCAGAGCCAGACCATCTAGGAATTTTGCTGTCTCAGTTTCCTTCCCCTCAAGATAATCGACCTCGAGCCCCTTCCTTATTATAATCTTTTCTGTGCGGTTTTTAAGCTTATCAATATAATCCAGGTAAGCAATGACATTCCCCGGATTCATAAGCCAGTCCTGGTCCTCCTTGAACAGGGCCAGATGTTCCGAGAATCCAATCTCCGAGATCCCTTTTTCAATTGCCGGGGCAATATAATCCTCAGGAGTAGCCTTACCATCACTGAAAGTCGTATGAATATGGTAATCTGTAATATACTTCATTTACAATCACTTAATATGAATACCTGTATTAATCATCTACGTATTATAATACGTTTTTAAATACGTTTTTAAATACGTATTATAATACGTAGAAAATTTCAATGATAGTTACTTTTCCCTGAACTTCCGTGCAGAATCCCGGGAAAGTAACTATTTCTCAAATTAGCTCCAAATTTGTCAATAAAACAAACCACTAAATTAAATATTGATCAGGAAAAATGTAAATTTGTCAGATTGCAGGAATTATGGAGTTAAAAAACAAGAATTGTATTTGCGAGACCTGTGAATTCAGGCATATAGTCTTTTCTTATCTCGATGATGATGGAATACAGGAACTGTGCGATAATAAGATCGAACAGGCCTTCAGGAAAGGAGAGATAATCAATCGCGAAGGAGAACCGGTAACAAGTTTTAAATATCTGAAAAGCGGACTGGTGAAGCTTTTCAGGACTACCCCATCGGGAGAAGAACAGGTAATTACGTTTACCCGTCCTTTCGAATTTGTAAGCAACATGAGTGTTTTTTCGGGGGAAAAGTACCGTTATTCGGTGTCAGCCCTTGAAGACTCCGTGGTTTGTATTGTAAAGCTTTCATATATTAAAGATCTCTTCATGAAAAATGGTTCATTTGCCATGGGTCTTCTTACACGGATGGCTGAGATTAATGAAAAGATCATAGGGCAGGCTCTCGATCTCAGGCAGAAAAACCTGGTCGGGCGTATAGCGTATGTACTTCTTTATTTCGGTAAAGAGATCTATAATTCAAGAATTTTCGATCTGCCAGTCTCCAGAAAAGAGATCGCCGATTTTATAGGAATGAGTACCGCCAATGTTATCCGGACAATGTCAGAGTTCAAAAAGGATGGGATAATCAAAATTGATGGAAAAACAATTGAAGTGGCGGATATTAACAAACTCGAAATACTCTCCCGGCGAGGCTGATAATCCATTTTTTCAAATAATACCCAATGAAGAGATTTGCCCTGTTTTTATGCTTGCTGATTGTTACAACAGCAATTTCCTCCCAACCTCTGCCTCAACCTCAGCCTCAGGAGGGTAAGAAACCTGCCGGACCAGTTAATTATACCCTTTCAGGAATGAGGCACGGAGTAAATTATTTTCCGGAAGTACGGCTGGCAAATGTCCAGTATGAAACAGGAAAGGAGCTCGATTTTGACAATTACCATTCCCTGAATGTTATTTATGACTGGCTGAATATATGGGCAGAAAAATATAAAGATCTTGTAGAGCTTTATGAAGTCGGCAGAAGCTTTGAAGGCAGGCCTGTGATGCAAATTACTGTTACAAATAAAAAAACCGGAAAAGATACAGATAAGCCTGCGGCATTTTTTGAAGGAGGCCGTCACAGCGGTGAGGTTACCGGATCAGAGACTGTTCTCTGGCTGACAAAATTCCTCCTGGAGAATTATGGGAAGGATCCGGAAATAACTCATCTTCTTGATACCAAAACAATATATTTACGCCCGGTGAATAATCCCGACGGACATAACCTTTATCTCCATACCGCCCAGAGCAACAGGAGTACCGTACGTCCGGTTGATAACGACGGAGATGGTCTGCTGGATGAAGACGCTCCTGACGATCTCGACAATAACGGGATAATTCATAATATGAGGTGGAAAGATGAGAAGAAGGGGAATCTCATTCCCGATCCTAAAGATCCTTCAGGAAGTATAATGAAACGGGTTGCCCCGGGAAAAGGGATCTATCTTTCTGCATCCGAAGGTATTGATAATGATAATGACGGCTGGATTAATGAGGATGGTATCGGCGGACTGGACCTTCACAGGAATTATCCCGAGAACTGGAGACCTCTGAAGGAAGCAACCGGACGGGGATTTACGCAGGGAGGAGCAGGAGAATACCCCCTCAGTGAATCTGAAACAAGGGCAGTCGTGACTTTCCTTCTTGCACATCCAAATGTTTATGTGGTTAATTCCATGGATACAAGTGTGCCTATGCACCTCAGACCACCATCAACCTCAGGATCCGAAGAAAGAATGTACCCCGAGGACTTAAAATGGTATAAATACTTCGATGATCTGGGAAAGAAGATCACCGGGTATGACAAAGCCGGAGATGTTTATAATGATTATGGCAACGGAAGCCCTCTGTTCGGTCATGGCCCTGATTTCGGATACTGGTATTTCGGCGCGGTCTGGTATGGTGATGAAATATGGAACAGCGGCAGGTTCGGAGACCTTAACGGTGACAGTATAACTGATCAGATCGACATGCTTATATGGGATAATAAAGAGAACAACGGAGAAGGTTTCAGTGAATGGAAACCGGCCAGACACCCTGTTTATGGAGATATTGAAACCGGAGGATTCAATCCTAAGTTCTTCTCCCAGAATCCACCGGCACGGTTTCTTGAAAAATGGATTAAGAACCAGGCTTCATTCAATATCGAAATGGTAAAACATCTTCCCGAACTGGAATGGGAAAAAATTGAAACCAGAAAAACCAGATCGTATAAAACCGATTCTGCAGATTATCAGGTTAAAGTAAGTTTCAGGAACAAGGGAAAGCTCCCAACAGCATTTAAACAGGCTCACCTTGTTAAGATCGTTACTGAGGACAGGGTTGTCCTCGAACTTGATACAACGGGAACTTCAGCTGGAACAACGGATTATAAAGTACTTGCCGAAGAAAAAGTACAACGGGGACGTGAAAGAAGGGGATCCATGCAGTTTAATGATCAGCCTCCGCTAAGACGACCTGTCTTGAAAACAGTACCCTATACAGATGGAGGAAGCGTAACAACAGCTGTTTTTAGTATCAGACTTTATAAACGGAATGAAATATCAGGTAAGGCAAGCGTATATTCAACAAGAGGAGGGATATTAAAAGATAAGGATTTTATTATCAGGTAGAGGGAGGACGATAATAATTTATATTTTAGCCGCGAAAAAATTCAGGCAAACAGAATTGTTTACATTTAATCAGATCAATATATGAAAATTGAAGAACACAGCATCAGGGATATCCCCCGCAGGCGCTTTCTTGAGCTGGGAATGAAAGGAGGATTGCTGATTGCAGCATCACCTGCTCTTTTGTCTCAGCTGGTATCCTGCAGCAGCAGGAATGCTGCTTCTCCTGGTTTGAATATTGATAACGCTACTCTCGGCAAGGTCATTGCCAGGGCTCTTTCCCGGGGAGGTGATTTTGCTGATATCTATCTCGAAAACCGTATCTCGAGGCAGATAACAATGGAGGAATCACAATTCAGGGGCGGCTTATATGGTATAAGCCAGGGAGCCGGTGTCAGAGTTATTTCAGGAAATAAGACAGGGTATGCTTATACCGATGAGATAACTGAAGCTAAACTTCTGAGAGCTGCCGAAGTGGCTTCTTACGTGGCTCAGAATGGCAGTCCTGCCACACCCGTGAATATTACTTCTGCGAGCCGGCCATCCTTTGTTACAGTTAAATTACCGCTTGACGAAATTTCGGATGAAAAGAGGATAGAGATCATAAAAAGGGCCGACCAGGCAGCAAAAGATTATGATCCGCGGATCAAAATGGCAATGATAGAGTATAATGATGAAGTAAGAAGCCGCGTGATAGCTAACAGCGAGGGATTATATCTCAGGGATGAGCTTCCGCTTCTTTTCTTTATCGTTCAGGTGATGAGTGATAACGGATCAGCCCGCCACATGGCCCGTGAGAGATTGAGCTTGCATTCCGGCTTTGAGATGTTTGATACGGTCACTCCTGAAACTGTAGCCCGGAATGCAGCAAGGGAGGCTGTTGCAATGCTCGATGCAGAAGATGCACCTGCCGGAATGATGGACGTTGTTATGCAGAATGGCTGGGGCGGAGTACTTGTCCATGAAGCCGTAGGCCATCCTCTTGAGGCCGATAATATTGCAAAAGAAGTCGGGGCATTTACCGGAAAACTGGGACAGAAGGTAGCAAATGAATGCTTTACAATGATTGACGACGGAACACTTCCAAATTTCAGGGGAACTATCAATTTCGATGATGAGGGAACTGAAGCAAAAAGAAACGTCCTGATCGAGAAAGGAGTCCTTAAGGGATTTATGACCGACATTCTCAGCGCCCGGCAACTTTCAATGGAAAGAACCGGTAACGGAAGAAGAGAATCGTTCAGGTACATCCCGATACCACGTATGACAAATACCTTCATTGAGAACGGGAAAGATAATCCGGAAGATATCCTTGCATCCACAAAGAAAGGTATCTATGTCCAGAGCCTCAGCGGGGGCAGCGTTAATCCTGTAACCGGGGTCTTCAATTTTACATGCAGGGAAGCTTACCTTATCGAGAACGGTAAAAAGACCAGACCTGTTAAAGGAGCAACACTTATAGGCTCCTGCATGGATGTTATTTCAAATATTGATGCTGTTGGGAACGACCTCGCATTCGGTCCCGGGATATGCGGAAAAGGCCAGTCTGCTGAAGTTACAGCAGGCCAGCCGACAGTAAGGATCAGAGGAATTAATGTGGGTGGCAGCAGAGCTTAAACAATCAACAAGGGAGAAAATGAACAATTTGGATTTATCCGGAAAACTGGTAAAGAAATGTATCAGTCTTGGTGCATCGGCAGCCGAAGTATTTCTTGAATCAAACAGGAACCTGTCTGTGAATGTGCTGAAGTCGGAAATTGAAACCATCGAGGAAGCCTCTTCACAGGGAGTTGGTTTCAGGGTATTTGTTGACGGAAAGATGGGATTCAGCCATTGTAACGATCTTAGCGACAAGTCGCTGGAGGATACAATAGCAAAGGCCATTGCATTTGCAAAGCTTTCTTCACCCGATGAGAACAATGTTCTTACCGATGATAAAGGATTTACACAGGTGGCAGATCTTTATGATCCCGGAATTGTTTCCGAACCGATGGATAAAAAGATAAAAATGGCTCTTGAACTTGAAAAACTTGCCATGAAAGAGCCGGGAATAACAAAGAGCTCGGGTGCAGGTTACGGGGAAAGCGAATCCGAGATCTTTATAGCTAATTCAAACGGATTACTGAAGAGTTTCAAGGCCTCAGCCTGTTTCGCAGGAGTATCTGTCGTTGCTGAAAAGGGTGACCAGAAAAATACAGGGGGAGAGTATTGTTCCAGGGTTTATTTTTCTGATCTTCCGCCTCTTGAAGAAATAGCGGCCAAAGCATCAAAGCGGGCTCTGGAACTGCTGGACCCGGTTATGATAAAAACCCAGAAAGCTGCGGTTATAATTGACCCGGATGTTTCCCGCTTCCTGGGAGGCATACTTTCGGCTGTTAACGGTGAACGCGTCCTCCAGGGTGCAAGTTTTCTCAAAGACCAGATGAATAAGCAGTTTGCATCACCTCTTCTTACAATTACTGATGACGGTACTATTCCCAGGAGCACGGGAAGTTCACCCTTCGACGGTGAAGGTGTGCCTACAATGAAGAATGTAATTGTTGATAAAGGTGTTCTGCGGAGCTTTATTTATAATACGAGAGCAGCCAGACGTGCCGGAGTGAAGAGTACCGGGAATGCATCCAGAAGCGGCTTCAGCTCGCTTCCGGGAATAGGAACCCATAAGGTATACCTGGCCGGGGGAAACCAATCACGGAACGAAATTATTGCTGCCACTGCAAGAGGGTTGCTCGTACTTGAACTCACAGGTTATGGAATTGACCCCGTAACCGGTAATTTCAGCGGCGGGGCAAGCGGACTATGGATCGAAAAAGGTGAGATATTACACCCTGTAAAAGGAGTTACAATCGCCGGAAAAGCATTTGATATCCTTAATGCAATTGATATGATGGGGAATGATATCGATATGAACCAGGGTTTTGCAGCGCCGACATTCAGGATAGCAGAAATGCAGATAGGAGGTAAGTAATTAATATAATGGTAATTACAGTCTGTTTGGAATCAGAATAAAATATTATACTTTTGAAATTTCAAAATAAAAAAAATGGTAACAAATAAAAAGCAGAAAAACATGGCAATTCAGAAGACAAAGGGGATTATCGCTATCCTTACCGGGGGTGGTGATGTGCCGGGATTAAATCCAGCGATCAGGGCGGTTACTATTCGTGCCAACCGTGAAGGTTACAAGGTAATAGGGTTACGCAGGGGATGGGCAGGTATTACTGAGCTTATAAGAGACACTAAAGCTGACAACAGTAACAACTACCAGATACTTACTGATGACATAGTCAATAAAGCAGGAAGGACGGGAGGTACATTTTTACATACTTCAAGGACACGACCAAGCCATATGTCAAAATCGAGTGTCCCCGAACACCTTAAGGATACATACAACCAGGAGATGAATGACCTTACTCCCGAGGTTATCAAGAACCTTGAGTGGCTTAACGTCGATTATCTGATACCTATCGGAGGAGATGATACTCTGAGCTATGGTGTTCATTTGTTCAAAAAAGGTGTTAATATTGTTGCCATACCAAAAACAATGGACAACGATGTTCCCGGTACGGATTATTGCATCGGATTCAGCACTTGTGTCACAAGGACAATACAGATGACAAACAGCCTCAGGACATCGGCAGGTTCGCATGAAAGGCTCCTCGTCCTTGAAGTGTTCGGACGGTATGCAGGTTTTACCGCAATGCTTCCGACTATGGCAGGAGCAGCAAACAGATGCGTAATTCCTGAATACAAATTCGATATCGAGTCACTTACAAAACTCCTTGTCGAAGACAGGAATGCAAACCCAAGTAAATATTCCGTGGTCATTGTTTCAGAAGGAGCTATGTTTGAGGGTGGTGAAATGATATTCGCCGACAGCGAGAAGGACGCTTATGGCCACGCCAAACTTGGTGGGATCGGCGACCTCGTTTCGGCAAGACTTAAAGACCTTTCTGCAAAATTCAACCACGGCAAAACAATAAATATAATTAACCAGAAACTCGGCTATATGGTCAGAGGCGGAGATCCTGATTTTCTTGATTCAATCGTTCCCATGGCTTACGGTAACCTGGCTCTCGACCTTATCCTGAAAGGCGTACATGGCAGAATTGTTGTGCTTAAGAACGGACGCTACGATAACGTACCGATCGATGTCGTTACATCATCCAAGAAGGTTGTGAAGGTATCGGAATATTATAATACGGAAAGACTGAGACCTTATTACCATACATTCGAAATGAAACCATTCCTGCTGATGGCTTCGGATAATTAATTGTATTTTCGGATTATTTTACACGATGATATATCGTGGACCAGGGCATTGTCATAAAATCTACCGGCAGCCGGTACAGGGTTCTTTGCACGGATGGGAATGTTGTCGATTGTATCATCAAAGGAAAATTCAGGGTAAAGGAACTGAAAAACACTAATCCCATTGCTGTCGGTGACAGGGTAAGGTTTGAATTTGAGCAAAGTAAACGTTCAGGTATAATAACCGAACTGCTTGACCGTAAAAATTATATACTACGGAAGTCGTCAAACCTGTCAAAACAGTCCCAGATACTTGCTGCAAACGTTGACCATGTTTTCCTGATGATTACAATTTCATATCCTGAAACACCGGTGGAGTTTATCGACCGTTTCCTGATCACCGCTGAAGCATACAGGATCCCTGCAGGTATCATAATAAATAAAACGGATCTTTATAATGAAGAAGAAAAATCAAGGATGGATCACCTGGTGTCGGTTTATGAAAAGATCGGATATAAATGTTTCACAATATCACTGAAAAACAAGGATGGTCTTGAATCATTGATTGCCCTGATGAAAGATAAGATCAGCCTGATAGCCGGAAATTCAGGTGTGGGAAAGACAACTCTGCTTAATACATTGAACCCGGCTCTTAACCTGAAAACGGAGGAGATCTCGGATTATCACAAACAGGGGAAACACATTACCACCTTTCCCGAAATGCACCACATGCCTTTCGGAGCTTACCTGATCGACTCTCCGGGAATCAGGGGATTCGGAGTTGTTGATATGGACAGAAATGAGATTTATCACTTCTTCCCCGAAATTTTCCGGATCTCTCAGGATTGCAGATTCTATAATTGCCTTCATATCGATGAACCTGGCTGCTCGGTGAAAAATGCCGTTGAAAAAGGAGAGATCGATCCCCTGAGGTACAGAAGCTATCTCAATATCCTTGAGGATGATAATCGTAAATACCGATAAAAAATCGATGTATTTAGCAAATTAAGGTTATCTTTATAACCTCTGAAAGTCAAACTTCTGTCCTGATGAAAAAAATCCTGATTATTATCTATTCGGCTTTTATTGTCATTGTACTGGTTAATATTATCTATTATAAAAGCCTCTATAATAAACAGCTTGAGTATATAACGGCACATCTCGATCACCAGGTCCAGCTTACGGGGATAGCAGTTGATGATGTTAACAATACATTTACTTCCGACCTTAGCGAAATAGGCTATCTCGAAGATCTCGGATCATTCTTCACGGATAAGGCTTACCGGACAGGAGCAGTTGAGAAGATGAGATTATTCTATTCAAAATATCAGGATTTTATTACAGGAATAAAGATTTATGATGATGCGAAGAATGAATTCACCCTGAAGATTGAAGATGGGGAATGGCTTGAACAACAGTTTGTTCTTCATTCAATGAATACTATTTTCACCAGGGATTCTCTCGTGAAAGGAAACAGGAATTTCGAATATTACCTGCCGGTAATAAAAAACAATAAAATCTCGGGAAATATTGTCGTTACAGTCGATTATGACAAATATTTCGATGCGCTTTTCTCAGTTTATAACCTGAAAGATTACCAGTGGCAATGGGTACTTAACAGCTCGGGAGATGTTGTCTATTCAAACTCCGGAGAACAGGTCATGTATGGAGAAAAAGAAAAGATTACAACTGCTCTTGAAAGCGGGTCGGTGGGTAACATAATCCATAATGCTGTTGTCGGTGGAAAAGACAGGCAGCTGGTTTCATCATATTATCCGACACAGCTTCTTCAGAGGGACCTGGCCATTATCTTTTCATCCCCGACAACCTGGTTCCAGAATTATATAATAAGAAATTCTTTCCTTATAGTTATTGCTACCCTTCTTCTTATACAGACGATAATATTTATCCTGTTACGTCATCTGAAAAAACGGGAAAATGAAAACAAAAAGCTCCGGGAGTCGGAGGGGACTTTAAACACGCTTATAGACAGGCTGCCTGCAGGGGTGATAGTATATGATAAAAACAGGGAGATTCTTTTGGCCAATAGCATGATTACGAAACAATTATCCCTCATATCCAACTCTGGTATGAAGGGTACGGAATACCCTGAACCTTCTCTGTCTGTTATAAATGAATATTTTGCAAAAAATCCCGGCGGAGTATTAAATCCGGCCCAGTTTGCTATTTTTAAACAGGAAAGCGGCGACAGGATATTTCTCAGAAGTACTATCCCGGTTGTCTTTTTTGGGAAAGAAGGTTTTGCTGATACCCTTGTGGATATTACTGAGGTGGAAGCTGCCAGGAACCATGAAGCAAAAGCCAACAGGGCAAAATCGGATTTCCTGGCAAGGCTAAGCTATGAAGTCCGAACCCCTCTTACAGGGATCATAGGGATGACAGACATAATTGGCAGGAAGAAGCCGGAGGAAATAAGTCAGATCGTGAGTATTTTACGTAAATCATCTGAAGACTTGCTGAATCTCAGGGATGATATTCTTGATTTTTCAAAGATCGAAACAGGGAACCTTGTACTCAAAGAGATCCCGTTTAACCTCAGGGATGAACTGGATTATTGTACTGACAGGGCCAGGACACTTTTATCGGGGAAAAACATACAATTCCTGACTAATGTGGAGGAAGATGTTCCTGTGAGCATAATTTCAGACCCGTACAGACTGCGGCAGATAATGACAAATCTTATTGACAATTCCATAAAAAACACAAGTTCAGGGAAGATAAGTTTGAGCTGCAGCCTTTTAGGTAATGATAACGGATATGTTAAACTTGCTTTTGATCTCAGTGATGCCGGTAAAATATCTGACTCCGGGATCCTGAAGAAGATCTTCAGTGAAGCAGTCAATATAGAATCAAAAGTGCTGACAAGCGACGATGAATCAGTATTCGGACCAGTTATGGCCGCTCAGCTTATCAGGTTGATGGGAGGGAAAATTACTGTTGAAAGTACTCCGGGCCCTGATGGAAAAACAGGTGCCAATATAAGATTTACCCTTGGGGCATATTCATTTGACAAAAAGCAGAAAGCTCTAGAAATTGATTCTGTAAGATCCTTTAATGAGATAAAAACACTAGTTATTACTGATCCTCAGGCTGATGATGACAGGGTTCTCAGTTTGCTTCATCAGTTGCGGCTGAATATTTCCGTGACAAATTTTCAGAAGTCTACACCAAACCAGATTAAAGCCAGCCTGAACTCAGCCGAAGACAGATATAAAATGGTTGTCATACTCAATGATTATAAATTCAATGGTTTTGATGTCGCTCAGTCACTTAAGGATAACAATCTGTCAGACAAACTGATAATAATTCTGATCAGTTCGGAAGATACAAGAGGAAATTATCTTAAATCTGTAATTCTGGATATTGATCACTATCTTGTTATGCCACCCGATTCAATAACTCTGGGAAAAGCGATCGCTGAAAGCTTCACATCCATAGATTACCAGGGCAGGGACGGAGCCGGTGATAAAACAAAAAAAGAATTGCATACCCTGATAGTGGAAGATAATAAGATGAACCTGAAAGTTCTTTCAATGCTTCTTGAGATGCTGGGGTGTTCATATGATATTGCTGAAAATGGAGAAGATGGATGTGCTAAAGCAGGAAATAACAAATATGATATTATTTTTATGGATCTTATCCTGCCTGGAATTGACGGGTATGAAACTGCCAGGAGGATCCTTGAAGAGAATCCGGAAGCATTTATTATCGCAATAACTGCCGATAATATGCCTGCTTCAAGGAGTAAGGCAGAATTATCGGGAATAAAGGAATTCATTTCAAAACCGGTCAGGATCGATGATCTGAAAAAAATTCTTGCAAAATATTTCAGTGAATAAAACAGATATATGCCGGTTTCTTGAATTGTCGGAAAAATATCCGGTGATCGATGTAAGATCACCCTCAGAATACCTGTCGGGGCATATTCCCGGATCGATAAATATTCCGTTGTTTGACGATAACGAAAGGAAGGCTGTGGGAATCAAATATAAGAATGCCGGACGGGTAAAGGCTATCCTGAAAGGCCTGGAACTTGCAGGGCCTTCCATGCATAATAAGCTTTCCGAAGCGATAAAAGCAGCTACAGACGGCAAGCTGCTTGTCCATTGCTGGAGGGGAGGAATAAGATCAGAAGCCATGGCCTGGCTGTTCTCTCTTGCAGATATTCAAACTGAGGTACTTGAAGGCGGCTATAAGTCTTATCGTAATCATATCCTTTCCTCTCTTTCTGAAAAACGTAAAATGATTATCGTGGGCGGGATGACCGGCAGTGGCAAGACACATATTTTAAATTATTTAAAAAGTCATAATCATCAGATTATCGATCTTGAGGGAATAGCCTGTCATAAAGGTTCGGCATTCGGAGCGCTTGGACAACAACCCCAGCCAACATCAGAACATTTTGCTAACCTGTTGTTTGAGGAATGGCGCAGGTTGGATCATAATATGCCTGTATGGATTGAAGATGAAAGCCGGAATATCGGGAATGTTTTTATTCCGGATAATTTCTACAATAATATGCTTGAGGCACCGGCTATAGTAATAATGATGGACATAAAGACAAGGCTTCCGAGGCTTACGGAAGAGTATGCCGGTTATCCTCCGGGATTGATAAAGGAGTCAATACTTAAGATCAGAAAGCGACTTGGTGGCGACAACACTGCTGATGCTTTGAGGGCTGTTGACGAAGGAAGACTTTCAGAAGCAGTGGAAATTACTCTGAAGTATTATGATAAGGCATATATGTACGGAATCAGCAGAAGATCTTCAAAGAATATAGTTTATGTTGAGACAGATACTGATGATATCGGGGTAAATGCTGGCAAAGTGATTGATGCAGCCGCAATTCTGAATCTGTAAGGATTATTTCTTTATTTTATTCTGATCTCAGATTCATCTACCCATTTATAAACTTTATCTGAACGCCGCAGGAAATCGTTAATCTTCACTGAACAGAATTCACCTTTTAATGCCTTATCTGTTTTGTTGAGATCGACGCGGATCTCTTCAACATTATATTCCACAACACCTGTTGTAGGCCCCGTAATTAAAAGTGAATCACCGGTATTAAGATCGCCATTCTCAAGTTTAATTTCTGCAACTGATTGTTTAGTAAAATAGTTGGTTATCCTGCCAAGGTAAACTTTTCGTTTTGTGGCGGCAGATCCATACCGGGTATTCCATTCGCCAAGTCTTTGTCCAAGATAATACCCGTCCCAGAAGCCTCTGTTGAATACTGCAGACAACCTTGTTTTCCACTCAGTTATCTTTTCCTGTGAATAGGAACCATCGGCAACTGCCCTTAATGCTTCATCATAACAGCTGACAACTGTTTTTACATATTCGGGTGAACGGGCGCGTCCTTCGATTTTCATAACCCTTACTCCGGCATCTGTCATCTTATCAATAAATCCGATAGTGCAAAGATCTTTTGGCGACATTATGAATTCATTATCTATTTCAAGTTCGTAACCCGATTCTTTTTCGGTCACGATATAGGATTTACGGCATGTCTGATAACAGGTCCCGCGGTTTGCGGATTTATTGTTTTCATGAAGGCTCAGGTAGCATTTCCCCGAGACAGCCATGCACAGAGCCCCGTGAACAAACATTTCTATCTTCATCAGTTCACCGCCGGGACCTCTGATTTCTTCATCCCCGATTTGCTCAGAGATTCTTTTTACCTGGTCAAGGTTAAGTTCCCTTGCGAGGACAGCAACATCGCCATAGCGTGAATAGAACCTCAATGCGTCGGTATTGGAAATATTAAGTTGTGTTGAAAGATGAACTTCAATTCCCTGCCTGAAAGCATAATCTATAGCTGAAATGTCGGAAGCAATAATCGCACTGATTCCACTTTCTTTTGCAGTATCAATTATCTTTTGCATCTGTTCCTTCTCATTGTCAAAGATCACAACATTTACTGTGAGATAACTTTTCAGGCCGTTATCCCTGCATATAGTTGCAATTTTTCTCAGATCCTCCGTCGGGAAATTTATTGATGAAGCTGACCTCATGTTCAGCTGACCGGCGCCAAAATAGACTGAATCGGCTCCTCCCTGTATCGCCGCCATCAATGATTCCCAGGATCCTGCAGGGGCTGTTATTTCTATATCTTTTCTTTCCATTACACTGATTAAAAACCGGTTACAGGCTGATTACAAAACTATATTCAAGAGTGCCGGATTCATTTGTTTAATACGATCCTGATAGATGATCCAATACCAGGTTCAGAATGCCTGACATAGATCTTCCCCTTATGGAACTCCTCCACGATCCTTTTTGTGAGTGAAAGGCCCACACCCCATCCTCTTTGCTTGGTAGTATATCCCGGACTGAAGATTTTTTTGAAAGCACTCTTCGGGATCCCTTTCCCGGTATCTGAAATATCAACATGAATATTATTTTCCGTTTCAGAAATCCGGTAAGTAATTATTCCGCTGCCTTCCATTGCATCGATTGCGTTTTTTGAGATATTTTCGATTGCCCATTCAAACAAAGCGGTATTCAGAGGTATAATGACATCCCGCTCCGGATCAGAATCGAATATAAAACTGACCTTTGAAGAAGTTCGTGTTTTCAGGTATGTGATTGTTCCTGTGATTATTGAAACAAGATTTTCATCTCTCAGGGCAACCCTGGAACCAATCCTCGAGAATCTTTCAGTGATTTTCTCAAGTCTTGCAACATCAAGAGCTATCTCCCTCGACATCGACATTTCAGGATAATCCTGCTGAAGGATCTCCACCCAGCCGGCAAGTGACGATACCGGTGTACCAAGCTGATGTGCAGTTTCTTTGGACATGCTTACCCATACCTGGTTATTTTCAGCTTTTCTCGAAGAACTGAAAGCCAGAAACGCAACCAGAATAAACAATACAATTATTCCGGTCTGGATATAAGGATAATAATTCAGCCTTGTAAGGATAGTACTGTCTTTATAGTAGATCTGGTTTTTATATCCCTTCCCCAGATCAATAATTATAGGACTGTTCTTCCTTTTGATTTTCTGGAGCTGGGAGATCAGATATCGGGGATCCCGCATCTTCCTTGCATCAAAATTACCTGAACTGATTATACTGTCTGCTTCATCTGTAAGTATGACGGGAATTGTTATATTATTTTCAATTATTGAAGAAAGGAACTCAATATCCTGTCCGTTTTCAGCAATTGTAATGAGCCTTGTTGCCTCAGCCCACAGTTCAACTTTCTTCCGCTCTTCATTTTTAAGGATCTCAACCAGAAAGCGGGTATAGATAAGGGATCCCGATCCTGAGAGAATTGCAAACAGGAAAAGGAAGAGCATCCATGGGGTCTTATGACGGTAAGTGTTCAGTGTGTTTATTTCTTTTTAAACAGGTTTTTTAAGGGATTGTCTTTTTCTTCAGCAGGCTGCTCCTTTCTTTCAGTTCTTACACTGTCCCTCTCCTCCCATGTTACCCTGAACTTACGGGTTCCTGAGGATGAGGGCTTTTGTGCTGCAGCAGTGTCATATTTATACCATCCGTATTCTTCATTCAGGATAGTCCGGAGAGTCTGTTTTTCTTTTTTTATTTCATTTCTGACCTGTGTCCCTGCAGCTTTTACATCATATCCTACTTTTACATTATCACCATTATCCTCTATCCTGAGAAGTAGTGAAGTCCTTCCCAGGCCGTCATCATTAACGGCACCGAATTCAGTCGTATTGGGCCTTGGCTTCGGAATTTTTTTGCTGAGAATCTCTGAAAGAAGTATTTTAACATGATATTCATAATCATTATCAAAACCATGCCTCCCGTTCACTGACAAATCCGCTGCCGATGATCTGACATCCATTTGTGGGATGTACAGGGCATTATTCCTTATGAAGAAATCATTAGCCAGCTCTTCAAAGCGGATATTTTCAAGCTCTGATATATCGATAAATTCGGAAAGCTCCTTTACAGGTTCAAAATTGACAAGAGCCCCGTTTTTAAGGATATATTTACCTTCTGCAGTCAGAGCTTTTAGAGACGGACGAAAATGTTGATCCATAGGGATCAGGATTGTAAGTGAGCCGGATAGTATGCCTTCAAGATTCTCATCCTTAATAAAATCCTGCCCGAAATTGTTAAAAACTGAAAATGTTTTTTTTACATTTATACTGTTAACATTAAAATTTCCTTTAAGCATATATGATTTATCGGCATTCTGAGCCAGGAATCCGTCTCCTGAAATATTTCCATCCAGTGAATTTAATGATACTGAATTAAACGTCATCACCCTGGGCTTATAATTCATTTTTCCTCTTACATTTTCAGCATCGAGACTCTTGTATTTCAGTTTTCCAAGATCAAAGCTCAGGTCAAGGATAATATCTTCGGGAAGAGAAAATGGCTTATCCGTGGTGATATTCTTCTCATTTTTCTCCGGCAGGAATGATCCGGCATCAATACCTGCCGAGATTATTGAGGCTTTTACGGTCATAATAACAGGCTTGCCCGATAACCATTCAGTAAGACGGGAAAATGTGCCATTCAGTTTTATATCCTGCTCATTCAACAAGAATTGCAGATCTCTTGCCACGACGTTGTCCGAAACTGAAAGATTACCGGTCATATTTTCAATCCGGATATTGTAATTTCTGAACCCCGCACCAAAGGAATCAAAAACCATAAGGGCTTTTGTATCAAGGGCCAGAAAATCAGATATACTGTATTTTTCTTTACGCGGGACCAGTCCGGACATTCTCAGATCCAGTATTACTGATCCTTCCGGTGAGGAAATTTCTTTGAGTCCGAAGAATTCTTTTACTTCTGACGGAATTACTTTTCCTTTCAGTTCAATATTTGTTTTGATTGCCCTGAAATCCGTTATAGTCAGTGAACCTGAATACAGCGATGATCCGAGAGTACCCCTGAAATTGTTTATTTTTAATGAACTGGTTGAAGGATCTGTTTTTGTACCGTTCGAGAATAATCCCATAAAGGAAACATCTTTCAGAGCAAGAGATGAGGATCCGTAAGTTGCCCTTCCATTATTTACTGTAAAACTGATTTCAATACCCGGATTTGTAGTTCTGGAGGCTTCCCCTTTTATTTTACTTTCAATGTTCAGAATGCCCGTGGGGTTATAAAATCTTAACTTGTCAAGTACCTTTGGAGGAAGGTATTTTTTGATATCAGTTAAATTAATGTTATCGCCTGTCAATGAAAGATCCAGAAGGTTATTGGCAGATACGGACCCTTCTATTCCGAATTTGTTTTTATCCAGTATAAGAGTACTCTTATCAAAGCGGATACCTTTTTCTGAACTGTTCAGATCCACATCTATTTCGCTTCTGATGCTGCTCCTGATGTTGAAGTTGTAAAGCGAGAAAAGGTCGATTGTAAGGTTGCCCCTGCCTGTAAAATCAATGTTGTCACCGGATATTTTGCTTTTAAGTCGTCCGTTATCCATCATTCCGGATATGATTAGTTCAGTCGCCCGGTTATTGTAAAGTGCCCTGACATCTGTAACATTAATACTTTCAAGGTTGATTATCAAATCATTATCCGATGATGATGTTTTAACCGACCTGATTTCATAATTGACCCCGCCTGAAGTGTCGGTCAGGATCCTGAGAGACCCGTTCCTTACGCCAATTCTGCCTATATTATAATGGCCCCTGATTATATCCATTAGTCTGAATTCCATTATGACCGATCTTGCTGCCAGCAGTGTGTCGGTATCCATTTTCCCGAATGATGATCTGTCAAATCCAGGGGATGAATGAACGAGTACATTTTTCAGGTCGAGTGTGGCTCTGGGGAATCTCCTGAGGAAAGAAAGCCTGACTGATCCTGTTTCGAATTTTGTTGAGATATCGTTGCTTAAAGATTTGAGTACAATACCTGCCACCTTATCCTGTACAAGCATGGCAGTAATTATCAATACTGCTGCAATTCCTGCGACAACAACAGCAACGGGTTTTAGTATTTCAGACAATAACTTCATTCACTCACCGGGGAAAAGATTTGTAGCCGGATAACGGTGGACAAAGTTAATTTATTTGGACGAATCCGGATATAATTACCTTTTAAGCAGCCATGAGAGGTCGTCCTTATCTCCTGCTTCCACAGGAGTGCTCCCTTTTTTGAAGATCCTGGCATTTCTGGGGCCGATCAGCTTTACAGATCTGTGACTGACCATCAGCATAGTTCCTTCGCGTAGTCCGACAACATTAATATCGGGGTTCACTTCAATGAATTCCATAATCCGTTGTTCGCGGGTTTCGCCTGCATGTCCTTCCGGGTTGGAATCAAGGTAATGCGGATTTATCTGAAAAGGGATAAGCCCGAAAGCACTGAAAGAATCAGGCTGGATAACGGGCATGTCGTTGGTGGTCATAATTGTGGGACAGGCTACATTGGATCCTGCACTCCAGCCTATATAAGGAGTTCCTCCGATCACCTTCTCCTTTACCGGTCCTGTCAGCTTCTTATCCCTGATCTCTTTCAGGAGCTTCCATGTATTTCCCCCTCCTACGGCAATAGCTTCGGCTTCCCTGACAGCTTTTACAGGATCTTTTGCATGATGTATGGATATTATGCTGTGCCCTATTTCACGAAACCTTTCAGATACTTTTTCTTCATACTGATCATAAGAAAATGTAACCGCTGCATAAGGGATGAACAGAACCTTAACGGGTTTCGGACCGAGAAACTCACGGATATTATGCTTGGGATAATCGAGGTATGGTTCTCCGGGATTTGTGGAATTGCTTATTAATAAGAGATACATTACACTTTATGTTTATTGTTGCATAAAGGTAATATATCTCTCAAGAAATCAAACATTAATCAATAGTAAAAGCAAGGCCTATTTCGAACGGGAACAGATCAACACTTCCAGGCCCTTTGCCTGTCTGGAAAAGCGGGGTGATGTAGTAGGTACCGTAAACCTGGAGGTTTTCATATCCGATGCGGGCAGTTACACCATATCTGAGCATGTTCAGGCTGAAATCATCTTCAGATCTCACTTTGTCACCTTCATCAAAAACCATTTTTGAATATGAGTAAAGCTTGACAGCACCTATCGGGCCAGCTGCAATATTGAGATGATTATGGTCGGCAGGGATCTGGAATTCCAGCAGAACAGGAAGTGTGAGGTATAATGTTGAGAATTTAGATTTCTTAAGCAGTGATCCGGGATCATATTCTTCAATTATACCGGATTCATTCTTAATTATATTATTATTCCCGTCGAATCTGTAATTATTCCAGTTAAGGCCCAGTCCGGTAACAAAGCCAATACGTCTTGCCAGTCCGAGGCTGGTTTGTGCGACATTGAAATTGAAATTATTTGATTTGCCCGAATGAAGCGACATGTAATCAATGCTTTCAGGTAATGTTAAACTATAGTCAGAGACCACATAATTATTAAATCCGAATTCGAAACCAGCCCAGTGCCCCCGGAACCGGTTTCTCCTTTCTGCTCTTTCATCTTCAGGATCCTGCCAGTTATGATTATTATATTCATCCGCTTTATCAATTTCTGTATCCTCATCATACTTTTCCACGCTTATTCTGGGTTTTCCTTCTTCAAGCGATTCAAGGATAATAAGTTTTCTATTACCCATTTTAACCTGAAGTGCATCATCGTCATCTTCAATTATAATACGATCTTTCCCGACCACAACTTTCATGATTTCACTTGTGTCTGAAACCGTACGGTCTGTTTTGACAGTATCCCTGGCTGCAGAGGTTTTCTGTCCGAACCCCTGTCCCAGAAATAACATAAGTAATAATACAGTTCCAAGTTTCCTCATGTGTAAAATTTTCGTTTTCATGGCAGTAGTAATTAGTTTCTGAGAATGAGACGCAGTACAGGTATTAAAAGTTACTGCGATGCTTCATTCTTTTTTACCGGGGCATTGATCTTGAGCAAACCTGAACTGAAATAAAGGGATTTCATTTCTCCCTGTTCATCATTTACCTTTACCAAAGCCATTTGAAGTCCGAAAAGCCTGCTTAATCCGTTAATACCTGCTGAAGCAATTTCATAAGGCTTTACAGGAGCGTCGCTGCCGGTATCTTCCCTGAGAATTTTTTCCCGGATTGTTCTTGCGAGGAATTTGCTGAACCCGTTCCTGTCGTCATAAGCAGGTTCATGGTATTCTATCTTTGATGCAACAAGTTGAAAAACGGCAGGTTTGTCAGTAATATCTATCGTTAAGCCCGGAAAATCAATAATTGCTGAGATTGCCGGTTCTCTGAAAATAACAGGAAGTATAACGGAAGAATCGGTATAGGATAATCCGGCTGAAACAGGATTATCAGGTAATGAAGTTTTAATTTTCCCCGGTGAAGCTGAAATATTTGTTTTTTCTGACAGTGCCGGGGTAATAATTTCTTCTTCAGGCGCGGTGAGTATTCTGGAATAAAGAATGACCGGTTCGCTCTGCGGTACCTTATTTACTGCTATTTCATCTTTCTTCAGGGAAACAATTTTCGGGACGAAGACAAAACTAAGGGCGATAATTGCGATTACAGCAGCAATTCTCACTATGGGCAATGCAAGGTACAGGACTTTTTCGAATGTGCTTTTCTTCTTAAGCCTGTCTTTAAATTGGTACCGGGATACAGGAGGAACAAGTTTAATTTTGCTGACTGATTCAAAAATCTTCTTTGAATCAGGATTATTGTTTATACAGTTATTGAGGTCTTCAATCTGTTCTGAAGATAAATCTTGTTCAAGAAATGCCACCGACAGATATTCAACCTGTGACGGGTGAAGCTCTTCCGGGCTCTTTTTAAGTGATCGTTTTGGTTCAAAGGACCTGTTATCAGGTGTCAGTATTGTAAGTGACAGGGATTCGGCTTCATCTCTGAGATCAGGATTCTGTTCAAGGAATCTGATTAAAAGTTCTTTCTGTTCCCCTGACAGATTTCCGGCGAACCAGTCTGTGATCCATATTTCATAATTTGATCTGTCGGGCTTCATTGTTAAAGAACAGTTTCAATTTTACCTATATGATTTCTGAGGGCAAGCCTGCCCCTGTAAATATTTATCTTAACCTGTGCTTCACTCATTCCGGTTATCTCACCGATCTCCTGGTAGCTGTAACCTTCATAATCGCGTAATAAAATGACCGATCTCTGATGTTCCGGCAATCTTTCAAGTGCCGCGTGAAGTATTTCATTAAGATCGCTGTACTGTGATTCATAAACGAGATCCCGGGTGTGTGATTCTTCAATTATTAGCATCCTTTTTTCCTTTCTTATCATATCGATCATTCCATGATATGCTGTCGAAAAAAGCCATGATTTAACAACTTTAAAATCGAGCTCCGAAACATTCCTCCATAATTTCTCGAAAGTATCCTGAACAATATCGTTTGCACGTTCCTCATCCTTTATATCCGCCAGAATAAAGCGGAAAACAGAATCGGCATACTCCTCCACAGATCTGTTATATTCCTTTACAGTCATAAACCTGATTACTACATAAAGACGAACGAATGTCCCGATAGTTACATTGTATCAAAAGAAATATTACAGGAATTGAATGCAACGACCTTTATGCATCAATAAAGATAGCAGGTTAATGACCCTTATATCACTGAATGTTCAATGAAGATGTAAACAGATTATTTTTTTGGCTGATATACCCTCACCCAGTCAATTTCCATTGAGGTCATGCTGTTGACAGGTTTGTCAAGACCTCCTGAAAAAATAATGTACATTGGTTCACGGGGGACATCTGTTGTACATTTAAAGACAACTGTATCATTTATTTTCCAGACCAGCTTATCGGGAGTCCATTCAAGTGTATAAATATAAAAATCACTTGCATACCTGGATCCGGCAGTAGTTTTAAATCTCCTGTCAACACCGGGGAAAAAATCGAATGCCACTTTGCCGTCTGCCGTCCTGCATATATCAATATGAGGAGTGATCTTGTCGGCCAGCATCCAGAATGCACACTTGGCTGAGGCATTGCCCAGCCTGACCTTGGCAGAAAATATTCCATATTGCTGACGGAAACTTTTTCCGGTATTCACTATGCCGGATGTGAAGCTGAACTCTTTGGGCCTGAAACCATCAGTAGGAGTCCAGACCTTACTCATGTACTTCTGGGGTTTCGTAATTATCTTAAGGAGACTGTTCCGGATCTCGAAATTCTCTTTTTCAGTATAAGCCTGAAGATCCGGTTCGACTGAATACCTGTCATGAAGGAGCTTATCACCATAATAATAGTTTGTAAGCCATTTGGAAGTATCCAGCCTGTCGCCATTGAACTCATCACAGAAAGTGAGCTCCCTGTTCTTAAGTAAATCGAATTTATTCGAATCCTTAACCTTAAAATACCAGATTATATCATCGTGTTTTTTCAGCTTTTCAAACTCCTGAATGGTTTTGAACATCTCGGTCTTTTCAAACCTCTTTTTATCAAGGAAATAGTTCTTTTTCTCCTTAAATTCGGCGGTCGCTACAAGATCCTTTAACTCATTATACCTGGCTAACCTGTGTGATCCGTCAGTATTCAGAAAATTTGCATATTCCTTTGAATTCTTAAATTTATAATACTCTTTTATCTCAAGGCTGTCCTTAATGCGTTTATATTCGAGGAACTTTTTATATTCCTCACTGTCTTTGAAGGTAATGGGCTTCATATTCTTCTTTGCCAGGAATGCGGAACTGTTTACAAAAGATTTCAGCTCTTCATACCGTTCGACAGCTTTTGATTTTACAGCCTGACCTTTAGCTGCCTCTTTGAGATACATTTTTATCTCCGGGTCCTTACTAAGATTCTTAAATTCAAGGAAAGTCCTGTATTCATCCGTGTCCTTAAATGTTACAGGTTTCATTTTTTCTTTCTGCTTATACTCAAATGAATTTATATATTCCTGCAGGGATTCAAAGTCTTTGACCTTTGCAGAACCATCCATGTCCCTGAATCTTTTTAGAGTACTTCCCGAAATTGTTTTAAAGTAAAGGACAATATCCTTTGCTTTCTGCAGAGAAAGAAATTCATTTTCTCTTGCATATTCTTCGGAATTCTTATACTGAAGTGATTCAATTTCCTTTTTTTTATGTTGAAAATCAGAGGAATTGATAAGATCATTCAGTTTAGTGTATTTTGCCAGAAGTTCAGAACCTGTAAAGGCTTTAAGTTTTTCGAATTCGTCTGTAAGAGCCTTTTCAGCTAGTTCTAATTTTGCAGTAGAGGGAATCAATCCTAATAAAAGCTTCAGACTTGCCATTGGTTAATTGTTTTAGATACAGCGTATAAAGATAAAAATCTTTTCTTAATTATTAAGAACCAGTTTTCAATTACAGATTTCTGGTTTAACGGAAATTACATAATGATTGTTGCAGGAGTGATGATATTCATTCCTCCCGGTCGTATAAGTGATTCTTTTGTCCGGCCGGGATACAGAAAAAATGACTTTCTGAAAAAATCCTGAAAAAAACTTGTTAATAAAAAAAATCTGTTTTAACTTTGACTGACCGTTCAATCAAAAAGCTATGTCACCCAGAACGCCGGAAAAATTTCAGGAAATGAGGGAAGAGAAAAAAGCCCTTATTATGGATGTTGCACTTCTTCATTTTGCCAGTGAAGGGTATTTCAATACCGCGATAAGACATATCGCCCGTCATGCAGGGATATCGAAAGGTTTGATGTATAACTATTTTGAAAGCAAGGATGCTCTGCTGACTGCCATAATTCACAAATCGGTAAATGAGATTTTTCATTCTTTTGATATAAACAGGGATGGATGGCTTTCAGAGGATGAATTCGAATTTGTTATCCGGAAGATAAATGAGATATTAAAAGAAAAACGTTCATTCTGGAGGCTGTTAATGCAGCTCATGATACAAAATGATGCAAGGGAGCAGTTCCTGAAGTCGTTTGAGGTACAGGATTCATTATCTCACCCCGGACATGAACCGGGCGATAATCAGTATCCGGCACTTATGATGAAAATGATAAAGGATTATTTTTATAATAAGAAGAAAACAGGTGGAGAGAATTATGATCCTGACTCTGAATTCGATATGTTCATCCTGGCAATGAAAGGATTTGCTGTCACCAGGGTATATTCGGATGATATTGACGAAGGGCACAATGAAAAGTTATTAAACAGGATTATCGGAATATTTAAATAACTGATTATGAAACAATATTTTATATATCTGATTCTGGCAACGGGAGTTTCCTTTAATCATCTATCTGCCCAGGATCTCAGCGCCACTGAAATAGTAAAAAAGGCTGATGAGAAATTCAACGGAGAGAAAAGCAGTTACAGCCTTATGTCGATGACTATAATCAGGCCCGGATGGCAGAGGACGATTGATTTTAAAAGCTGGACTTTCGGAAGGGATTTCGCACTGACACTGATCACTGCGCCAGCTAAGGAAGCAGGGCAATCATTTCTGAAAAGGGGCCCGGAGATGTGGAACTGGAATCCCTCAATAAACAGGCTTATCAAACTGCCACCCTCAATGATGTCGCAGGGATGGATGGGATCAGATTATACAAATGATGATATCCTTAAGGAATCATCGGTCGTAAATGATTATCTTCATGAAATGGCAGGCGAAGAAAATATCGACGGGCGGATATGTTATAAGATCAATATGACCGCTAAGGAAAATGCTTCTATCGTATGGGGAAAGCAAATCCGATGGATCGACAAAAAGGAATTCCTTGTATTAAAAGCTGAGTTGTATGATGAAGATGGTTACCTTGTAAGAACAGAAACAGGCAGTGATATTAAGGTCATGGATGGACGTACAGTAACCTCAAAAATTAAGCTTATACCGGAAGAGGAACCTCAGAACCTTACTTATATTGAGATCCGCGAAATTAAATTCAATATACCAGTTGAGGAGAGTTACTTTTCCCAGCAAAACATGAAAAGAGTCCGCTGATAATAGTAATAAAAAAAACATGAAGGAGGAATTTAAAATAGCCTGGCGAAATTTATGGAGGAACAGACGCCGTACCATTATAACAGCAGCCTCCGTATTCTTCGCGGTTTTTTTTGCTGTAATAATGAGATCAGTCCAGCTCGGATCATACGATCATATGATAAACAATTTTATAGAATCATTCACCGGTCATTTGCAGGTGCAACATATGGATTATCATGATGATCCTTTAATTGACAATGCCTTTGACCATAATGACACACTGATTTCCCGGATCAGCGGCATTAACGGAGTTGTTTCAGTTACGCCACACCTAGAATCTTTTACACTTGCTTCGAACGGTACCCAGACAAAAGGTGTTGCCATAATCGCAATTGATCCCCTGAAGGAAAAGGATTTTTCGGATCCTGAGACCAGGCTTGTAAGGTACCGGATTACCCCGGAGGCTCTTAAATGTCTGAATGAATCAGGTAAAATCCCGAAGAAAATATCCGATAAGCTGGAACAGTCTGTTGGGCGCTCCTATTCATCCCCGGCAAGGATTGAACTGGAGCTCGACCTTACCACTGAAGAAAAATCGCTCCTGATGCCCGGGATACTGCAATGTACTGAATCCCCAAACGGATACCTTACTCCTGATGACAACGGTATTCTGGTGTCAGACAGGCTTGCCGGATTTCTTAAAGCTGAGATCGGTGATTCGGTAATTTTGATGGGGCAGGGATACCACGGAGTTACCGCAACAGGTATATTCCCTGTGAGGGGTATAATAAAAATGCCTTCACCTGATATAGACAACAAGCTGATAATAATGACAATTACAGCAGCCCAGGAATTCTTTGACGCTGAAAATAAAATCACCGCCCTTGTTGTCAACCTTACCGATAAATCAAATAAAACAGTAAGAAGGGTAAAGAAAGAGATAAATCTCCTTATTGCTGATAAAGGCATCACATCCAGAACATGGTATGAACTAAATCCGGTATTGTATCAACAGATACAGGGTGATAGTCAGAGCGGACAAATGATGCTCGGGATATTATATTTCATAATTTTCTTTGGTATTTTCGGAACTGTCCTGATGATGGTTGCAGAAAGAAAAAGGGAATTCGGTGTTCTTGTTGCAATAGGAATGCAGAAAAGAAAGCTTAAAAGGATAGTTACTTTTGAAATGTTCATGCTGGGGATCATTGGCCTGGCAACCGGTTTACTGGCCAGCCTGCCCCTGATTTTATACTTTTATTATTATCCGGTCGTCCTAAAGGGAGAATTTGGCAAAATGATGGAAGACTGGGGCTGGGATGCAATCATGCCAACTGCAATGGTCGGTCCTTATTTTTACTGGCAGGCTCTGTTTGTAGCACTCATGATTATCCTGGTATCACTATATCCTGTCAGGAAAATCGGAAAACTGAAGGAAATCGAAGCTATTAAAGGTTAAATCTAATGCTATGATCTGGTCAATTGCCTGGAAAAACATCTGGCGTAACAGAAAAAGAAGTCTTGTTGTAATTACTGCTGTTACACTTGGCATCATTGCCGGGGTATTCCTTATTGGTTTCATTGAAGGCTGGACAAAACAGCGCCTTCATGACGCAATCTATAATGAAGTATCACATATTCAAATACATAACAGTGAATTCATCAAGAATGAGGAACTGAATCTTACAATAGGTAATTACGATGAAATCATCAGGAACCTGGATACAATGACTGAACTTTCAAACTGGACCGCCCGGACAAAGATTATTGCAATGGCAAATACTCCCTGGGCCAACACAGGTATGATTGTTTATGGAATTGATCCTGAAAAAGAGAAGAAAGTAACAGAGATCTTCAAAGAAATTGAACCGGGGGGAGGGAAATATATAGAGGCTCAGAATCCATCTGACATTCTGATAAGCGATAAAACAGCCGAATTGCTTAAGTTGAAGCAATATATAATTACTGATTCTGTTATCGCGAATTGTAAGAAAGAGGGAATACCTGAGACCATAACTGCCAAACTCACGGTTTTTCAGGATAAACGGTTCATATCTCCACGCGATTTTGACGAAGCATTGAAGAGTGCATTAACAGTTAAGGAACTTGACAGATATGGTAATTCAATAAAAGAGAAAGCTCTTGATTACAGGATCAGGAACAGGATCCAGATAACCATATCAGACAGGTCGGGGAATCCTGTTCAGGGTATTTTCAGAGTGTGCGGGATATATAAGACGACCAATACCGGTTTTGATCAGATGACCGCATTTGTTAACAAGGGAGAACTGGCAAAGCTTTATGGGGGCGGCGAGATACTGATACATGAAATTGCAATTTTACTGGATGATATTGACAATATTGACACTGTGAAAGATAAACTTAACTCCTCTGTTCCCGGAAATAATATACTAAGGACATGGAAGGAGCTGGCGCCTGATGCGGCCCTGTTGAATGACTTTATGATTATTTATTATCTGATATTCATAGGGATAATTATGCTTGCCCTTGCCTTCGGAATTATCAACACAATGCTTATGGCAGTTCTTGAAAGGACAAAAGAGCTTGGAATGCTGATGGCAATTGGGATGAACCGGAAAAGGATCTTTTCAATGATTATGCTCGAAACGATTTTTCTGACTGCGGTCGGGGCGGTTGCGGGTATAAGTGCGGGATGGGCAATTACAGGAGCATTCGGAAAGACGGGTATATCTCTGTCGGGCTGGTCTGAAGGTTTTGAAGCTATCGGATTTGCTGCAAAAGTGTTTCCGGTTGTAACACCTGAGTTTATTATATTTACTGTAATAATGGTAATTACAACAGCAATACTCTCTTCCATCTGGCCGGCCCGTAAAGCCCTGAAATTAAACCCGGTTGAAGCCCTAAGAACAGAATAGAAAATTGTTTAAACCGAAATGTAATGAAAATACTTGAACTGAACAATGTCAACAAAATCTATAATTCATCAGAAGTAAAGGTTCATGCAGTGAATGATGTCACCCTGAATTTTGATGAAGCTGAATTTGCTGCAATTGTGGGTCCGTCGGGCTCGGGGAAGACTACTCTTCTGAATCTGATCGGAGGGCTGGACATGCCAACATCGGGGGAAATAATCATCGGGGGAACAAATCTGGCGGAACTTAAATCTTCTGAGCTTATAGATTTCAGGCTGAACAATATTGGTTTTGTTTTCCAGTCATACAACCTTATTCCCGTACTGACAGCAAAAGAGAATGTCGAATTTATTATGACTCTTCAGAAATGGCCTGTTAAAGAAAGAGATGAACGAACAATAGAATTACTGAAAGCTGTAGGGCTGGGTGAAAGGGTAAACAGCAGACCTTCAAAACTTTCGGGCGGTCAGCAACAGAGGGTTGCTGTGGCAAGAGCCCTTGCATCACGACCCAAATTCGTCCTGGCTGATGAGCCCACAGCTAACCTCGATTCGAAAGCTGCAATAACCCTCCTTGAAATAATGGAAAAGCTGAACCACGAAGAAAAAATAACCTTTATTTTTTCCACTCACGATCCCCGGGTTGTTAAAATGGCACACAGGATAATTACACTGGAAGACGGGAAAGTCGTTTCAGATATAAAAAAGGAATAAAAAAACTTTGATCTGTGATGTGGAGAAAAATATTAATATGCATTTCATTTTTAATCTTAAGCCATTCAGGAATATATGGACAGGAAGAACTGAAGAAAATATCCATTAACGGCTATCTGTCATCATTGCAGAGCGTTATGTTTGACACTCTTTCCGGACCATTTATTAATGACTTCCTGATCCATAACAGACTTAATATTAAGGGATATCTGAATAATAATATTACAGCTGCAATTGAATTTCGCAACAGGCTTTTCACAGGCGATATGACAAAAACGGGTGCCGGATATTCAGAAATAACAGGTAGCGATGATGGTATGATAGATATGTCGTGGAATATTTTCAATGAGGAATCATTTTTTTTTAATATCACGATCGACAGGATGTGGATTGATTTCAATTATGAAAAGTTCCAGGCAAGAATAGGCAGACAGCGTATTAACTGGGGGCAGACGTTTGTGTGGAATCCAAATGACATTTTCAATGCTTACTCTTTCTTCGATATCGATTATATTGAAAGACCCGGAAGTGATGCAATAAGGCTGCAGTATTATCCGACTTCCTCTTCTGTGGCTGAGGTTGCCGTTAAAGCCGACCGGAATAATGATATAACAGCAGCCGGATTGTTCCGTTTCAGTAAATGGGGATATGATATACAATTTCTTGCAGGGTATTCAAACAGTTCTGATATAGTTGCAGGTGCCGGATGGTCAGGGTCAATAGGATCGTTTTCTTTTCGCGGTGAAGGAACGTGGTTCCATCCGGTCCGTTCTTTCAGCGATACTTCCGGTACTTCAATAATCACAGCCGGTATTGACAAAATATTCAGTAACAATTCAACACTTCAGTTTCAGCTGATGTATTGCAACAGTCCTCTGGATCTTAAGAATTTTACCGGTTTATATATGGGGAACCTGTCTGCCAGGGAACTTGCATTCTCGGAATTTTCAGCATTCGGACAGTTCTCCTGGGCTGCCACACCTTTGCTGAACCTTGGTCTTTCTGCAATGTGGTTCCCCGACCTCAGCGGATATTTCACCGGGCCGTCAATCGATTTTTCAATGGCTGAAAATGTCGGCTTCTCCCTTATCTGGCAGCACTTCAGAGGTGAAATGAGCGGAATAAGATCAAGGATAAACCTTGTCTTTCTCAGATTCAAATACAGTTTCTAGAATTTTTCTACTTTTGCTGCATCAAATGAAATATCCATGGCACTTGTTCATGAATTAGAGAGAAGCGGGAACTGGCTTTTTAAAAGAAGAAGCTGGCTGCCACTATTCCTGGTCGCAGCCGGAATACTGATAATGTTCCTCGGCAACAGACAGGCTATATTCTTTGATCTAAGTGATGAGATGATCTTTCTCGGAGTGAGCCTTCTCGGGGAATTGGTCAGGATACTGACGGTGGGATTTGCTCCGAAAGGGACCTCGGGACGTAATACAGGTGACGGACAGGTGGCCTGGGAACTGAACACAACAGGCGCTTACTCATTATTAAGACATCCGCTTTACCTCGGCAACCTCCTGATGTGGCTCGGTCCTGTCCTTTTTCTGAGATCAGTCTGGTTCACTATACTTTTCCTTCTTATCTATTGGCTCTATTATGAACGTATTATGTTTGCCGAAGAACAGTTTCTGAGGAAGAAGTTCGGAGAAGCATATGATAAATATTCCGAAAAAGTAAATTCATTCATACCATTTGGCTCTGAATTCATAGCCCCAAAACTTCCTTTCTCCTTCAGGAATGTTTTAAAAAGGGAATATAACAGCGTAGTGAATATATTTCTGATTTTTGCAGTACTTGATCTTTTCCGCAATTACTTCCTTACAGGCAGGGTCTTTTTGTCCAGGCTATGGCTCCTCCTGCTAATAGCTGCAGTTATAATCTGGGTAATAATAAGAATAATTCACAAGTCGACAAAGTGGCTTGAGGTTGAAGGGAGATAAGCTCTCCACGGTCATCAGTCATCTCTTGCGCCTGTAAATATCATCACATAATACAACAATGTAGCCAGTGAGCCGAGGGCAGCAACAACATAGGTCGAAGCAGCCCATTTGAGAGCATCCTTTGCCCTGGACTGGTTTTCGTATGAAGTGACGCCCCTGTCGGAAAGCCATGCCAGAGCCCGCTGGCTGGCATTGAACTCAACAGGCAGTGTAATAAAGCTGAACAATGTTGTAAGTGCAAAGAGAACAATACCGGTTAACAACAGAAGCGGAAACGTATTCACTAAAATGATACCTCCAAGAAGCACCCATTGTATCCACCTTGATGAAAAGCTCACAACCGGAACCATTTTTGAACGGAATCCGAGCCAAGCATAGGCTGTTGCATGCTGAACTGCATGTCCCGTTTCATGAGCTGCAACAGCTGCTGCAGCAATGCTCCTTGAACTGTAAACATCCTGGCTCAGATTGATTGTTTTCTTTTCAGGATTGTAATGATCAGTCAGCTGCCCCGGGACACTTTGAACCGTTACATCATATATACCGTTATCCCTAAGCATCCTTTCAGCTATTTCCTTACCCGACATTCCGTTATCGACTGGTATTTTAGAATATTTTTTGAACCTCGACTTCATTGTAGCGCTTACGATCCAGCTCAGGATCATCACACCTATAAAAATTACCCATGGATTCATTGCCATTTTCTTAAGTTTTAATTATTATAACACTTCAAAAGGCCTGCCAGTTCATTTCCAGTTGTCATTTTGGCAGAGTTTACAACTTTATCTGGACCAGTACAGGATATTTCTTTTTATCTATATTTGGTTCGTGGCAAAGTTACTTAAAAATATATTATCCTTCCTGTTATCCCTTCCGGTACACTTTTACAGATATGTCATATCTCCCTTGCTGAGACCTTCGTGCAGGCATATACCTTCCTGTTCGGAATATATGCTTGATGCCCTGAAGTTACATGGCCCGTTTGCCGGTCTTACACTAGGAATAGGCAGGATCCTAAGGTGCCGTCCCGGCGGGACACACGGTTATGACCCGGTACCTTTATTCATATTCCGCCGGTATAAATATCTGTCAGGATTATTGAAAGGATATAAAAGACAAAACCGCCTGAAAAGATAACTCTCCATACATTTTACATCCCTCCAGGCCAAAAGCCTTCGCTGAAGCCAGGGCTAACAAAGCACGACTGCATGACCGCACGACTGCACGACTTTTAAAACTTCAGCTCTTCCCTAAGCAGCTGGTACCCGGCTCTGCTTACCGGCAGCCTCTCGCCCGATTTTAACATGGCAAGATAAGTATCCTTGCCATAAGGCTCTATACGGTTGATCTCCTGGAGCCGTACTATATATGACCTGTGGATCCTGATAAAGTCATTTTCTGGAAGATTATCCTCATAGTACTTCATGGTCTGCTGTTTCAATGCTTTCCCCGAAATATGATGTATCATAACATAATCATCCTGGGCTTCGACAAATCTTATCTGGTCTACCGGTATAAGGCTTATGCCATTTCCTTTCCTGACCACAATCCTGGTGACAGGAGAAACAGGTTCGGGTAACTTTGACAACAGCATGTTTGCCGGTTCCGAATTGCCTGATCCGGACCGGATCTTATCAGTGGCCTTTTTTACAGCTTCCAGGAAGCGTCTTTTGGCGAACGGTTTAAGAAGGTAATCAACTGCATTCAGCTCAAACGCTCTGATTGCAAACTGGTCATAGGCAGTTGTGAATATCACTTCAGGTTTTTCAGTCATTACCTCCAGCATCTCAATCCCTGTCAGCCTTGGCATCTGGATGTCGAGGAAAACCAGTTCCGGCTTCATCGCCGTTATTGTCTTCAGACCCGAAAAGCCATCGGAGCATTCCGCAACAATATCAATATAATCAAGCTCACTTAAATAATGTCTGATGATTTCCCTGGCAGGAGTCTCATCATCAATGATGACTGCTCTGATTTTGTCCATCTGTATAATTCCTTCACTATGTAAATCGATTTTCTTCGCTCCCCTTGGGGTCGGGGTAAACGAAGAAAATCAATTCATGAATGATGCAAGGTAAAACAAATTTACTGAAAATTTCAAATTTCAGCAGGAATATACAGTGTTACTTTAAAGACATCATCCTCCGTCAGTGTACTCATTGAGGCCTTGCTTCCGTAAAACAGCTTCAGCCTTCGTTCAACGTTAATGAGTCCGGTCCCTGTCCCTTTTCCATGTGACAGCCCTGGTTCAAAATTATTGCTTATAGTTATTACCGCATAACCATCCGACATTTTTGCCTCAGTAATTATCTTAACTGTTCCGGTGCTTTCATAGACGCCATGTTTAATTGCATTCTCATAAAGAGGCTGAAGTATCATTACTGGCATTTTAATTTCAAGACAATTCTCCTCAATATGTTCTTCGGTCGACAATTTTTCTCCGAATCTCACTTTTTCTATGTCGAAATATAACCTGAGGTTCTCGAGTTCACTTCTGAATGAAACAGGTTGTTCATCTTTTTTTGATAGGGCATATCGCATGAATTCTGAAAGATTCAAAACCATATCCCTTGCTTTTTCAGGGTTTGTGACTGTAAGTGAACTAATAGAATTAAGACTGTTAAAGAGGAAATGTGGATTTATCTGGGACCGGAGCATTTTCAGCTCTGTTTCCCGGACAAGGCTTTCAAGTCTTGCTTCTCTTGCTTTTTTCTCGGAAAGGTTTGTAAGACTTATAAAAAGGTAATAAGCAAGTATGGCAAGGAAGTAAATAAAAACACCTGTACCTGTCCTGTAAGGAAGAGTGACTGACCAGTAATGATTATATAGTTCCTTGTCACTGGCAATCAGAAGCATGATTGATTTTGTCAGCAGTATTGTCAGGGCAATTGTGACGATACCTCCGGTGACAAGGTTGATTATCATCGAAAGAGGTCTTGCTTTTTCCTGATTAAAATAGTTGAAAGGGAACCACAGGGACAGCATCAGTACTGAAAAAATAAGAAGTGACAACAATGTGTCGGGGATACTTATTAACTCGAAGCTTCCATAGGCGAAATAATATAACAATGTCTGGCCCAGCGCAAGAAAGAGCCAGGCCAGCCACCATATTATAAGTCGTGTCCTGTTTTCAAATACAGGATGCTTCATATACTGATTTCTTAATAACTTTTTACTTCACCGCCGCCGAAAACAACTGCACCTTTGATCGCAAGCTGGCTTGTCGAATCAACTGTTCTGCCGGGAGTCAGTTTCCTTGAATCGCTGAACCCGCCAAGAATGGGTGTCACTTCTATTGTAACGAACCAGGTATCGGGTACAATAATTGTTGCTCCTCCGAAAACGCATACTATCTCGATTTCATTCCTGCCCGGTGCGAGCCTGGCTTTCGTCAGATCAAGTTCTGTACCTCCAAAAACAGCTGATATCTTTCCTCCCCTGAAATTCTGCGAAACAACCTGGCGGTCACCGCCACTGAAGATATTTACATAATCGATATAGTCATCTCCTGTCATTCCTTTCGAAGAACCCCCGGCAATGCTTTTTCGTCTGGAAACAATGAACAGAATACCCACTATAATGAATATTGCGGGCCAGAACATATTATACATATGAAATGTTTCCCTGAATACAAGAGGGATCATAAAAAATCCGCCAACTGCCATTACAATTATCCCTGCAGTTTTTTCTGCTGAACTGAGGGTAAGAACCAGCCCTATTGTAACAAGAAGCATCGGCCAGCTGAAGACCACATTATCGATGAAGTCGGGAAAGATTCCTGTATTCCTGAGGATAAGAAATAATCCCGCAATGACAAGAACCACTCCGATAATTACTTTGTTGCTGGAACCGTGATAAGGTTCTTTGCCCGGGATATTACTATCAGTACGGTAATCACTATTTGTTTCCATAATTGTAAATTTATTTGTTTTTTAATCAATCAGTTTGTTATCTCCTTTTAAAGAAGGAAGAGATTATGAATGAAATTCCGATCAGTATCACTACTCCCGGCCAGTAGAAAGTTTTTACAACCTCAGGCATTTCCCCGAAGTGATTATCATACATGAACCATATTCCTCCTGCTATCATAAGTATTCCCGGGATAAAGCTGAGGTTCAGGATCAGGATCACGCCGATAAAGACCAGTGCTGTTTCCCAGGTAAAGTAATCTTTAACGCTTCCCAGGTGAAGCATGTCGTTTGTCGCTACAAGAAGAGCAAGCCCGAGTGCTATGAGAAAGAGTCCGAAACTCACTCTGGGATGATGCTCCCGGTGTTTCTCAATATGACTGTCACGCTGTTTCATGTCTTTAATGATTTACGGATCAAAAATAGTTCACAATAATATTGGAAGCTGATTAAAATCGGTGAATTGCGGTTTTTTGGCGGTATATGGCATCTTTTGCTGGAAAGTGTTACTTTTTTGTTCATAATTTTTTTTATTGAATAAGCTTTCATATTTTTGCAGACCAAAATTTGTTGAGATGTCGGGTTCATATACAATACCGATAAGCGGGTTGAAGGAAGGCTGCCACAGTCATAAGTTTGAATTAGGTAAGGAGTTTTTTGGCCTGTTTGAGGAATCTGAAATACGCGAAGGGGAGCTTATAGTTTCTGTGGAAGCTGACCGGCGTGTATCGCATATTGATATTATGATCAGGATCAAAGGGACTGTAATGGTTTCCTGTGACAGGTGCCTCGGGGTTTTTTCCCTGCCTGTAAACTCTGAGAACAGACTTCTGGTCAAATTTGATAAATCGCATGATGAAACCGACCCGGATATAATATCAATGTCAGCAGAAGAGACAGATCTTGATCTCACCTGGTATTTATATGAATACATACAGCTGGCCCTGCCCATTCAGCGAATTCATCCTGAAGATGAAAAAGGGAACAGCACATGCGATCCGGAAATGATCAGCAAGCTTAATGAACATATTATCAATGAAGATATTGGCACTGACCCATGCTGGGACGAATTAAAAAGAATTATGAACAATTAAAACTGGAAGAAATGCCAAATCCAAAACGGAAACACTCGAAAACAAGAAGAGACAAGCGCAGAACTCATTATAAAGCAACTGCACCAACAGTTGTAACATGTTCGAACTGCGGATCTTCGGTTCAGTATCACAGGGTATGTCCTGAGTGCGGCTTTTACAGAGGCAAGCTTGTCATCGAGAAGAAGACAGCTGAGTGATCCCGGTTAACAAACCGATGATTAGATGAAAATAGGTCTGGATATAATGGGTGGCGATTTTGCACCTGAAGCGGTAGTTGAGGGTGCAGTTGATTCACTCAGCCATTTATCTGGTGATGATAAACTGGTTCTTGTCGGGGATCAGGATTCCATCCATTTCAAACTGAAAGAATTATCCTGTGATCCGTCACGGTTCGAGATTGTTCATACAACACAGGTAATAGGAATGGGCGATACACCGTCAAAGGCCTATTCCCAGAAACCCGATTCAAGTATAGCAGTCGGATACAGGCTTTTAAAGGAAAACAGGATAGAAGGCTTTTGCAGTGCCGGAAATACCGGTGCAATGCTTGTTGGCGCCAGCTATACGGTTAATGTGATCCCGGGAGTCTTTCGCCCGGCACTTGCAACAGTAATGCCTGTAGTGAATAACCGCCATGCTGTTATCCTGGATGTAGGGCTTAATCCCGACACAAAACCTGACGTCCTGCTTCAGTATGGTATGCTTGGTACCCTGTTTGCAAAATATGTCCTCGAAATTGATAATCCCACCGTCAGGCTTCTTAATATTGGCGAGGAGGCATCAAAAGGCACTCCGGCAGTGAAAGCTGCCTATGAACTGATGAAGGAACACACAGAGATAAATTTCCTCGGGAATATCGAAGCAAACGAAATGTTTGGCGAAAAATCACCGGATGTGATAGTTTGCGACGGTTTTGTGGGAAATATAGTCCTGAAGCAGACTGAAGCTTTTTATCAGATATATAAAGCCAGAAATCTTTCGGATTCCTATTTTGAAAGACTTAATTTCGAGAATATCGGAGGTACTCCTATAGTAGGAATAAATGCCAATGTGGTTATTGGTCATGGAATATCTAAACGCAAGGCAATAATGAATATGATACTCCAGACCATGGCAGTAGTCCATGTCGACCTTGCCCAGAAGATCAAAGAAGCAATCTGATAATGGAAAAAATTCGTGCAGCCATCACAGGGATTCATGCCTGGGTTCCGGATTACAGGCTCACAAATTCCGAGCTGTCCCGAATGGTTGACACTTCCGACGAATGGATAATGCAACGTGTCGGAATAAAGGAAAGAAGGATACTCAAGGGAGAGGGTATGGGAACTTCTTATCTCGGGGAGATGGCTGTCTCAGGTCTTCTCGAAAAGACCGGCACTTCACCCGACGATATCGACCTGGTGATCTGCGCCACAATCACTCCCGATATGCAATTCCCGGCCACAGCAAATATAATTTCGGAAAAAGCAGGGATAAAAAATGCCTTCAGTTTCGATCTGGCAGCTGCATGCTCCGGCTTCCTTTTCGCTTTACAGACAGGAGCTTCATATGTTGAGACAGGGAAGTATAAAAAGGTTATTGTAGTTGGCGCCGACAAAATGTCGTCTATAACGGATTATACCGACCGGACAACATGCCCTCTTTTCGGCGATGCAGCCGGCGCCGTTCTCCTTGAACCCACAACAGAGGATTATGGAATAATGGATCATATTTTTCACGTCGATGGTTCAGGTCAGAAATATCTACATCTTAAGGCCGGGGGATCGGTGAAGCCGGCTTCTGTTGAGACTCTTGAGGCAAAGGAACATTTTATATACCAGGAAGGACAGGTAGTGTTCAAGTTTGCAGTATCGAAAATGGCCGATGTAGCAGCCGAAATAATGCAGAAGAACAACCTTAAGCCCGATGATATCGCCTTTCTTGTACCACATCAGGCCAACCTCAGAATAATTGATGCAACAGGCCGCAGGATGGGACTTCCTCCGGAAAAGGTAATGATCAATATCGAGAATTACGGTAATACAACCGCAGCCACAATCCCTCTGTGTTTATGGGAATATGAAAAACGGCTTAAAAAGGGCGACGTACTCATTCTGGCAGCATTCGGCGGCGGATTTACATGGGGCTCCGTCTATTTAAAATGGGCTTATGATCCCGAATAAGGATTATGTAATCTACGCAATAGTTTATATATTTGCGAGTTATTAAGTTTATATCTTAAAGCTCTAACAACTATGGCAAAATACAATGAGGCTGAAGCAGCAGCAATTAACCTTGTAAGCAGCGGTACTGATATTACGGGAGATGTGAAATCCAGCGGGGATCTGCGTATTGATGGCACTCTTAACGGTAATCTGAATACAAAAGGGAAGGTGGTTATAGGTCCGACCGGAAGAGTTAACGGGGAAGTTATCTGCAAAAATTCGGAAGTATCAGGAACGGTCGAGGGAAAGATCACAGTGCATCAACTGCTTATACTGAAAGTCTCTTCAAAGATCTTTGGCGATATTGTTACCTCAAAATTATCAATTGAACCCGGAGCAATTTTCTCAGGAAACTGCAAAATGAGCGACAACGACAGCAATGGAGGACCAGGAAAAGGAAAAGAATCAGAAAAAAGCTCAAAATAAAGGATTAAGCGATTATGCCAGATATACAGGCCTGGCTGTCCAGATGGCAGTAATAATTGGCCTCACCACCTGGGGAGGCATCAAACTCGACCAACTGGCAGGATTCTCCGGACCTGTCTTTACAATAATTCTTTCTTTACTTGGCGTTTTTGCTGCTATATATGCGGCAATCAAAGATTTTATTAAGTGATCCCTCCCTTGAAACCTCTTCTTAAAAATATCTTTTGGCTTGTTATTATAGAAACCCTGATTCTTACAGGAGGGCTTGTACTATCGTCATCCTGTGACCCCGGGTTTGAATTTGCAGGAATAGCTGTCCTTTCATTGTCTTTTACTCTTCTGTCGCTTCTTACATTAATAATATTTTTCATCGGACAGAAAAAGGAGCCTGAAGCCCGGACCATGTACATACTTGTAGCATTAGGGATCAAGTTCATACTCGAAATGGTGATAGCTCTGCTCTGGTTTTTTGTTGCTAAAAAAACTGGATTAACATCAGTAATATTGTTTTTTGTACTATATTTAGCGTTCACTCTGTTTTCGATATTGGTTGTGTTGAAAACGCTGAAATACAAACCTTTATAAGAGAAATTTATTTTGAAAACACGTATAGTTGCATTATTTTTTACAGTTCTGTTGCTCGGGGTCTCACCTGGTATAGTTTCAGGTCAGCATGAACCACAAACCCAAGGACCGGAGACATCCGCTGAAGCATCCGGAGCCTTTGATGCCAGCGAATTCATTCTTGATCATATTGCCGATTCGCATGAATGGCACATCCTTACACTGGGAGAAGGAGAACATGCAAAATCTGTTGCTATCTATCTGCCCGTGATCCTTTACAGCAGGGAAGCCGGACTTCACTTCTTTTCATCCAGAAAACTGGCCCATGGCCAGGAATATAAAGGCTTTAAACTTATGGAGGAAGGTGACCTCAAGGGAAAGATCGTTTCAGTAAGACCTGATGGGACAGTTGATGAAGAAAATCTCCCACTCGATTTCTCAATGACTAAAACAGTCATCGGAATGCTGGCTGCCGCAATAATCGGATTATGGATATTTCTTGCACTCTCACGATCATACAGAAGAACAGGAATAAGTCATCCGAAGGGAATTCAAAGCCTTCTTGAACCTGTTATCTGTTTTGTCCGTGATGATATTGCAATCCCGAATATAGGTCATGAGAAATACCTGAAATTCATGCCATATCTCTTATCCGTATTTTTCTTTATACTGATAAATAATCTCATGGGCCTGATTCCGTTTCCCCCGCCTTTCGGGGCAAATGTTACAGGTAATATTGCAGTGACTTTTACACTGGCCTTTTTTTCATTCGTTATAATTCAGATAAACGGAAGTAAAACTTACTGGAGAGATATTTTTGCAACACCGGGTCTTCCTGTATGGCTTCTTCCGATAATGATACCGGTTGAGATCATCGGGGTCATTGCAAAACCCTTTGCTCTGATGATCCGTCTTTTTGCAAATATTACTGCAGGACATATAATTGTCATGAGCCTTCTGGCACTTATATTTATATTCGATTCTCTTGCAGTTGCCCCGGTATCGATATTCTTTGTGATTTTTATGGACTGCCTTGAATTACTTGTGGCATTCCTCCAGGCATATGTTTTCACACTTCTGTCAGCCCTTTTCATAAGTCTGGCAGTGGTGGAAGAACATCATTAATTTTTTATGTTTAATTAATAACAAATGTCATGACAGGTACATTAGCAGCAGTTGGAGCAGGTTTAGCAGTTATAGGTGCAGGTGTCGGGATCGGAAGAATTGGAGGTTCAGCTATGGAAGCAATAGCCCGCCAGCCTGAAGCTGCAAACAAAGTTCAGACAGCAATGATCATCTCAGCAGCCCTTATCGAAGGTGTTGCTCTGTTTGCTGTTGTCGTTGCTCTTATTGCAAAATGAGTAATTGAGATCCTTCAACGGTTGGTTGAAGGATCTCTTTATTATTATGAATTCTAATTAAGTTTATTATGATATTATTAGCAGGTAATAGTCTGACAAGCCCCGCAATAGGTACAATTTTCTGGGCAGTCCTTATATTTTCTATCTTCTTTCTGGTACTCACGAAATTTGCCTGGAAACCTATTCTTGGCGCCCTCAGACAGAGAGATGAGATGATAAAGGGATCCCTTGAAGCAGCGGAACAAGCACGCAAGGATATGATTCAGCTCCAAAGCGATAACGAAGCTATATTAAGGAAAGCAAGGGAGGAAAGAGAAGATATCCTCAGAGAGGCCAGGGATGTAAGAGATAAGCTTATTGCCGAAGCAAAGGGCAGGGCTACTCAGGAAGCTTCAAAGATTGTTGAAAATGCAAAGGCCGGGATTGAAAGAGAAAAAACAAAAGCCCTTGCGGAAATTCATGACCAGCTTGCTACCCTTTCAGTGGAAATAGCATCCAGGCTGCTTGGAGAGAAACTGAGCCGCACCGGAGAACAGGAAAAACTGATAAACAAATATCTCGAAGACATTAATCTGAACAAAAACTAGACTTTCAAATCTTAATGAACGACGGTAAAATTTCTGTCAGATACGCGAACGCACTCTTCCAGTCAGCCCTTGAAAAGAACTTACTGGACAAAGTTTATAAGGATATGACCCTGATTCTTGAAGTGACCTCTGTCCCTGAATTCAGGGAACTGCTTGAAAGCCCGATAATCAGACCATCAAAAAAAAGGGAGGTCATTCAAAATACGATCGGAGGCAACATCGATAAACTTACTGCATCACTGATCGATCTGATCGTTAAGAACGGAAGAGAGAATTTCCTTCCCGGAATCGCAAGAGAATTTATCCGTGCCTACAAGGAATATAACGGCATAACTGAACTGGTGCTGACAACAGCTGTAAAAGTCAATGAAGATGTAAAGAAACGGATAGCAGATCTGATTGCCGGAATTTTTAAAACCAAAGTAGAACTGAACGAAGTTATCGACAGAAATATTATCGGGGGATTTATATTGAAAGTCGAGGATAATTATATTGATGCAAGCGTCAGAAACAAACTTCGTAAAATAGAAAAGGAACTTAAATCAGGAGCACTTACAATATAAAAATTCCAGGGTCAAAATTCCAGGGTCAAAGTTTGAGCAATCTTGAATGTTGAATTTTAAACATAAACAAAAGAAAACTAAGTAAACAAATAATATAGTATGGCAAGTATAAAACCGGCAGAAGTATCAAGTATTCTGCGTCAGCAACTTGAGGGGATCCAGACGGGAGCGGATCTGGAAGAAGTAGGGACCGTTCTCACTGTTGGTGACGGGATAACACGTATTTATGGACTGTCAAACGCACAATCAAATGAACTTATTCAGTTTGAGAATGGGATTGAGGCTATTGTCCTGAACCTTGAGGAGGATAATATTGGTGCAGTGCTCCTTGGTCCTACGGAAGAGATCAATGAAGGTGATATTGTGAAAAGAACAGGTCGGATCGCCTCTATCGGAGTGGGCGAGGGTTTGCTCGGAAGGGTAATTTCTCCGACAGGTCAGCCCCTTGACGGGAAAGGCCCTGTTGAAGGTAAACTTTACGATATGCCTTTCGAAAGAAAAGCTCCGGGAGTTATCTTCCGTCAGCCTGTAAAACAACCGCTTCAGACAGGTATCAAACCTATTGATGCGATGATTCCCATCGGAAGGGGACAGAGGGAACTTATAATAGGTGACAGGCAAACAGGTAAGACAGCTATTGCGATCGATACAATAATTAACCAGCGAAGTAATTTTGAGAAGGGCAAACCGGTCTATTGTATCTATGTTGCTGTTGGTCAGAAAGGTTCAACAGTTGCCAACATAGCAAAAATCCTTGAAGAACATGGAGCGCTTGAATATACTGTTATAGTTCTCGCTACCGCATCCGATCCGGCTGCATCACAGTTCTATGCACCTTTTGCCGGGGCTGCAATAGGAGAATTCTTCCGTGATACAGGAAGGGATGCCCTGGTGATCTATGATGACCTGTCAAAACAGGCTGTTTCCTACAGGGAAGTATCCCTGTTACTCCGCCGGCCGCCAGGACGTGAAGCATACCCGGGTGATGTGTTTTACCTGCACTCAAGACTCCTCGAGAGAGCCGCAAAAATCATTGAATCGGATGAAGTTGCCAGAAATATGAACGACCTTCCGGAATCATTACGACCTATTGTAAAAGGAGGCGGTTCGCTTACCGCTCTGCCTATAATTGAAACACAGGCAGGCGACGTCGCAGCCTATATACCCACAAACGTTATTTCTATTACAGACGGACAAATATTCCTTGAATCAAACCTTTTCAATGCCGGCGTCAGACCCGCTATTAACGTAGGAATATCTGTGTCAAGGGTGGGAGGTAACGCACAGATCAAAGCAATGAAGAAAATAGCCGGAACACTTAAAGTCGACCAGGCTCAGTATCGCGAACTTGAAGCCTTTTCAAAATTCGGATCCGACCTCGACGCGGCAACACTGGCAATACTTAATAAAGGATCAAAGAACGTTGAAATACTTAAACAGGGACAATATTCCCCGATGCCGGTTGAAAAGCAGATTGCTATAATTTATTGCGGAACAATGGCACTTCTGAAGGACGTTCCTGTCACTAAAGTAAGGGAATTCGAAAAGGAATATCTCGAACTTCTTGATCTCAAATACAGGGATACTCTGGATCAACTTCGCGATGGTATCCTTAATAATGATATTACAGGTGTTCTTGAAAAGGTCGCCGGAGAGATTGTTCAGAAATATAAAACCAGGTAATTTCCGGGAATCGTCAAATTAATGAATTCCAAATGGCGAATTTAAAAATTATCAGGGTAAGGATAGCTTCTGTAAAATCAACAAGGCAGATAACATCTGCCATGAAAATGGTATCTGCTGCCAAGCTGAGAAAAGCACAGGATAAAATACTGAGGCTCAGACCATATGCACATAAGCTTCATGAAATCCTGGTTGGCCTCTCACAAAGCCTTGCAGAAACACGGGTTGATAATGTCTACGGAAGAATAACTTCTCCCGAAAAAATTCTCCTGGTTGTAATTACTTCCAATAAAGGTCTGTGCGGTGCATTTAATTCAAATGTCATTAAGGAGGCCAGACGGGTGGTGTCTGAGAAATATTTTGATCAGTTCAGTAAAGGGAATGTTACAATTCTTCCCGTTGGTAAAAAAGGGTATGACTTTTTCAGAAAGCAGAATATAAATATGCTACCTGAGTGTAACCATCTTCTGAATGACCTTACTTTTGAAAATGTAGTTGTTGTTGCTGAATCAATAATGAACAGATTTGTTGCCGGGGAGTACGACAAGGTAGAAATAATTTATAACCAGTTCAAAAATGCTGCGGTACAGAACCTGACAGATGAAGTGTTCCTGCCGGTGGAGACCGTCCGGGATGGCAACACTAAAGAATCTGTTCCGGCTGATTATATCTATGAACCCTCCCGGGAGGAAATTGTAAAGGAACTGATCCCCAAATCTCTTAAGATCCAGTTTTATAAAGCAGTTCTGGATTCTTTTGTAGCCGAACACGGAGCCCGTATGACCGCTATGCATAAGGCAACCGATAATGCGACTGAAATGATCCGCGATCTGACACTTCAGTACAACAAGGCAAGGCAGGCTTCAATCACAAATCAGATACTGGAGGTTGTCAGCGGAGCAGAAGCGCTCAAAGGTTAAGCATACAACTTTCAACGGAAATGTACAATCATTCGGAACTTAAAGTATTGGTCGATAAGGCTTTGATGAACCTTTCATATAACACGGAGGCACCACGGCTTATCGATCCGGTCAGATACATTCTTTCAATCGGGGGGAAAAGATTACGCCCTGTTCTGACATTGATGGCGTGTAATCTCTTTAATGACAGGATAAATGATGCAGTAATGCCTGCAGCAGGTATTGAAGTATTCCATAACTTCACCCTTGTCCATGATGACATAATGGATCAGGCATCACTCAGACGGGGACTGGCTACTATTCACAGTAAATGGAATGTCAACCAGGCCATACTCTCGGGCGATGTAATGGCATTTATTTCAAATGAATGTTTTCTTCAGGCTCCTGCGGAAAGTATGATAAAGGTTTTCAGGGTGTTCAATAAAGCTGCGGTGGAAGTATGTGTAGGCCAGCAGCTCGATATGGATTATGAAAAAGCAGTTATCGTCACACATGATGAATACCTGAGGATGATCGAACTTAAAACTGCCGTTCTTATTGCCGCTTCCCTGAAGATTGGTGCAATAATCGGAGGAAGCGACGATAAAGATGCCGATCTGCTTTTTGATTTTGGAAGAAATCTCGGACTGGCATTCCAGATACAGGACGATATGCTTGATGTCTGGGGTGATACAAAGATATTTGGCAAAAAGCAGGGCGGAGATATAACTGCAAATAAGAAAACCCTCCCCCTGGTGAAAGCAATGGAAAAGGCCTCAACAGCTCAGAGAAAAGAATTACAGGAACTGTTTTCCGGAAACGAAACAGATCCGGAAATCAAGATAAAAAAGACAATAAGCCTTTTTGATGAGCTTGGTGTAAAGAGCGCCACAGAATCACTGATCAGAGAATATATAAATAAAGCTTTCGTGCTGTTCCAGAAAGTGTCGGTTGATGAGAAGAGGAAAAGTGAACTGACAACTCTCGCCGGTTCACTAATCGGCAGGGAATACTGATTCAATTTCCGGATTTGCCACCACCGGACAAACCGGTGATGTTAAAAAGGATCCCGGCATTTATAATTAACTGGTCATACTTGCTGATGACATATTTGATTTCGGTAAAGAGATCCAGCCGGTCAGATAAATTCATACTTATTCCTGCACCTGCATTGAGACCCAATGCATTGTCACTCTCCTTAAAAGTATCAGAATCCTCATATTCATCTTTTTTCGAGGTAAGAAGTATATCAAGCCCTGCAAGACCATAAAAACTGAACGCCCCGGCTGATCTGAATATGTAATGCCCGTTAATATCGAACATCATGGAAGAAACAACAGTTCTTATGTTGCCATCATCATTAATACCCGGATAGAAAGCTGTAAAGGACGGAGAAATACTCAATTCCGGGGAAATATTATAGATACCCTTTACGAATGCTGCATAATTTCCGCTGCGGCCGGATCCTTCGCCGGTATTGTGAAACTTAAAACCACTGCTGAAAGCCAAACCGCCACCGGCTTTGGTGAATTGCGCATTTATTACCTCTAAAGCAACAGTAGTAATTATTAGACAGATTATCAGTTTTTTCATTGATTATAAGGAATCATAAGTTCAAATCAGCATTAAAGATAAATCATATTATTTATACTTCTCAAAAGTGTTCATCTTCAAATTTTATTAAATTTGTAGCTTCCGAAAAATAATTAAAAATCAAATTATAAATATGCCAAAGAATATCGGGAAAATCAGCCAAATCATTGGAGCAGTGGTTGATGTAACATTTAGCAAACAAGGGACTGAGATGCCCGACATCTATGATGCCCTTGAAATCAGGCGGGATGACGGAACAACGCTGGTTGTGGAGTGTCAGCAGCACATAGGAGAAAATACTGTCAGGGCTATTGCAATGGATTCGACAGACGGATTACGCAGGGGGTTGGAAGTTGTTGCCACAGGTTCGCCTATTACTATGCCCATCGGTGACCAGATCAAAGGCCGGCTGATGAACGTTACGGGTGAGTCGATTGACGGGATTGGCCCCCTGGATAAGACAGGCGGTTATCCTATACACCGCAAACCTCCCAAATATGATGATCTTTCGACTGAAAAGGAGGTTCTGTATACCGGGATAAAGGTAATAGATCTTATCGAACCCTATTCAAAGGGCGGTAAAATTGGTCTGTTCGGCGGTGCCGGTGTAGGTAAGACTGTAGTGATCCTTGAACTGATAAACAATATTGCAAAAGCATATTCCGGACTATCGGTATTTGCAGGTGTTGGTGAAAGAACAAGAGAGGGGAACGATCTTCTCCGTGAAATGATTGAAGCCGGAGTTATTTCCTACGGGAATGACTTTCTTGAAAATATGAAAGCGGGAGGCTGGGATCTTTCGAAAGTGGATCGGGATGCACTCAAAGAATCAAAACTGGCACTCGTTTTCGGTCAGATGAATGAACCTCCCGGAGCAAGGGCAAGAGTAGCTCTTTCCGGATTATCTGTTGCCGAACATTTCAGGGATGGTGATGAGAAAAGCGGTGGAAGGGATATTCTGTTCTTCATGGACAATGTTTTCCGTTTTACACAGGCGGGATCCGAAGTATCTGCCCTTCTTGGAAGAATGCCCTCCGCAGTAGGATATCAGCCTACCCTTGCAACAGAAATGGGCATAATGCAGGAAAGGATCACGTCAACAAGGCACGGATCAATTACATCTGTCCAGGCTGTCTATGTACCCGCCGACGACCTTACCGATCCCGCTCCTGCCACTACCTTCGCACACCTCGATGCTACTACGGTACTAAGCCGTAAAATATCGGAACTTGGCATTTATCCGGCTGTTGATCCGCTCGATTCAACGTCAAGGATCCTGACACCTGAAATAGTCGGGGAAGCACACTATAATTGTGCCCAGAAAATTAAAGAGCTGCTGCAGAGATATAATGAACTGCAGGATATAATTGCGATCCTCGGAATGGATGAACTTTCGGAAGAAGATAAACTGGTCGTTCACCGGGCAAGAAGAGTTCAGAGATTCCTTTCACAACCTTTCCATGTTGCAGAACAATTCACAGGTATTAAAGGTGCCTTCGTTACTATTGAAGATACAATAAAGGGCTTCAATATGATAATGGACGGGAAAGTAGACAAATACCCTGAATCCGCATTCATGCTGGTCGGCACTATTGAAGATGCAATTGAAAAGGGTGAGAAAATTCTTGCACAGTCTAAATAATTATCAGGATGAAAGCAGAGATCATCACTCCTGACTACAAAGTGTTTGAGGCGGAAATTAAGTCAATAAGGGTCCCCGGTAAGAAGGGATCCTTCCAGGTCCTTAAGGACCACGCCCCTATAATCTCCACCCTCGAGAACGGACCTGTTATAATTGTAGATATGACGGGAAAGGAAACTGTTTATGAGATTAGCGGAGGAGTGATCGAAGTCAGGATGAATAAAATAATCCTTCTTGCCGAATCGGTGAAGTAAATAATCCTGCATGACAACCGACGAATTCAGAAAATATGCCCATGATCTGGTTGAATGGATTGCAGGCTATTTTGAGAATGTCGAAAATTATCCTGTTAAATCTCAGGTAAAACCAGGAGAAATATTTGACCGGATTCCCGGGAAGGCTCCCTTGTTGCCGGAACCTTTTGAAAATCTGATAAGAGATCTGGATGAGATAATAATGCCGGGAATCACTCACTGGCAAAGTCCGGATTTCTTTGCCTATTTTCCTTCAAACAGCAGTCCCCCTTCTGTCCTCGCCGAAATGATCACAGCAGCACTCGGAGCCCAGTGCATGAACTGGGAAACATCTCCTGCTGCTGCCGAACTTGAGGAAAAAATGATGATATGGCTCCGGGACCTGACAGGACTTCCTGAAAATTTTGAAGGAGTCATTCAGGACAGCGCTTCTTCAGCAACACTTGCAGCCATCCTGACCGCCAGGGAAAAATCGACTGATTACCTTATAAATAATACCGGATTCAAAAATTCACCTCAGCTTCGTGTTTATTGTTCCGAACAGGCTCATTCATCCGTAGAGAAAGCAGTAAAAATAAGCGGAATTGGAAGGTCGAACCTTGTGCGGATACCGGTGAGGAATGATTTTTCAATGGATCCTGCCAAGCTTGAAACAGCTGTTTCGGAAGATATCAGGAATGGTTACCTTCCATGTTGTGTTGTTGCCACAATCGGGACAACAGGGACTACAGCCGTTGACCCTTTACGGCCTGTAGGAGAGATCTGCCGTAAAAATAATATCTGGCTCCATGTTGACGCCGCAATGGCTGGTACAGCCCTCCTGCTGCCGGAATTTCGCTGGATGACTGATGGGAAAGAATACATCGACAGCTTCCTGTTCAATCCACATAAATGGATGTTTACAAATTTCGACTGTACTGCCTATTTTATTAAAGATGCAGCAAGGCTGATAAAGACATTCGAAATACTTCCCGAATATCTTAAAACAAGAACCAGGGGCTGTGTGAACGATTACCGCGACTGGGGGATACCTCTCGGAAGACGCTTCAGGGCGCTTAAACTCTGGAGTGTGATCAGATCCTACGGGGTCGAAGGGCTTCAGGATAAAATAAGACAACATATCAGGTTTGCATCTGAGCTTGAAGAAATGATACGTGAGGAGAAAGATTTTGAGATACTTGCACCTGTTGTTATCAATGTCGTCTGCTTCAGATACAAACCGGAGGGAATGGATGAGGATTCCCTTAACAAATTAAATGAAAAGCTCAACCATGCACTGAATGATTCAGGGAAAATATATCTTTCACATACTGTTACTGCTGGTAAATATACCCTCAGAATGGTCACGGGCCAGACTAACGTTACTCTCGCTCATGTTCGGAAAGCATGGGAGCTTATCAGGAATACGGCCAGGAACATTACAGTCTGATCCGGTTCAACCCTGACCTTCCTATACTCATTCCATAAATATCAATACTGAAGATTGTCTCAATAAAAGGAGATTGAAAATCTTTCGACCAGGATGCCTGAACTCCTGCTGAGATCATGTATGGGATCCTGAGAACATGGAAATCAGCAAGGATCTCTCCGCCCCAGGAGCTGAATGATTCACCATACTTATGGACGTAATCCACCGCCAGACCTCCGGAAGACGTCCTTTGAAGGTAATAATTGTTTCTTCCCCTGGCAAAATCATAGAAAATTCCTGCACGTATCCTTTTAAGATAAAGAAGGCTTGCAATATTAAAATCCGGATATATCAGAGGAGCTTTGTAATCGCACGATATAAAGCTGATCTCTTCTGAAATTATGTTCTTATATCCTCTTGGGAAATGTATCCTGTTTGGCATCAGGAACTTGGCTGTAGTCAGGAACTCGTTTTCATACCTTAATCTCAGAACGTTATTTGCAAATATGCCCGGGAAGAAAAAGGAAGTCTGAAGGGAAGTAACCGATCCGTAGAAATCCTTATCCCACGGATATATTGAAAAGTTCAGATCAACTACCTGAGCCAGCCTTGGATAAATATCCCGCATGGATGAATTGCGGGAATTATAAAAATATATCCTGCCTGTAAGCTGCGTCTGGCCATAATCATATCTCGATTCCTCCTTAATATGTATATAATTATTCTGATATAANNTCAACCTCTGCCGGATCAGCGGTGTTATTGTCCTGTTTGAAAATTGCCGGCCGGTCACCGTAATTTATCCTGCCTTCGTAAACAGGGTACCAGCCTTCCCATTTAACCGTGGAATGGACCTTATGAAGCCCGTCATAATATTCATATCCTGTGGAAGTTGTAAGTGTGCTTAACTGATTCTGGCTGAAAAGTGTAAAACCGGGCCTTACAGCTGTCGGATCTGCTTTAATTTCTTCAATATCTGCATAAAAAGGCATCCAGCTGTGAAAACCAAGAAGATGTTGCCATTTTTTGTATCTGACAGGGACATATGTACCTGATAATAACGGCTCATCAATTTTACTTCCCTGCGGTTTGATCCGGTCTATTATAAAAGCTGTTTCAAGTCTTTCAGGCAAGTCATCGTCGTTTAAACGATTGATCTCCGTATAGCATAAATTATTGCCCGATGATGAATAATCAGTGAAAATGATCCTGTTTCCAACAGGAAGCGGATCAGTTGCACCGAAGGAGGAATTTGTTATTATCCGGATCTTTTTATCGGGCGGAAGGACATATATATTTTCAGTTCCTGAAGCGGAACTTACAAAGAACAGGGAATCATGTCTTATCACTGCCGACTGATAATCAGTTGGACTTTCATTAATGAGCTTTTGCCACGACCAGTCAGCAGGCCTGAACGATATGATTCCTTCTCCATTACCTGTAAGTGTGATCATACAGATCTTTGAACCGTCATCCGACCATTGTGGCTTCTGGAGATAAGCATTTTCAGGCACCGGGATTGTCTTGATGACCCTTCCTGTACCGGCACTTAAGAGCACCAGATTATTCCTGTTTTCAATAGTGTTTTCTGTAGCTGCAATCATTTTTGCATCGGGTGAAATAGCCGCTGACATGTATCTCGATTTCCATGACAGCTGCTTAATCACCCTGTCCCTGGTATCCATTAGTTTGATGACTGAATAATTTCTGTTATCCCATCTCGGATCAGTCTGGGTTTCAACCCATACCAGTGTTTTTCTTCCACATGATATAACAAATGGATAAAGATTTCCCGGCGACTGAATAACTTTTTCAGTACTGTCTGAAGTATTGATCAGGACAAAGACAGGGGGATCAGAAAGAGATGTTCTTATTGCAGCATACGTATTATCGGCTATTTTAACCGGGCTGTAATAATTAATATATTTTTTTGCCTTTGAAGGATTAAGGATATTGTAATTCAGGGGTTTATTTATAGCTTTCTCATCATTCCATATCTTTGCCAGAGTATCAAATGTCTCCTTTGCAAGAGTTCTTTCCACTTTCCTGGTGTTATGCCAGAGGCTTAAGGTAAGGGGGTCGGCAAGTAAAGGTGCGTTTGCAGTAAACAGCAGGGCTTTGTTCCAGAGCTGTGAATCATATTTTAAACGTGACCATGCAACCATCTGATAGCCGCTCTGGTAATGGTCGGGAACAAAATGCCTGTAAGATCCGTTGAGCAGTTTATCATATTTATACATTTTCCCTTTTTCGATCGAGATAGCCTTAAGATATTTTTGAAATGCAGCGCTTCTGCCTCTGCCTGAAGCGGAAAAGACAGATTCATTATAAACTGCATCTCCTTCCATAAACCACAGGGGGACAAGGGCTGACACCACACCGGGGAACTGCTGACCAACCAGAACAGACATAANNTGTACTCCGGCGACATATTTAAGTATGCCCTGTCGAGGGCTCGGGCAAATTCTATTCCCTCCTTCCCATATATCTCCGGATATATGATCTTAAACCGGTCGGTTTTTATCTGCATCCACTTTAATCCTGCCGGATCCTGACCGGTATTATAATACTGGGCAGAAAGTGTAACAGTTATCAGAAAGAATACAGGCAATAATAACCCCGCTCTTGATTTCATCAGATCAAATATTGTTCAAAAATAACAAATTAAGCGAGTTTGGGGCTAATGCCCGTGATAAACAAAAAAATCAGTACTTTCGTCTGCAAATTCTGTAAGCATGTTTTTCAAAAATGCTGAATGATGAAACAGTACAGACTCATAAATAACATAACCGGCTGGGTTGTATTTACGATCGCTGCAGTAACATACCTTCTTACTATTGAGCCGACAGCAAGCCTCTGGGATTGCGGTGAATTTATAGCATCATCTTATAAACTTGAGATAGGGCACCCTCCGGGAAGCCAGGTATTTATGATCCTCGCCAGGTTCTTTACACTTTTTGCAGGAGGGGATGTTTCAAAAGTTGCTGCTATGGTGAATGCGATGTCAGCGCTGGCAAGCGCTTTCACAATACTGTTTCTTTTCTGGACAATAACTCACCTGGCGCGGAGAATTATTGTCAGAAATGAAGTTGAAGTAAGCCTGACAGACATAATTTCAGTTATGGCAGCAGGAGTTGTCGGTAGCCTTGCATATACATTTTCTGATTCATTCTGGTTCTCAGCTGTAGAAGGTGAGGTATATGCAACATCATCTCTCTTTACAGCAGCTGTATTCTGGGCTATCCTGAAGTGGGAAGATGTAGCCGATGAAAAATATGCCGACAGATGGATCATCTTGATCGCATATCTTATGGGGTTATCAATCGGAGTGCACCTTCTGAACCTGCTGGCCCTGCCGGCTATCGTACTGGTTTACTATTTCAGGAAATCTGAATTTCATTGGAAAGGTCTGGTTGTTTCACTTGCAATATCATTCGTCATTCTTGCACTGCTTATGTGGGGAATAATTCCCGGAATGGTAAGAATAGCATCAAAATTTGACCTTTTCTTTGTCAACACTCTGAAGCTGCCTGCCAACACCGGTATGCTTGTTCACTTTATAATCCTTATTGTTCTATTTGTTCTTGCCATCAGAATGACACTTTATTCTGATAACAGCATGAAGAACAGTATTTTTGCAATTGCTGCAATCTTCTTTACAGGAGTCTGGGTGGTTTCCGGATCTGCAATTTTAAATGTGCTTGTTCTGGCAATTATAGCAGCTATTATCTGGTTTTTTGCAGGTAAGAGCAGGGTGACATTAAATACAATGGTGACTGCTGTTGCTGTCGTGCTTATAGGATATTCATCAGCAGCTATAATTGTGATCAGATCATCAGCAGGACCACCTTTGAACGAGAACAATCCTTCAAATCCCTTCAACCTTTTATATTATTTCAACAGGGAGCAGTACGGTCAAAGACCACTTATAAGAGGGCCGTATTATAATGCACCGGTACTTGATTATAAAGAAGGAAAGCCTGTCTATGCACTTGAAGATGATAAATATATTGTCACCCACAGGAATCTTGAAAGGGTATATGATGAAAGGTTCTTTACCCTTTTCCCGCGAATGTGGAGTGATCAGCAGGAAGATCATGCTGAGGTATACAGGGAATGGGGCGGAAATAACGGCATTCCCCTCCAGGTTACTGATCAGTCGGGGGAGAAGACTATCGTTAAGAAGCCACGCTACAGTGAGAATCTGAAATTCATGTTCTCATACCAGTTCGGATATATGTACTTCAGATATTTCATGTGGAACTTCTCCGGCAGGCAAAATGATACACAGGGTACAGGAGGGGCAATAAACGGGAACTGGATCACGGGTATAAAATTCCTCGACGAACCCCGGGTTGGTACTTATGATCTTCCTGCTGAACAGAAAAATGACACTTCAAGAAATAAATATTATCTTCTTCCTTTCCTTCTCGGCCTTGCCGGACTTTTCTACCATCTTAACCGGGATAACAAAAACTGGTGGATAATAATGCTTCTGTTCGTTATGACAGGTATTGCGATCGTTTTCTACCTTAATCAATATCCTAATCAGCCACGGGAAAGGGATTATGCCTATACCGGATCATTTTATTTCTTTTCGGTCTGGATAGGCCTGGGTGTCCTTGCCTTATATGAGGGTCTGGCAAAGCTTACCGGTAAGAAAATAGCTGCACCTTTAGCAGGATTGCTCTGCCTGCTTTGTGTTCCGGTGATCATGGCAAGGGAGAACTGGGATGATCATGACCGGTCGGGGCGATATCTCGCAAGGGATGTTGCGTTTAATTACCTCGAATCATGCGCTCCGAATTCAATACTGTTCACAAACGGGGATAATGATACCTTCCCATTGTGGTATGCACAGGAGGTGGAAGGGAAAAGGATCGATGTCAGGGTGTGTAACCTTATGTTGCTTAATACTGACTGGTATATCGACCAGATGAAGACTAAAGTATATGAGTCGGACCCGCTGCCGGTTACCCTCCCGGTTAAAAAGTATTATGATGGAATTAATAACCAGGTATTCATAATAGAAAAAACAAAAGACCCGGTTGATATTTCAACAATTATTGACTGGGTGAACAGCGACAATCCCGCAACCAAGGTACAGGTATCTGCAACTGAAATACTTGATATAATTCCCTCAAGGACTATCAGGATCCCGGTTGATGCGGAAAAGGTTCTTGCTTCAGGCACGGTAAGCCGGGAAGACTCGGCAAAAATAGTCCCTTATATCGATATTAAGCTTAAAGGGAGCTCAATTCTGAAAAGCCAGCTTATTGTACTCGACATCCTCGCACACAATGACTGGAAGAGGCCGATTTATTATGTTACAGGCTATCATAATGATGCACTTGGTCTTGAGGAGTATTTCCAGCTTGAGGGTTTGGCTTACAGACTTGTACCGGTTAAATCTGAGAACAAAAGCTGGGTCGATTACGGAAGGATTGAAACTGACATCCTGTATGAAAATATGATGAACAAATTTGTCTGGGGCGGCGCAAATGATCCGAAGGTTAACATTGATTATAACCATAAACGCACAATTACGGTTATAAGGGCAAGACTAAGTTATGCAAGACTGGCAAAGGAACTGGCGGCTGAGGGCAAAAATGAAAAAGCTATTCAGGTGCTCGACTATTGCATGGAAGCGCTTCCTCTTTCAAATATCCCGTATGATCCTTACTTCCCCGATCTTATAGAAGCCTATTTTATCGCCGGAAATACTGATAAAGCAGTAGCCCTTACAAATGATTTCTGCAATCATTACTATGAACAGCTTGATTATTATCTGAAACAGGATCCTTATATTGTCAGTTCTGCCTTGTATGAGATACAAATAGCAATTCAGTTTACCTCAAGGATCGCAGATGCCTGCAGTGATGCCGGCAGGACTGAACTGGCCGAATCAATAAACAACAAAATTACCGGATATTATACTACTTATATGAATATGCAGGTTCCTGCTGCACAGTAAAGAGATTTTGTTAAAATCCTCCTGGAGCCGGTTTACCCCTAAATCCCCCAGGGGGGACTTAAGTCTTCGGCATATTAAGCCCCCCTTGGGGGGATGGGGGGTAGATCAGGATTTTCATACTGTCTTTAAAGACAGGGATCAGTCAATATATGACTCCTGCCAGACCTTTTCGAACAGATATTTTTCGAGAAGGTTGTAGATAAATTCGGGATAGATTGGCTTCAGAACATATTCATTACAACCGGCAAGGAAAGCTTCTTTTTTACTCTGGTCGGATGCATATCCTGTTACCATTATTACCGGCACATTCTTCCTGGATTTGCGTAACATCCTTGTACATTCAATTCCGTTTACAAGGGGAACAAGAAAATCCATAAAGACCAGATCGATCTTCTCCCTGCTCATTGTAATAAAATCGACGAATTCTTTTCCGTTACGGAATACCCTTATTGTTGCACCTGTATTTTTCAGAAGGGTCTCATAATACATTACCGATGGAAGATCATCTTCCACGACAATGATAGTTTTGTCTGCTAAATTCAGACCGTTAGTTTTCAACCCTTTTTCAGACTTTGTATTGCACCGGTAAAATTACGACAAGTATAAGAGAATGAATAAATGGGCAGATGCTTTTATAAACATTTTTTCAACACGATTCAAACACTGACGGAACCGTCGGATCCATTAATATTTGCAATACTTGTTATATTTATTTATTTTCATCATACAAATTCCTTTCAGCATGTTCAGATATACAGGTTTTATCAGGGCAGGAATCCTTGTTCTGGTTTTATTGATCATACACCAGAACCTTTTCTGCCAGAGGGAATTCGATAATCCTACACGGGCATTATATATTTTTGATCTTTCAAAATATATCGACTATGGGCCTGGATTTGCCGATACGGCTAACTTCAGGATTGGTGTCCTGCTCGGTGATTATGACCTTATCTATGAAATGGGGAATCTTGCCAGGACACGGAAACAGATACAGCAAAAGCCTGTCGTGATTGTAGGATTTAAGAACATAGAAAGCATTACCCATACCCAGGTTCTCTACATGAACAGGAATTCGGGCCATGATCTGGATCTTGTAAAATCAAAAATTGCAGGGCATCAGACTATGCTGATAACTGAAGGTTATGAATTCAGGGAATCGATGATAAATTTCATCGTTGTTGACGGGAAGCCTCAATACGATATCAATGAGGAAAAAGTAAAGGAAGCCGGAATGACAGTTCCACAGGAAGTGCTTTTTATGGCTGTCAAAACGAAGGAAGACTGGGAGAAACTATTCGAAACAGCAAGCAGGGAAATCGAAGTTCAGAAGGTGATGATAAAGGAACAGACTGACACCATTAAAGTACAGAAGCAGAAAATTCAGGATCAGACAAAGCTGCTTGACAGTCTAGATAATGAAATAATCATTAAAGAAAAAATCCTTGAAGAAAAACAAAGACTTCTCGATTATCAGGCGGCACAGATCAGAAGGCAGCTGGAAGAAATAGAATCACAGAAAAAAACAATATCCGGTCATCGGGAGGAGATTCAGATCCAGAAGGATACACTTGAAAATCAAAAAGCTAAAATAAAGGATCAGGTGAACAGGATTAGTGATCAGGATTTCAGGATTTCGGAGCAGGAAAAGAAAATTTCACTTCAGGTCGAAGCAATTGAAAAACAAAAAATCATCCTCTTTTCAGCCCTCATTGCACTACTGCTTGTAAGTACTCTGGGGTATTTCATTTACAGAAGCTACATGATAAAGAAAGAAGCCAATGCTGAACTTGAGGAGAAGAACCGGACAATTTTAATGCAGAAAGATGAAATAGCACAACAGCGTGATCTGGCTTCGGCTCAGAGAGACCAGATAGCTTACCAGAAAAAACATATTACCGACAGCATTGAATATGCGAAGAGGATCCAGGCAGCACTTATGCCTTCCCTGGAACTTTTCAGCGACAGACTTGAACATTTTGTCCTTTATAAACCTCTGGCAATTGTAAGTGGTGATTTCTACTGGGTGAGCTCACAGGGTGACAAACAGGTTATCATTTCTGCCGATTGCACAGGCCATGGAGTCCCCGGAGCATTTATGAGCATGCTCGGGGTTTCACTGTTGAGTGAGATTGTTAACGGAAGACATGTAATTATGCCCGATGAGATAATAAATAATCTTCGGCAGGGTGTGATTAAAGCATTGAACCAGGATGAGGATGTGGGATCTGTCAGGGATGGTTTGGATATTTCCGTCTGCACGGTCGATTTTGAACAGAACATCCTCTGGTATGCCGGAGCATACAGCCCCCTGTATCTTATAAGGGGGAACGAGCTCAGACATTACCGGGCTGATAAAATGCCGGCATCCATTCACTATAAAATGCATCCTTTTACACTTCATAAAATTGAACTTCGCAAAGGGGATGCATTCTATTTATTCTCCGATGGATTTGCCGACCAGTTCGGGGGAGACCAGAAAAGAAAATTCATGTCTGGTCAGCTGAAAGAAACATTAATGGCAATTGCCTCAATGCCTATGCTCCGGCAGGGAGAAAAGCTGAATGAAGTATTTGAGAACTGGAGAGGCTCAAATCCACAGGTGGATGATGTGACTGTTATCGGGGTGAGATATTAACGGCAAACATACTCAGTCGTAACCGTTCCGACAGTTTTGGGCTTTGTAGCTTCAATCGCAATCAGACCGGCACCGCAATACTCAGTCTCATTCAGATCTTCTATAACTTCCCCGGTTGATGAATCGGTTGAAACAAGTCTGCACTTTTTGCATTGCATGAGATCTTCACATGATGACGCCGCCCAGGCAAGTAAAATGAATAAAACAGCAAAAAGAGTCTTTCTTTTCATAAAGGTTTTATTTCTGTCCAAATTTATTCACTATTCTTCAATAGAACGAAGAACAATTAAAAAGGTTGCATTTACATTATTTTAAAAAAAACATGCATCAATTCGTTAAATTGCAAGTCATTTAATCAGGAATGAAAACATTAATTAACGGAATAAATACTAAATGTCATGGAAGATTCTAAAATGAGAAAGCATGTAGTCGTAGTGGGGGCAATACATATAGGATTCGGTTTTATCGGCCTTATAGGTGCTGTTGCCGTTTTTGTTGCTCTCAATTTTGCAAAGGGATTTGTGGGAGGTGAAGATATACTGGAGATGATACTGGGATTCCTCTCGGTAAGCCTGCCTCTCCTTGTCGGATTTATGGCCACATTAGGCCTTGTGGGAGGAATAGGATTACTTTCCTTCCAGTCCTGGGCGCGTTACCTGATTATTGTCGTTGCAGCACTGGGCTGTCTTAACATCCCGATAGGTACACTGAAGGGTGTCTATTCCCTGTGGGTACTTCTTCAGGATGAGACAATAAAACTGTTCGGAAAGAAATAGACCGTTGTAAATACGAACTATTTCAAATAATTTCTAAATCATTGGATCAGGGAGGACGGGGCGTTATTTTAACGCCTCTTCGTTTTTCCGGGATTAATTTTTTTTATCAGGAGGGCGTTGCATACAACATCCTTATAATTTTACGGCCAATCAATATTTTTTTATAACATCGGCATTCCATGGAATGCCCCTACAATTATTATATTTATCGCAGTTTTTAAAATTTACTAAATGGCTGAAGATAACAAAATAATATTCAGTATGAACCGGGTAGGGAAAACCTATCCGCCTCACCGGCAGGTTCTTAAGGACATTTCCCTTTCATTTTTCCTCGGAGCCAAGATAGGAATCATAGGACTGAACGGATCAGGAAAATCCACACTTCTGAAAATAATTGCCGGACTGGAAAAAGAATACCAGGGCCAGGTAACATTCCTGCCCGGTTATTCAGTCGGACACCTGGCACAGGATCCCCTCCTCGATGAAACGGGGTCTGTTAAAGAAATCGTTTCTGAAGGTGTGAAGGAAATTATGGACCTTATGCAGGAATTCGAGACAATAAACAACAGTTTCGGTGATCCGCAGGTATTTGAAAATCCTGAAAAAATGCAGCAGTTGATGGACAGACAGGCTGTTCTGCAGGAAAAGATAGAATATCATGACGGGTGGAATATCGAGTACAGGATTGAGAGAGCAATGGATGCCCTCAGGTGTCCTGATAGTGAAGCAAAAGTGAATGTCCTTTCCGGAGGTGAACGCCGCAGGGTTGCATTATGCCGCCTTCTTCTGAGTCAGCCGGATGTTCTGCTCCTTGATGAACCAACAAATCATCTGGATGCTGAATCGGTACAATGGCTGGAAACAACGCTGAAACAATATAAAGGTACGGTAATCTGTATAACTCACGATAGATATTTTCTCGATAATGTGGCAGGATGGATACTTGAGCTCGACCGGGGAGAAGGAATTCCCTGGAAAGGTAATTATTCATCATGGCTTGAGCAGAAGGCAAAACGCCTCGAAATTGAAGAAAAAGGAAATGTCAGACGAAGAAAGATACTGGAAAGAGAACTTGAGTGGGTCAGAATGTCTCCAAAAGCCCGTCATGCAAAATCAAAAGCCCGTCTGGGTGCATATGAAAATCTTCTTAATCAGGATGTTAAACAGAAAGAAGAAAAACTTGAGATATTCATTCCCAACGGACCCAGACTGGGAGATAAGGTTATCAGAGCTTCTCATGTTGCCAAATCATTCGGTGATAAGCTGCTTTTTGAAGATCTTGATTTCAATCTTCCTCCTAACGGTATAGTTGGTGTTATTGGTCCAAACGGAGCAGGAAAGACCACTCTCTTCAGGATGATAATGGGACAGGAGGAGGCTACAAAAGGATCATTCGAGGTAGGCCCTACAGTTTCTCTGGGGTATGTCGATCAGTCTCATTCAGCCATCGATCCTGCAAAAAGTGTTTATGAGGTTATTTCCGGAGGACAGAATGATGTGATGGTCGGGAACAGGCTCGTTAATGCACGGGCATATGTGGCAAGATTCAATTTCACGGGAGCCGACCAGGAAAAGAAATGCGGTGTTCTCTCGGGAGGGGAAAGAAACAGGCTTCACCTTGCCCTTACGCTTAAATCGGGCGCAAACGTTCTGCTTCTCGACGAGCCGACAAACGACATAGATGTGAATACCCTGCGGGCACTTGAAGAGGGACTGGAGAACTTCGCCGGATGTGCTGTAATTATCTCTCACGACAGATGGTTTCTCGACCGCGTATCGACACATATGCTTGCTTTTGAAGGTAACTCAAAGGTGGTCTGGTTCGAAGGTACATATTCCGAGTATGAGGAGAATTATAAGAAAAGGGTTGCAGATACTACGCCGGTGAGGATTAAGTATAAGAAGCTGGTGTAAGGGCGCAGGGGCACAACGGCACAAAGGCACAACGACGCAATGTCGCAACGGTGCAACGGTACAACGGTGCAACGGCTCAGGACGAAGGGCGAAGAGTGGAGGAACAAAGGGACGGAGGGACGAAGGGATGGAGGGCTTAGGTGTCAGCCTGAGGAGTTTTGGGGACAAAAGTTTCCCCTCCTTTTTTTAAGGAGGGGTGGGCAGACCACAAAATCATCTGACGTGCAGAAATGTAAATGTTCTGGCCGGGGTGGTGTTTCTTAAAGGAATTTTTAAATAAAACTCTATATAAATCAACAAAATACAATGAAAATAGCCTTTTCAAAATCAGTATTTACACTGGCAATTTTACTATTGCAAATTCACTGCTCTTCAGCCCAGATAGGTACAAGATTTCCATCGGAAAAGAAAGAGATCACCGACCCCGTAACCGGCGCCAGGCTCACATTTCTTACCAGTACGCCTGCCGGAGATTCTAAGATTTATCAGACACATAACCAATGGACTTCGGATGGTAACTGGGTTATATTCAGATCCAACAGGGTAAAAGGTGAGGCAATGGCTGCCAATGAAAGAACAGGAGTGATCGTTCAGGTAAGTGAGGGTGGATATATGGGGATGCTGAATGTGGCACGGAAATCAATGAAGCTTTATTTTATGCGGGCAGCTCAGCGTCAGCCGGGAGCAAGAGGGTTTGGAGGCCCTGTTCAGGTAGTGGAGGTGGACCTGGCGAAACTTTTCAGCGACAGTGAATCCGGGAAACTGAAAGAGGCATCTGCTTATCAACGTATTTGCGGTATCACACCTGCAGAAATGGGTGCAGGAGGTGATATGGCACTAGACGGGGATGAGGAATGGGTATATTTCAGGGTTGGCAGGGATGAAGCTGCAAAACATCTGCCTGAAGGGACTAAAATAGAACAGAACTTCGGCCCCAGAAAAATGGGTGCCGGACCTTCAGGAATAGGCAAAATGAATTTAAAAACCGGAGAATGCGGATATGTTGTTTCAGTTCCTTTCCAGGTTGGTCATATCCAGACAAATCCGTGGGTTCCCGGAGAAATTGTTTTCTGCTGGGAAACCGGAGGCAAAGCACCTCAGCGTACCTGGACAGTAATGTCCGACGGAACAGGCATGAGACCGCTTTATCCGGAAGCGGGATATGAATGGATCACTCATGAGGCAATAATCACCAAAGATGAGGTTGCAATCGCCATTATGGGTCACAGGAAGGTCGGAATACCCGGCCAACAGGCAGATCCTGCAAATCCCGGACAGGAAGTTGACTGGGGTCCTTCAGGTACAAGAGAAAAGCCTACAGGACTTGGAATAGTGAATTTCCGGACACGGGAAATGATGATAGCCGGACAGACAAAGTCAGGTAGCGGATTGTGGCATGTTCATGGTTCGCCTGACGGCCGCTTTGCTGTTGGTGATGATTTCTCAAGGGGAATTTACCTTATTGACCGCCGGAACAGCGAGATGATTTTATTATCGACAGGACATAAAATGACAGCGGCCGATCATCCTCACCCCACTTTCAGCAACGACGGAACCAAAATAGAGATTCAGTCAGCAATGCTGTCCGAAGACAACAAATCAATGAATATTTGTATAATTCATGTGCCTGAAGCCTGGCTTAAACGTTAGCTTAATTTCAAAACCGGTCTTCCAGGGATTTTCTGATTACCGGAGGAGTTGTAAGTCCTCTGTCCCCTTCGGTCAGCCAGTTACGCTCTTCAAAACGGTGAACAATTTTATCGATTGTTTCCCGCGGGACACTAAGGTTCTGAATAATAGGAGTTTATTGCTAATCTTCTTAAATAGCCATTTTTATTCCGGGACATTCATTAATATCCCAGTGTGAAATCCTTTTCCGTCGCAGGGATACCTTCTTTCATCCACTGAGGCATTGGCTCACCTTTAAGATAATGGGCAAAGAACTGTGACATTCGTTTCTGGAAATCCACTCTATTCGGATGTTTCAAAGGCCAGTGCGGCTCTCCGTTGTAATTAAGCAGCCATGAGGGTTTTCCAAGCCTGCGCATTGCAATAAAAAACTCAATTCCCTGCCACCAGGGCACATGTCCGTCCTTATCATTTGACATTATTAATATCGGTGTGTTTATTTTATCAATGGCGAACAATGGTGAATTTTCCCAGTATAGATGTGGAGCTTCCCATATTGTTGCTCCTATCCGGCTCTGCTGATGTTCATACTGGAATGATCTGTTCAGTCCTGTTTCCCATCTTATGCCCCCATAGGCACTGTACATATTCACTACCGGAGCCCCCGATTCTATAGCAGCAAACAGATCTGTACGGGTGGCCAGATATGCGACCTGATAACCACCCCATGAATGGCCCTGTGCGCCAATTCGCTTCACATCAACAAATCCATTTTCTATCAGCGACATTATCCCCGGGATGACACAATTGAAAGCGCTCTGACCCGGATATCCGTCCTTGTAATATACATCAGGATTGAAGATAAGATATCCGTTGCTTGTGTAATAATGGTAATCAATCGTCGATCGTCCCGGTTCAGGAATATGATGGCTGTAAAGCCCTGAAGAACTTTTCTCATAAAAATTGACTATCATCGGATATTTCAGAGAGGGATTAAATCCTTCAGGTTTGTAAAGCAGTCCTTCAATCTCCTTTCCGTCAAGGGATGTCCACCTGACAAGCTCAGCAGTGCCCCTGTAATAGTCCTTATGCTGAGGATTGGCAGTGGTGATCTGCTTCCTGTCCTTAAATGAGAGATCGGTAATATAATAATCGGGAAACATATCAAATGTTTCCATTGTACAGATCACAGATGATGAATTCCTTGCTTTTACCGGACTTCCGATACGGAAATCCCCACCCATGAGTTCAGAAGGAGGATTCTTTTTCCTGAGATCCAATGACCAGATGGAACTTCCTTTTGTTTTCTCATTAAAAGCCATAAGATATTGTAAAACAGATGGATCAATATAGTCATTTTCAGTATCAAAGTCGATGAGGCTGTAAGTTGTAACAGACTTTCGTCCGTTCATTGTAATGTTTACGGGAGGATTTTCTGCTTTAGGATCGAGAGACCACAGATCAAAGCGATCAGAAATAATGAAGGCTTTGTCATCCTTAAGCCAGCCGGCCGGAGGGTATGATGATGCAGCATCGGGAACATCATTAAGTTCATCGTGACAGGGCAGGGTTTCCGGCGTGGTTAGCCTGTATTCCTTCCCTGAGGCAATATCATATGTATACCATGAACTGTCGGTGCTGTGATACCAGTAAAGATACTTTCCTGCAGGTGAAGAACGAATCCTTGCCCGGTAGTTTTCCTTTTTTTTCTGGGGCGTTCCTGTAAGAAGATCGATAAGCCAGACATCGTTAGGTCCCGGGCTGCCTTCCCACATCGATTCAAGCTGATAAGGTAAATCCGACCAGGCAAGAACCTTTGGAGAATCTCCTTTATCAATTAGCTGAACTTCAGGAATTTCCTTTGTTGCAAGCTGAACGATCTTTTTCCTGTCACTGTGGAATACCGCCATATAGGATTTGTTCAGATCCCGGGGCTTATCAGCTAACTGGACAGTATGAAGCTTGCCTTCATCATAATGCCACACATCAACATTCGGGCGATCTTCTTCGAGAACAGTTGTGTCCTTGATCTTATATTCAGGTGAGGTGCCGAAAAAGAGCCTGTCACTTTTCTCACCAAAAATCAGTCGTGCATTTTCGTTGATTATCCATTTTTCCGGGATGCCCGGTGTTCCCGGATTTGCAGCCAGGAGTGCATTTCCGGAACCGTTCCACCAGAACAGAGAATAGGAATTACCTGTTTTATCCTTTAAATCAGAAGAAACAAGGAAGGCTGCCCGTTTCCCATCCTTTGTGATTGTAAGCTGTTTGAATTTACCTTTACCTTTAAATAAATTTGTACGGTTCTTTTTCCCGAGGTTTATCACAATTACTCCTGGTTCAGAACCTTCATCATCTCCTGTGGTGGAGCATATAAGTACCGGCGCTTCATCTGCCAGGACATAGCCTGTAACAAACTTAATTGTATCGGTAGTCTTTTCGGAGAGGTTTCTTATGCAAAGATGATAACCGTTATCTTCTGATTCAGCCTTCGGTTTTGGGGTTTTACTTTTTGCAGAAGCCGTATCTGCTTTCTGCAGGTTGTTCTTTTCCTTTGACATTTCCGCCTTTGCCGGTTCACACTGATATGCGATCCATCCCGGCCATTTCACCGGAACTTTGAAGGTTTTAATCCGCCTGATCGTATCAGTCGAATTGTTAACTGCATCAAATATACCCAGACTATTAACCGGCATATCTTCCTTTTTTGTCTTCTTAAGTTTTAATTCAGTCAGCTTCGATTTGGGGGTTGCGATTGTAAAGATCATAAACCTGGAATCGGAAGTAAGCTTTATACCTGAAGCATATGGAAATGATTTTCTTTCTATTCCTTTTCCGTCATAAAGTTTAATTGCAGGATCACCGTCCCATGGTTCAAAGACAAATCCGCAAATTGATCCGTCATCAGAAATTACACTTTCAGTTATCCTGTTCCAGGTGGAGAGATCATCAATTGTAAGCGCTCTTTTATTCTGGGATGAAACTGACAGGCTAAGAATTAAGAAAATGATCACTAAAATAGAGTTTCTCATATCAGGGGTAATAATATTTTGACGATAATTTAATTATTAGTTGGCAATGGATTTAACTATTAATATACTGACTTTGTGATCCTTAGTGACTTTGTGCCTTAGTGGCATTTTATTCAGTCACAAAGTTACAAAGGATAAAAGTTGTCGGAATTAAATTGTAACTAACAGTACATATCAGTGTTAACAAATTAGTATTCATTTCAGGGATCAGAATATTTTTCTTATCAGATACAGGATCAGTGATAAAACAACACTTATCAGGATCATTGTTGTAACAGGGAAATAAAATCTCACATTTTCCTTTTCAATTCTGATATCTCCCGGCAAATGTCCCAGCCAGTTCAGTTTATTTCCCGCGAAATATATAACCAGCCCGGCGATGACAAGAATTATGCCTGCAACTATTAAGATTTTACCCGTCTGCTGCATTTGTTGTATGTTTATGAAAGCGGTGAATATACAAAAAATTGTTTTGCTTTGTCAGCTGTAGTGCCGTAACGATATAACGCCATAACACCATAACACAGCAACACCGTAACACCGCAACACCGCAACACCGCAACACCATAACGCCGGTGCGCCTTTGTGCCGTTGTGCCTCTGTGCCCGTTGTGCCTCTGCGCCCGTCGATTTTATTATTACATTTACCGCCACTTAATCACATGGAAACCCGTATAATTATCTCCCAAATCTTCATGCTGGCAGTGGTGGTGCTGATCGGTGCAATAACTGCCCGGTTTAAGGTTATCACACCGGAACTAAAAGATATGTTGTCGAAACTGATATTCAACATATCTCTTCCGCTTATGTTATTCACGAATTTTCTTAAGATCGGAGCAACACCCCGGCTGATAGCAAACAGCCTTACAGTCTTGTCAGTAGCCGGATTTGTAATTCTTTTTCTCCTGTTATTTGGATGGATATCAACAAGGTTATTTAAAATAAGAGACCGGGAAGCTGCTGTGTTCAAAGCACATTCTATGTTCGGGAATACAATATTCCTGGGTTTTCCTCTTATAACAGCATTGTATGGGGCAGAGGGACTACTTTATGCCACAATGTTCCAGCTAATTTCAAATATTCTGATGTGGACTGTTGGTGTGGTTGTCCTTTCACACGGGAATGGTGTTTCGTGGAAAAAAAGCATCCTCAGAGTGTTAAATCCGAATACAATTGCCACTTTGATAGGTCTGGTTTTCTTCCTGTTTTCAATTAAACTTCCTGAAATACTATTAAAGCCATTGTCGGAGCTTGGTTCTGCAAATACATGGTTATCAATGCTCTATATTGGAGCCATGCTTGTATTTGCTAACGTCGGAGATCTTTTAAAAACAAAGAGCATTTATATCCTGAGTTTTAACAGACTTATTCTGGCGCCTGCAATTCTTATTTCAATTTTTTATATTTTTAGCGCTATTGCAGGTCTGGCTCCTGACAAGCTGGTTTCTTCAGTAATAATCCTGGAAGCCTCAATGCCTTGCATGGCAACTGTCGTTATAATGGCAAAAGAATTTGGAGCAGACGATCACCTTGCTGTCGGAAATGTTTTTATCTCTACTATTGTAAGCATACTAACATTACCGATTGTAGTGATGGCGATAAACAGGTTTTTGTAAGGTGATCGGTAATCGGTGATCGGTAATCGGTGATCAGTAACCAGCAACAAGCAACTATTACTATAAATAATAATGCGTAAATTATTAATATACATTATTCTGTCATTTTTTCCCAGTTATCTGAAGGGGCAGCAACCCGACACTATTGCATTGCAGGATACTGTACTTTCAAGGACTCTTTCGGAAATAGTCATTACAGCCAACAGATTCGGTTCTGTCGGGATAAATACACCGGAAGCAATTAAAGTTGCTGATGAATTATCTATAAGAGAAAATCAGCTGAGGACAGTTCCTGAAGCTCTAAGTATTACTCCCGGGGTTTTTGTCCAGAAGACAAACCATGGAGGTGGATCTCCTTTTGTCCGGGGTCTGACAGGTAACCAAACCCTTCTGCTCCTTGACGGAGTAAGGCTCAGTAACTCGACTACCCGTTATGGTCCAAACCAGTATTTCAACACTATAGATGTTTTCAGCATAGAAAAAATGGAGGTACTCAGAGGCAGCGGATCCGTTCAGTACGGGTCAGATGCCATCGGTGGTACCATCCAGGCCTTCAGCCACCAGCTCAGAACAACTGATGAATCGTTATGGGGTTCATCACTGCTTACAAGATTTGCCACTCACGGGATGGAACAAAGCATCAGAGGAGGAGTCAACTATAGCAACAACAGGATTGCATTGCGGTCCGGTATAACCTGGCGGAACTTCGGGGATATCATAGGAGGAGATACAACAGGAAAACAATCGCCAACAGGATACAGGGAATTTGATTATGATCTCAAAGGGAAAATTAACCTTACGGAGAAAACAAGTGGTACAGTACTTTACCAGGATGTAAATCAAATCAATGTCCCCGTATATCATAAGGTGGCTCTTGAGGATTATAAGATTAATAAGATGGATCCGCAAAAAAGGAAGCTTGCTTATCTGAGGGTCGATCAAGAAATGGGTACCGGTTTATTTAAATCACTTTCGGCGACTGCATCTTATCAAAACACCAGGGAAACCAGGGAAATACAAAAGAACGAATCATCAACCTTGCGTATTGAAAATGATAAGGTCCGTTCACTCGGAATTTCTGCAGAAGCTGTTCTGGAAACACCTGAAATATGGTCAGGGATAATAGGTATTGAGGTTTATAATGATCTTGTTAACAGTACAAGGACAGATATTACTTCCGGAAATTCAACAGAAAAGAGGGGCTTATATCCTGACGGTTCTGCAATGACGAGTATGGCAGGATTTACCGTAAATTCGTTTGATCTCGGCAACTGGATAGTTACTGCCGGCGCGAGGTTCAATACTTATGTAATAAAAGTTGATGATGAGGCCCTTGGCCTGACGAAACTGACACCTTCCGCACTGGTGGGCAATCTTGCTCTTTTAAGAAAGCTCAGCAGTACGTCAAATCTCTTCGCATCACTGAATACCGGCTTCAGGGCGCCTAATATTGATGACCTCGGTACACTCGGGATAGTCGATTTCAGATATGAGACCCCGAATCTCGACCTTAAACCGGAAAGC
>MTKZ01101823.1_pt1 | contig 95606 bp, 95 predicted proteins | sample 1042781 | NCBI WGS metagenome assembly MTKZ01 (sample SAMN06212207, study PRJNA360539) | anaerobic digester metagenome | biome: Wastewater treatment plant; material: sludge; isolation source: anaerobic digester fed with sludge from wastewater treatment plant | place: Denmark: WWTP Viborg ... | reverse complement strand
AACTCTAAGTATTATTACTGCCAATATTACAAATACAATACCAATAATAGAGTCTGTTAAATGTTCTTTTGCTTCAGCCATTGCCTTAGGCTCTCCTTCGCTTTTCATTATTCTGTATCCCGCAAAAATAATCTGTAATATTCCATAGGTTATTGCTACTGGATACAGAAGATTGTAAATCGATCCTAATATTTCATTATATCTTGTCGGATCCTTCGGATGAAATATTATTGGGTTAGTATCATAATATTCCCTCCACCCTCCTTCTGCGAAAACTGTCTTTAATCCCAAAATATTACTTAATATCTGAAATAATAGAATCTTGATAAAAGTTAATAATCTATTTTTATTCCTATTCATATAACAATAATACTATACATTATTACTGACTCAAAGCATTATGAACAAGAAATGCTGTAGTAAGTACTCCTGGGTTTAGTGCTTCGGGAAATGGAAGTGCACATATCCCTGTACAACCATCTCCACCATCCTGACAGAATATTATCTGCAAATCGTTGTGTGTTTCATCCCAGTCATTTAAAGCATATATACTACTGTCAAAGATATCTCCGCCACATTTGTTATTTTCTCGCCAATTAGTGGGCAGAAGAGCACCCCCACGGCAGTCGTCTGGATAATTACCGCAGTTTAAGTTACCTAGCCCATTGTAGTAAGTTAATCCGTTTCTGTATCCAAGAAAATTATAATCAAGCGGCGCTCTTCCATAAGGTTCACCTCGCATGTGATCTTGAAGGTGCCTTGCTGCTTGCCTTGCATCTTCTATAATATCTCCTCCTCTCAAAGGACCTCCATCCAATAAGGAAGCGTTGGGATTCATAGATGCTTCTATATAGTGAATACCTGCAAATATTTCACAGGGAATACCAACTTCTTCTTCAGCAGCTGCGTATGCTTCCATAAGAATTGGATTATTTTCTAATATGGGCATGATTTCATTGGCAAAAGTACTTTGTGCTCTCGAATCAGGAGAAAAAGTTACACCTGCAAACTGTTGTTCAAATAAGGTACCCTCACAACCTTTTAACGATCCTACTTCTTTACCAACCAGTACCGGTTCATTAATTGAATCATATACTCCTGACGGGGGTTGGGTCATGGCTCTAACCTGATCAAAATAATAGACTTCGCCGGGGCCTTCAACTAAAACTTTAGTGCCCAAACCTGGTAATAATCCTTGGGTTCTTTCCCATTGTGCTTTTGTATCAATTACCCAAGCATTAGCTACATAGCATCTTCCATCTTTCTCACAAGCTTTTCTAACACTACCATCCTCTTCAACTTCATAACTTAAAGCAGGGGGGAAAAAACTCATCAACATACTCCATGCGCCTTTTGTTGTATCCCCTCCGACTATTTTTTCGGAACTAATCTCATCTTTAAGAGTATAGGCTACATCTCCGCTGCATGTATATTCATATGTACGGTATCCATAACGTGGCTGGCCTACGTATTCGCAATCGTATGGTGTGGGCATATGAGAATTGTCTATTAATCTTCTGCATTGGGGATCTGTTGTACTCCAGTTTTCCTGACTTACCGGAAATAAAGCCTGCATGTCTACAGTATGATCAAACTCTCCTCCTACTATAACTGATCCCATAAATCTGCCCTCATCATCCACTGATTCTTCTGTACGGTATTTATAACCGGAAGCCCAGTTATAGTTATATTCCTGTGCATTTGCATTATTTATATCAAGACTAATAAACAATACAACCGTTATTAATATTTTTATTATTATATTTTTACTTTTATTCATCATTTGCATTTGCATTATTTATATCAAGACTAATAAGCAATACGGCCGTATGGGCATAGGGGATCAAGCGGATTTAGCTCACAATATCCAGGCTCAGGCTCCTCTGTATCATCACCCGGATCCGGACCATAATAGTCAGTCCCATACACCGCAAGAACGGGATAATCAGTATTATCTATTATTAAATCTTGTGTAAAATCATCCTCTGCTCTTGTGCATAGAGTTTGAACCCCTCCAATTCTCCAATAACCTTTTCCTACCTTTTCTAAAGATACTGAACTGGGCAAAGAATAAAGATCAGGTGACATTTCTCCATATATTTGTTCATTGGGTGCAATAAATCTCTGAACTCCCGGTTCAATCGTCTCTCCCTCTACCGACTTTTCAGTATTCTTAGTGGTTAAATATAAAGCCTTCTGGGCCGAATAAGTATCTTCTCCCGGAAGTATAGCCCCATAGCATGCTTTAAAAGGATAATTACCGGGATTGTTAAGTGAATTTAATCTTCTTGCTTCCTCATCACTTACACACAAGTCATCCCCATCACTATTTACATACGAATCGTTAGTAGGTCTATTTTCAAAATTAACAACCAATTTCTTATTAATGTCATAATTCAAAACTGTACTATAAGGAAACATTTCCCAACCCCGAGTTATGGGCGTAAATATGAGATTCCCTAGTTCATCAAAAAGCGCTAATATCATATCAACATACTCAACAGGCAGGTTTCTCAACTGTTCCCAAAGCAAGTCACCATCGTCTCCCGGTCTCCATGTAATAGAATCGTAAACGGAGAGGGGAAGTCCCCATGCTCTTAATATATTTCTAATGTATTGTCCTCCTACTCCGTACTGAGGAAGAACTATATTACCTAAATTGTTAAAAAGAAGAGTATCGTTATATATGTTTACCCTCCTTTGATCATAGTAGGATCTTGTCCATTCCCCCGGCTCAGCTAATTCTATTGCCGGACCTTTACATCTTAATGGGGGAGAAGGAGAGGAATTACACAATGCTACCATTGCGCTGGGTAGATATGTTGTATCATTAGTATTATCCGCAGAACCCTTCTTCGGAGCACGTGTATCGTAGCATCCCGATGTTCCGCAATTTAAACTTGAAATAGCCTGCAAGGAATACCCCAATGAAGAATGGGTAAATCCTTCGAGGTCTCTCCTTGATAATTCTGTAGTGGTAGGAGGTACTTCTTTACCGTTATCGTTCATAAATGTAAATGTACCGTAGTTTAAATCGCCAAGACCCCAAACAGGATTACCATATTCATCGTAAACATCCTCTACAAGTACACATTCTGCAGTTACTTCTTGCCGCACTTCTGCCCCAACTCTTGAATCATCCAGATCTTCCCGATACAAGGGAATAGATATGGTTTTATCATACTCCTCAGAATCCCCCTCATTTCCTACATCATTTTTATCCTCACAGTTTCTATAAGTTAAACGATCTATATAATTTACAGATGGGGGAGCAGGTATTCTAATACTTGAACCAAAAGCTGTGGCTTCTTCTCTGCTTGCCGGGGTAACGTTTGGTCTGCAGGCAAGAGATACATTAAAGTTAGTTAAAGTACGGGAAGAATCAAGCATATATAGATCTTTTAAATCCTCTCCGCAGAAAAAAGCAAGAAACAGCATTCCATTGGTTCCTTTTCCTTTGGGAGCGGGAATAATGAATTGACCTGTATCGTTAGTTATTGTGTATGTATATAATCCTTCGATCATTCCCGCTATCTCCCCCGTGTTATTAGGATCGCTTCTGAGAGTAGCAAATCTAAGATACTCACCATTATCATCAACTCCCTGAGCATATTTAGCACCAAGATAAACTGCTACTGTAGCCCCGCTAATAGCTTCCTGCACATTCTCAACACCATCCTTTGTATTAATATCTATAGTTTTTGCTGTTCCACATATTGAAATGTGATTCTCTATTAGATTATCAGGGCATGTTCCCGAAACAATATTCGGCACATCAGGAAGAGATATCGTTCTAACAGGAGGAGGATTTCTCTCTAAAGTCGGAGTTGCCCCCGTTGCATAGGATATATTACCTATATTTAAAGATATCTTTCTATCAATGTTATCTTTATTAGCTAAAATACCGGATGAAAACACAAATAATATGAATATATATTGAAAGATATTTAATATATTTTTATAGAATACCTTGCTTCTGTTTAATAACATTGAATAGATTATACTAATAAGTTGCCTTACGTGAAATAAGAACGTATTAAATATATTACATTCAGGTATACCGGTGAACTGTGGTTTTAAACAAAAAGAAGCATGTATAATATCTTCATGCCCACATCATTAGTAGAAACATCAGAAAAAAAGAACGGGGGAAATAAACTACTTCCTTTTATTTCGATACTGGTATTCTTCTCTTTGCTTCTCCCGGCTTTTTTTATAGGATCCGGATCTACATTATCAGCAGAGGATAATTGTAAGAATATTGAAGATGATGATGACCGTCTGGAATGTTATGAAAAAAAAGAACAGGAAACCAGAAATAAACTAAATTCAACCAGAGATAAAATATCTTCTACTCAAAACACAATATCCCAGCTTGCAGGTAATCTGTCTGTTACTCAGGGGGAGCTTAATGAGGTACAGAATAATATAAATGAGATATTAAAGGAAATAGAGGATATTGATAAAAACCTAAATGACAGACAGGATAAATTATCCGATAAGATAGGTTTAAGAAATAAGATAATTAGAAATTATTCCAAGAAAACATTAGTTTCGGATTTAAATATATGGATGCAGGGAGGATTTTCCAGTACTGCTCTTTTTGGTGCATACAATAAAGCAGCAAATAATGAAATGCTAAAGATTATCGGAGCATTAAATTCTGAGATAAGAGAATTTGAGAAGAATAAAAAAGATAATGAAGAATTAAAAAATGATCTGCAGAAAACACAAAATCAGTTAGTAGCATTAAAAAATGATTTAGCAAATAAAAAAAGCTTGGCAGAAAATGAAGTGGAGAAATTAGAAGAAAAAAGCGAAGGATATGAAAAAGAACTAGAAGAACTTCAGGATAAAATATTGGCATTAAAAGACAGCAACGAGAATGGTTCAGTAGGAAATTATGAACCTCCTTCAGTTAAAACTCCTGATCCTCCTTTTTCCGGCAGAGCTTTTGCTGCTTTTAGCTACGGTGCCTACACCCATTACAACGGAATGAGTCAGTATGGGGCAAAGGGAAGAGCAGAGGATGAGCAAGATTACAAAGAAATATTGGAATTCTACTATGACACCGGTGTTACCGATGCTCCGAAGAAAGATAAAGATGCAAAAATAAGCGTTCAAGGTTACAACGAAATGTCCTATCAAAAATACTTATGGGGTATAGCTGAAATGCCAAGCGATTGGCCAATGGATGCTTTAAAAGCTCAGGCAATAGCGGCAAGAACTTACGCATATAGATCAAACAAACCTATATGCACCACCCAAGCATGCCAGGTATTTCTTAAAAGTAAATCCGATAATCCTCCGGATAGATGGAAAGAGGCTGTAGATGCAACCAGTGGAAAAATATTAAAAGATCCTAAAACTTCACAGTATTCCTCAACTACGGGAGGTTATATAAATAATGTTGGGTGGGATGCGAAAGATGAATGGCCGGAAGATGCCTATGAAAGAGAAGCTAAATCACCTTGGTTTTATAAAGCTTGGTACACAAAAAGTTATAACGACAGCTCCAGTTGCGGGCATGCCCATCCATGGTTAAACGAAGAAGAGATGGCTGATATTATTAATTCATACATTGTATGGTCTAAAGGAAGCAGTAAAGAAAAGTCACATATTACACCGGTAACAAAAAGCTGTTGGGGAGGAGATCCCTACTCCATTGATAAAATGAGAGAAACAGCGGATAAGTACGGAAAATCTTACGATAAAGTTTCTAATGTAAAGGTTAATATAAGCAATGGAGGATATACCTCAGAGGTCATCTTCACAGCAAATGGAGATACTGTATCCATTAAGGGAAGTGATTTTAAAACAGTATTTAATCTAAGAGCGCCCGGATATTTATCCATAAAAAGCAGGTTGTTTGATTTAGAAATGGAAGATTAGATTTATTCTTTTAGCTATATTAGTTTATAATATGCGTATGACACATATACTGGGATCTCTGGTAAAAGCACCTAAGCACACCAGCTATGAAGGAAAAGATGCGGATGAAAATATTCTTTATATTATAAGAAGAAGCGTGTGGGTACTTTTCCCTCCTTTAATATTGTTGGGGGCCGCTGTTCTTATACCTACAATAATTCCTCTATTTGCAGGTGGTGATACTACACAAATACTCCATTCCTGGGAGGTTGCTCCCGGATTTGCTACTTCCGTTGTTATATTCTGGTATTTAGGATGTTTCTTCTATCTTCTTCAAACATTAGTAATTTGGTATTTCAATGTATTAGTCATAACAAACAAGAAAATTATTGATTTGGATGTAAGGGGAATTTTATATAAAAATACATCCGAAGCTTCTCTAAGAAACGTTGAAGATGTAACTTCAACCGTAACCGGTACCATGGGTACAGTATTTAATATCGGTACCGTATCCTTTCAAACAGCTGCAGAAGAAAGGGAATTTGAATTTGAATTTGTAGATGATCCTTCAAAAGTTAGGGATATAATCTCAGATTTAGTTATGGAGGTTAAAGGCCATGGGCACAACAATTAATAGTGCTTATAATATGAATATTCTTTCTATATCAAGCTTGTCGGGATTTATCCAAATATTAATCTTAATAGTTATGATCTTATTCGTCATAATATCTTTCCTGGTTACCAGACAGGTTCATATATTAAATAAAACACTAAGCACTCCGTTGAATATATTTTTCTCCCAGGCTGCTTTTATTCAATTAATTATTTCCGGGGTTGTAGTTTTTTTAGCTTTCATTAGTGTGTAATGTATAAATCGGAAGAAATGTTATTCCGATGAAAATAAAATGAAAAAAAAACTTACAGCAAAAATCCAGCAATTAAACCCGGTTTTACCTCAGTACAGTGAATCCTTTTCAAAATGTCTTATTATAGAACCGGAAACAATGGAAGTGGTTCTAAAAAAAGGTAATGTGTATGCTGTATTTGAAATACAGGGAGACGCCTCTTTTGATACAGAACTTATATCCAAAGTAACTAATGATGTAATTTTTAATTCATACTATCAATCGGAAAGTATATCTCCGGTTCAGGCTATGGAAAAAACTATATCAGATTCAAGAGATAAGATTGCACAGCTTTCAAGTGATATCCTAAGATCAGACCAGCACTCTGTTAAATTTAACACTATCTCCTCTGTTCTATGGGGAAATGTATTATATATTGTTCAGTATGGAGAAATGAGTGCTTTTTTAATGAGAGAAGGAGAAATAAAACCTATAAAAATGGTATCTGAAGGTAATTTCTCTGCTTTTTCTCAAGTTATAAACGATGACGATGTGGTAATTTTTTGTACAAAGAGTTTTGAGAAAGATTTGCCTCCCGATAAACTGCTTACAACCAGTGTTTCAGAACAAACATTAAAACAGAACCAGGCGTGCCTTCTCATAAAAGTAAATATTGATACCTCTATGACTGAAGAGGAAGTAGTTGATTTTGATTTGGAGAAAGCAATTCAAAGATCAAAAGCAAAAGCTACTTCAGATAAATTTTCCACTATAACAAAGGGTGTATTAAATAAAATAAAGGGGGTATTTTCAACTGTCTTTAAATCCAAAAATACAGCTAAAATACCAAGCATAGCTCTGCCTAAAATATCAAAATCTGCAGTTGATCTTAAAAACAAACTAAAAGTTCATCCCTGGATGGTAGTTCCCTTAGTACTTCTAATTGCTCTAATCATTTTAATACCTATTGTCAGAAAGAATATTAATAATAAAAGTAAGGAAGAGGAACAGCAAACTCAAACACCGGCTAACGATATCAATACGGAAATTACTAAACCCGATAATGTAAATACTGAAGAAGATATTCAGAAACAAAAAGAAAATGATGAGAAGTATAAAATAACGAGAATAAACCCGGAAGTATTTTATGATTTAAAAATATCCGATAATACTGCCGAACCTACAGATATAGTATCTTTCCTGGATAAAGTAATCGCAGTTGATAGAACCGCAGGAAAAATATACATCTCAAATATAGCCGAACCTAAATTTACACCGGAAAGCAGTAAATATATTGGGATTAGATCCATATCCAACTCGGACGGCAAACTTACTTTCTTGGATGATCAAGGTTATAAAATCTACAATATAATAAACTCAGCTGTATCCGAAGAATATAAAATTAATGCTGATCTTGCTTTCCCCTATTCCGGTTTTGTATACACCGTCTCTCAGGATGTAATAAAAAAGTATAAAGATAACAATACAGAACCTTCTGTTTGGGGACAGAGCGGTGATTTCAAGGGAGCTAAGTCAATATCAATAGCATATGATATTTATTTAATTAAATCAGATAACCAGCTGGCCAGCTATTCAGGAGGAGAAAAAACCGATTTTGAAGTTAAAGGTTTGGAAGAAGGTATAAAGGAAGGGGCAAAAATTGTAGCAGATATTGACTATGATAATTTATATGTAGCCGACAAAGGAGCAGAATCAGTAATAATACTAGATAAAAAAGGTAATCTTTTAAAACAATACAAAGCGGAAAAAGAAGATACTTGGAATGATATTAGAAGTATATCAATCACACCAGATGAAAAAGTACTGTTCGTTCTTTCCGGAAGTAAAATATATAAAATAGACCTATAACAAGATAAAAAAGAAGTAGTTGACGCCTATAGCCGTTATAAGTAGAATACCTGGTACCCGCAATGCTGGAACATAAATTTATAACTAAAAATCTACAAAAAACGTTTTGTTATAAATGCGGTAAGTGTTTGGAAAATGCTATTGTGGAACCAATAACAGAGGCCCCGATGGCTTGGATAGGACATGCGGTTTGTCCTTCCTGCAAAGCAGAAGGGTTAATAACCATCACACCTTCCGGAAACGGAATAGTTCCTGTACAATCAGATCTTGCGGGAAAGGAATTTAAAAAGTTCGTAGGAGTAAAACCTGTCAATTCCAACGAATTACTGGATTTATATGTATCTTTGAAGAAAGAAAAAATATGGAAATTAATGCAGAAAAAAGAAAAGAACTCGGTAAAAAAACAAGATTCCTAAGATATGAGGGAAATCTTCCCGGTGTTATATATGGAAAAAAGATGGAATCCATTCCTGTTTCTCTAGACTATGATTCCTTTAAGAAAGTATGGGATAGATCAGGAGAAACTGATCTTATTGATATAAAAGTAGATACTCACAGCTATAAAGTATTAATAAAAAAAATACAACTAAATCCCGTGTCAGGAAAAATAGACCATGTAGAATTCTACAAACCCGATTTAACAGAAAAAATAGAAGTGCAAGTTCCTATTGAAGTAATGGGAGAAGATAAAAATGAACATATTAAAAGCGGAGAAGCTATGCTTTTCTATGTTGTTGATGAAATTACTGTAAAAGCATTGCCCATGGATCTTCCTCATGAATTTACAATAGATGTATCTCAAATGGAGGTGGGACAATCAATAACTGTAAAAGAACTAAACTATGATAAAGATAAAGTAGAAATAGTTGATCTTGAAATAGATGAGCATGTAATAAGATTAGATAAGATGGAAGAACAAAAAGAAGAAGAGGTAGCCCCTGTGTCAGAAGAAGAAGCTATAGCAGGAATGGAAGCAATTGCAGAGAAGAAACCAGAAGATGAGGAAGAAGAAAATAAAGAAGATAAAGAATAATTTCTAAATTTAAAATAAATATCCCCGCTTTTCGCATCATAAATGATGTTCAAGCGGGGATTATTCTATTCGAATCCTGACCCCGGTTTTTTTCCTGTCCATATCCCACCAGGGCGTATGTACTTTTTGACCCGGGAAGGCGGTGGGGGTTGGGGATCTACCTTCTCTTCCTCATCCTTATTCCTTCTTCTTTGTATCTTAGCTTTGATCACAAAACCAAGGACAAAAAGGAAAAGGGTCATAATTCCAATCCACGCTGCAACTCTACTCCTCTTCAAAGAAGAAGGTTCTTGGACTGGAAAAGAGGGGTGCTGTCCCGAGAACTTCACCCACTCGGTTCTTGAGGAATACCCAAAAAGCAGTACTCCAACCGAGGAAGGGAAAGGTATTTTGGAAATTTTATAAGGATCAAATTCCTGATCCGTATAAAATCTCTTCAACTCTCCCGCTACCAACTTCTCCCACCTATCAGGAGGGTAAGTAACAGGAAGAGTTATCTCCTGGGAATTTCCAAGTTTGTCCTTCGTAGACAACACGAAGGTTCTTGTCATCTCAGGGATTCCCTCTTTTCCCCATGGAATTTCCATGTAGAAGGTTTTCTCCCCTTCTGATTGGAAGTCCTCCCCGAAGGTGATCAAGCAGGGCTCCGAACAAGTCCCGGAAACCCACACCACATTCTCCAAATTCCTAAGAACTGCTTCGCCCTCTACCAGAGGGGGTGTTTTATCTACAATCAAAACACCCTCCCACAGCGACTCAGTCCCATCGAGTGCTGCAGCAGTGAGGGAAAGAGAGTATTTCCCATCCATCATATTTAAAACAGAGATCTTTGTGGAGAAGTTATCTCCAACAAAGGTTTCTTTTTCTATTTCTGAATCAGTCTCAGGGCCATATATGGCCCAGCTGAATGTGACCTCTCGATCCACTCTCCAACGGAGAGAAAGATCGAGATTTGTTGTAAAATCATTGCTTTCCGGTTTGGTAATAAAAACCGGAGCAACCAATAAATCCCCTTCCTCACTTTCGGAAGAGGGCGAATCAACAACAACAGCCTCTGAACAATCTGAGCATCCTGCCAGGATCATGCTGGCAAAGATGATCATGCCAACCACCAGGAACAGCGAATTACATTTCATTTTTCCCTCCTTTCAAGGAAAAAAAGAATATTTTGGATTTTGGATAACTTATAGCATAGGTAGGGGATTAAAACAACCTAAGCTCTAGGGTAATTTTCAAGAATTAAGAGTTCTGAATCACTTTCTTCCCTAATATTTTCCCATATAGCTTCTGTAACAAAAGGCATAAAAGGATGGAGTATTTTCATACTTTCTCTAAGAACATATCCTAATACAGATAAAGCTATATCTTTATCTTCTCTATTTTTGACATCCTCTATATATCTATCGGCAACTTCATGCCATAAGAATTGATAGATGTTATCTGCAGCTTCTGAAAAACGATACTTACTCAATGCTTTATCAACACTTGATATTAATTCAGATAGTTTATTAATAATATCCCTGTCTGTATTTAATATGTTCTTATCTAAATCAGAATATTTTTTAATATCTCTTCCTTTTGATTTCATTTCTTCAATCATTAACAAATAAAATCTGGACATATTCCACAATTTATTGGCAAAGTTTCTAAAAGCAATTACCTTATCTTTAGGAAATGCAAAATCTTTTCCATTGGCAGTACCGCTTATTAATCCCATTCTTAAAGCATCTGCCCCATATTCAGGTATAAATTCCAAGGGATCTATAACATTTCCCAGTGACTTACTCATTTTTTTATTATCAAATGCTCTAACCAAACCATGGAGATACACATCTTTGAATGGGGGTTTACCTGTAAGGTATATACCAAGCATTATCATTCTTGATACCCAAAATCTAATTATCTCCCATCCTGTTTCTAAAACAGATGTAGGGTAAAAATATCTAAAATCATCACTTGCCGGATACCCCAAGGTTACCAAAGGCCAATGCCCGGAAGAAAACCAGGTATCAAATGTATCTGTTTCCTGAAGACAGTATTCTTTAGGTTTCTTTTCAGAAATTAGATAACGGGCATCTTTAGGAGCAACTAATGTCTGGAGTCCTTTCTCAATTTCTTCAAATGAGTAATTCTTTAACAATTCGGATATCTTTCCAAATACTACTTTTCCATTCTTATCCAAGAAGTTAACTATCAAGTCGGGATTATCATTAATGTTGTACCAAGCAGGTATTCTGATTCCCCACACTATTTGTCTTGAGATCGGCCAATCTCTCATTTCCTCCATCCATCTTATGTAAGTAATCTCCTGCCATTTGGGATATATTTTTACTTCCCCTCTTTTTACTGCTTCCAATGCCGGTTTTTTCAAAGGATCAACTTTAACAAACCAATTGGGAAGAACTGTAGGTTCAATATCATGTTTTCCTCTGTAGCATACTGCAACACTATGTTCATAATTTTCATCGATCTTTACTAATAATCCCTTTTTATTTAAGTCCTCTACAATCTTTTTTCTTGCTTCCATGATTTTCATTCCTGCATAAGGACCTGCTAAATCATTCATTCTTCCGTCCAAACCGATTACAGATTTGATCTCTAAGTTATGTCTTCTTCCTGCTTCATAATCATTCTTATCATGAGCAGGTGTAATTTTTACAACTCCCGTACCAAATTCAGGATCCACAAAAGAGTCTCCAATTACTTTTAATTTAAATGTACCCAGCAGCCCCTCTACTTCTATCTCTTTTCCAATATATTCTTTGTATCTCTTGTCGTTTGGGTGTACAGCAACAGCGGTGTCCCCAAATTTAGTCTCGGGTCTTACTGTAGCAAGAATAAAAGGGCCGTATTTCATATAATATAAAGGGTCTTTTCTGGTTATATGGTCAATTTCTAAATCCGAAAAAGTAGTACCGCACTTAGGACAATAATTAACAATATAATCATCTCGGTAAACCAAACCGTCGGATATCATTTTACTAAAAGTATCATAAACGGTTTTAATAACCTTATCGTCAAGAGTAAATGAATATCGGCTCCAATCTAACCCTGATCCCATTCCCCTTATTTGTTCTTCAATAATATGTTTATTGCTTTGTACAAAATCCCAAATATTTTTATAAAGGGTATTCCTATCGTAATCAAATCTTGATTTATCTTTCTTTTTTAATTCTTTTTCATAAACAATCTGTGTTTCAAAACCTGCATGATCTGTACCGGGTACCCATAGTGTGGAGTATCCCTGCATTTTCTTCCATCTGATCAACACATCCTCTATAGCACACATTAGTACATGACCCATATGAAGTCTCCCATTAGCATTGGGAGGGGGAAGTATTATCGTATATGGTTTTTTATCAGGATCTATTATTCCCTTAAATACATCGTGATTCTTCCATTTATCATTTATCTTGGGCTCAACTTCCCTATGATTATATTGTTTTTCCATATGGCTGATGCTATCACAAATATATTAGGGGCTCAATAAAAAAGGGTGGTCCTATGATTACTCACTATCTCCTTTGGAAAGGCCTTCGATCTTTGTTATAAGATTTATGTTCTCATGAATGAGCCTACTTATTGAATTGAATCTATTCAAAATTTTACAGGACTCATCTTTAAGAGTTGGTAATAATGAATTTAATAAATTATCCTCTAGTTTTTCTTCATTTTTTAGCATTATAAGCATTTTAATCAATTGATCAGTTTGTTCTTGGATTGTACCCCCTACGCTACCTAAATAACTACTAAGGTTATTTATTGAAGAACCATGGTTACTATCAGTACCTAAGTTTTCCTCCGAATTATCCTTTTTAGGCATCCCCTTTTTATATTCTTCTATCTCTCTTACTACACTTAAAAAGGGGTCCGTAATAATTTCCTTATAGATACCTCCTAGATTCTGATGTTCGCTAAGAATTCCATCGTATGAAGCTAATAATATATCTGTTAATTCATCCAGTCCTAGATTAATGTTATTAAAACACGATTCAAGTTCATTTGTTTCAGTAGAAACTATTTCAGTGGCACTCATATAATAAGGATATTAACATGAAAATAGCAGCTCCTCAATAATATCGGTATCTTAATATTACCTTTTTAAGACAGTTCTTCTTTTTTGATATCATACATAACATCTATTTCATTGCGTACATCATATATATCGCTCTTAATATCTTCAAATAAATCATTACAATAAGATACCCAACGATTTACTAAGTCTTTTAATGTTTGATAATGTTCTGATATCAAATTTGGATCTGGGTATGTTATTTCTGAAAATCTTCTTAATACAAAATCAGAAATCCTACTAAGATCTGCAAGGAAATATGTATTTGGTCCTAGAAAATAATCCTCAGTTCTTTGGTATACGTACTTATACAACTCATCAAGTAAACCCAAGTCTTTCGCATCCACCATACTCTTAAGTATGTTCGGTATAGAACCCTCATCCTGAAGGTCTGCATTTAAAAAGCTAGGCCATTCTGTTATTCCAGGGCTTTTATTTTCATTAAGTTTGGATGATGCGGCATCAAGAACCCGATTCATCTCCTGTTGCATTTCCGGGGGTAATTTATTAACAAATTCTGCTAAATCGAGTACCCATTGATTCGGATAGATTTCAGATATGTACGAATACTGGCGATAAATCCGGTCTAGTCCTTCTTGAATTTGTTCTCTTAAAACCTCATAACTTTTAGGCTGTTCTCCGCTATTTAATTCTTCGGGACAGTGCATATGCTAATGAGGGTAACATAGTATTATCTATGTATCAATAGATTTCATCTTTTCTGATACAATCAGTTTATGAAATATTCACAACTCATTGGAAAAACAAATAAAGAATCTCCTAAAGATGAAATAAACAGAAGTGCTGAATTCTTAATAAAAGGAGGTTTTATTCATAAAGAAATTGCCGGAGCATATGCCTTTCTTCCCTTAGGTTTAAAGGTACTTAATAATATAGTCCGGATTATTAGAGAAGAAATGAATGCTATAGGAGGACAGGAATTATTCCTCTCTTCACTTCAAAATCCAGAAGTATGGGATAAATGCAATAGATGGAGCGATGATTCCATGGATATATGGTTTAAGACAAAATTAAAGAACGGAAGTGAACTGGGACTGGCTGCTACCCATGAAGAACCGATAACTAATTTAATGAGATCCCAGATAAAGTCATACAGAGATTTACCGGTGTATGCTTTTCAGTTTCAGACAAAGTTTAGAAATGAAACAAGGGTAAAGGGAGGAATACTTAGAACCAGAGAATTTCTAATGAAAGATCTTTATTCTTTTAATAAAGACGAAGAAGGTTTAAATGATTTCTATGAAAAAGCAAAAGAGGCTTATATTAAAATATTTAATAGAGCGGGTATAGGACATAAAACATACCTTACCTTTGCCAGTGGAGGAACATTTAGTAAATACAGCCATGAATTCCAAACTGAATGTGAAGCAGGGGAGGATACTGTTTATTTGGATAGGAAAAAAAGACTTGCTGTGAATAAAGAAGTATTTACTGAAGAAGTAGTTAAAGATTTGGGTTTAGACAGGGAGAATATTGAAGAAATAAATGCCATAGAAGTTGGAAATATATTCAAACAAATGACTAAATTCTCCGAACCTTTAGGACTTTCCTATTTAGATTCAGATGGGAATAAAAAACCCGTAATCATGGGAGCGTACGGAATAGGTCCTGCCAGAGTAATGGCTACTATTGTTGAGCTACATCATGATGATAAAGGAATAATATGGCCTCAGTCAGTATCTCCCTTTCAAGTTCATCTTATTGGTCTGAATCTGGAAAACAACGGTGCCAGAGAAAAAGCCGATGAGGTATATAACTATCTAAAAGACAATAATATTGACGTTTTATATGATGACAGAATTGATACAACAACCGGAGAAAAATTTTCCGATGCCGATTTAATTGGAATACCCTTAAGATTGGTTGTATCAAAAAACACGGGGGAAAATATTGAGATAAAAAGAAGACAGGAAAATACTGTTTCAATTATTAGTAAAGATGAATTATTAAAACTTATCCATAATTCCTAAGGATGGGTTAGCATTTATTTCATCTATGTTTTTTTCTGTGTAATTAAAGAATGCTGCTGAACCTATATATACTGCGTTGTCAGTGCATAAAGATACCGGAGGTATAAAACAGGATATACCTCTCTTTTTAGATTCAAGGAGTATGCGGTTTCTCAACTGATTATTTGCCGATACCCCTCCTCCCAGTAAAAGTGTTCTGGCATTATATTTATTTACTGCTCTCATTGTCTTGTAGACAAGTACATCTACTACTGCATTTTCAAATTCACAGGCAACTGTATCTACCGGAGGATTTTCCATCTCCACCATTCTTTTAACTGCAGTTTTGAGTCCGGAGAATGAAAAATCATAATTATCTTCATTAATCATAGGACGGGGAAGTCTTCCTTTTAGTAGGTTATTCTCACATTCTGAAGCTTTCTTAGAAAGAAAAACGCCTCCAAGATATTTTGATATTCCTAAAAGACGCGCTGTTTTATCAAACGCTTCTCCTGCAGCATCATCTAGAGTACCTCCCAGATAAACATACTCTCCATGATTTTTTATATATATAAGGTCTGTATGCCCTCCACTAACCAATAATGCAACAGCAGGAAACTCGGGTAAGAAAGGTTGAATTTCATTCATATCTATTTTCTTAATAAAATTTGCATATATATGGCCTACTAGATGGTTGACAGGAACTATTGGTTTATTCCACATGAAGGATAAAGTTTTAGCTGCATAAATTCCGACTAAAAGAGATCCTGCTAAGCCGGGGCCTGTAGTAACTGCTATTGCATCGATATTTTTACCTGAACGGTCCCCTTGAAGTACCTCATTCAAGACAGGAACAATAAACTCCATTTGCTTTCTCGCAGCAACTTCCGGTACTACACCGCCTGTTTTTTCATGAAAATCTTTTGAGGAAGCAACTACATTGGATAAACATTCAATTCCATCTTTAACAATTGCACATGCAGTTTCATCACAAGATGATTCAATAGCAAGAATATTCACCGGAAAATACTATCATAAACGATATATCTTTTCTCACTTTTCTGAAGAAGCAGAAGTACCGGTTAACTTACCCTTAACTTCGGCTAATATTTCTTCATAAGATAACTTTCCCCCTGCACTATTTACAGCTTCTTTTAGAGCACTTATGGTATTAGCATTTCCTGCTCTGGCAGCAAAGATAGAGGATTTTGAATAAGCTGCTGTATCTAAATATGGTTTAAGGTATTCAGCAGCGGGGCCTGTTTCCACCTGATCTTTCAAAGCAACATTACTGAAAGGAGCTCCATAGGGCCTATATTGAGAAGCAGTGCTAAACATTAACAACTGGGCTTCTTCACTTGACAGGAACTTAATAAAGTTCCAAGCTACATCTGAATTTTGGCTTCTCTTGGGAACTGCGTACATCCAAAAACTTGCCCAGGATGCGGGTGTTCTATCACTTACCTGGGGAACAGGGGCTATTCCAATATCAAGATCAGGCCTGACCCTGATAATATCCAACAGATTCCAGGAAGGAACAAAAATCATAGAGACTCTTTCCATAGCAAAGGATGTAGATGCTTCAGGCATTGAGTTATTCCAAACCCCGTCATCATTGACAAAACCTGTATAAAAAGCCAATGCCCCCTGGGCTTCCTTTGAATCAATTTCTGACGGTACACTTACACCTGCTTGTACAAAAAGAAGACCTAGTATATCAGAGAAAAAATCAATATTATTTGCGCCGCCTATTGCTGCTCCCGCACGAATAATATTACCGTCTTTATCTTTCTGAGTCAGAAGCAATGCTAATCTTCTGAACTCTTCCCATGCTGTAGGAGCAGTCTCCTGATCAATCTCGGCAAAATGCTTTCTGTTGTAAACAAGGGCTAGACCATCATAATAAGCGGGAACGGCATATATCTTGCCTCCCGAAACTGCACTGGTAAATGCTGCAGGATAAAAAGTGGATTTGTACTCATCCTCACTTATTACCGATGAAGGAGCGGGGTTTAAATAACTGCTCAGACGGGGAATCCAGCTATTGTGAACAAGCACTATGTCCGGAACATCTCCTTCTTCCTGCGATAACCTTGTACTTACAACTTCTTTATATTGATCTGCTTTAGTAATTGATCTGTCTTCATAATTAATAGTTATATTGGGATTAGTTTCTTTGTACTTAGCTATAACCGCTTCCATAACCTCCGGGCTTTCCCACATACCCCATATGTTAATAGTTGTTTCCTTGCTAATTGAAGGCATGTTTCCAAAGAATTTCCCTATCACAGGAAGATCTTTAAGAACACATCCGGTTACAAAAAAGGGCAGAAAGGCTAACAGGGCAATTGTTAGTATTTTTTTCATAGCTGTCTAAAATTATAAACAGGATTTTTTTACAAAGCTAGTCCTTTTCTAAAAATTCTTTAGATTGTTTAAAATCTAACTGCATGATAAAACCGAACAATATCCAAAACAATAAGTTCGTTTGATGTATAGTCCAAAAATAATGGTCTAAAAACATAAGAAATAATATCTGAAAAAAAGATACGTATATTAATATTTCGTTTTTATCATTAAGAAATTTTTTAAGTATTAAAAATATTAGAATTAGGAAAAAAAGAAAAGTAAAAATACCCTGTTCGGAAAATATTAAGGCAAATACATTGTGCACCGGCTGATTGAAATAAAGGTCTTTTCCATATACTACAAAGTTTCCCTGCCCCACACCATACAATAAATTATCTTTAATAATATCTCCCGATGTATACAATAAACTACTCCTTCTGTACCAAGAAGGGTTGCTTGAAGTAGAAAATACTAGAATTAAAAAGTTTAAACAAAATATAAAAAATATAAAAAATATCAATAAATATTTCCTTATTCCGCTAATTCTGTATGCCTGGTTCAGTAAATAAAGAAAGGCAATTCCCAGCAAAAATGCTACATAGGAAGAGTAGCTAAATGTTAGAAGAAGGGATACAACTCCAAATACAAATGCTATTTTGAATATTAACTTCTTTTTAAAGCTGTAAAGCATCCATATAAGCACAATACTTAGAAAACCTCCGAATATATTAGGGTGTCTGAAAAAACCATAGGAGGGGATTCTGGAAACTCCCAGAACCATTTCTTTTGATATACCCCAAGTATATTTTGAATAAGGCTGCTCCCCGAAGAACAGATAATTGTTAAACAAGGCCCCCTGTTTAATATACTGAGATATTCCTACGATAGAAAGAAAGATAACAGTAAAAGACATAATTTTTAATATCCTAGGAAAATATTCTTTTATTGATATTTTTAAAGAAATATAAAGAGATAGAAGAATATATAATAACATACGAATAAATATTGTTAAGGAAGGAATGGGTCTGGAAGAATTTAAGCAAGCGAAAAAAGAAGAGAACACAAATAATACAGCGACTTGAAAAAAACGATTGTTTGTTATTCTTAAGACAGAATCTCGTTTTAATAACTTAATATCTTCAATAAACCATGAGAATAATATTGCTATGATTAATATATCTTGAATATAAATTACCGGTACAAGATAATCGGTTAAAATACCCCAAACATAAGAATCCCTCATTTCAAAATGTTTGCCAATATTTAGAGATATGAAAACGATCAGAAGAAGAAAAAATAATTTACTTGGTTTATTTTTCACTTCTTTCATTCTTTTAGTTTTAAAGAGGCAGTATGAGCTTTATTCTCCAAAACATCTTCTAAAACCTCAAGAGTGTCCGTATTAAGAGCTTTAGCTAACAAATAATCTGAAAGATGGGGATTTTTGGCTAATAAAGGTCCGTGATAATAGGTGCCTATGGAATTTAAATGTATACATCCCTCTGTATTATCTTCAGAATTATTGCCGTGCCCTTTAATCACATTTGATAAAAGGTGTTCTTTATCTTCAAGATAAGTTCTCCCTCCATGATTCTCAAATCCCACTAAATAATTATCTAAACGATTAACATTTTTAAATACAGGGTCCTGAGTAATTCTTCCCGATATTTCTCCTGCGGTATTACCTATACATCTGGGTTTCTTTGGACCATAGTGTTTAGTATACAGACTAAATATATTTAACCCTTCTAAGGTAGAATTATCGGACGAAAGATAATACTTACCCATCAACTGAAAAGCACCGCATACAAATAAACTTACTCCCCCTGCTTCAATATAATCTCTAAGGTATTCTTTCTTATTTGATATTAAATCTTTATATATATTTTTTTGTGCTGAATCCGGACCTCCTCCCATAAAAATAAAATTAATATCCGTAAAGTTACTTGAATTCATCTTAGTTTCTGTGTCTATTTCCATTACTTCTACTTGGATATTTCTACGGGATGCTCTATAAACAAGTGCTTCTATATTTCCATTGTCTCCATATAGATTAAGTTCTTCTTTATAAAAAAAACCTATTTTTAATTTATCCCTCATAATATTTTTCTTCCCAATACTACTTTTCTAAAATCAAGCATTGAAGAATAATTAGGCAGTACTATTACCTCCTTTATGTTTTTATTCTTTGATAATTCTTTCACAACAGATGCTATGGAGGGAACTATGTTTCTTTCTTCAATATTAACCCCCGCATGCTTTAGACGAACTGCCATATCGTAGCAACGCGACCCTGATACATAAATATATCTTGATTCTGAAGCGTTGCTCAGCGGTACTTTTTCTATATCATATATCCATGAAGTATCCCTTCCATCAGGGATACCATCATTAAGAATAAATAAAAGTGCATGCCCTGTAATATCTCCTTTAACAATTAGATCCAGATTATTATTAAAACTTGTTGGGTTTTTTGCTAAAAATACTTTGTATTTCCTTCCCTTAGATAATATTGTCTCTCCTCTGCCGTATGCCGGTTTAAATTCAGATAACAAATCAGAGCACTCATCTACATTAAAACTCAGAAGCTCACAGGCCACTAAGCATGCATTTATATTTTTTGCATTGTGTCTGCCGTATAATTTAGTCTTTTTTAAATACACATCGCTGTCGTTAAAATACAGTACTTTTCCCTTGTAAATATCGGTTAGTTCTAAAAATTCTTTCTGATCGATATCCGCAATTATTGTTAAATTTTTTTCTTTCTCTGATTGCTTATCCGTATATGTATTTATTGCATCCTTCCATCTTTCAAAAATTATGTCTGTTTCCCCGTACCTATCCAGTTGATCTCTGGATAAGTTTAAAAGAATAAGTATTGAGGGTTTGATTCTCTTAAATACTTCAGGAAGAGCAAATTCATCTACTTCAAATATCCCTATTGAGGAATGAGGTTTATTAAATATATTTCTATCTAGAAGAAGTGAAGTAACTATTCCGTTTAACAAATTAGCACCGCTTTTATTGCTTACTACTTTAATCCCTTTTCTTTCTAATACAAAGCTAATTAATTTTGATGTGGTAGTTTTTCCATTAGTACCTGCAATGAGTATAAACTTGTCATAACCTTTGAGTAATTCTTTCTCCAATATACCAGGACTAAGTTTTAAAACTAAATGTCCCGGCCAAGTTAAACCGGACCCAAGATGAAAAACATTAATAAATAATTTAAATAGTTTAGTTAATAAAATATAAATATATATCATTTTAATTTATTGGTTTTTCCACACTAAGTTTCAATAACTAAATTATATATATAATAAGAAGACGTATAAGTAGGTATTGTTTATATGTGGACTAACCTATTTTATACTTGTTTTTGCAATCAATATCCTTTCTAAAGATATGTTAATAACTTTGATTGCTGCTGCCTGGAGTTTTAAGGCCTCCCGGCTCCGTTATTTGCTTTAGCAAAGGTTTCTAGCTTGTGTTGATAACTTAGGAATCTTCGTGGAATACTTTGTGGATAAAATAACAAGCTTATCCACACACTGTTTTAGCATATTTAAGTTATCCACACTTTTCTAATTTTCAATTTGCGTAAATTAATTGCTTTATATTTACTATATCCTGTTTTGTTTTTTCCTGTTTTTTTATATCCTCAGAAATTTTTTCTACACCATGCATAATTGTTGTATGATCCCTGCCTCCCAGAAATTCACCTATGGACATGAATGGGGTTCTGGTCATCTCTTTCATTAAATACATTGCTATTTGTCTAGGAACAACTAATTCCTTGTGGCGTCTTTCACCTTTTATATCAGATGCTTTAACTGAATAATATACGCATACTGCTTTCAATACCTCATTCATATTTACATTCTTCAGTAATTTTTCTCTAACGGACTGTCCAAGTGAAGAGGCTGCTGTTTCAACAGTCAATGGAAGTCCCTGTGCCTTTGCATAAGTAAGTACTTGAATATAGGCTCCTTCCAATTCCCTAACGTTTGTACTTATTTTTTCGGAAATATAGTCAATCACCTCGTTAGGTATCTGACTGTTATCCCTATCCCTTAGGGTTCTTAGTATTGCTACTCTCATTTCCATGTCAGGTGGTTGTATGTCTGCAATAATCCCGCTGGCAAATCTTGAGGTTATTCTTTCCTCAAGATTAGTAAAGTCTCTGGGAGGACGATCCGAAGTAATAACTATTTGCTTCTGGTCCATATACAGAGCATTAAATGTATGGAAAAATTCTTCTTGTGTTGATTCTTTTCCTATTACAAATTGAATATCGTCTATCAGGAAAACATCTGCTTTTCTAAATTTATTTCTAAATTCATAAGTAGCAAATTTACCTTTACCTTTTCCAGACTGAATTGCTTCAATTAATTCATTGGTGAATGTTTCTCCGGTTGTATATATTACTTTTGTACCAGGTTTGTTTCTTAATATTTGGTTTCCTATAGCCTGCAGTAGATGGGTTTTTCCTAAACCTACTCCGGAATAAATAAACACAGGGTTATACAATTCTCCCGGCTTTTCTGCTACAGCAGTTGCTATTGCATATGCCAGATTATTATTTTTCCCCATTACATAGTTTTCAAAAGTAAACTTAGGAGAAAGATTAGATCTCATTTGTTTTTCTTTAATAAGTTGATTTGAATCTTTATCTTGTTGAAAGAGAGGCGCTGTGTATTCAGTACTTTTGAATACTTGTTTTGTATTTTGTTTTTTAACAGAAACCTGTATTTCCATTTCTTTACGAGCAAGATTACTAACTACTTCGGTAAGTAAAGATCTATGTTTTGTTTCTATATTCTTTTTTACAAACTCATCTTCACAGGATAGATAAATAATATTATCTGTAATTTTCTCAATACCCGCTCTTCCTAAAAGGGATTTAAATACAACGGAGTTTGGTGAGAGCTGTAGTTCTATTTCCCCTAGCACTGCTTTCCAGAACTCCTTTGGGTTTTCTAAGGTATTTGGTTGCATATTGTTATTATGGTGGAGATTATTTCAGGGCAGACCTCTACTATAAAAATAGTACACAAGTTATCCACAATTATGAAGCAATGGATATTGGTCGGAAGCGCCTTATTTATTGAACATACAGTTAAATATTTTAGATATTCTTCTTTGGATAAGAATATATAGATTTGCATTGCTTCCTATATATTGGTACAATGCAAGGTCGCCCTATAAAACTATGAATGAGATTAAAAAGAAATTAAAAATGAATGTCAGAGGCACTTTCCATAGATTATGGGCCGATATTGTGATGAAGAAAAAAATGAGAAAACTTGGTTTATCCCCGGAGAGAATATCTCACTGTAATATTCATCATACAGAAGTTATTGTATCAGGAGACCCCAAAGAATTATGGAAAGTAGTTGAGTTGGCTAAAACCCCTTCTCCTTTCTTAAAGATGGATGCAATATACTTTGAGTTTATTGATTAGTTTTTAAAATATCTTTTCCTATATCACTTGCTTTCTTTTCCTTCATTTCTTTTTCTTTTTCTTTCATCTGTTTAGTTCTGAAATCATACCATTCACGATATGTTAGGTCTAAATTACCAGGCAGGGCTGTAAAATCAGGCATGACTGTAAATATCTTTCCTTTAAAATCTACTGGAATGTATCCTTCTTTATTTATGGCATCGTTCCAAATAACCACCATTTCAAGATCAGCTTTCCTTGCGGCTTCCACACCTGTAGGGGAATCTTCAAATACCAATGCTTCGTTTGGTTTTATACCAAGTTTTTGGAGTGCATCAAGATATATTTCGGGATCAGGTTTAGGGTTTTTAATATCGTCGCCGTATGTAATTAAATCAAAGACAGATGTAGCATTTAGTTTTTCTATGACTGGCATAGCTGCTTTTTTAGCACTATTAGTGAGAAGTGCAATTTTAAGTCCTTTCTCCATTTTAAGTTCATAAACCAAAGGCCAGAATCCCGATCTAGCTTCAATATTTTCTGTGCTTACATATTTAGCAAAAGTATCTTCTGTTTTTTTTACGAGTTCTTCTATTGTTTTGTCTGTTTTTACTGCATGCTTCTCAATAAGATATTTCCACAATGATTTCAGCGATACTCCTGGAATGTATCTCTTATCCGAAGTTATCCAGTCTACTCCTATATCTTCCAGAGTTTTTTGCACAGCCAAAGACCATAGGAGGTGAGTATCAACTATTGTTCCGTCAAGATCAAAAAGAACAGCTTTCTTTCCTTTAATGAATTGTTTGTACATACTATTATTCTATAAAAGTTCGTTTTCATTGTCATTAGGAAAAATATTTGTTATTTTAATCAGTATGAAAGATACAAATAATCAAAACATACAGGAAGATATAGTAGTGAATTTTACATGCCCTAATTGTGGGAAGATATCTCAGAACGATGTAATTTTCCTATGCAATCACTGCAAAGAAGAAGAGTTGATCGAGAAGGAAGGGTTGTATGTATGCCCAAAATGTTTACAGCCGGGGGAAAATTTTGAATGTATGTTGTGCGGATCCAAAGACGTTAAAATGAGTTCTAAAGATCTTTCTGCTCTTGAAAAAAATTCTTAAGAATTAAAGCAGCTGCCAGATGATCATCGTTTGCTCCTCTTTTCGGCTGGATTCCTAAGTCAGTTAGTTCTGTGTGTGTTTCGTTTGTGCTGTTGTATTCATTTTGTGCATAAACATGTTTTTTAGACAAGATTTTTAGAATCTTTCCAAAATTTCTTACTTTAAGAGATTGTCTTGTTTCTTTTCCGTCAGAAGTTAGAGGTATTCCCAATACGTATGCTTCTGCTTTATTCTCCATTCCCATTCTAATTATTTCATGGACTACTTCTTCAGCAGATCTGCTTTTTATTACTTTTAAAGGAGCAACCAATCCGTTCTTTCCCAGCGCTATGCCTGTTTTATTTTCCCCATAATCAATTCCTATCAGTGTGCCTTGTATAGTCTTCTTATTGGTATTTTTTGATTTGCTTTTACTCATTTTCAATAGTTAAATTTATTCTGGAGAAATCCTTGGGTACTTTTTTAAAGAAGGGTATCCCGGGTTTTACTACAAGAGAGTATGTTTTTATACTCTGAATACTACCCAGTACTTTTTCTGCTTCCTGAGGAGTTTTTCCTGCAATATCCTTTTTAATACTGTCTTTATCAATATTTGGCACCACCGATGTTTTTATAGTTACTTGAAGATCAGCTTCCTTAGAATTTAATACACTGTTTGTCGAATTTCCCAAGACCTCTACATTAACAACCCTGTCTTTATTGGATACAACGTAGCCTTGAGGAATTAATTTCTCCAGCAGTTTATCCAGCAGCTTGTTTAATTCTGTATCCGAATAGGAAAGACCTGTTACGGATATGGTTTGATCCAGAGATAGTTTATCTGTTTCATCTCCTAGCTTATGACTGAATACTTCCGCTACTATTTTTATATCTACGGCACCCGGTACTATTTTACTTGGTTTTACCACTCTACTGTTTAGGGTTTTATCAACGTTTTTCTTATTCTGTTCAAGAACTTGCGCTGATAAATTTTTAATATCCTCTTCACTTACAATTTTTTTCTTTTCACTTTTACCTCCCTCAAAATCTTCTTTAGACTCTGCTTCAAGGATACTTTTTTTGTATTTGGATATTTCTAAAGTTTCTCCTGATTCGATATTATATAAATCCCCTATTGCAGAAGCTGTAACTTCAGCCTCTTTCTTACCCGGTATTATAGGGCTTCCCGGCTCGCTGGAATTTTCTTTTTTAGCCATGGGTATTGTAACTTCATCATCCAAGGTAAATACTAATTCCGAGTCATTATTTTCATATTTGAGCTCAGCCCCTTTCTTTAATGTGATATCTTCTTCCTGATCATTGTTGTATATTATTACTTTTCCTTCTGCTTTTTCCCCGACTATTTTTTCTCCTGTGGTTTCTATTTCTCCCTTGCCTTGAATGGTTGTTTCAATGCTTTTACCTTTTAATATACTTTGATCATTTGTATCTGCTTTAACTTTTATTGGAGTGCTCCTTGTTAAGGACTGGAAAGACAGTACTATTTTTACTTCTGCTTTTGGGGTTTTAAAACCAATCATAAGAAATATTGCAGCTATAATTACTGGAACCAAAATAAATCTAATAATTTTTTTCTTACCTGAAGGTAAGATTCTGGGAAATTTGATAGAAAGTTTTTTCCTCTCCGTTTTTATTCCATCGGATAGTATATTTGTTTCTTCGGATTTAAAATTCTCTGAATTTTCCTCAAGACTGTCGGAGCTGTATACAGCATCGGATTCTCCTTCTAAACTGGAGATTAAATTGTTTCCTATTTCATCATCAGAAGTAAATTGAACCGAGGCTCCAATTTCCTCAGTATATTTTTCTATAACTTTTAGATCCAGAATATTATCAAATAAAACAGACCCCTTGGGTATTACTAATTCAAAACCGGAGTCATTGGAATTTTTTATCTTACTTATTACTTTCATTATATCGTCATGTATTTCTAGTTCTATTTTAGTCATATTATTTTCCAAATATCTCTTCAAAAATGATTGACATAAATATTGGATTAAGCCAATCTGTTCCCCCCGCTTTTCCGGTTGCATCGGTAATTTTACTAAAGTCAGAGAAATTTATCTTTGAAATCTCGGGGAATGTTTTAAAGGCTATTGATTTTGTCCAGGGCTCGCTTTTTAGTGTGGAAATGATATCTTTAATTTCAGCACCGTGGCCGGTTAGATATATTCTTGGAGCAAAGGTTTTCACATTTGAGAATTCACCGAATAAAAGTTCCACTCCCATCAGCCATATTCTTAGGGTTTCTTCAATACATTTTTGTATAAGGGCAGCTTCGCTTTCGGACAAGCTTCCATTGATATAGCCGCGGAGAATTTTATCAGCTTCTCTTTCTGTAATACCCATTTTTTCACTCACACTGTCAACAAAATGGGACAGCCCTATATCAAGACTCTTAATTCCCACTATACCCCCTCCGAATATGACTGCTACTGTTGTACACTCATTGTCTACAGACATCAGAATAAAATCATTTAATCCGATAGAATATTGTTTCATCCATTGGGACAGAGCATACATTTCAGAACCTACAGCAAGGATATTTAGCCCGGATTTTTTAGCAATATCCTGTAATGTTTTAATATGAAAACTTGGGGAGAAGGCATTAAACACAGCAATTTCTACTACTGACCCTGTTTTTCCCTCCAACGATTCTACTTCCTGCCCATCGATTTTTATATAAACATTGGAGGATGTAACTAGATCCAAATCTACTTCCGGATTACCCGTAGTGTTAAAGTACTCGTTCTGAGCTTGCATCTCGGATGCCTCTTCAATTTTTGTATAAAGCCCGTCCAATTCCTTTTTATCTATTACTTCTGTCGAGGATCTTTTCATTCTAACTGTAGTCATTGAACCTGAACAAAGCACCCCTCCTACTCCAAAGATCACATTGTTTATTTTCTCTTCCATGTCTTCCGTAGCAATAGTACAGGCTGTTTTTACAGCTCTTATAACATCCTCTTTATCTATAACTACCCCATTTCTTACACTTCCCTGTTCAAGAGGTTCTTTTGCAGATCCAATCATTTTATAAGTACCGGAGTCATAATACACAGCAACACACCTAACATCTTTGGAATTAAGCCCTACAACAAGGAATTTATTTGTTCTAGAGGATACTTTAGAAATAAAAGGGAATTTCATTAATACTAATTCTAAATTAAATCAGAAGGGAATTCTAGGTTTAGCAAAAGGATTGTCGGGAGGGGTAGGTTCGGGCTTATCGTTATAGCCCGCTCTTTCTTTAACATACTCTTCTACTTCGCTGGCAGGCACCCCGTATTTTTGTCTGGAATTCTCTTTTATTTCTCTCGCTATTTCGTCGCTTTTTTCCTGAGATGTAATCCATTCCCAGTCTACAGACATAGAGAAAGGCGGAGTAGGCTGTCCTTTGACTAGAAGGCGGGTGTAAAAATCCCCTGTTTTCAGATTTAACAAATCATTTTTACTAAATACAGGAGCAAACTGATTTTCCAGATATTCGGAGTCATCAACACCTACTCTGAAACAACACATAGTACCTACATTACCAAATATTGCATTTTTTATTTCTTCGTCAAGCTGGGATATAAACTGGTGGGCTACAACTAGATTAAATTTGTATTTTCTTGCTTCGGAAAGAATAGTAGCAAAGTCAGGTGTAGCAAAATTCTGAAACTCATCAACATACAGATAAAAATCAGGAAAGTCCTTACCCTCCACGACCATCTTGTGTCTTGAAAGAGCAGCGGATAATAGTCTAGGCACCAATAAAAGACCTAGGAAATTGGAATTTTCTTCCCCGATCTTACCTTTAGCTAAATCAACTAAGAATATTTTCTTTTCTTCCATGAGCTGAGGCAGGTTAACTGAGGATTTAGCTTGTCCCAGGATATTTCTCATGGTTATGTCTGTTATAAAACGGTCAAATTTAGCCACAAAATAGCCCATAACCTCTCCTTTACGTGATTGGCTTGTATTAGCTACTTCATCCGTCCAGTACCTTTTTACTAAGGGATCTGTTAGTTTATCTAAGAATTTCTTATGGTATTTATCATCAATCAAAAGTCTCATGACATCAACCATTGTTGCTCCGGGATCTGTCATAGCCGTCAGCATAACGTTTCTTATTGCTCTCTCAAGCAGAGGTCCCATAATACCCTGATGATTGGGATCATATAGTTTATATAGAAGAGCAATAAATGAATTAATAAGCATATGTTTTTCTTCTTCGCTGTGTGCTTCAATCATATTAATTCCGAAGGGTCGTTCTGTATCCGCAGCATTAAAGAGAATTACATCATCCTTTCTTTCGGGAGGAATTTTCTTTAATAATTCTTCTACATCGGTCCCATGAGGATCGATAATGGCCATTCCTTCCCCATTTCTAATATCTTGGAGAGCGAGGGACATCATATACTGTGACTTTCCTGTACCTGTTTGCCCGATAATATAGAAATGCCTTGTTCTGTCTTTTGCCTCCATATACACTTTCTTTTCAACTCCTCTAAACTTATTCTTTCCCAGGTAAAGCCCTTGTTCAGGAATATTTGTTGGAGCATGAGCTCTTCTTGCTGTAAGCCATAGGATGTTAGGTGTTCCCACATCTTTATTAGGAAAATGAAATATTGTAGCCATTTCTACAACATTTAGAACAGATACGTTTGAATAAATTGGGATAGCCATTATAGGTATGTTGTAATCAATGACATTTATTTTTCTATAAATAAAATCATTAACCAGCTTCCTAGGATTCGCAGTTCTTTTTCTTACAAATTTGTTGTAGCTTACTTCAGTGAATTGTTCAAAAGCCGATGCCACATTCTTTATGTTAGATTCAGATGTAAATTTATCTTTTGCTATTGATACTAATCTTATTTTTGTATAAAAACCGGGGTGACTAATTTTTTTCTCTATCCCTTCTAAAAAGGAAGTATCTATATTAGTTTTTTTCTCAGGATTAGCCGCTTTGTCTTTTATATTAGAAACAAATCTTCTTCCGGCCATTCTCCAACTATCATTGGCAGGTTGTATTACGTATTGTACAGCTAATACTTCACCTTCTTTCATTTTGCTCATTGAAGATGTTACGGAGCCTAATGAATCATTCTTCATATCCTCATATCCTTTTATCGGATAATAGGAGTGCCCTTTTAATTTTAATTCGGTTACTGTTGTATAAGCGCCCCTGTCCCATATTTCTTCCGGATCAATTATATCTATTTCTGCTGTAGGATAAGCCCCGTTTATTTGTTTTTCTACTAAAGCAGCGATATCATCCGGTACAACCACATAAAAACCAATACCTTCTTCCTTTGATACAATTTCAAAGGATATCCTATATTCCCCTGTAAATAATGATTTCCAAAAACCCTTTCCAAAACCCATTAATGACATAAACATGTTCTCAGCTACTTTTACTTCAATTTCATTGTCGGGTGGAAGTCTTATCTGGAGAAAAGTTAAGTTATAAGCAAGTTTTTTTTCAGTGTTCTTTCTTTTTATTGATATTAGATAAGAAATTACTGCAATGAGGAATATAACTAATATCCCAAGATATACAAGAATCCATATTGTGTTGTATAAGTTTTCAGGCAGATTGCTCATGGATGATATCAACTTGCTCAATAAATTCTTCCTCTTGCAAGTCTGCAATAGTGGTTAATACGTCAGTAGTCTTAAGTGTATGAAGCTCTTTTTTCCCTTTTGTTTTATTTATCACTTTTGAGGCTGGTTTATTACCGCTTTTTTTATTATTATCTTTAGTATCATCTGTATTGTTTGAGAATGCGGGGGCCGGAGCTGTTTCTATAGGCGCAATGGACTCTGTTTTTTCCTGTTTTTCTGAAGAAATAGTATCGCTTTTACTTTCAACACTAAAAGGATTAAGAGGTCTTTCATAAACCTTTTTATTATTTATTACAGGCAGATCCATGTGAATATTTTATCCTAGTAAATCAATACTTTAAAGTACAAATAATACAATACGTGAAAAAACAGGGTAATATTCAAAAGACAAGTAAACTTTACTTAGTATTTTTGAAGTACTTATTTTTTAGATTCTTAGCTTTTTCACTCAATCTTTCTGCTGTATCAACAATAGTTTCTTTTATTTCATTGCTTTTATCTTCAATATCACCAAATGTATTTTCTATAACGGGAACAATTTCTTCTCTGGCCTCATCTACTTTATCTTCTGCCTCTTCAATTTTTTCTTTTATTTCTTCCAGAGCCTCTATCCCCTTATTTTTAAGTTTTAACCCTTCTGATTTAATTTTCTTTCTTGTTGTTTCTCCCGCTTCAGGTGCAAATAATATTCCTAATACGGCACCAACAAGTGTACCGATAAGAGCTCCTTTCACAAAAGACTTAGATTCTTTATTGGAATCGCACATATTTTATGAACCTCCTTTCTTTTTATTTTCAAATAATCCACTAACTGATTTAATGGCTTTTAGTCCTTCAGCAGCTCCGCTTATTAATCCTGCAATCATTACGAGAGGTGAGGAAACTGCTCCGGTTACACCTTGGACATCATCTAGTACTGCATTTGCTTTTTTTACTGTTTCTTTTAATTCCTTTAGGATAAAGATTATATATACAACAGCAACTATCAAAACACAGAGTAATACAATTATTAAACTTGATAGAATTACATGAACAATATCCATAGGCAGTAATTCAGTATATTAATTAACTGCCTTATAAGTCAATTGTTTTCTTCACTTACCCTATCGTTTATTCAACAACCTCACCTTCAACAGGTTCATCAGGATTTTTATTGTCCGGATTACCCTGTCCTCCCTGACCGTTCTTATCTTCAGGACCGTTGTTTTGGTTATTGTTTTCTTGGCCGTACATACTTTGCCCAATTTTTTGAAGTGTGTCTGATAATTCCTGTGTTTTTTTCTTAAGATCTTCCATGGATGCAGTTTGAAGAACATTTCTCAATTCTTTTACTTTATCCTCTACATCTTTTTTTATTTCAGCAGGCACTTTATCCCCCGCATCTTTCAAGGCTTTTTCTGCTGTATAACATAGTGTATCTGCAATATTTCTTGTTTCTACCTCTTCCTTTCTTTTTTTATCTGCTGAAGCATTTGCTTCTGCATCTCTAACAAGTTTCTCTATCTCCTCCTTAGATAAACCCGTACCTCCTTGAATAGTAATATGTTGCTCACGATTGGTAGCTTTATCTTTTGCAGTAACTTTAAGAATTCCATTTGCATCAATATCAAACTTTACTTCTATCTGGGGAATACCCCTTGGGGCCGGGGGGATACCGTCCAGTATAAATCTTCCTAATGATTTATTGTCTCCGGCCATCTCTCTTTCTCCCTGAAGAACATTTATTTCTACACTTGTTTGATTATCAGCAGCGGTTGAAAAAACTTGCGAAGCTGATGTTGGGATAGTTGTATTTCTTTTAATCAATGGTGTTGAGATTCCGCCCAATGTTTCTATTCCAAAAGTCAGAGGTGTGACATCAAGAAGAAGAACGTCCTTAACTTCCCCTCCCAAAACACCTCCCTGAATAGCTGCTCCCACTGCTACTACTTCATCAGGATTTATACCTTGATGAGGGTCTTTTCCAAAAAAATTCTTTACTATCTCCACTACTTTTGGCATTCTGGTCATTCCCCCTACCAGAACTATCTCATTTATTGATGTTTTATCCAGACCGGCGTCTTTCAATGCATTTTCTATTGGCTTTATAGTTTTCTGAAGTAAATCATCTACCAATTGTTCTAATTTAGCCCGTGTCATTTTCCTATTTAAATGCTTGGGTCCTGTTTGATCAGCGGTTATAAAAGGGATATTTATCTCGGTTTCCATGGTTGATGATAATTCTATTTTTGCTTTTTCTGCAGCATCCTTCAGCCTTTGCATTGCTTGTCTATCTCCGGATAAATCCATCCCCGTCTCTTGTTTAAATTCAGATAGAAGCCATTGTATTACTTTTCTGTCAAAATCATCCCCGCCCAGGTGCGTATCTCCGTTTGTTGATTTAACTTCAAATACCCCATCTCCTATTTCCAGAACCGAGACATCAAAAGTACCTCCTCCCAGATCATATACAATAATTTTTTCATTTGTTTTTTTATCTAATCCATAGGCAAGAGAAGCTGCAGTAGGTTCATTAATAATTCTTTGTACATTAAATCCTGCAATTTGCCCTGCTTCTTTTGTAGCTGTTCTTTGTGAATCGTTAAAATATGCCGGTACGGTTATCACAGCATCTGTAATTGTCTGACCCAAAAATTTTTCAGCATCTGATTTTATCTTTGATAATATTTTTGCAGATATTTCCTGAGGAGTATATATTTTACCCTCTACTTCAACGCAAGCCAGACCGTTCTTTCCTTCAACAATAGCGTAGGGATAGTCCTTCTTAATTTCCTGCACTTCCGGATCGGAGAATTTTCTACCCATCAATCTTTTTATACTGAAGATGGTGTTTTTGGGGTTAACCACCTGTTGTCTTTTTGCCGGAACCCCTACAATATTTTGATCGGGTACAACAATGGAAGGTATTGTATTGTTTCCCTCAGCACTATAAATAACTTTGGGCTTGCCCCCTTCCATTACTGCCATACAACTGTTTGTTGTACCTAAATCTATACCAATAATTTTAGACATAATATATCCTCCTTTATTTAATATTGTTTTCCTTTACCGACTTTTACTCGTGCCGGTCTTAATAATTTATTTTTTAAAAGATATCCTTTTGTAATTACTTCAATCACTATTCCTTCATCCCCTTCTACTGTTTCTATTGCATCCATACAGTCAGCATTAAATTCATTTCCTAGTGCTTCCACTTCCGTAACATTCTCGTTCATTAAAGTTTTTTTTAAATCCTGGAGTATCATTCTTAATCCTTCATCTTCAAAATGTTTAACCATTAATTCCATATTATCCAGTACAGGCAGAAGAGTTCTTATCAGACTTTCATTTGCATAGTTTATAAAAGATTCTCTTTCTTCAGCTGTCCTTTTTTCCAGGTTTTTATAATCAGCCAGTGCTCTTTTCCAATTATTTTCCAATTCTTCAATTCTTTCTTCCATTTTCTTTATTTTTTCTTTATCTTTATTCTTTTCTTCCATACCTATACTAATAATTAATTACTTCGGAGAACACACCTTCCTTTTTACCAAGAACCTCCGAGTTCCTCCAATAAATTTTTAGCATATCTTAGAGTAGGAATAATTTTTGAGTAATTCATTCTCGAAGGTCCCAGAACTGCAATGTTGCCGTTAACTTTTCCTACATTAAAAGGAGAAAATACTACGGAACATTTATTTAATTTATCCATACCAATCTCTTCCTCAATAACACATCTGACGTCTTCTCCAAAAGGTGCTGATTTAAATACTTTCTCCAATAACTCATAATTATCAAGAAGAAGAAGTGCTGATTTAGCTACATCTATATCCCAAAATTCTTTATTATCCAAGACGTTTACTGCACCTGCATGGGTAACAAAACCATCAGTTGTGGTAGCTATTGAAAGCATTTTAGTATTTTCAGCCAGGGATAGAACTGTTTCTCTAAGTAGTTTTTCTATTTCAAATCTGCTGCTCCAAAGTCTTTGTTTCATTGCTACTTCCTGAAGTACGGGTAGTTCGTTTTCCTCCATTAGACTTTCTAAATAAAGGCGGTAAGCGAGTTTAGTAGGTATTCTTCCGGATGATGTATGGAGCATTTCTAAAAACCCTAAATCAATTAATTTAGCCATCTCATTTCTTACTGTAGCGGGGGAACATCTAAAGTTATGTTTTTTGACTATTTCTACTGATCCAACAGGTTCAGCACTCTCAATATAGTCAGTAATAATTGCTTGTAATAATTGAATTTGGCGCTCACTTAACATTCTGTCAGTTATATAACATGAGTGCTAAGTATGTCAAGGGTTTTCAAAGCGGTTTTTATTAACGCTGGCATTTTGTCCTTTTATTTCACCCTTCACTTCTGTTGCTTTTGGGGTGTAGTACACTGTGAGATCAGCAAGGGGCTCTCTCTTATTCGCCTTATATATAACTATATGTACTTCAGAAGGATATGGGTGCTTTTGTGTATAGCCACCCCGACCAGGGTCATAAATAGTTTCTATTGTAACCCCAATGTGTGATCCTTCTGTGTCCTCCAAGGTTACAGTTCTTGATCTAGGGTTTTCTTCATCATAATATATTACTCTGTCTACAGGATTTGCTTTAAAAGCCCCCTCTAAAATACCCCCCCCATGTTTATAACGTCGCTCATTCCCTGGGAATTGGGAGAATTGGGAAAAGTCGCCAATCTGATTATTTCAAGTACGTTGACACCTCTTCTTCCTATTACTGCTACGTCTTCCCTGTAAAGAGGTGCATTTTTCGATCCTTGCACCGATTCTATGTCTTCTATTATTCTTTTAAAGAAAACTGCCTCTCTATTAAATGACTTTATTATAGATTGCTCTTTCGATTGTTGAGCTTCTTTCGGATTTTTTGTTTTAATATCCCTATCTTCATCAGTTATACTTTTTATTTTTTTCATACCCTCTTCATAAAAAAGTTCACTTTTTTGATCTAAAAGAAATCTATCCTTTCCCCTTCTAGGATCACTATCTAAGTTACTATCTTCCATTATACTTGTTATATTTTCTTTAATATTTGACATAAAAATATTTTACTACCTTTCTAATATTTGTCTAAATGCTTCTTGTGGTATCTCTACTTTACCAAATTTTTTCATTCTTTCCTTTCCTTTTTTTTGTTCTTCTAGTAGTTTATCTTTTCTTTCTCTGTGTCCTCCTGACATTTTTGCTAATACGTTCTTTTTCATAGCAGGTATATCTTCTCTTGCAATAATCTTTCCCCCTATAGCAGCTTGTAAAGATACTTTAAACATTTGTCTGGGTATTACATCTTTAAGTTTTTTTACCATCTTCTTTCCTACTTCCATAGCGTTATCTTTGAGAATAATAAAGGAGAGAGGTTCAATAATTTTCTCATGAACCAAAATATCCACTTTCACCGCATCTACCTTTTTATAATCCAGGAATGAATAATCAAAGGTAGCAAATCCACTTGTCACTCTTTTTAAATCATCAAAAAGATTATATATGAGCTCGGAGAGAGGCAGTTCGTATTCAAAAGATACTGTTTTCTCATTCGGGTATTCCATCTTTTTTAATATCCCTCTTCTTTTTTCACATAACGTAATTAGAGATCCTGAGTATATTGAAGGGGAAATTATATTTGTTTTAATCCAAGGTTCTTTTATTTCCTTTATTCTTGATCTATCCGGAAAAGAAGATACTGATCTGACATTAATAATCTCATCAGATGTGGTTGTAACCCCGTACTCTACTGTAGGTGTTGTTGAAATTAGATCCAGACCATATTCTCTTTCCAGTCTTTCTTGTATTACATCAGCATGTAAGAGTCCTAGGAATCCGCATCTAAAACCAAATCCTAAAGCTGAATTAGTTTCAGGTTCAAAGGACAGTGAGGAATCTGATAAAGATAATTTTTCTAAAGCTTCTCTCAATTGCCTGTATTTAGAATTATCTACTGTATAAAGGGATACAAAAACAAATGGTTTTATTTCCTTATACCCCGGCAGCGGTTCAACCAAACATTTCTCGCATGTTATGGTATCCCCAACTTTAACTGCGTGAATATCTTTTAATCCTGTAGCTATATAACCAACCTCTCCTGTATTAAGGATTTCAATCTGTACTCTTTGAGGTCTAAAGAATCCTATCTCTTGTGCAAAAGATACAGCTTTAGTAGCTAAGAACTTTAATTTATCTTTCTTTTTTAACTCGATATTCCCGTCAATTATTTTTACTACAGCCACTACACCTAAATGCTCATCATAAAAAGAATCAAATATTAAACCCCTCAGAACGCTGTCTTCTTTTCCCTGAGGAGGGGGGATTTTTCTGACTATTTCATCTAATAATTCTTTTACTCCTTCTCCGGTTTTTGCAGAAACTCTGAGAATGTCTTTTTTATCAAATCCAAAGGTTCTGATTAATTCCTCCTCTACCTCCTCGGTTTGAGCATTTTGTAAATCTACTTTATTTATTACAGGTATGATCTTTAGATCAGCTTCCAATGCTTTATACATATTGGATACGGTTTGGGCTTGAATACCTTGAGTAGCGTCTACAACCAATATTGCACCTTCACATGCAGCTAGAGAACGTGATACTTCATAAGAGAAATCTACGTGCCCCGGAGTATCAATTAGATTTAATTCATAACTCTGATACTCCATCCTCACCGCCTTTAGTTTTATTGTGATACCCTTTTCTCTTTCTAATTCCAACGAATCTAAAGTTTGGTTTATGAGATGTCTTTGGTCCACAGTTTTTGTTATCTCCAGCAAACGATCTGCAAGTGTGGATTTACCGTGATCTATATGTGCAATGATACAAAAATTTCTAATATTTTTTTTATCCATATTATTCAGCAGGGGTTTCCGTTACCGGAGATATTTCCGTACCGGCGCTGTCTTTAGTTATCTTTAACTTTCTTAATATTTTATATAGAAGTTCAATTTCTTCAACTTTAAATATCTTAGTAAAAAGTAGATATGTAATTACACCACATATACCGGCTATTGATGTAAGGATTAGCAGATTTATAGTTCTTGTTGTATCAAATATTACCTGATCAAGAAGTTTAATTGGAATATAGAGAGTAAGGCCCATCAGCAGTGTCGAAATCGATATTTTAGCAAAAGGATTAAAGATATTAGAAGTTTCTATTCCTCCTGTTTTAGTGCCTAATAGGTATAAAAGAATTACTGTATCCAGTATAGATGTAACTGAATAGGAGAAAGCAACGGACCATATACCAAACTTAAATACCTTTATTAAAAGCAGGGAAATAGCAATATTTAATGCGGAAGTAGCTATAGATAGGATTAAAGGTGTTTTAGTATCTTTTAGCGCATAAAACGATCTCGTAAGCAAATAATTTGCGCTTTGCGCAAATATTGAGAAACTGAAGATTGATAGAACACTGGCTGTTTCCAAAGTTGCTTCCCAGGGAAAATTAGATACACCATACACTAATCTCACTACAGGTACTCTGAGTATAAAAAGAATCATGCTCAAGGGCATTACCAGAAACATCATCTGATGAAAGGAAGTTATTAACGTTTTTTTAAATGAAGATAAATCTTTGTTTTCCCCTTCTGAAGATAGAGTAGGAAGAGATGCCGAAGCAATAGAAAAACCAAAAAGAGCAACAGGAAAACCTTGGAGCTGATTTGCAAACTTAAGGGTTATCACTGATGCTGATGATATGAATATTGCCAGTGAATTATTTATTGTTTGTATTAAATTAGCTATAAGGACACTTCCGATTCTGGAAGGTATCAGTGACATCATTTTATTAAAGTTTGAATCTTTGATATCAATGTCAAGCAAATATATGAATCCTGTATTTTTTAATATCGGGATTTGAATAATGAAATGCATTGCAGCACCAAATAGTACTCCTACAGCCGGACCGTATATACCGAAAACCGGGGATAAGATAATAATTCCCATTATCATTCCAATGTTATATACAATTGGAGCCAGGGCGGGTATTAAGAAATATTTATAGGATTGTAAGATGCTGGTAGTTAAGCTTCCTGCTACAAGAAGCATTTGAGAAACTGTCATTATCCTCATAAGGTTTGAACCTAAAGACGCATCTGTTTCCGTAAATTTATTCAATGAGATTAAATTAAATATTTGTGGGGAAAAGACTATTATTACACTTCCCACGCATAAGAAAAGTATTAAAACAGAATTAATTATTGAAGAAGCCGTTTTATACGCAGTATTTTTATCAATTTTAAGGAGACTTGAAAATATTGGGATAAATACAGTAGATACAGCCCCGACAATTAATACAGAATATAAAAGTCCGGGAATATAATCAGAGGTATAAAAAATAGCCAGTTCTTTTGATACACCGAAGTGATGGGCTAAGAGTCTATTCTTTATCACACCAAGCAAAGCCCCTATTCCGCTGGAAGCGGATATTATGAAGGCCGCAGATAGAATAGTATTTTGAGTCTTATTGACTAATGTTTGTACCGTCATCGTGAGTATGTTATCATACGGTTCGTTTATGCCAAACACTAAGTCTGCAAAAAAGGCCGTAAGGTCATCAAATAGAAAGAATGAACACAATCTTCTTTGGAAGAAGAAAATCAGAGATGCTTTAAGAGCGTTGAAGGGGGGTATTGATGACAAAGAACCGGTTGATTTGCTGGAAAAGAAGCTTATTTCTCTGCAAAAAGTATTGGATAAAGCTTCAAAAGAAAAAGTTATTCATAAAAACAAGGCAAATAGGGTAAAATCTATATATGCTGGAAAAGTATCTGCCCTTTTTAGGTCATCTGCCAAAACTAAAAAAGAGACAAAGTCAGGAAAGTGACGAACACAGTCTAGATTCCGATCTTATTTATAAGGAAGATATCTCCCAAAATACTATAAAGGCTTATCAGAATTTTTCTATTCTTATTCTAGCTATATTTATATTCTTAACTTTAATAAATTTTATCTTAAATAAGGAAGTAGTAAGTTTGGATTTACAGAAGAAGAATTTGGAAAAAGAAATATCTTTATTAACATCAGCAGAGAACAGAATTAATGAAGTGGGAAAGAAAATAAACTTTTATGAGGACGCGGTAAGTAATAGAAATGTTCTTAGCGATAAATTACTGTTTATAACAGATAAAGTCACGCCCGATATATATATTGAACAATTGATTTTGTACGAAGATCAATTTACCTTGTCTATGTATGGAAAAGATGTAGTTTCCTTTACCAGATTAATATTAAATTACTTAGAAGAAGGGAAAGTATCGGAAATAGTTCTGAGAGAGGCCAGCTACGATTCACTTAATGATAGGTTCGCGGTACAGATAGGAGGAACATTAGTAAAATGATAAGAAGCAGGAATATCAATAAATTAAATCTGGTTTTGTTGAATAGCGATAAAGCTCTATCTCTGTTTATATGGTGGACAATTGTTGTATTTATTATATTTGGGATATTCGGGTCATCTCTTATGATAAGAGGAATTATTTACCAGAATAATTTAATTAAAGAATTGGGAAATATTAACCAATCTTTATCAACAAAAAGAGACAGTATACAAAATGAATTTCAGAAAATTAAGGATAATGAAGAGAGTATAAAAATATTAGATAGTTACCTATCCGCCGGATATAAATTACAGGATTATTTAGTGGATTATTCTTTTATATCTGCAGAAACAGGTCTTTCTTTGAAATCCCTAATTAATACATCTGAATCAGACGATTCTACCGCGTTAAAGGTTACATCTTCTCATGAAGGGACAGGTGATGTTGTTAGTCTTGTTGGAAAGATTGAGGAAATGAAGAGAGTATCGGAGATAGAAAAATTAGATGTACGCAACGGAAAGGATGAAAAAGAGGTAGTTATTAATTTAAAAGTATTTGTATTGGATTAAAACATTATGAAAAGATTTATCATTTTAACAATATTTACTGCTTGTGCTGTATACATGTTTTTGAAATATGGGGCTAATGCCTACACTAAGCAGACATATATTGAAAAAAGAACACTTGACATGGCAAGCCCCCTAGATGTTACTATAGATGTAGAGTTCTTGAGAGAACTCAACCCTGCCTATGAACAACAGTGAAAGTGCAAAAAAAGGATTTAAGACCTTTATATTGACGTTATCAATATCTCTGATGATTTTCAGTGCTGTGTACTATCTTTTAAGCAGCTATAAACCTGAAAATAATATTGATTCGGGAGATATCTCCATAGTAGTAAAAGAAGCAGGATCGGTATCCGGTTCAAAAGATGCTTCTGCCTATAATATCCAAGAAGAACAGCCTGTTGTTCAAGGTGTACAAGATGAAAGAAATGAAGATACGATATTTGGGAAAATTGCTGGGAAAAAACCTGCTGCAAGTCCTAAGATAATTTCAGAGGAAGTATTGGCTGGTGCTACCTCAACCGGTGAAACAACTCAAAGTACATCACCCGTTCCGGCAACTGGATACATTGAAATGACTTTGGGTTTATTTTTTGCTTTAGCAGTATTTATAGCTGCTATGATATACAACGCAAAAAATCCAAGATCAGTTGCTATATCTTCTTTTGAAAAGAATATATTGAAGAAATCAAAGTAATCTCACTCAATTAATTTCAACAGCTCTGATTAATAGTCTTTTTGATCTGGTTCCTGCAGGATGGCATGTCATTAAAGTAACAGTATGGGCATTAAGATATTTGGGTTTGAATTCACCAAGGGGATCGACATTATCCGGATGAAGGATTTCTTTTGATTCCACCTTATAACCATATTCCTTATTGTTATACTTTATTTGAAGTTCATCACCTATTTCTAAGTAATCTAGAGTGGAAAATATTGTTTTATAGTTTTTTGGGTTAAAAAACCATGGAAGTACGGAATGCCCGTAAATAAAAGAATTACCTGTTTTTCCGGGCAATGCGGATCCTTTATAATGGCCTAAAGAATTTTCGGGGCTTAGATTATCTGATTCTGATTCTATTAAAGCGTCTTTAATACCTAGCTTGGGAATAGTTAGATAAAAATACTTGGGAATATTAGAATCACTATCCATATAACTGTCGGATAAATTATCATCAGTATTTTTTAGTTCACTAAATTCAAAATCAGTAAAACCTGCTGCTACTCCCAGAACACTGGAACTTATAGGTTTGGATATGGCATCCTGTGTTTTAAAAAATATCAGAGGAATAATTACCTGTGTTCCTAATATCATAAAACCTACAGCCATAAGAAGTCCTGATAATATCTTTGATTGAAAATAAAAGTAGGGATTTATACTTTTATATATAGGATCAAAACTTTGATCTTTAATATATTTTTTAATTGGCATTGATTAGGATTCTAACACCTTTTCTATGGTGAGAGGAACTAACATGGATGGTTCTATAACACCTGTTTTTGATTCCCTATCAAGAATACTTAACTCCTTGAATAATGTTTGAAGAGATAGTTCAGTGAATAGTTTTGCTTGTCCCAATGATTTGCTTTTGATAAATCCTGATGTTTTTAAAAAAGAAGGACTTTGGAATTTGGCAGATGATATATTTCTTAAATTCCATAAAATCATAGAGAATATTTCATAGGGATCAGTATCATCCAACATAAGATTATATAATTCATTGTATGATGCACTTCTTTGTTTAGTGAATAACGCATCAATAAATTTAAATATATTTGATTTAGGTGTTTTTTGATTGGATATAATCTTAGCTTTAAGAACAGCAGAGTTTTTAAGAAATATATTTGTTGAGGGAAGACTTTTATCACTGAGTATCACCATAACCGTTTCTTCAGGCAAGCCTTTTAATACTTCAATGTAACTTTCTAGGTTTAATTTTCCGGTTCCGGATACGTTCATTACAATGAATGAATATTTTCCAAACAAATCTTTTCCGTGGGAAAAAGAAAACAGGTCGTTGGGAGTAATATCAATCAGATTTAATTCAATCCTTGTTTCTACCCCCAATTTTTTTTGCTGATTAAGTATTAGTTCCCTGGATTTTGAAAGATCGTCCCCGTGAACTATATATATCATAGGTTATTTATTATCAAACAAATATCTTTGTACAAAGGCATGTATTTGAGAATAATCTCCTGTCTGAGGAACTAAGACGTATCTATCTCCATAGAGTGTTCTATCTTCAGGAGCATATAGTAAACCTCCCTCATTTGCCTCACTTCTATCATCCAATACTATTGATATTACTTTATTCAAATCGATTTGCTTTGAAAGGAGATAAAAAGTTTGGATAGTGGAAAAATCTATATCTGTATCTACATTCCCTGAATACGCATCATAGAGGTTCTTTATTTTGTCTATACTCAGAATTGTCTGCATAGAAAATGCTTTTTCCTTGATAGCGGCAATTACCTTTTGCTGTCTTTTGGAACGGGCAAAATCAGTTCCCTCGTTATTATCTCCCTTTCTTGATCTAACAAACTTCAAAGCTGTATTTCCGTCCATGTTCTGTACACCCGAACTAAAGTGAATTGTTTCATACCTTTCATATTCCGGAGCATTCTCTTTTCCCTCTATCGGATAAAAATAATCCGTAAATGAATTTTCTACTTCAACTGTAATACCTCCCAGGATATTTACTGCTTCTTCAAATAGATCAAAAGTAATTAAAGCATGGTAGTGTATTGGTATACCCAATACGTCTTCAATAGTTTCTCTAAGTTCTTTAGGACCTGCCCCCTCATCATAATTTTCGGCAAGAGTATATATAGCGTTTATTTTTTCATGATACCCATTTGGGCTTTGCACCCATAAATCACGCGGGATTGATATCAAAACAACATCATTATCAACTTTACCTATTGAGGCTACTAATATCGTGTCAGTGAGTACGGAAGTTACAGCTCCTTTATTTCTTTTATCTGATCCCAGAAGAAGGATGTTTGTTCTCCCGTCCGTTTGTTTTAATTCAGCTGCGGATACACTGGCCACTATAGAAACGGGGTCAAAAGAATTCTTCAGATGATTTCTAAATACATAAATTAAACCTAATATAATTAATATTGATGCAACCAATACAATCCGGCCTTTTGGTTTCTTTGTATGTTCGTTATTTTGTTCCGCAGATTGTATCTGAGAACCCTTTATATTTAGATCTGCGTATTTCATATACAGGAAATGATAATATCAGCAAAATGATTTGGATCCAAACTGGCATTGCCTATTAATATCCCTTTTATACCGTTAATGTTATTTATTTTCTTTACATTATCCCTATTTACAGAACCTCCGTATAGAATTTCTGCAGTTGGAGGAGTATTTTTTATGATCTCTTTAATCCCTTCCTCAATTTCCCCGGAATCTTTCTCACGATATTTTCCATCTTGAGATATATTGTTCGGATCTTCCCACGCCAGTATTGAATTTTCTTGAGAAAGTCCAGATAAATCTTCAATATTTCTAAAACATGTTATTGGTTTAATTCCATATTTAAGACACAACCCTCTTTTTATTTCTACTATATCAGATGTTTCTTTTCTTTCGCTGTGTCCTAGAATACAGTATTCAGCCAAGCCTTTAATTTGAAAAGCACCTGTTTCTCCTGTGTGAGCCCCCTTATCATATTGGGATATATCTTGTATACCGGTTTTTAAATGAAATATATCTGCTATATGTTTAATAAAAAGTATATGAGCGTTAGAAGGACATAATATTACTTCTATGTTATTTAATACCTTCATATTTGTGAACAAAGGAGAATGGGTGAAGGTTTTAATCCATGTGTTTATATCTCTAAGATCCATATTCATTTTCCAGTTAGCTATAAAATATTTCATAAATATTTAATTTAATCTCTTTAATGTTTCCTCAACAATAACCGGTAAATTTTCCAGGTCTTCATGAGTGTAATCATAACCTAAAACATTAAGACAGGAAAAGACTATCCCCAGATCAGAGTAGATTTTATCTGCGTAATGGCATGATACCAGAGAGTGTACCAGTACATTACCTCCGATTTCACCGAATTTGGATTTACCGCAACCCATCGGGCAGTTGGAACACGAAGGATATATTCCTTTTTCCACTCTTACCTCGTTTATTTTATTTAAAATATTTTGATATAAGTTTTCATAATCTGAGAAATTATTGGGTTTATGAAATTCCGTTCCTGTTACTACCATACCCATTATATTTTTTTCAGATAATGTTTTGTAGAGAAAGTAATCAGGTGTGGAGAAGTAACTTTGTACCAATACATTATTCTTCTCATAATCTACAGATAAAATACTTCTTTTACCGGGAAGGCCCAATGTATTAATATCCATATCCGATGTCTTAATAGATACTGAAGTATTGGATATATCTAAAATAACCCTATCTTCCGATCTACCGCATATTACAATAGAGTCTAAACCAGAGAATTTCATTCTGGTGGACAAGTTTCCTCCAATATATAGATCTTCCATTACCCCATCATCAGATAGAACAATACTTGTTTTTGAGGCAAAAGGAAAAAAACCATTTAATGGTCCTACAGAGAATATAACCGGATCTTTATCTCTATACATTTCATACAAAGCAAGACCTAAACCTAACCCTCCGATATACACTCTTAAATCAGGGAGCCCTTTTACCTCGCTACTTCTTTTATTAAGATCTACTATTAATGCTTTTTTATTAACTATTTCCATAGCTATTATTTTATTTCTTCCTCAATCTCAAAAACCATTTTAGGACATATTTTTTTTATTCTTTCAATGTTTATTGTATTAGTTCTGGGGTCTACATCAGGAGTAAATACAGGATATTCATATCCATTATCATGTTTAGTCAATATTCTAATTAAAGATCCCTCCAGCCCTACTTTTTCAAGTTGTCTTTGGATTTCAAATACACACATCTCACATCCGTTGCAATCTTCCGGTTTGTCTATTTTTATAACTTTAGGCATTATTCCAGAGCTTCTATTCCCGGAAGTGTCCCTTCACTTAGGAATTGAAGCATAGCCCCTCCCCCTGTAGATGTAAAAGAATATTTACCAAGGAATCCAAATTTCTCAACAGCTGATATGGTATCCCCACCTCCAATTACAGACAAAGATCCATTGTCTGTGGTTTTAGATATTTGGAACGCAATACTTTTGGTTCCGTTCTGATACTTCGGATCTTCAAACATTCCCATCGGTCCCGCCCACAATATTGTTTTGGACTTTTCAATTATTCTATTAAATTCTTTTACTGTTTCAGGACCGATATCTTTTCCATCAATATTATCCATAGGAAGTATCAAATTAGATGGAACATCTTCCTTCCAATCTTCTGCTAATTTACCTCCAAGAAGTACACAATCAGCAATATTTAGGAATTTAACCACCGCAGGCTTTTTGCTTTCAAGCTTCACTCCGCCTACCACAAATACTAATGGTTTCTCCGGATTTTCAATTACAGTAATTAGTGTTTCAATCTCCTGTTGAAGATGAAATCCTGCATAGTGAGGAAGTATTTTAGGAATACTTACTATTGAAGTATGTTTTCTATGGCATGTAGCAAAACTTTCATTTACGTACATATCAATTCCCTTGCATATTTCGTTAGCATACTCCATACTATTTTCTTCTTCTCTTGGATCAAATCTTAGATTTTCTAATATTTGAAAGTTTTGTGATCCTAATTCTTCCTCAAAATAGGATTTTAAGTATTTAGTACTAAGTTCTTTTACATATTTCCCATCAGGTTTTCCTATATGGCCGGCTATTATAGGCATGGCTTCTTTATTTATAATATAGTTTAGTGTTTCCAGGGATGATTCCAGTCTATATTTTTCCTGAATTTTTCCGTTTTCTATAGGAACATCCAGATCACATCTTACAAGGATTCTATTTCCCCTTGAGATGGGAGCATCTTGTATTTTATTCATACAGACATTTTATCACGCACACAGGGATAGTAATTATGTTGGGATTATTTAGGAAACCATCATAGCCATCTCCACCAGTCTGTTGGAGTAGCCCCATTCGTTGTCATACCATGCTAGAATCTTAACCAAATCACCGTCAACTACTCTTGTCATGCTTAAATCAACGATTGAAGAATATATGCTACCGATTATATCCGATGAAGTAATAGGTTCATAAGTGGCATCCAATATATTTTTGTATTTTTCCAGTTTCTTTGCCTCAAGAAATGTTTTATTTACCTCTTCCGTTGTAGTTTTTTTACTAACCAGCATAGTTATATCAGATAAAGAACCTGTAATAATAGGAACTCTAACAGATATTCCGTCAAAAAGACCTTCCAGCTCAGGAATTACTTTTGTTGTAGCTTTGGCGGCACCTGTAGTTGTTGGGGACATATTATATCCCGATGCCCTGCTTCTTCTCATATCCAAATCTTCTCCAAAAGGTGCACTATCCACCACACTTTGATTATTAGTTAAAGCGTGAACAGTAGTCATAACGGATTTTAATACTTTAAATTTCTTATTTACTATATCTATCACCGGTGATATGCAGTTTGTAGTACAGGAGGCATTTGAAATAATATTTTGTCCTAAATACTGGTCCTCATTAACACCTAAAAGAAAGATGGGGACATTGCCTCCTTTAGTGGGTGCCGATACCACAACTTTTTTAGCCCCTCGTTTTATATGAACATCTGCAGAATTTTCTTGGGTAAATCTTCCGGTACATTCTAAAACAACATCAATATCTAATTCTTTCCAGGGAAGAAGTGTAGGATCTTTTTCTGCAAGAACCAAAGTTTTTTTACCATTAACTACTAAATAATTTTCCCTGCCTTTTTTAGAAAAGAAGTCTTTTTCCCCTTTATTATCTTCTAAGCTGATTTTTTTTCCATCTTCTTCCAGATAAATATCTTTATCGTATATACCATAAGCAGAGTCATATTTAAGAAGATGCGCAAGAACTCTGGGATTAGTTAAATCATTAACTGCTGATATTTCCAATCCTTGTTTTTCCAAAGCTATTTTAAAAGAGGATCTACCTATTCTTCCGAAACCATTTATTGCTATACGGGCAGACATATTACTCTTATTTTAAACCCTATTACTTTAATTGGCTATCAAGCCATGCTTTAAGCATTTCTTTTGGCATAGCCCCTGTTTTTCTATCTATTTCCTTATCATCTTTTAATAAAACAAAAGTAGGGATACTTCCGATGTTATATTGCCCTGCAAGCTGTTCTTCTGCTTCTACATCTACTTTTTTAAATTCTATTCTATTTTCATAATCCTTTTCTATTTCTTCAAAAATCGGAGCCATCATTTTACATGGCCCACACCAATCAGCATAAAAATCTAAAAGTTTAAGCATATTTATTCTCCAAATATTTAAACTACATTGAACGAGGTATATGATAACATAATCCTTAACTAACTCCTATGCAAGATATAAGAAAGAAAATCTCTTTTTTTTGGTTTATACTTGTCCCTCTTCTTTTTTTAATAGTAATAAATATACGTAAAATTATTCCTCAATTGAACCCCAAAGAATATCAAAGAAGGGATATTGTTAAAGAAATATATTATGAAACACAGAAGAATAAGAAAGAAAAAGATAATACATGGGAATTGAAAAGAGTACAAAGTATAGGAGAAGATGCCCCAGTAATATTTGGTACAAATGCAATTTTAATAGATAACAACAATGGAAATATATTGTATGAGATAAATTCCGGTGAAAGGAGGCCTATTGCCAGTTTGGTAAAGATAATGACGGCTGTAGTTGCTCTGGAACATAAAAACCTGGATGATATTATTCCCGTTTCCCCTTTAGCTGCTGGGATTGGTGAGAATTCCATGGGTTTATCGGCAGGAGAAAAATATACTCTCAGGGAGTTGATGTATGGAATGATGCTTAATTCGGGCAACGATTCAGCTTCAGCTATTGCGGAAGGAGTAGCAGGGAACATAGACAATTTTGTTAGATGGATGAATATGAAATCAGATGAACTTAATTTAAAAGATACTCATTTTTCAGATCCGAGCGGTCTTAATGATTCTTCATATAGTACAGCAGCCGATTTGGCAGTATTGACCAACTATGCTTTAGAATATCCTGAATTTAGAGAGATAATAAAAACAATAGAAATGGAAATACCGTATTCCGAAAATCATAAATATATTTATCTTTATAACCAAACTAATCTTCTTACTACCTATCCCGGAGTGGCAGGAGTAAAAACAGGATATACTGAGGAAGCAGGTCTATGTTTGGTTACTTATGTAAATAACGAAGATAGGGAATTAATAGGTGTAGTTCTAAATAGTACTGATAGAAAGGGGGATATGATTCAGATGCTTGATTACGGATATTCTCTTTTCGATATGAAGATAGAACATCATCTTTTAGATTGACAATGATATTATTCTAATTGTGAAAAGCATTAACTTCTTTAAAGAACTTAATTCAGTACAGATAGATGCCGTTACTCATTTTTTAGGACCGGCGTTAGTGGTAGCAGGTCCGGGCAGTGGTAAAACCAGGGTATTGACCCACAGAGTAGTAAATTTGATATTTGAACATGATATTTCTGAAACCAATATATTATGTGTGACTTTTACTAATAAGGCATCAAATGAGATAAAGAACAGGGTGAGTAATTTATTACCCGGGAAACCCAAACTCCCTTGGAGCGGAACTTTCCATTCAATATGCGCAAGGATTCTGAGAAAAGACGGTTACTGCATAGGTATACCACCTTCTTATGTAATATTTGATACAGATGATCAGGATGCAGCAATAAAAGGAATTATTAAGGATTTTGGCATCGATCCTAAGAAATTTCATCCTCGTATGGTTTCTGAAACTATCTCCAGTGCTAAATCTGAATTAGTAAAACCGGATGAATATTCATCTTATGCTCAAGGTTATTACCAAAGAACAGTTGCAAAAATTTTCCCTGAATATGAAAAAAGATTAAGAGCGATGAATGCTTTAGATTTTGATAGTTTACTTTCCGAAACAGTCAGACTCTTTACAGAGGTTCCTGAAGTTCTTCTAAAGTATCAGGATTTATTTTCTTTTATTTTGGTTGATGAGTATCAGGATACAAATAAAGCACAGTATGTACTGTCTTCTTTATTAGCTAAAAAGCATAGGAATATATTTGCAGTCGGAGATATGTCCCAAGCAATTTATGGTTTTAGAGGTGCAGATTTTAGAAATATATTGAATTTTCAAAACGATTACCCCGAAGCCAGAATATATAACTTAGCTCAGAATTATAGATCTACACAGAATATTTTAGAAGCAGCTAAGAATATTATTAAAAATAATTCTACATATATTCCTTTGGATTTATGGACTCAGAATGGAGAGGGGGATAAACTTCTTCTTTTTACCGGAAGTTCGGGAGTAGAAGAGGCCGATTTCATAACAGAGCAAATAAAGGATTTGAATGAAGATGGGGTGCAGTATAAGGATATTGCAGTACTTTATCGTACTAATGCACAATCACGTAATATTGAAGAACATCTGATCAAAAACAATATCCCGTATAAAATATATGGGGGGCAGAGATTTTATTCCAGAAGGGAAATTAAAGATATTATTTCTTACCTTCGTATAATTTATAATCCCAAAGACTATATATCCTGGGAAAGAGTAATTAATGTTCCGGCAAGAGGTATAGGAAAGAAGAGTATAGAAAAACTTAAAGAAAATGATTGGGATATCAATGAGATTGAGGAGAAAACTAATTTACCAATTGGCAAGTGGATTAGAAATATAGAAACATTAACAACCACAGAGTTAATGGAAGAAGTATTAAAGGATACCGGCTATATTGAGTATCTCAATGACGGATCTGAAGAAGGTATGGAAAGAATAGAAAACATACAAGAATTAAAATCCGTTGCATCTCAATTTCCTAATCCCGAAGAATTCTTAGAAAATGTTTCTTTGATAGAAAGTTCCTCAAAGCCTAATTCAGATAAGTATGATGCAGTAAATTTAATGACAGTGCATGCTTCAAAAGGTATGGAGTTTCTCTATGTATTTTTAGTCGGAATGGAAGAGGGGTTATTTCCCCATTCCCAATCATTGGGTGAGTTGATGGATTTAGAAGAAGAAAGGAGATTGTGTTATGTAGCACTAACCAGAGCAATGAAAAAGATATTTTTAACTAATGTCAGATCCAGACTATATTTTGGAAATATTCAGTCAAATCCTCCCAGTAGATTTCTTTCCGAAATACCAGGACCTTTAATAGAATATAAGGGGTTAAAAATTACATTCAGAAAAAACGGTAATGAAGATCAATTTCTCGATGATTTGGAGTTTGATAGAACTAATTTTTCTTGGGATTGAGATATAATAAAGATATGAACTTTGAACCAAAGAAACATTTAGGCCAAAACTTTCTTTTGGATACAGACATAATTAGAAGTATTATTGATAATATTAATTTGGAAGATGGGGAGGAGTTTATTGAAATAGGTCCCGGACATGGTGTTTTAACTCAAATGGCTGCTTCACGTATCAGGGGGAAAGACAAGAAAATATATGCCGTAGAAATAGATGAAAGATTCTGCCGTAAACTAGAAACAATGTTCTTGGAAGATTCCGGAATCATCATTATTTGCAAGGATGTGCTTGATTATTTACCTGAATTTTCCCCCAAAGGAGAGTTTAAAATATTTGGTTCTCTTCCTTATTACATTACATCTCCGATAATGCACGTAGTAATAAAAATGAAGAAACAACCAAAACAGTGTGTGTTTTTAATTCAAAAGGAAGTAGCAGAAAAGATAAACTGTAAAGCGCCGGATTCTTCGTACTTATCCTCATTTGTGCAAACATTCTATGAAGTTGCTTACCTAGGAAAAGTTCCCGCAGATAGATTTGATCCAAAACCGGAAGTAGATGGTGGAATAATCTCTCTTGAGAGAAAAAATATTTCATATAATTCTGATTTTGTATCCAAATATGAAGGTTTTCTGCACAAAGCGTATTCCCATCCCAGAAAAATGCTAAATAAGATATTTACCAAGGAAGAGTTGGAGAAGGGGGGAATAAACCCCTCAATAAGAGCGCAAAATCTTGATTCCCAGCAGTGGCTGAATTTCTTCAGTAAACTAAATCCTGCATTATATGAGATTTAGTATTATCATACCCACACTGAATGAAGAAAGGTACATAGGCGACCTTTTAAAGTGTTTATCTACCCAAACATTTAGAAATTTTGAAGTATTGATTATAGATGCTAAATCCAGGGATAAAACAAAGGATGTTGTACTAAAGTATGAGGAAAGCTTAAACATCAGATTTATAGAATCTCCAAAGAAAAGTATATCTTATCAGAGAAACTTGGGGGCAAAATTATCTTCATACGATGATTTAATATTCTTTGATGCAGATGTAACAATAGAACCGCAGTTTATTAATAAAGTTATGGAGCATATAAAAAAGAACAATCCGGATTTATTATGTTGTTGGTTCAATCCTATATCAAAAAGGGTAGATGATAAATTCTATTTTCAGATGACAAACAGTTATTTGGAAGCAGTGAAAAAAATATCTCCTAGAGGAGGAGGTGCTTTTATGTATATTAAAAAGAAACCCTTTTTCAATATAGGTGGTTTTCCCGAAGATATAGTATTAGGTGAAGATTATGAATTAGTTAGAAGAATGAACAAGGAGGGATATAAATATAGTTTGATTAAAGATCCCAGAATAAACGTATCCGTAAGACGTTTTGACAAGCAGGGAAGAATTCCTTACATCATTAATATACTATTTGCCGATCTATTAGTCCTTCTAAAAGGACCTATAAAAGATAACAGGGTTATTAAATATGAATTCGGTAATTTTAACGAAGAAATATTATCAAAAAATAGAAATAAAAATAAGATGCATAAAAGAAAAAAGACAGCAAAGAATATTTCCTGGAAGAAGATAAAATAGTATGACCCGAACGAGCTCTCCAGTACTTATTTATACCAAAAGACAAGAGCCCATCCGGGTCGTCTCTCTTTTTACCCTCATCCCAAATAGGACGAGAAATTGTACTAACCACTAAAAACTATCCTATAAATAAATAAAAGTCAATGTTATACTCCATTCATGTTTAAGCACGTACTACAATCTGAGCTATGGCAGGAATTTAAGAATTCATTCGGCACGCCCGCAATTATGTCCGGAGGTGTCTTGTATACAAAACATAAAATACCATTTACTAATTACTATTATGCATATAGTCCCAGGGTTAATCCATTCTCTATAGATTTTGATACCCTGCGTTCCTCATTGGAAGGAAACCAATGTGTCGCCATACATTTTGATGTTCCCAATATTATTAAAAATACAGAGGAAGAACTACAGGCACAGCAGATATTCCGTTCTCGCTGTACTAAATCTATGAGAGAGGAATTTGCTAAAGCTAATTTCCTTTTGGATTTAAATCAGAGCGAGGATATCATTCTTCAGAATATGCACAATAAACAAAGATATAATATTAATTATTCAATAAAGAAAGGTGTTAAAGTTAGAAAAGCAGAAGGAGAAAGTGATTTTAATATTTTTTACTCCTTGTATAGAGAAACTGGTAACAGACAGGGATTTTATTTCCGTTCGGAAAAATATTTAAAAAAGGTATGGGAAATATTTTCCAGAGACAATTCATGCGATATATTGATAGCAGAATATGAAGGTAAACCGCTTTCCTCCTGGATGTTAATTACATACGATAACATACTTTACTATCCTTATGGAGGATCAACAGAGAATATGAAAAATCTTCAAGCAAACTGTTTGATCGGATGGGAAGCTATAAAATACGGAAAATTAAAAGGCTGTTCAATTTTTGATATGTGGGGAGCTTCTGAGGATTTAAATGATACAAAAGACCCCTATTTCGGATTTTCACAATTTAAGGCTAAGTATGGGGGGAAACATGTATTATATATGGATTCCTTTGATTTTATTCTCAACCCCCCTGCTTATAAAATGTTCAACCTAGCTAATAATTTGAGATGGAAGGTGCTGAATCTTCTTAGGTAATATGATTGAAATAATTCAAGACATCAGACAAAGTGATAATTGGGGGAAATATTTAAATTCAATAGGATGGGATATATTCAGAACCCCCGGAGGAGTATTAATGGCCTATAAAAAAATGCTGGGGAGGAGTTTTATTAAAATACAAAAACCAAAAGTACTTAGTGAAGAGGATATAAAAGAGATAGATGAATTTGCTAAAAAGAAGAAATATTTTTTGGTTAAATTAGAACCTATGCCTGGTCAAGATGAAACCCTGTTATCTAAGTCTGGTTTCCTAAAAAGTTATACCCCGCTTTCCGTTCCTTCAACCATGTACATTGATCTAACTAAAAGTGAAGCAGATCTTTGGAATAATGTATCCCACAGTGGTAAGTATTCAATTCATAGAGCTGAGAGGGAAGGTGTGCAGATAAGGTATTATGAGAATCCCACGGAGGAAGCTCTCTCTTCTTTCTATGAGATATTTGCACAAACTGCTGTACGTCAGAAGTTTTATAAACTCCCCTTTTCTGAAGTGTTGTCCCGATCAAAATCCTTTGGCAGGAAATCTCACTTGGTAAATGCATATAACAATAAAGGAGAGTTAATGAGCGGCAAATTATTCCTAGGGCATAATGATTTGGTATTGTATTCCATAGGAGGTACTGCTGATGCCGGAAGAAAGACGAAGATCGGATACGAACTTTTATGGAAAGCGGTTATTTATTTAAAAAGTACAGGTTATAAAACTCTGGATTTGGAGGGAGTGGATGATTCCAGATTTCCATTCTTTACCTCTCACTGGGCCGGCTTTACTCATTTCAAAGAAAAATTCGGAGGGGAGATTGTTAGATTTCCCCATCCATATATTAAATACTCGAGCAAGCTGCTAGTAGCTCTAAGTAAAATAATTACACTTCCCATATAGATAAAAGATAGATTTGGGAATTAACTAGGATTTAAATGTGTGGGGGCATATACTCCTATAATCACAGAATGCACAATGCATTCCCGGAGTTGCCTCAAAATTACCTTCTTTCATTTCATTAACAATTTCTTCTACTTCTTCGGTTAGTTTTTCGAGCTGAGATTCATTTCTGACTGTAGATAATTTCTCCCCATGCTCAACGTAATATAAAGAAAGAATCTTTGGATTTAATCCCAGCGATTCCTTTGCAGCAATAGCGTATATGGTTACCTGATTGTCGTTATCTACTTCCTTCTGATCCTTTATTCCCCCTGTTTTATAATCAATAATTTCTACACCATCTTCAAGTTGATCTAACCTGTCAATTTTTCCTGTAAATTTATAACCGGCAAGATTAAGATAGAATGTTTTTTCTAATCCTACGTGTTTTATATTGTCTTTGTGATGCTTATTATAGTAATTTTCCAGTAATTTTTTACCGCTTTCGTATCTTTTATTTCTATGTTCTTCACTTTGATATCCAATAGGTTGCCAGTTATCGTCATATATTTTTAATAAATTCTCCAGAGTTAAATCTTCCCCAAACATTTTTCTGTGATGAAAATCTCTTAGACATTTGTGTATAGTATCTCCAAAGCTTAATGCATGATTAGGGGGTCCCGGTATTTTTAATATATATGCATATTTATATTGGAGAGGGCACACTCTAAATTTTTCAATCTGAGAGTAACTTAATGTTTTTGGTAAAGAATCTACTGCTTCCTCACCTTGATAATTTCTAAAACCTGTTTGAAGTCCAAAAAGAGCTGTTTGTTCTACTTCAACACTATTTTCTTTTTCCGATTTGAAATTGAATATTTTTAATCCCGTTTCATTGATAAAACCACTGGGGGTTTTCTGTCTTTTCCCTCCGTAGTTATCTGCATAGGTGATATAAAGATATTTTTTGGCTCTCGTCATACCCACATAGAACAACCTTCTTTCTTCTTGTATGTGCTCATCTCCGGAAGGCAGTACTTCCTTAATTATACTATCAGGTATTTCTATCAAATCTCCTCTGTTTCTTGTAGGAAAACGATCGGACACCATATTTACGATGAACACTACGGGGAATTCCAAGCCTTTGGATGCATGTACAGTCATCAAATTTATAGTATCAATATCTTCTAATTCAGCCTGGGCGGGGTTGTCTCCAGCTTCTATCATTAAATCAAGATAATCAATAAAATCTAATACGGATGGCATTCTTTTTTCATCGTTATAAAATTCGACCTCAAACTTTTGAGCTCTTTTTAAAAATATATCTATATTTTTAATACATAGCTGATTTTCTATTGTCTCATTTTCCAGATATTGGTGAAGGTAATTTGTATTGGCTATTAGGTCGTATATAAATCTTGACGGGCTGTCTTTTGAACCTGATTTTTGAAAGTCTGATATTTTCTTCAAAAACAATTTCATATTTTTATCTTCATTACTTTGTAGTACTTCCCACAAGGGTATTTTGTTAAAACGTGCTTCAGATAACATAGATACTATTAATCTGTAGGGAATATTAAAAGATTTTATATTCATACATCTGTAAAGGGAAACACTGTCTTTGGGATTAAGTATGGTTTTTACCAATGATAGAAGATCTCTTATTTCCTCTCTATCATATAGTCCCCTGTTTCCTACCAGCTGATAGGGGAGATTTTCTTTTCTTAAAGCCATCATAAAGGGTTCAAGGTGATTATTAGCCCTGGCTAAAATTGCTATATCCTTGTATGAATATTCGGGTTTGGTATCCAGTATTTCTTTTATTTTTTCTATCACACTGTTTACTTCTTCTTCCCATGTATCAGAATGTATTACCAGGGGATCGATACCTTTCCCTTTCATTTCTGCAACTAGTGCTTTGGAAATACCTAAAGCGGATTCCAATGTATCCGGATTATTATTCTGAATAACTTTATATGCCGGATCCAATATTTTTTGTGTTGATCTATAATTCTGAATTAGTGTAATCATCTTTGCTTTGGGATAATCGTTCATGAATTGAATTATGTTTGAAACAGCAGCTCCTCTAAATTTATATATAGACTGGGAGTCATCCCCAACTACTGTTAGAGTTCTTTCTTTCATTTTTCCCGGGCATAGTAATTTTATTAATTCATACTGAGCAATGTTTGTATCTTGAAATTCATCAACAAGAATATGTTTGAATTGTTTTCTGTATTTCTCCAATATTAAAGGTCTTTTTGAGAATAATCTTAAAGTCCAGATTATTAAATCTCCGAAATCAAATTTAGAATCGCTTAGCTTCAATTCATTGTACTTATTATATAAAAGAGATAGTTCATTATTCCTCTTATTCTCTTCGGTGTCCGTAGATTTATTATTTTCCTGGGTAAACTTAGAGAATTCTTCAGGGGATATATTTTCATCCTGAAGACGGGATATGAATTTTAATACAGCTGATATAAATTTGTTGGGATTTCCTAAAGGCCTGAAATATTCCAGATCGATTTTAAATATATTTTTTCTTAAAAGAAGCCATTGTTCAGGATCTGAGATTATTTTATATGAAGGATCTATTCCTATCTCCAAACCTTCTTCTCTTAATATCCTATCTGCAAATGAATGAAATGTATGTACCCATGGTTCTTTATAACCGAGAGGCATTATGTCTCCAATTCTATCTACCATCTCCTGAGATGCCTTATCAGTAAATGTTAGGGCTAATATTTGATCCGGATCTACTTTTTCATTTTGTATTAAATGTTTTATTCTCTCTGTTATTACTCTTGTTTTACCTGTCCCTGCTCCTGCTATAACTAACATTTGTTCTGATTCATGTTCTACTGCTTCAAGCTGACTAGTATTAAGCTCGTTATTCTTATTTTTTATCTTTTTAATTCTAGGCACCTTTTCATTATACAGTGTTAGCGGTTTCCAGTTTATATAAACTATGGGTTGTATATTCCTTAATTATTTGTTAATGTATCTTATAAAAACAAAAGGAAAGGAGGAGATATGGATGCCCAGACGGTTGTAGTCCTGCTAGTCATAGCAGGCTTTCTTTTAGTCGGAGTGTGGGGCATCGTCAAGGCCCTCGGGCTTGACGATGACGATAAATGATGCAAACCCCCATGTATATAAATATGAATATGTACATGGGGGATATTTTTATTCCAGTAAGGGTTTTTGTTCCGGAGATTCTAATTCCTGAAGGTTTTCTAATTTAGTAGATAATTTACCAAATCTACTTTTCAACGTATCCATACTCTTGTACGAATTAGATATATGTCTTTCTAAAACTCCCAGGTCTTCATTAAATTTTTGAGCTTCAATAATTACCCCGTCAATTTGTTTTAATATTTCTCCTACATTTTTCTCTAATTCATGTTGTCTGAATGCAACTAGTAATACCTTTAGGAAATAAGATAAAGTATTGGGAGACGCCATTATTATATTTTTGGATCTTGAATATTCTTCTATCTCCGGTGTATTTACTATTAGTTCGTAATATACATTCTCTGATGGTATGTACATCACAGCCTGATCGGTGGTTCCTTCTGCAGGAAGGATGTATTTAGATGATATTTCATCTACTCTCTTTTTTACATCAGTTATAAATGTTTTCTTGAATTTATCTCTTTCATCTTGATTTTGAGCTGTTAACATAGCTTTGAAATTTTCCATAGGGAATTTAGAATCTATAGGAATAATTCCTTTCTCTGTGAAAACAACAGCATCGCAAATATTCCCATCTTTAAATTTATATTGAGTTTTAAATAATTCTTTAGGAAGAAAATTTTCAAGAATCTCATATAGGAATTGTTCTCCCAAACCCCCTCTTAGTTTTGGAGACTTTAGAATATTACTTAGGTCTTTCATATCATTCCCAAACTCCTGCAACCCTCCCAGCTGTTTTTGTACCGATCTAATCACTTCTGCTGAATTTTCCATTCTTTCCCATATTACTTTTGTTTGTTGGCTGATAGCCTCTCTTTGAGCTTTCATCTGCTGATCCAGAGTATCTCTTTGATCTTTTAGCTGTCTTTCCAGAATCTCCGAGTTTTTATCTACTGAACCTTTCATGTCTCTAAGCCATTGTGTAAGAACATCATCCTCTCCTTTCTTTAGTTCATCTCTGAAACTTTTTATTCGTGAATTCAGAAGATATCTCATGGCCAGTAAAGATCCTATAAAGAACAACGCTATTATTATCAGTAATGTGTAATCCATAATGTTTATATTCTAGCAGATGTTAAAATCAATTCATGCTAAAGATTCTATATTTACTGATTATCTTTTCCTGGAGCACCTTTCTATATGTAGTGTTTCAAGTATGGCCGGGGAATTATTCATCCATATTTTTATTTATATTTACATTATTCCTTGCTTTAGGATTCACTATATCCCTTTTCGTATACAAATTTCTTAGAAAGAAAAACCCCGGTTTTACTAATTACCAATATCAATTAAAGAATGCAATGAAATATGGTTTTTATATTTCCTTTGGTATATCCGGATTAGCTTTATTAAGGGCATTTAAAATAATGTCCCTGTTGAATATAGGTCTTTTTATGCTTCTTTACTTAGGAATTTACTATCAACTAAGGAACAAAAGGTGATAAAATACCGCCATATATGGAAAAAAAGAAGATACTAATTACTACTGCAATAGATTATACAAACGATGTAATACACGTAGGACAAGCTTATGAGAAAATACTTGCAGATTGTACTGCAAGATATTACAGAGATGTTTATGGAATGAGTAATGTACATTTTTTAACCGGTACTGATGAGCATGGTACTACCAATGAGAAAGCCGCTGCAGCAAGGAATTTGTCCCCTAAGCAGCATGTAGATGATATATCAAAAAGGGATAGAGAGCAGATAGATCTGTTAAATATTTCCTATGACAGATTTATTCGTACAACGGATGAAGATCATATTAGAATTGCCCGGGATGTATTTCAAAGATCATATGACAAAGGAGATATCTATAAGGGGGAATACGAGGGATTATACTGTGAAGGATGCGAATCATACAAAACACTTACAGAATTAACTGAAGATGGAAAATGTCCCAACCACCCGACTAGGGAAATACAAAAAATTACTGAGGAGAACTATTTTTTTAATTGGTCAAAATATTCAGTATTCTTAAAGAAAATGCTTAACCGGGATAAATTTATTCTTCCGGAGGGCAGGAAGAATGAAATGGTCTCTTTTATAGATAACGGTATCAAAGATATTCCTGTAACCAGACCAAGTTATAAATTATCATGGGGTATTCCATCTCCTATAGATCCTGAGCAGGTATTATATGTTTGGTTTGATGCATTAATTAATTACTATACTTTTGGGATACAAAATAATTGTTGGGATGAAGATACAAGAATAATTCATTTTGTAGGAAAAGACATAGCCAGATGGCATGCTCTTCTGTGGCCCGCAATGCTTGAAAGTGCAGGAATACGCTCTCCTGATACAGTATATGTTCATGGTTTTATTACCCTTAATGGGGATAAGATAAGTAAATCAAGAGGAAATATAATAAGACCCGAAGATTTGGTAAAACAGTTTGGAGTAGATCCGGTAAGATACTACTTTTTAAAATACGGACCTATAACTGAGGACGTTGATATATCTTTAGATAGTATTAAGGATGTATATAATTCTGAATTAGCCAACGGTCTAGGTAATTTAGTATCCCGTATTGCAAAGATAGCAGAAAAATCTAATATGTTATTTCCTCTATCTAATGACAACAACATCTATAATCTAGAATGGGATAAACCCATGAATGATTTTAGGACCGATTTAGTATTATCCAATATTTGGAGCGAGATAAGTGTTATAGATAAACATATAAATGATAATGAACCATGGAAGATAAAAGATACCGATCTTCTGCATAGTGTTCTATCCTATGAGATAGAAGGCGTAAGAAAAATCTCAAGAATGCTTAGATCTTTTATGCCCGATACTGCGGAAAAAATTTCTATACAATTTAACCAGGAAAGAATTACTTTCCGGGAGGCATTATTTCCCCGTCTTCAATAATGAAAACTTTACTACTGATAGATACTTTTAATTTCCTTCATCGTGCTTACCACGCACTTCCTAAGACATTTACAGATAAAGAGGGAGAGCCTATTAATGCAGTATATGGAGTAGCAAGTATGTTGATTACCATGCTTGATAAAGTAAAACCGGATTATGTAATTGCAGCCTTAGATAGCAAGGCACCAACCTTCAGAGTTGGAGATTTCACCGCTTATAAAGCTCAGAGGAAACCAATGGATACGGAATTAGCAGCACAGATCCCCAAGGTTATTGAGATTCTTGAATCTTTTGGTATAAAAATGATTCAAGTTGATGGATATGAGGCAGATGATTTGATAGGGACTACGGCTTTAAAATATTCAGATGAGTGCAAGATTATTATTGTATCTAATGATCGTGATTTATGGCAGCTAACAAACGGAAATATATCTATAGGTGTTCCCAGCGGCAAGGGATTTATTGAATGGATAGACGGGAAAGAAGCAGAAGAAAGATTAGGTTTTGCCCCCAATAAGATCGCTGATTACAAGGGATTAAGAGGAGATCCCAGCGATAACATACCGGGGGTATTTGGTATCGGAGAAAAGACAGCCGCCAAGCTTATTCAGGAATACGGTTCAATAGAGGAAATATATAGAAATATAGATAAGATAAAACCTGATACTCTGAGGGAAAAGTTACTTAATTGTGCAGAAACAGCGATGATGAGCAAAAAATTAGCACAGATAATACTTGATGTTCCTATGCAGATTGAATTAGATGAATGCAGGTATTTAGAATTTAATTACGGAAGAGTAAAAGAAGTATTTGAGAAATATAATTTTAAATCTCTTCTTAAAAGATTGGGATTTATTCCTCAGGAAGAGAATAGAAAAAAAGAGGAAGTATCAAAAGATCAATTATCATTATTTTAATAATATGAATATAAATAAGGGTGAAAAAATAGCTAAAGAATTAAAAAGGAATTACCCCAATCCAAAAACTGAGTTAAATTATATGAATGAATATGAGCTGGTTGTAGCAGTAGCATTATCAGCTCAGACTACAGACAGAAAAGTAAATGAAGTTACACCTATTCTATTTAAAAAATATCCGGGATGGAGTGAGCTCAAGAACGCAGATATTTCCGAGCTAAAGGAAATTATCAAACCTGTAAATTTTTATAAAGGGAAGGCAGAAAGGTTAATTCTAGCCGCAGAGTATATTGTTAGAAAACACTCGGGAATAGTCCCCAATACTATTGAGCAATTAATAAAAATACCGGGATATGCCAGAAAGAGTGCCAATGTAATTCTTAAAGAACTTTGGGGTAAAGCTGAAGGAATTGTGGTGGATACCCACGTATCAAGAGTAAGTATGAGATTAGGATTAACTGACAGGAAAGAACCGGTTAAGATAGAGCAGGATTTAATCTCTGTAATACCAAAGGAGTATTGGGTAAATTTCTCAGGAAGTGCTGTTCTTCACGGAAGGTATACATGTACTGCAAGGAAGCCAAAATGCGATAAGTGTTTTTTAAATAAACTTTGTAACAGTGCTTTCAAGGTTTAATAATTATTATACTTCCAAATCTTTTGTTAGTTGTTTCTTCATAGGACCACATACCGCTTCTATTTAATCTAAATTCATACATACCGTTGGCGGGCAGTAAAATAGGTTCTTTAAATTCCTTAAAAAGAAATGTCTTCTGTTTTATATAGATGTCCTCATTTGTATTGTTTATCCATCTGACTTTCTGACCTATTACCGCTTTTGAGTTTTTAGGTGAAAAACCATTGTCAGTATAATCAATTCTCATTATGCCGTACTTTTTATCTATCTCATTTTCACTTAAATAGGCAAGTATGGATTGTGTACTCTCAGGATTTTCCCAAAATGCTTCATCGACAATTATTTCTTCTGCTGAAGAATCGTATGCTGATTTATTAGAATCTTCTTTGTCTGTCTGCAGCCCCCCTGTATTTTCTGTTTCACTTATATATTCTGTTTCTTCCAATTTCTTTAAATTTGGTTTTATAGTATTACCTTGAATTCTTCTTATTTCGGATATAGTTATTATTGTTATAAATACCAGAAATGTAATAAGACCCAGTCCGAAGACGGATTTATTTCTTAAGATAAAATTTTTTATCATATCTTAGGATATAGAAGAAATTTTCTCTTTATTCAAGGTTTTATTTACTAAATATCTTGGAGGTTTCTTATTAACCAGTACATCCACAACATTCTCTACAGCCATTCTGGCCATTTGTATTCTGGCTTCTCTTGTAGCACTGGCAATATGAGGAGTTAAAACAACATTATCCATTCTAAGCAGTTTTGGGTTAATTTCCGGTTCATCTTCAAATACATCTAAAGCAGCGCCGGCTATTATGCCTTTCTTCAAGGCATTAACAAGTGCACTTTCATTTATTACCGGCCCCCTTGCTGTATTTATAATATATGAAAGAGGCTTCATTTTTTTAAACTGCGCTTCTCCTATCAGATGCTTTGTTTCTTCACATAGATTACAGTGAAGAGATACAAAATCACTATTTTCCAATAGATATTCCAAAGATACTTTCTCCGCTCCTAAAGTTTTTTCAGCTTCGGGATGGTTAAGAACATCATGGTAAATTATTCTCATCCCTAATCCTAATTTGGCTATCTTAGCAAAATGCTGTCCTATTCTTCCGAATCCTATTATCCCGAGTGTTTTTTCCGATATCTTAGGTCCTAAAAATATCATAGGATCCCAGTATTTATATTTCTTTGCTCTGCAGAATCTATCAGCTTCAGATACTCTTCTTGCTAAGGTAAGCATCAAGGATAAAGCGTGTTCGCCTACAGATTCTGTTAAATCGCCGGGTGTATTTGATACATATATTTCTTTTTTGGTTGCTGTATCTAAATCAATATGATCATATCCTACGGAATACGCTGCAATAATCTTTAGATTTTCTCCCGCCCCTTCAATTATTTCACTATCTATTTTATCCGGTATTACAGGTATTAATGCATCAGCGCCTTTTACTGCTATAAGCATTTCCTCTCTACTCAGGGGAGGCCCCTTTCTCATATCTATTTCTATTTGCGGATATTGTTCTAAAATATTAATTCCGGCTTGAGGGATTTCTCTAGTTATTAATACTCTCATATTATTAATTTTAAATTATTACTTATATAGTACAAGATATTCATATTTTTCCCCCGCTACCGAATAGCATTATTTTTTGTTCAACAACTTTCTGTGTTTCCTGTATTGGTTTCTGCATAAATTTGTATAATGCAATTTCCTTTGTATTATTTAAAACTTCCTGAAGAGTCATTTTAAATGCAATTCTCATCTCAGAATTAACATTGATTTTTACAATACCGTATGAAATAGCCTTTTTTATATCCTGTTCAATTATTCCCGAACCTCCATGAAGAGACAAATATGTATGAGGAATAATATTTCTAATTTCTTCCAATAGATTCAAATCCAGGTGTTTATTCTCGGAATATATTCCGTGGAGATTGCCTACAAAGCTGGCAAATGTATCTATTTCTGTTTCTTCAACAAACTTTTTTGCTTTTTTTGGATCGGTATATAAATCCTTTGATACATTAGGGCTTTCATCTGTATGATCGGAGGAGGAACCTTCTATATGATCGATTTCCCCTTCAATTAACACACCTTTCTTATGTGCATATTTGGATAGTTCTCTGCCTATCTTTATTGCTTCTTCAAATGGTGTTTTTCCTCCGTCATAATGAACATAATCAAAGCCGGCATCTACCGCTGCCTTTATCTTTTCGGGTTGTTCTCCGTGATCAAGATTTAAAATAATTGGTATTTGTGTTTCTTCTTCAAAACTTCTGGTAAGATGCACAGCTCTTTGTAATCCTAAATAATTAATTTCTCCGGGAGAGCATTCAATTAGAATGGGGGAGCTTAAATTTTTAGCTGCGTTTACAATAGCCTGTATTGTTTCCAAATTAGAAGCATTAAAAGCTCCTAATGCAAACCTTTCTTTATTTGCTTTTTCAAAATATTTTTTTGCCTTCATGTTATGAGATGTCGCTAACTATTTTCTCTAACTCCTCTCTTTTACACAATCCTTTTATAGAACCAATTTCTTTAATCTGCATTCCGGAATTTACTACTCCCCATGCCAGTGCTTCTCTTAGACCTTTTCCATAATGCACAGCAGATAGATATCCGGCTGAAAAAGCATCTCCTGCTCCTGTTTTATCGACAACAGGTCTTTTATCACTGTAGGCATTTACTTTTGTTACATTTATTCCATCAGAAGCACTGGCGCCATTTTTTCCATCTGTAATTACTGTCATTTTTGCTCCCAGGGAGTGGAGTTCTTTATGAAGTTCCGTAAGGGGCATATTATTTGTTAGCTTTACCGCCTCTTCGGTGTTCAAAAACAATATATCCGTACATTTAATAATATTTTTCATTTTTTCCAGACCTTCTTTCATTTGTATAGTACCGGGATTAAATGCAAGTCCGACAGCCGGATTATTTTTTAAATAATCTATCAGTTCAAGTTGAAAATCCTCAAATCCCTGTCCCATGGATGTGTAATAAATCCACTTCGGCTGTTCCCATTTTTTTATCTTATAGTGTCTTTTCTCGTGGTAGGAGAAAATGGTTCTGTCTCCCCCTGATATGATCACGGAGTGTACATTAGTGGGGGTATCCTGATTGGTAAATATTAGGTCTGTAGATATACCCAAATCCTTTAGTTCGGATATGATTCTTTTCCCGTTCTCATCATCTCCGATCTCTGTATATATTTTAGTTTTCAATCCTAAGAAGGAACATGCTACCCCAACATTTAGCGAATTACCAGCAATTGATGTTTCAAAGTGCGAAACAGGTATTTTACTTCCATGAAAGAAGCATATCTTATTGCTGTTCCCGCTTAAATCATTTGAAAAGACTTCTTTTTCATCTATTTTCATATATAGATCGATAGAAACATCCCCTATAGTTAATAGATCCATAGTCATACTTTTAAAAATGTAACTACTTTATTTACAATATTATGCCCGGATAATCCATATTTGTCTTTAAGTTCCTCATATGATCCGGATTCACCAAATACTCCTTTTATTCCCAACCTCATCATTCTGACAGGATATTCTTCAACAATAACTTCAGCTAAAGCACCGCCCAAACCGCCTTCTATCTGATGTTCCTCTAAACTAATAACTTTTCCTGTCTTTCTAATTGAAGATATGATAGTTTCTTTATCCAACGGCTTAATAAAGGGAGAGGCAATAACCTCAGCTTCAATATTATATTTTAATTTAAGTTCCCTGGAAGCAAGTAATGCCTCATATATTATGGGGCCGGAAGATACTATGGTAATATCCTTTCCCTCTTTTAAAACTAATGCTTTTCCGTATTCAAATGGAGTATCTTCTGTAGTGATTAAAGGAGTGCTTTCTTTAGAAATTCTAATATAGAAAGGTCCATATAAGGAAGCACTCATTTTGGCAGCTTTTACAACCTGTACGCCGTCAATAGGTTCAATAACAGTAAAGTTAGGAAGAACTCTCATTAAGCTTATATCTTCAAATGGTTCGGCTACACCCCCATCCTTTCCATTAGAAAATCCCGAATGAGTGCCAACTATTTTCACATTAGCATTGGATAATGCAACACCCATTCGTATCTGCGCCCAGTTGTTTGATGGGTTGAATACAGCATGACTTACCGCAAATGGTATTTTCTTTTCCAAAGAAAGTCCTACAGCGACACCAATCATATTTTGTTCTGCTATTCCCATCTGTATAGCTCTTTTCGGAAATTTATCTGCAAAGTAATTTATTCTTGTAGATTCCATCAAATCAGCACCCAATACTACTATATTGGGATTATTTTCACCTAAAGAAAGCAATGCTTCACCAAATGAATCCCTACCGGATTTTTTTTCCGGGCCGGGTATAAATATTTCTGTATTTAAATTGAGCTGATTATTAAGCATTGGGCAGTTCAAAAGTATTTAATTAATCTCATCAGATTCTGTAATGTTTTTCTGTTGTTCTGGTATTTCTTCCTCCTCATTTCTGCATTCTTCAATTATTTTCTTTCTTTCAAAATCAATTTCCCAATCTGTTTTTGTTAGAACTGCTAAATCCAATGCAACATTCTTTTCTTTTTCCGTTTCGCATCCTTCTCCCATTTCTGTTTCATCTACTCTAACCAATAAAACCTTTTCATCTTTCTTTTCATATACCTTGGCAATTTTTATCTTGTGTCCGTCTTCTTCATTTGTACTGGTAGTTACTGCAATTACAACTTCCTTATCAAAATTAATAGAATCTTTTACAGTTAGTGAGCCGCTGCTGTCTATGGTATTTAGAAATTCACCCAGTTCGGTTTCATTTTTTAACACCTTTCTAATCTTTTCTATATCCTTTGTTGTATCTATAACAGTAGGATAACCCTGTAATCTTTTTATCTGAGGCCCCCTGTTGAATTTAGGCAATTCCACTTCTCCCTTAAGAAGAAAATAACCGACTCCTATGATCAACAATATTATTACTGCAAGCGGAAGAAGGGACATATTTAGAATGGTGTGTTGTTTTTTATTCATATACTTTCTATTTTTCCTGCCAAAGACCTTAAATCTTTTAAAGATTCTCTTGCTTGATCTTTATTAGGTGGCTTCCCATGCCATTCAAATTTATACTCCATAAATTTTACACCTTTTCCCGGTATTGTGTGGGCTATTACTACGGTAGGTCTTTGAGTAACTGATTTAGCCATGTTGCAGGAATTAATAATTTCTTCAATATTATGTCCGTCTATTTCAATTACATACCAGTTGAAAGACTCAAGTTTTTCCCTAAGATTTTCCAAAGGCATTACATCTTCTGTATTACCGTCAATCTGGATATTATTCCGATCTATAATCCAGGTAAGATTATTTATCTTTTTATTGGGAATAAACATAGCAGCTTCCCATATCTGTCCTTCCTGAAGTTCTCCGTCACCCGTTATACAGTATGTTCTAAATCTTTTTTCATCCAATAATGCGGAATAAGCAATTCCCGCAGCTTGTGAAAGTCCCTGCGCCAATGATCCGCTGGTGTTTTCTATTCCCGGTACTGAGTTAACCACGGGATGTCCTTGAATAGGTGAATTAATTTTTCTTAATTTCCACAATAATTCTTGATTAAAATAACCTCTTTTTGATAAAACCGCATACCAAATGGGGCACACATGTCCATTGGAAACAAGAAGTCTATCCCTATCTTCCCAGTCAGGTTTATTTGGATCTATGTTGAGTATTCTAAAATAGAGAGAGCAGAATATATCCGCTGAACTTAGAGCTCCTGCTGTATGTCCTGATTTAGCTTCCAGAAGCATTTCTATTACTGTTTCTCTCAGCTCAATACCTATTTTGGCTATTTCTTCATAGGATAGTATTCTATCTTCTTTGGGCATTATTCAGAGTATAGAGGTATAAAGTTATGGGATCAAGAACGTTGAAGGGGTACTAGTTGTTCAGTGATTTAAGATAATTCAATACTTCTTCGGGAGAGGTACATATTTTTAGCAATTCTCTTTCTCCTGCTTTTATAACTAAGTTTTTTTCTATAACATCAAGAATTTCATTCCAAAAAGAACCGTAGAGTATGATAGGTTTACTGTTTGGTTCGTGTATCCACGAACTGATCCAGGTCATACCAAACTCACTGAGAGTTCCTATGCTTCCCCTGAATACTATATGAACATCAGTATTTTGGAGCATTACTTTTGTACGATCAAAATAGTCAAGTGTAATTACTTCCTCATCAAATTTATTAAAGGGACTTACTCCTTCGTAGTGTCTTTTAGGTTTATTGGGGTAATAATTTACAGCCAATACTCTTTTGTGACCAGCATGAGCACCCTCAGTAGCTGCAGCCATTACTCCCGGTCCTCCCCCGTTGACTATCTCATATCCGTTTTCTGCAAGTATTTTTGAAACATCGTATGCTTGTTTGTATGTTTCATCGTTTTCTTTCCAGGCCGCTCCTCCTAAGATAGCAATCTTTTTTATTTTCAGCACATCTTCTTTTTTGGATACTAAGGTATTGATTTGATCTTTTTTCATAGACAGTATTTTTTTAAACTCTAATATATTATTTCGGGGATCACCTTCTCCGAATATACCGGAACCAATTACAACATTGTTTATACCCAGTTGCAATACTTTAGAAATATTATCTATTTTTATTCCCCCATCTGCTTGTGTGGGGATATGGGAATGTTCAGTTTGAAATAATCTAATTTTCTCAAATACCTTAGGTATTATTTTATTACCTTGTTTTCCGGGTTCAATCATCATGAACTGAACTAAATCTACTTTAGATAAAAATTCCTCAAGATCAGAAATTTTAGTATCCGGTCCTATAGAAATACCCTTTGTTATTCCAAGATCATTACATTTATTTATAAAATCCATTGATTGTGTATCGGCTTCAACCTGAGTAATAAAAGAAAAATAGTTTTTTATCCAATCTATATTTTTAGATGAAGAAAGTATGTTATTTAAATAATCTATCGGATTAGGGACCATCAAATGTATCTGTATTTTTGATTTGCTTTTAATATTTAAAATATCAGATACATTATTGTAGCTTTCTCCTTTGAATAGATTTCCATGAACTATATCAATCTGTATTAGTTCGCATATATCTTCTATTAAAGATACTTTTCTTTTTATTTCAGATAGATTCTTTTCAAGAATACCGGGTATTATCATTTTAGATTGAGCATCTCCAATCTTCTAATATATCTATCTTTATTTCCGAAAGGAGTGTTAAGCCACGTTTCTACAATTTCAACAGCTTCTTTTTCATTTAAATAGTCGGCCGGAAGACATAGGATATTTGTATCGTCGTCATTTCTGGATGAAGCAGCGTGTTTTGTACTCCAAGATAATCCCGCTCTTATATTACTAAACCTATTTGCGTACATGCACACACCCACGCCATTACGGCATATTAGTATTCCCTTGTCATTATTATTTTTAATACTTTCGGCTAATTTCTTGGTATAAACAGGATAATCATCTTCAGGTATTAGTTCGTAAGCTCCCAGATCTTCAATTTTTATATTTTTGGATACTAGGTAGTTTAGTATGTGTTTTTTTAAACTGTACCCGCCATGGTCAGATGCAATATAGAGCATTATTTTTTCCTAAAATAATTAACATACATAGAGGTATATATGATTATAATTAGAAGTATAGGGATGATTAATGAAATATTCAATTTTCCAATAAACCAATGATCCGTACGAAGGAACTCCATAAATAATCTTATTAGGGAATAATTAAAAAGATATAGATGGAAGAAATACCCGGGCTTTGTGGTGTTTGCTTTTTTCTTATAAAGAGTAAAGAGAAATAAAAAGTTTACTATGTTGAGTACTGATTCATACAGAAAAAGTGGGTGGTGTTTGGATCCGTTGATATTTATTCCCCAGGGAAGATTAGTGTGCCCGCCATATATTTCCTTATTAAAATAGTTACCCCACCTGCCTATGGCTTGTCCTAAGGGCAATGTTACTGAAAAGATATCAAGCCAGGAAAATGGTTTTATATTCTTTATTCTAAGAAATAGAATTATGCCTAAAGTTCCCCCCAGTAATGCTCCCCATATAGACAACCCTCCCTGCCATAGGAATAATATTCTTATAGGATTGTATTGGTAATATGGGAGAAAAGATAGGACATGAAGAATACGAGCACCAATTAAGCCGGACATTATTCCCCAAAAGGATATATCCCATATTAATTCCCTACCTTTTGAAATAACGGAATTATATCTGGATAGATATCTAATTATAAATATACATATCAGTAAGGACAGGGATATTAATATTCCATATAGATTAATCACTGAAAAACAGTAAGAAAAAATATTAATATTAATGTTAAAGAAATAAAGAAGATACCAACTCCTCTTCTGGTTGGTTTATTTTTAAAAACCCAGAACCACTCATCAGATTTCCCATGATAATAGTTTTCTATACCCCTGTAGATAGAATTAGCAAATATTGATAATACAAATACTTTTATAAACATATATGTTGTAGCAAATATTACCAAGGCAGATACTGCTACCATTAATAGTTGGAAAACAGCACTATTCAACGATTTGTCTTTTATATCTTCTTTGTGATAGTTAACATAGATTATTGCACCGCCAATGTCCTTGTGTTTTAAATAGCCCAGTAATGTTTTGGAGAACTCCAGCTGAGGTTCAAAAAGATAGGCGTATAGGAAAAACTCCAGGTCCAAAAATATTGCTCCGAGAAGAGTCCCAAGCAATATCTGCAATACATCAAGTACGGAACCGAATGAAATCAAGGACGCCATTACTATGAATAGAACTAACGATATTAGTAGAGGTATTTTATAAAACTTAAATAGTTCTTTTACCATTGATATAATAATATTTTATTTATTCTATTTCTTCAATACCGGCATTTTTAAACTCTTTTTCTTCCCTTAGCTGTTTTAATTTCCACATGAATAATTTTCCCCTAGTAATTGCTTTTTCTGAAGATAAGCAATGCTCCCTCGCTTTTTCGAGCATATTCCTATCAGTAGTTTTCGCCAGACGTATATATAAAGATCTGTGTTTAATATCTCCCAGTTCCTCTGCTAATCTGTTTCCATAAGCTTGAAATTCATATGTATTTCTAGTATCTTTTTTTAAGCCCCTAAGTTTTAATATCTCATCTATTTTTTTGATAGCCATTATTATTTTTTCCTTTGAGGTTGGTTTTTAAACATACTTTTAATTTCATTTAAGGTAGTAATTTCTGTAGGTTTTTTATCCGCTCTGAATTTTAATAGACGGGGGAACCTAAGTGCGTAACCTGCTGTATGGGAAGGAGATACACTTATTTCGTCGGCGCCTATTTCTACAATGATTTCGGGAGAGAGTAGGATATCCGGAGTGAATATTTTATTCATGATAATATTTTTGGGCAGTACACCTACCTTTAATTTATCTGCCATTTTTTTCAATACTCCCCAATCTTCTTCAGTTAATCCGGTTCCTATCTTAGTTATAGTTTTGAAATTATTTTCTTTTTCATCATAAATACCAACTAAGAAACCCCCAATACCGAATTTAGATCGCACACCTTTCCCATAATAATATCCAAGAACCACACAATCTATAGAATCTTTTAATAGTTTTTCATCGGCCGATTTAAGCTTGATCCAGGAATATGATCTGGCCCCCGCTTGGTACATATCTTCAGGATTTTTAGCAATCAATCCCTCTAGCTTTTTTTCTTTTGCTGTCTCGTAGTATTTTTTTAAATCTTCAAATCTATCTGTTTCCAGATGTTCATCTACTATAATAGTGTCTCCTTTGTCTATTATTTTATCTAAGATCTTTCTTCTTTCTCTTAGCGTTTTATCTATCAGGGACTGCCCATTAAGAAAGAGAATATCAAACACGTAATATTTTAAAGGTATGTTTTTAGCCGTTTCTTCTATATCGTGTTTCCTTTTCCTTTGTATTGTTTCCTGGAAAGGCAGGAATTCACCTGTTTTTTTATTAAAACCAATAGCTTCCCCATCAAGTATTATTGATTGAGCTCTTATTTGTTTATCCGCAGCTAAGACAATATCAGGGTATTGATGTGTAGTTTCTTCCAGATTTCTGGTATATGTTCTGATGAGTATTTTGTTATCTTCCGTATCAAAGAGGGAATTTTGTATCTCACCAGATATGTATTTGTCTCTATCCAAATGAAGTTGCACTCTGGTTCCATCAAATTTAAATTCTGCCCATACATTCTTTATTCTTTTCATGGCCTCTTCCATACCACTTACTCTTTGGGCTTTCTGAGAAAGTACGGGAACCCCCGTTTCTATTTTTATTTCATCTAAACCTTTTATTCCCTTTTGTTTAATAATTTTTGCTATCAAACCTATATCCGGATGTATATTATATTTTTTTTCTATCTCCGAGGCATATTTTTTATTACCTAGATATTCTGCAAGTGCGGATATTATAGTAAGCTCTGTAAATCCGAGCCGAATTAACCCCAGTATTATCCTGACTATGTATTTTGCAGAGTTTTTATCTAATCTTTTTAGTAATTCCGCAGTTTTATTTACTTTATAATCCTGAGAACCCGGTCCCGCTTCTTTAGCTATGTCCTCAAGATGTTTATGAACTTGTATTATTTCTATCTCTTCAGATACTTTATCTTTGGCTAATTCAAAAGCAACATTTCCTAAATCTCCCTCTTTTTTATAAATGGAGTTAATTTTACTTGAAATATTAAGGTTATCCTTTGTTGAATAAGCTTGTTCCAATGCTCTAAGCATCATTTTCTCAGCCATATTAAATTTTATATTTTCATATGGAGCCCTTAAGTACCCTGATGATAAATATATTGCCTTATCTATTTCTTCTTTATTAAGTTTATTGATTAATTCAGATAGAATTGTGGTAATTTCAAGTCTTTTTGATGTTTTGTCCAGTAAGCTGAGATATTGAGAAAAGAGAGAAATTTTCATAATACTATTATAGTATAAGTGTGATATCTCTACTTAAGAGAGTTCATACAATGATGATTTAGTGCTCCCGCTTTTTTGTATTATTCCTTTTTGTATTAATACCTTTAGATCTCTAAGCACGGAATCCTCAGATGTGTCGGGAAAGATTCGGGCAAAATCTTTGTTCTGAAGAATTCCATAATCTTGAAGATATTCAACAATTCTTTCTTGTCTGGGTGTAAATTTAGCTCTTCCTGTAGCTTTGGCTATTTTTGTATCCCTGGCTAATATCTTTATCCTTTCTTTCAGGTTGCTCAATTCCTGAGCCATGCCATTGGTAACATATTCAATCCATGCAGTATAATCAATATTTTCCCCAGACGTCTTTGATATATGTGATTTATACTCAGATGATGTTTGATCAAAATAGTTCTCTAAACAGAATAAATTTTTAAATGAATATCCTCTGTGTTTTAAAAATCCTATGAAAATGAAAGATGAGATTACTGTGTTGTTTTTTCTGAATGGTTTTAAATATTCAAAATACATCCGGGATATTGATGCAAGTATTACAGGATGTGTTTCTTTCCCGTCTAGTGTTTGAGTCCAGTCAAAAAACTGGACTGTTTTAGCTAATATTTCTTCGGGTTTAGGTCCTCCGTTAATATTTAAATCTCTGTACCCTGTTCTATGATTTAATATCTTAGCGATTTCTTTTATGTTTGCCTCTGTTAAATCATTTCCTGAATACACTTTATCCAAATATTTATCTGCGCTCATGAGATCCTGAAATTCCATAGGTTCATTATCTGTTACTCTATCAAACCATGCTTTAACTTGAGTAAGTTCCGTATTTACATTTAATTTTTTTAGATTACTCTGCATGAATATTACTTTTGTTTCTTTGGATATTTGATTTTCCCAGGAGGGGAGTATAGTTGTGTTCTCAATAACTGCCCTTGAGTATTCAATAAGACTTATGTTTTTTAATATATCCGGTGTAATAGAATATTCAGGAAGAAACATATCGATTTAATTCTTGCATATTTCCCGCAATAACAGAAGACTGTATTTCTTAACCCAATCTTATTATTTTATTATCATGCAGAAATGAAATATTATCCGTGCTTGTTATTATAGTTTGCTGTTTGTTAATAATATTTTGTATTGCTTTCTTATGGTTTTCATCAAGTTCGGAGAATATATCATCCAGGAGAAGTACAGGTCTCTCTTTTTTTTCTTTTTCAATATATTCAATTTCAGACAGTTTTAGAGAGAGTATTATCCCTCTTTGCTGACCCCTTGATGAATAATCAGAGACACTATGCCCATCAATGAATATTTCAAAATCATCTCTATGGGGTCCTATTAAAGTAGTTTTAGACGCGATTTCTCTTGCTTTATACTTTTCAAATCTTTCTTCATTTATCTCGTTCTTTTTATAATTCAATGCAACTTTGGAATTGTTTTTACTGTCATTAGTTATTTCTAGTTTTACCGCATTTTCGTTTATATAGTATTTTATTTCATTAAACATACTTTCCCGTTTATCCTGAATAATACTGCCTGTATTTGCTACCATCTGAGTCCAATAGCCCATCTCGTCCCATCCTTTGTTTTCTTTATTTATTTTTTCTAATATCTTATTTCTTTGTTTTACCGCTTTAGTATATAAATTTAGATTTTTCTTATAACTACTGTCAACTTGAACTAGGATAGAATCAATATATTTTCTTCTTTCTGACGGCGGTTCGGTTAAAAGATTAATATCTTCGGGTATAAAAAAAACTGAGGTGAATAATCCATAAAAATTATGAAGGGTTTTAGGTGTTTTATTTACTTTTGCCTTTTTTATTGTTCTATGATCTTCATTTTCTTTAATGATTTGAATTTCCAGATTTAGATCATCTTCTCTTGAGGAAACATTGCAGTTTATTGTAGAAAAGTTTTTATCATAGTTTATTAGATCTGAATCACGTTTTGCTCTGGAGGATTTACCTGTAGATACGATATGAATGGCTTCAAGAATATTTGTTTTTCCAATTCCGTTAGGTCCGATTATTGATATAAGCTCGGAATCAAATACAATGGCCTTTTTGATATGATTTCTATAGTTAATTAGATTAAGATTATTTATTCTCATTTTATTTTAAAATCTGGCAATGAGGACAATACCAAGATCTTCTTCCGCTGATTCTTAATACTTTTGTATCTTTACTGCATTTAGGACATATTTTCTGTTCATATATTTTAAAATGTTTTTGGTATTTGCCTTCTTTTCCAAAGATATTTACGTATGCCTTATCTTTCAGTGTTGATCCTTTATTTTTAATAGCTTCTTTTAGTACATTCCCTGCACATAAAATAATCTTTTCTATTTCACTTACACTTAATTTTTTAGAAGATGTATTGGGATGAATACCGGATAAGAATAATGCATCTGTAGCATAAATATTTCCTAGACCGGCTATTATTTTCTGATCTAGAAGAACATTCTTAATACTTGTATCTTTTTTATGTATTTTCTTATATATCTCGCTATAATTAATGTTTCTGTTGATAGGTTCAATTCCATATTTGTTTCTTAACTCCTCTATATTATTTTTATTCAACACTTCAATTCTTCCGAATTTTCGGGTATCAATAAATCTTAATTCTACATAACTATTTTTAGTATTCTTAAGTAGTAAAATACACCTTGTCCAACGATCCTTTATTTCATTCCTGTTCCTTAGAAGAATTCTTCCCGACATTCCCAAATGAATACGTATATAAATATTACTTTCCAGTTCAAGGATAATATTTTTTGCTATACGGTTAACATCTAATATTTTTTTACCTAGAACTAGTTTTATAAACTTATTATTACCGGACTTAATATGATACCTAGGTTCAACCCGTATGTCTTTTATTACATGGCCGGTAGCGTATTTTTTTAGGTCTTTTGTTATGGTGTACACTTCGGGTAGTTCGGGCATTTTAATATTGTTTCTGATGTACTTCCCATTTTTCCATCACATAACTTTTATATTCTTCTTTAAATCTTTCTTTTGAGTATTTCATCGTTTCTCTTCTGATATCTTCAGCGTTAAATGTTTCTTCATTTATCATTTTATCGAATTGGATTATTCTATTAGATAGTTCTTCGGGTTTTAGACTTTCAAAAAACATACCATTAACTCCTTCTGTAATAGTTTCCAAATGCCCTCCTGATTTATGGGCGAGAACAGGTTTTCCATAACTCATTGCCTCAACAGGCACCATACCGAAATCTTCATCTTCAACAGCATTTATTACACCTTTGCTTTCTTTTATCAGTTTATTTTTTTCTTCATCCTCTACCCATCCGGTAAACTTAACATTGTCTTTAGCTATTGATTTTAATTTATTTTCTTCAGGACCTGTTCCCGCAATTACCAGGGGCAGCCCGTTTATGTTGAATGATTTAACTAGGGGCAGAAAGTTTTTATAAGATACTAATCTTCCCCAGGCAATGTAATATTTTCCTTCGCTGGGGTTTGTTAATTCAGAATTGTATTCAATATCTACCGGAGGGTTTATTATATGAGAATCTCTTGAATAGAATTTACTTATTCTATTTTTAACTTCATTAGAATTGGCTATCAGATAATTTGGCCTTTGTGCAGCTGTAAAATCCCAATTTCTTAAAATAAGATCAATAATAGATATCGCTGGTTTAAACAGCCGTTTTTTTCTTATTTCACTTTCTACAGAATATTTATACAGGAATCTTGGAGGGGTATGTATATAGCTTATATGCAGTTGAGAGGGTTTAGTGAGAACTCCTTTAGCCCAACAGGATGAATCGGAGAGTATAAGATCGTATTTTGATAAATCTATGCTCTCAAATACCAGCGGCATTAAAAAGGAGAAATACTTGGGTAATTTGTGTAAAAATACATTATTGGAATGAATAATATTTTTACCGGTAATACTCTTAGGCATTTTATTTGGATTATATATTCCGGTATATACAGGGGCTTCAGGAAATATTTCCATTATAGTCTCTAATGTTTTTTCCGCACCTCCGTATTGAACTAAATGATCGTGTATCAGAGCAACTTTTGGCGTTATCATAGCGCCATTATACAGGTAGGTTTTAATCTACCAAAACTATTGACACTGAAAAAATTTCATGAGTTCATTACTTTATGAGAAAGGGTTCCATATTGCCTGTACTGCTTATAGTTACAACATTTTTATTAATACCGTTGGTATATTGGTATTTTAATTACAGCAAGATGAAAAATAATATAAAGGGAATTCAATCCGGAGCAGGTGACAATGGTTTTTATATAACTATTGATTCTACGTCGGGAAGATGGGATTTAAATTCATTTTTATGCGAAGATAAGGATAATTGTCTGGAGTATTTAGAATCAGGGAAAAGATTGGAGACAATAAGCGGGGGAAAAACGACAGATTTTAGGATACATTTCAAGGATAATTCTGAATGGGATAATTATTCTTATTTAAAAATATATGTAAAGGGAGGTTGGGGCAATCAGGAAGTATTTTATAATCCCATTAAAATGGGGGATATTACCGGAGCTCAATTATCTGCTATTGAGGAGCAGACATTGACTAGTAAGGTTGTTCTTATTCCCCTGGAAGAAGTCAGAAATGGTTATTATATAGGTCCTGAATTTTCTGATTAAATAAAGTATATATGCAAATAATTAATCCTCAGACAACTCTTTGGAAATATTTATCCCCGGAGATAAAAGATTTATTAGAAGATGGGGAGATTATTTTATCTTTCATAAATAAATATCATGGCAAGGAAACATTGAATGACTATTCATTTTTAGTATTTCCGTTTTCTAAAGCCTATGAGGGTTTTTTAAAGAAATTTTTGTTGGATACGGGATTAATAGCCGAAGAGGATTATTATAGCGATGATATAAGAATAGGGAGGATATTAAATCCAAACTTTGTTAAAGAAAGAGGGAATATATTTAATAAGCTATGTGGTAAATCAAAAGAGGGGAAAGAAATTCCCAAGAAGCTTTGGTCAGTTTGGAAAAGAGGAAGAAATTTAGTTTTTCATTATTTTCCCCATAATTTTAGAAAACTAAACTATCAGGAAGCATTAGATATAGTAAATGAAATCATTGATGCTATGAATTCTGCTGTGATGAATTGTAGGTTATAATCCCTCAAAGGTATGGAAAAAAATATTATAGAAGATAGATCAAGAATTAAAGTAGCTGTGGGGCTTAGCGGGGGTGTTGATTCATCTGTAGCTGCTTATCTTTTAAAAGAGCAGGGGTACGATGTTACCGGCGTATATATTAAATGCTGGGATAGGAAAGAAGATGGATGTGCTTCCGATGAAGACAAAGCATATGCACTCCAAACATCGGTAAAGCTGGGAATAAAATTTGATACCCTGGATTTTGTGAATGAGTATAAAAGAAGGGTAATTAAATATTTTTACGATGAATATGAAAGAGGAAGAACTCCGAATCCGGACGTTATTTGTAATAGAGAAATAAAATTTGGTATGTTTTTTGATTGGGCGGAAAAGAATGGGTTTAGGTATATAGCCACGGGACACTATGCCTGTATAAACAAAAATGATGAAGGCAAGCTGGATTTGTTAAAGGGTATGGATAAGTCCAAGGATCAATCCTATTTTCTCTATCTTTTAAAACAAAAAGATTTACACAAGATAATGTTTCCGATAGGAGAATTAAAAAAATCACAGGTTAGAGAAATAGCTAAAAGGGAAAAACTTCCTTCTGCAGAAAGACCCGAAAGTATGGGCATATGTTTTATCGGGGAGGTAAATATAAGAGAATTTCTAGAAAAGAAGATAAAACATAAGAGAGGCACGGTTCTTGATTTGAAGGGAAATGTTATTGGAGAGCATGATGGTGTTTCTTTCTTTACAATTGGGCAGAGGCATGGTTTTAAAATAAATAAATATTCCCCCGTTCCTTTATATGTAGTTGATAAGAATATAGAAAGAAACGAGTTAATCGTAGGGGAGGAGAAAGATACATTTAAGGATAGATTTATTGTCGGAAATGTTGAATGGATCAGAAATGATAAATCTTTTTCTGATGAAAAATTTGAGTGTGAGATAAGGATAAGGCATTTGGGTAAAATGTATAAAGCATTGGTTTGTAGAATTGATACTGATAAGGGTATGTACGAAGTCATTCTTCAAAAGAAGGCGTTTGGAGTTGCTCCCGGTCAAAGTTGTGTTTTCTATAACGGAGATATTGTATTGGGGGGATCTGTTATTCAATAGATTCGGATATATGAAAGATACTATTTTTTATAGACAATTTCTTTGTATTTTTATTCTTTGTATTTATTTTTAATACTATTTTATTAGTAGGTTCAATATTTCCGTTCTCCTTCATTGAACGGTACTGTATCTCAATTATCCCGTCTTTTTCCATAAGGATAGGTACTGTGTATTCTTCCCAACCGGTTTCACAGGACGTTGTGTAGAAAATAGTAACAGGTAGATTGTTCTCCGCCCCGTTATTTTCTGTGGATAATGTTATCTCAGGATAATCCTGATACCAGCCGTTTGATTGAACACCGCTGATATCTATTGATGTATTTGGAATAAATGTGTCTATTTTCTCACCCATCAAAATGAATTTACTAAAATGTTCCAAGTTAGTTTTAGCATTTAAAGATACCAAATCCAGTATAGTGGGTAGCGGATTCCATAAACTTGTCGTTTCATTCCAAAAATAAAATTGAATTGTTTGAGGAATAATATTTTTTATTGATTCTCTCGTAAATGAAATAATTAATTCAGGATATTTCTCAGGTGTAATTATTTTATTTCCGAGAAAGTCAAAGGCATTAAGGAGGAGAGAGGTTTCATTGATATAACTTAAATTAATCTGACTTTCCGGTATATGAGGTCTAACATATGATCTCATACTTATTAATATGGGATTTATTAAGGAACCTTCCCATTTTAACGTCTTATTATCAAGAATTACTGTTTTATTCTCATGGATTATTTCGAACTTTTCTTGTGTTGTATTTTTCCATAAATCAACACTTGTGTTTCCTATGTGTCCTCCAAGAATATCTGTCCAGGAGTAAATACTCCAGGGATCAGTTTCATTTGATGGGGGTTTCCATCCGTAAGGATCAACAAGCCCATCAGGATAATCTTTGTCTTTCAATACCTGGAAATGAAGATGAGGTCCATTGGTGTTTCCGGTCATACCAACTTTTCCTATAACCTGATCCTCTTCTACCTGTACTGGATCTGCTTCCGATATTAAACCGGATTTCTGAAGATGCATATATATAGTCTCAAAACCATTCATATGGTCTATTCTTATAGAATTACCGCAACTGGAGCAGTAATAATATGAAGCCAGACCCCCGGCAGGCGCTGTTATTTCTTTTCCATATGAGAGCGCGTAGTCAATTCCATTGTGTGATGAATAGTATAGAGTAGGAATTTTTTCTTCCTCATTCATAAAATTTAATGTAAGGTCTTTTGATTCCACGGGTTCTTTCCAGTATGTATACCCTAGAAGGGGGTATCTATGATCAAAGAATGAAGTAATATTGTCAATTAGCTCAATATCTCTGCCTTCCTTCCAGGGTATATTGAGAAAAGGGAAGCTTTCCTGATTACTTGTACTTACTTCATATCTATATATCCCATTGTTTAGTGATAAGGCGAAGAGATATTTAGGTTTGAAAAAAATCATACTCAAATCTAATACTCTTTTATATGATGGAATATTTAGATCTGTTTCCAGCCATGAATTTCCCAGATCAGTGCTTTTTACAACACTGTACTGTGTTTGCATTAGAGGATTTATCCTGCCTGCATAGAGCACATTATCTGAGTAGATAATATCTCCCACTGCATAATTGCCAAAGGAAGTGATTTTTTCCCAGGTATTACCTAAATCATATGATTTATATAATCCGTACACACCCGATGATCCGGCAAATACTACTTTTTTATCTGTAATATAGAAATGTTCTATACCTTTTCCGTTTAGAAAGGGTATTTCATTCCACGATACTCCTTTATCAATACTGAAATATGTTTTATCTATGGTTGAGACAAAAGTTATATCTTCTGAACTTTCTATAGCCTTAATAAAGGGTCCGGTAGTACCGTTTCCGATTTTCTGTTCCCAATTATTGCCGCCGTCAAGAGAAACCCACAGACCATGATGTTCGGATCCCAGGTATACTGTTTGTGAATCACGGTTAACTTTGGTAGGGCTGATCATAGGACCTATCTGTTCCCATGTTTTCCCTGTATCTTTTGAATAGTACAAACCTACCTTGTTATCTGAAACATAGTATGTCGTGGCATATATATTCCCTGAGTAGTATTTCATATCTATAATACCCCTACTTTGTAATCCGATAGGAAGCCATGTTTTCCCTAAATCTTTTGATAGATATATTCCGTTGTATGGAGGAGGATTCATCCATATTCTTGTATCGTATTCACCTGCTATTAACCCCCAAGGTGTGGATTCTATACTATTAATATATATAGTAGGGAATTCCATTTTCTCCCAACCGGCCAGAGATGTTTGTTGAATCATGCAAATACACAAAAGAAAGAGTATATTTTTAGATATTCTCTGGCCGGCAGATCTCATGCTTGGGATAATATGTTATTTATCCGGTTGGACACAATACTACAAGCTCTATTTAGAGAAGATGGGGCAATTATTATTGTATAATTAACATATTACAGACATATGAATACATTATTTGCTCATATAAAAAACAGAAATATTGGTCTTAGTTATCCTGAAATAGAGGGTTTGCTTTATATTATCCTTAATAATAGATGTAATTTAAAGGAATTAATTCATATAACAGGGATTCCCGAAGAATCTTTGTTGGCTTTTTTAAACTCAATTAAACACCTTCTATCCAGCGAGAATAGAGAAAAGATCGTATTTTCAGACAAAAGCAGGGAAATAATCACTAAGATAGATCCCAATGACTACCCATGGAGACTATTTAAACCGGATGAGGATTTGAATGAATATGAGGGCATATTTAAAGAAATCATTGAGAGAAAGAGAGGAAGATCGAAGAGAGAACTGGATCAGTTTTATGCAGCACCCAAGACATCTGTTCAAAAAGCCTGGGTTTTAAAAAGGAAAGGGCTGTTGGACAACCACAGAATAGCTTTTCTGGGTGATGACGATCTGGTTTCTATAGCCTGTTCTGTTATGAAAGCTTCCTCTGACATAACTGTTTTTGAGATAGATAAGGATATAATCTCCGTCATAGAGGAATATATTAAAGAAAAGAGTATAAATAATATACAAATAAGGCAAATAGATCTAAGAGACAGTATAAATAATCAAAATAGCGGTCCTTATGATGCAGTGATAACAGACCCCCCTTATACAAAAGGTGGTATCACTTTATTCCTGAATAGAGCCATTCAATTGCTGGGGGGTAAAGATAAATACATATATTTATACTATGGCAGCAGCTTTAAAACACCGGAGAAGATATTGAAAGTACAGGAAATATTCAGTAGATTCAATCTAGTAATCGAGGATAAGATAAACAAATTTACTACTTATAATGGTGCAGAATCCATAGGCAGTTGTTCTTCTCTATATATATTAAAAACTACACCACAAACCCGTGCAGTGGATGAGAAAAACCTCTCAAAATCAATATATACCTATGAGAACCAAAAAGAGGAAAAGTTTCCATTTGTAGAGCATTTAGTCTGTAAAGTCTACGGAGTCCCAAAGGGCATAATTACTTCAAGATCCTCTATGTTTAAAGCTATGGGGGAATTATGCAGAATACACAAGTTTAAGGTTGTAGACAGAAAGGAAACTAAATTTAAAGGNNGAAGCTGTTCATATTGATTTAGTGACCTGTTCCCCCATATACAATAAAGAAGCATTAGGAGATACACTATTATCTCTACTCAAATCAAGGAATTTAGAAGTTAGACAGATTGAGTAAATACGCCACCCGTACTCTTACGGGCATTTTATGTATTGACTTTAATTCTACTTATTGATATTTATACGACACTAGTTTATATTTACTAACCTGGATATGGTTTTAGACCAATCCCGCACGTTGATAATAGAATAGATTATGAATAATTTATGATACTGAGTTATTTTAACTATAGGTATCATATCTATTCAAGATTTGTAAGGTAAGAAGAATGCGACAATAAATGAACGTGAGCAGAGCGAAAACGCATTTGTTCACGTTAACTCTAAATTTTACTTAGAACTAAAAAAATCATTTCTTTATTTAAGAATTTGATCCTGGTTCAGGGTGAATGCTAGCGGTGTGCCTAAGGTATGCAAGTTGTGCGATGTGTTTCCGCAAGGAAATACATAGCGGCGAACGGCTTAGTAACACGTAGGAATCTTCCCCCAAGTAGAGGATAGCTTTTCGAAAGAGAAGGTAATACTCTATGTGAAGGCAGCTTTAAAGCGGAAACGCGCTTGGGGATGAGCCTGCGGCCTATCAGGTAGTTGGCGGGGTAAATGCCCACCAAGCCTATGACGGGTAGCTGGTGTCAGCGCATGACCAGCAAGAGGGGCACTGAGATACGGGCCTCACTCCTACGGGAGGCAGCAATCGGGAATCTTCCGCAATGGGCGAAAGCCTGACGGAGCGACACCGCGTGAGGGATGAATGCCTTCGGGTTGTAAACCTCGTTATAAGCACCGGCTAACTACGTGCCAGCAGCAGCGGTCATACGTAGGGTGCGAGCATTACCCGGTCTTACTGGGCGTAAAGAGTTCTGTAGGCGGATATATAAGTTGGGGGTCAAATACCTCGGCCCAACCGAGGGAAGGCTCTCAATACTGTTTATCTATGAGGTGACTAGGGGATAGCGGAACGTATGGTGTAGCAGTGAAATGCGTTGATATCATACGGAACACCAAGGGGGAAGCCAGCTATCTGGGGTTAACCTGACGCTGAGAGACGAAAGCGTGGGGAGCGAAACGGATTAGATACCCGTGTAGTCCACGCCGTAAACCATGCCTGCTAGATGCCGGATTATTTCGGTGTCGAAGCTAACGCGTTAAGCAGGCCGCCTGGGGAGTACGGTCGCAAGATTAAAACTCAAAGGAATTGGCGGGGACCCGCACAAGCGGTGGAGCACGCTCTTCAATTGGCTGATAACCCAAAAACCTTACCAGGACTTGACATGTATGAAGTAGTGAACCGAAAGGGGAACGACCGGTATCCAGTCCGGAGCTTACACAGGTGTTGCATGGCTATGCACGATGGCCCTTTTCATCGTAAGATGAATCGAATAAATCGGCTAATAACGGTGAAATCCTAATGAACATTGTGATAATATATTGTTCATGGACAATACCGTGGGAAGTCTAAGTAGTTTGTTAATTAATCCTGAAGATACCTATATACTAGGTCTTTGGGGTGCAGATAAGTATTTAAGGACTAGCAGTGTTGGTTTAAGTAATACTGATCCTATCTTGATAAGCAGATTTGCCAGATTTTTATTATCAAGATTTTCTACAGATAGGATTAGACTAAGAATATATGGTGATTGTGAAAAGAATTTTTTACCAGAAATAAAAAAGTCTTTTCTGAGTTCTTTTAGTAATAAGAAAGTAGCGTTTCATTTGTATGTTAATTCTAGATCCTTAGTTAGGGAATTTATATGGGCTTTGAATAATAGGCATACTATGATCAAAGAAAATTTATTACCCTATATTGCTGGAAGATTTGATGGAGAAGGATCTATTTCCAAAGGAATAAGAAGATATTTTAGGATATCCTATGGTTCTTTGGAAGATGCAGAGAAAAATCTATCCCTTTTAAGCAATTACAAGGTTAAAATGTATTACTACAAACAAGCTCATACTTATTGTCTATACTTTTCTGAGAAAAATTTAGACTCATTAATAATGGGACTAAAACCATATTCAACTAAACTACAATGACCCCGTATCGACTGATCCTTAAGTGGAGAAATAAATTATTCCCACATCAATTAATGATGTGACTAGGAAATTTATTAGATGCCGATCTCCGTTACTTGCTAGTTACGGATGATGATATAGTCAGTGCTATTAGTAATAATAGAGTTTACACATGGTCGTCAGCTCGTACCGTGAGGCGTACCCTTAAGTGGGTTAACGAGCGCAACCCCTACCGTTAGTTGTATCACTCTAGCGGAACTGCCTCGGCAACGGGGAGGAAGGTGGGGATGACGTCAAGTCGGTATTGCCCTTACGTCCTGGGCTAGAAGCATGCTACAATGGCCGTCACAACGGGAAGCAAAGCCGCAAGGCATGAGCAAATCCCTAAAAAACGGTCTCAATTCGGATTGGAGTCTGCAATTCGACTCCATGAAGCTGGAATCGCTAGTAATCGCTGGTAAGTTATACAGCGGTGAATACGTTCTCGGGTCTTGCACACACTGCCCGTCACGCCAGCAAAGCTGGGGCCACCCGAAGTCTCATTTTAATGGGCTCACGGTGGAATCAGTGATGAGGGTGAAGTCGTAACAAGGTAGCCGTAGGGGAATCTGCGGCTGGATCACCTCCTTTCTAGGGAGAAACCTTATGGTTTCTTACCTTTTTACCTAAATGAGTAATTTATTACTCGGTAGGGTAAAAGGAGAAACATGTGTTTTTGATCTACGGAATCTTGGGCTGTATTTTATATACAGCAAAGTCCGTTAGAAAAAATAAAACACACTCAATGTTTAATGACTCTACAACATTGTTTAATAAATAGCTGTATATCTCACAAACAGCTGAGTTGGTTATGCGGAAGTAATCCAAAAATTTCCGCTTAGCGTTCTTCTTACCTTATAGATCTTGAATGAAATGAAAGAATTATTCAGCGCAGCTGAAATAGGTCTTGAGTAAACTGACTATATACACCTCTTAATGGGGTGTTTTTTTTGTGTACAAAATTTGCCTAAAACAGAGAAATATGTTAATATACCAATAGTTCCTTTCCATTCCTTTTCTTTTAGTAGTGTCAGTAAGAATTTAATAGAAACTAAAAGCAATCCGTGGAAAGTCACGGATTTTTTTGTGCTTTAAGGGGGTGATAAACATGGAGAACAAAGAGACATTAATACTTGGACTTTGGAAATTTCACGAAAGAGTGGGCGAGAAAGACTTGCTTGAAGTAGCAAATGAATGGGCAAAAGACGATAACTATGTGCAGATCTATATTAGGCAAGTAAGTAAAGATCAGCTGGGAATAGGGTTTGCTCATAAAAACGATGGTTCAAGAGAGGATTATAGAAGATATTTTGATGCAACAAGCGACTTTCTTAAGAGAAAGTTTGGCAACGACCTTGTTGGTTGGGATATTTCGTCAACATCCACATTGGTAAAAGGGTTCTAGCTTTTTCCGGTGGGAAGGAACTAAAAAGTAAATCATACAAATAGGAGGCCGTGATGAGTAAAAAAGTAGTACGCGATTTTTTGATTGGTACATTGGTTGGTATTCTGTTCTTTGCGGGGTTTATGGTACTGTCCTTTCTAAACGATCCGGAGTCTCGTGCTGTGATCCTTGAGTACGATTTTTGGGATTGGGTAGGAATGGTTGTGTCGTTAGTGATGTTTTCTGTTTTTACAACCGGTTTTGGGGCCATAGTCTTGAAGATGGAAGAAGACGAAGCCCGTGAAAAGTACTTCGGGGAGGATTCCTAGTAATACTGTAAATCAAAAGCCATATGCTGATAAAAAAAACAGATGGCTCTTTTTATGTTAAATCAGGTTTTTTGATGCTACAGTTTATCCATGGACAGCATCAGGCAGAAGACAAGATGGGAAATAGCACAGAGGTTTGAAGCCGGAGAGTGGAAGAGTCACCCAGGTGTTTTCGAAAACGAATACGAAGAATCCCGCAGAAAATACAAAAGTTTTTTTGAAAAGTTGGTTTCCGAACTAAGCATTCAAAAAAGTTGGAAGATTCTAGATGTTGGTTGTAATGCGACTTGTGTTTCAAGCATGATAGAAAAAGGATCTCACTATGGAATTGATCCACTCGCAGATGAGTTGCATATTCAGGAGCGAGTTCCTAATTTTGAAATTAAAAATGCTATGGGTGAGGAGATTCCCTATACCGAAAAAAACTTTGAGCTTGTTGTTTGTGTCAACGTTATTGGTCACACCGAGAATCCCAAAAAAGTTATCGAGGAAATGAAAAGAGTTACAACTAAGAACGGATATCTTGTAATCTCAGTTTATACGTATAACAACTTTATCTGTTTGATGAGAAGAATTGCAGAAAAAATACCTAGTCTTAGAAATGTTGGACATCCCCATACATTTTCCCAGAAAAGTTTTGAAAAACTCGTAGGCAGCTATTTTAAAATCATTTCTTCCACAGTTATACATGAAGGTAAAGACCCCACAGATTTTGGAAAAGTTGGGAAACCCATAAACGAACCTTCTCCGATTCAAGCACTCGTGTCTTTTATTAACAGCAAAATACTAGGCTACAAATGGTTTGTTAGAGAATACTGTTTGGTATGTGAAAGAACCAATTAAACTTTTTACAGCTTTTCTATATTTTCTTTGCTGTGAACCAAAAAGCCCACGAAGCCGGATTTTTTATAAATGAGGGGAATACATCTAAAACCTTAAGAAAATTATTAATCCTAAGTTTTTTGGTAATTGCAGTATAGTAGTCGTAGTACAGATTTATGTTGTCAAAACCGGTAGCCGACAAAAGTTCTTTCATGTTTGCTATTGTGAATCCGTAAATATGATTTGAATCGTGAGTGTAGTAAGGGTATATAAGATTTGCAAAGCTCGACTCATTTGGGACGGAAATAACTATCATGCCTTTAGGACCAAGTTGCTTATTTGCATACCTCAAAAGATTAATAGGCGAATCTACGTGTTCAAGTATATGTGAAATAAAAACCGCATCGAAGTTTTCTCCAATATCACGTGGTTGATTCAAATCCATTTTAATAATACGCCTGCCTTTTTTTGTGGCTTCTTCTAAATTATTGTCAGAAATATCAACACCGCACGAATTTTTTTCCAAAATATTTTAAATATTCCCCAGTGCCGCAACCCAGGTCTAGGACTTTTTTACCGGTTAGCAAAGGTTTTATTTTTTTGTCAAAAAGGTAAGACTCTTCAGTGCCGAATTTGTAATTTGAACCATAATCCATACAAAGTGATTTTACATCATCAATCGTATGAACTCATGTAGGGAGAGAAACTAAAGAAGTTTATTTTTGTGTAAGGGAAAACAAGTTTGAGAAGAGTTTTTGGTGGGGCATTTGGGACTATGTTGGAACTTTTTGTGAAATAAATCCAGAAGCAGAGTATTTCTGTTAGAATTAGTATATAAATATGCAACCACCTACAGCAGAAATTCAAAGTATAGTACCAACAGAGATACCACCAACAGGTGAAAATTTGATATCCCCAGAAAAGCAAGAAGCGATTAAAGGTATAACTTCTCACGAACTAGGTCATGCGGTTGTTGCTTGGGTTCAGGGTATACCTCTAAGTAGAATTGATTTATCGGTTGAAGGTGGAAGACAAAGCGGAGGGGTGATTTTCCACTCTTTTGAAAAAGTAACACCTAGGATACACGGTGTTTGTTTAACAGCAGGTTTAGCAGGAGAGTTAACAATATTAGGCGAGGACTATGTTAGAAATAGTGGTTTCCGAGGATTAAGGTCAGATTCTACATGGTTAAACAGGTTAGGATATACAACACAAGAACAAAAAGCAGATTTATTAAGAGAAGCATTGGGTTTGTTAAATTCTAGTTTAGAATTATACAAAGAATGGTTGTTAAAAATCCAAGAAAAAATGGAAACAGCAGTAAAAAGTGGAAATGATACTATTCAAATTACTAGAGAACAGTTGGAAGAAATGGGTATTCTGGATTATTACAAACCTAAGTCTCTAAACTAAATCTTCCCACCACTTATAGGGTAAAAAGCATATCCGCAGGATATGCTAAAATCCTCCCCCAGTGGTGGGGAGATTGGATTTTCACCGAAGCATGGGGTACACTCCAACCACAATGAAAATAAGCGATATTACAATACTTAAAAACTTAAATCCCATTGTACTAACATCTGAAAAAGAAATATCAGAACAAACTTGGATTGCACTAGGCAAGGTTCTTAACGACGATAAAACCTATGTTTTTATTGAAGATTTTAGAAAATCCTATGGTTTACCTGAAAATGGTTTGGATATAACAAAATTTGTGGGTAAAAACTTCAAAGAATTAGGTTTAGATAACTATTTAGGAATGGGTTTATTGGTTATTTCCTCTACTCTTTCTGAAAGAACAGGTTTAGGTAATGCTTTTAACGACCAAATGTTACTACTCCTGTATTTTAATGCTTTTTTAGATTGCAATCACTACAACAAGTTACCAAGTTTTGAAATTAAATTTGTTGCAGGTAAAGAACATATATCAAATGCTTGTTGGAAATATCCCCACGAAATAGGTGCAATATTAATACCAATTTTTGCAAATAAACAAATGGTTCTTGATTGGGTTGGTAAACATTGGGAAGAAACCATTGAAAAACAACTGGATAGCAAAATCTACGATAATCCTTTTGCGGAAACACCACTTCAATGGGGAAAAATTGCAAGTGAAATTCTCTACTATAGAGATAAAGAAAAAAAGAAGTTTAAAGAAATATCTACAATACTTTTTGATAACTACGGAAAAGAATATGCTGTTGTTGCTGATGAAGATTGGGTTCGTGCTATTTATCACCAGTATAAGCAACAACTGAAACTGTGGAAACAATCAAAGCGAAAGCAAAAACCAGTGGAAACTCTTACTCAAAAATAACCCCATAAAACCTACGATTTCCAGTAAATGCTGGAAATCAAAACACCAACAACCGAAGAACTATCAAAACTCAAATGCTTTTTAGAAGCAAAATTCGGTGTTGTTTTTACCGATAGCGAAGTTTTGGAATGTTATTACTCCTTAACACACCTTGGCAAAGCAATATATCTGTTTTGTAAACAACAGGAGGTTAAAAATGCAACCTCTTGAAACACAAGAAGATATTGTTAATTATTTTGGCTCACCTTTTGAAGAACCCGAACTTCACACAGAGTTATATTACAAACCCAAAGTATCCAAAACTGATATTTTAATAAATGAAATTCTCGCCAAGAAACACAACGACGGCAGTCGTGTGTTTTCTCCCTTTACTCTACTAGATAGTACCGTCGTAATTCCTCCAGTTATTGATAAGTTTAAAATTGCTTATTACCAAACAACAACGGAATATGGGGATTATGTTGATATTTATATTCATGAAAATCCCATAATTAAAGCAAAAAACCTAAAATCCCGAAATATACGAGGAGGTAGATACAAGGAAAATGAGGAAAAACCTGATAGAAGCAACGAATACCGAAGAAGGAACTCAATTAAATCATTAAACAAGATAAAACAACTAACACTTCAAAATTTCACTAAAGAAAATGTGAAATTGTTAACCCTTACTTTTGGAGATTGTAATTATGATATTAATAACCCAAGGATTTGTAACTCTTTGTTTAGTATTTTTATGTGTAAATTACGAAAGTTATTTCCTGATTTAAAATATCTAGGGGTTTTAGAGTTCCAAAAAAGAGGTGCTGTTCATTATCATGTTTTGTGCGACTTACCTTATATCCAAAAAGAAGAAATAGCAGAACTTTGGGGATATGGTTTTATTGATATTAGAAAACCCGATTATGTTATTGGAACTTACCTTTACAAGTATTTATCCAAAGATTTACACGACGAAAAATTAAAAGGTGTTCGGGTATATTTTCACTCTAAAAACCTTGAAAAACCTGTTAATAAAAAAGGGATACCTGCATTTGATCTGATTTCCAAATTCCAAAATTCAGAAATACACTTTACTAACCAGTATACAAATAAATATAATGGGGGTACTGTAAAATACTTACAGTTTAAAGTTTCTCCTGCACCAAACTTAAAAAGTATATGAATAATTGTTTTATTTATTGCAGAAAATCTACAGATTGCGTTGATAAACAGGAACAATCCTTGGAAACCCAAGAACGAATTTGTTTAGAAACTGCTAAACGCTTTAATTTTAATGTTGTTGATACTATCTTGGAAGCAAAATCTGCTAAGGACGCTGGAAACCGACCAAAATTTGATAATCTCATTTCTCGCATTAAAAACAAGGAAGCAAGTATTATTGTTACTTGGGATATTGATAGATTAGCAAGAAACTTAACGGAAGCAGGGTTATTACAGCAACTTTTTGATACAAAATTTATATCAAGAATAATAACTGAACATGATATTTACCAATCAGATAGGGATTTTATGAATATTGGTCATGAATTTGTTGACGCTTCAAACTATTCCCGAAAACTTCGTTCAAAAGTTAAGGACGGAACGGATACCAAACTCAAAAGAGGTGAAATTCCGGGTTCTTCTAAAATTGGTTACTGCATAGTTGATAAGAAAATGAAACCCGACCCAGAAAGAGAGTACTTCGTAAAACTAGCGTTTGAAATGTATTCAGAAGGTAAACACCTACGAGAAATCACCAAAACTTTATACGAAATGGGTTTTAGAACCAAAGAAGGTTACAAGGTTTATCTAAACACAATAAACGCAATGTTAAAGCGAATTGATTACACAGGTACTTTTGAATACAACAAACAACTATACCAAGGAAGTTATGAACCACTAATTTCCATGGAATTATTTGATAAGGTTCAAAAATTGATTGTTAAAAACAACATTCCTAAATCTCAAAAACACTATTTTTTGTACCGAGGTTATATAAAATGTGGGGATTGTGGTTGCATGCACACTGCTACTACTAAAAAAGGAAAATATGTATATTACTACTGCACTAATTCCAAAAGAATTTGCAAACAGCACCAAAAATATATTGAGGAACAGGATATGCATGATTTATATAGCAATAAACTTTCAGAACTCCCAATAGATACCGAGATACTAAATCAATCTTACGAGTTATATGCTAAAAATTACTTACAGCAGTATAAAGAGGTGGAAAATCAGAAAAACCTTGTTAAAAAGCAACTTGTGAGTGTAGAAACCAGTATAAATAGGTTGGTAGATATTTATATTAGAGGTGAAATTCAACAAGAGGTATATTCACAAAAATACAAACAATTGATTTTAGAAAAAGAAACACTTCAAAACACACTTTCAAAACTTGAAACCCGAAAACCTGAAGAAACCTTGGAACTTATTAAAAAATTCAAAGATTATTGTTGTACCTTGCAAAACACCTATTCACAAGGGAATAATGAAGTAAAAGAGGAAATCTTAAAAGCAGTGTGTTGGAACTTTTCAATCAACAATGGAGAAATCGCTTCAATACAATATAAAAAACCATTTGATATGATTGCAAAACTACCTAAAAACACTGAAATCAGTAATTGGTGGGTGATCCAGGGATCGAACCTGGGACCTCTTCCTTATCAGAGAAGCGCTCTAACCGACTGAGCTAATCACCCTTCTTATCTTTATAATCAGACAGTAGAAACATTTTATCATATGTATATATAATGAGACTGATGTTTAAAAAACCTATACCTAAGATTTCGACCATTGGAGGAGGTACCGGGTCCTTTGTTGTCTTGTCAGGCCTCAAAAATTTTCCTGTAGAACTTTATGCAATAGTTTCAATGATGGATTCAGGGGGCTCCACCGGTAAACTAAGAGGTCAGTTAGGGGTACTGCCTCCCGGAGATTTAAGACAAGCATTAGTTGCTTTGTCAGAATCAGAGGATATTTGGAGAACTCTATTTACATACAGATATGATAATGGTGATTTGTCCGGACATAATTTTGGAAATATTCTTCTTTCTACATTGGAAAGGATAACCGGATCAAATAAAGATGCAGTAAATTATGCAATGAGAATACTTCAAACAAGGGGGGAGGTAATACCCGTAACTTTTTCTGATTGTACATTATGTGCAGAGTATGAAGATGGAGATATAGTAATGGGCGAATCAATTATTGATAATAATGTATATTCGCAATCAAGAATAAAAAGAGTATATCTTTCTCCCGGTGCTTTAATAAATATAGACGCAAAAAGGATTTTAGAAAGATCCGACTTCATAATTATTGGACCGGGGGATCTATATACAAGCATATTTCCTAATCTTGTAGTAGAGGGAATGAAAGATACTTTATCCGGTGTAACAGCTAAGAAAATATTTATCTCAAATCTTATGAGTAAAAAAGGACAAACTGACGCTTTTAAACTAACAGATTTTTTGGAAGAAATTGAGAAATACGCAGGTGAAAACATTCTTGATTATGTGCTTATTAATTCAGTAAAACCTGATCCTGATATTCTCAAAATATATCAGGAAAAAGAGGGATCTTGTATGATTGAAGATAACGTAAAGGGTAAGTATTTTAAGAAAACAAGAATCATTAGAGCCGATTTAATATCCAGGGAGAAAATACAACAAAACCCATCAGATCAGGTAAAAAGAAGCTTAATAAGACACGACCCAAGAAAAACTGCAGAATCTATTTATAGAATCATTGACAGTCGTTCTCTATTTTGATAAGGTAACTCTTACCTTTTAGGAATTCAATCTTCCTTTCCCTTGAGGAATGTTTTTGAAGCTCTGAATATCCCTTAAATTAAAATTAAATAGTGTTTTAACTTGATGTGTATTGAAATGTGCATGTTGTATGAGTTAGAATGTATAGCACTTTTCTTACCATCAAGGGCCGTTAGCTCAGTTGGTCAGAGCGCTACATTTGCAATGTAGAGGTCAGCGGTTCGATCCCGCTACGGTCCACCATAAAGGTAGGTGTTCTTTTATCCAACGTTTGGGATAAGAGATGAAATACTATTAACAATGTTTATACCTTATCCGTAAAGGGTAAATAGATAAAACGGGTAAGAATATTAAGCACTTTGAAAACTGAGTAGAAAGTCTTTGACTTTATAGTTAAATATAAAGTCAGTCCAACAAATATAAGTCAATTCACCACGAAAATTGAAGATAATAATGCATATGGTGGATGCCTTGGGTCTTTGTGCCTATGAAGGAGGTGCTAGGCTGCCGTAAGCCTTAGGGAGCTGCCAAGAAGCGTTACTACCTAGGGATCTCCGAATGAGGAAACTCAATCATGCGCAAGCATAGATTACAGATTATTAAAAGATCTGTCGAAAGACAGGTTACTAGATAATTATGAGGGAACTTGGCGAACTGAAACAACTTAGTAGCCAAAGGAATAAAAACAATTTCGTAAGAAGATATGATTTCGTTGTCAGATCTATTTCTGACAGCTTTTTCATATTTGCAATTTCCCAAGTAGCGGCGAGCGAAAGGGAAGTAGCCCAAACCCGGACTGTTTTTAGAAACGATTTGCTGATTTTATCGGCTGATCGGATCTTTAAACAGGAAAAGGGGGTATGGACAACCCATTCTCTTTAATGAGAAGAAAGTTACAAAATATTTTTGTAGAAGAAAATTTCTGGAAAGTTATGCCATAGAGGGTAACAGCCCCGTATTCAAAACGAAAATATCTTTCTGGGTTGATCCTGAGTAGCACGGGACACGTGAAATCCTGTGTGAATAAAGCAGGTCCACCTGCTAAGGCTAAATACACAAAGACACCGATAGCGCATAGTACCGTGAGGGAAAGGTGAAAAGAACCTCGAGTAGAGGAGTGAAATAGAAACTGAAACCGTATGCAAACAAGCTGGCAAAGCTCTGGTCGCAAGACCGGGTAATGCCGTGCCTATTGAAGAATGAGCTAGCGAGTTAATATTATGAGCGTGCTTAAGCTACTAAGTAGCGGAGGCAAAGGGAAACCGAGTCTTAATAGGGCGTTTGTTCATAATATTAGACCCGAAGCCAAGTGAGCTAACCATGGCCAGAGTGAAGTTTGTCGAAAGGCAAATGGAGGCTCGAACCGGTGTGCGATGAAAAGCGCTCGGATGAGCTGTGGTTAGGGGCGAAACGCTTAACAAACTTGGCGATAGCTGGTTCTCCCCGAAATATATTTAGGTATAGCCTTTGTATATTAGTCCTGCGAGGTAGAGATACTGGAAGGGGATAGGGCGGGCAACCGTACCTACTCCTACCAAACTCCGAATGCGCAGGTAACTAGTACAAGGAGTCAGTGCTGCGGGGAAATCTCGTGGCACAAAAGGGTGACAACCCAGACCGCCGGATAAGGTCCCTAATCTTTGCTAAGTGGGCAAGGAAGTGAATTCGTTAAGACAGCTAGGAAGTTGGCTCAGAAGCAGCCATCTTTTAAAGAAAGCGTAACAGCTCACTAGTTAAACGGATTTGCGCCTACGATTTAACGGGGCTTAAGCAAAGTACCGAATCCACGGATTTTTTATATCCTTGTGATATGAAGAATGGTAGGGGAGCTTTGATGCAGCAGTGAAGGTGTACCCGTGAGGGATGCTGGAGCGGCATCAAGTGAGAATGCTAGCATGAGTAACGAAATCTGCGTGAAAACCGCAGACGCCGGATATCTAAGGGTTCCTCCGCTATGTCAGTCATCGGAGGGTTAGTCGGTCCTAAGATAAGGCCGAAAGGCGTAGTCGATGGACAGCGGGTTAATATTCCCGCACTATTGTAGTACCGTTATTACCAATGGGGTGACGGAGTGTAATGGTTCAGGCCTGAAAAGGATTTGGGTCCCGAATGCGAGCCAATCTGTGTAGGTAAATCCGCACAGGTGTTTTAACGTGAGCAGGGGGAAAATCTGCCGCAAGGCGGATAATCTGAAGCCAGGTATACTTCCAGGAAAAACCTCTAGAGAGGTGCTACAGTATCCGTACCGTAAACCGACACAGGTAGATGGGTAACAGAATACCAAGGCGAGCGAGAGAATCGTGGTTGAGGAACTAGGCAAATTACATCCGTAACTTAGGAAAAAGGATGCCCTACTGCACTTACGCAAGTAAGGTAGGTAGGGGGCACAGAAATGGCTCGGGCGG
>MTKZ01004158.1_pt1 | contig 96077 bp, 82 predicted proteins | sample 1042781 | NCBI WGS metagenome assembly MTKZ01 (sample SAMN06212207, study PRJNA360539) | anaerobic digester metagenome | biome: Wastewater treatment plant; material: sludge; isolation source: anaerobic digester fed with sludge from wastewater treatment plant | place: Denmark: WWTP Viborg ... | reverse complement strand
CTTACCTTGATAATCTTGGGAGAGACATGTTAAGAGGTGGCGGCAAGCTGGTAGCTGCATCCGGCGGAAGACTTATAGGACCAGGGCATTTCGGATTATTAGATCTTGGTGACGGAGTTCAAAAAATGTCTTGCCATTACGAAGCTGATCTGGATCAAGGCGGACGCAGCGTATTAGGTATTCGTCCCTTACTTTGGAAAAACGGGTGGCCGGTTGCAGGAGATAATTTCAAGGAAGGAACCTATGAAATTGAATCAGAGAGAAGAGGATATGCTCTGGAGTTAATAGTTGATTTCGTGCGAATGTCAGGTGGGATGAGGGGATTCGGACGTGGCACAGACGAACCCGTAAAACCAGTTCCATCACAGGAATTGGCTGATGTAATTAATACCTGGCCAGGCGGAAACATAGCTGTAAGAAATGGAGAATACATGTCCCGCCCGTTTCAGAAATGGACAATTACAGCAGTTCCTGATGCAGGAGGATATCCCGGAGGACCATATTATAAAATAGTTATAGCAGGGACTGAGAGGGCATTGGCAGCAACAGCAGACGCTGAAGTAACAACTGTTCCGGCATTCACCGGAGCACCCGAACAATTATGGCGGATCGATCAACTGACTGATGGAACATACAGAATAATGCCAAAAGCAATCCCGGGTTCACAGGAGAAGCTGGCGCTTGTATCTTTAGGAGACAGAACACCGACACTTGCAAAGTTTGATATGAATAGTGACAGCTCCAAATGGAATTTTAAGGCTCAATAGATATTTTTTTTAGAAAGAAGACATACTGCCTGGCATTGGACTGCTTACCTTTTGATTCTAAATTTAATATACACATTACTACAATATAGCTTTAATATGACATCATCAGAATTCAACTCACCTATTGAAAACCAAATCACCCCATGTCATTCAAAAAAGATACCTCTCTGGCTTGTTTTGCTCGATAACATACCTACGGTATTCCTGTTCATCTTAGGATTTCTGATAATTAATGTAATTTCAACTTTAGCAGCGATCCTGTTTATTATTTATGCTATTTTCAGCGTCGTATGGTTCTGGGCCAGGATTTGTCCCTACTGTCATCATTTTGGAACATACGCTTGTCCTTGTGGCTATGGAATAATTTCATCCGGATTATTTTCAAGGAAGAACTCAACCTCGTTTCAAAAAATCTTCAGGCGTAATATCCTGGTTGTTTTTCCAAACTGGTTTGTCCCACTGGCAGTTGGAATATTTCTTTTGATAAAGCAATATTCAGTCAGGATTCTTGTCCTGATGATCATTTTTTCAATAACCGGTTTCGTAGTCATACCCCTGATTTCCAAACTTGCCGGTTGCAGGAACTGTGAAATAAAAGAGGATTGTCCCTGGATGACAATAAATAAAGCCAGGAGTGGTAAACAAGACTGATGGAATAAACCATAAATATACTCAGTTACGATAGTATTTTATTGTTTGTGTTATCTCGTCCTTCCTATTAGCTTTTTCAGGAAACGGTTTTATCGGATCTGTAACCCTTTAAGGGAACAAAACAATACACCCGGTTGTTTAAAACACAGAAGCTAAAATGTAAAAACCGTTTATTAGCTGATGATCTTTTGATAATCATTAAAAATTAAAAATATGAATATTGATGTCGACTCATCCGCTAAATGTTACTCCAAAGAGGAGATAACAATTAATTCACCGGCAGAAAATGTTTTTAAAATTCTGTCGGATATCAACAACTGGCCTTCATGGCAAAGCAGTGTCGCAAAAGCACATATTGATGGCCAGACAGAGGAAGGAGCTACATTCGAATGGCAATCCGGAGGCCTGAAAATCAAATCACGATTACATACTGTTAACGCAAACTCAGAAATTGGCTGGACAGGCAGGATCTGGTGGATAAAAGCAGTACATAACTGGCATCTTGGCAAAGAAAACAACATGACAAGGGTCGTTGTCGAGGAATCTCTGAAGGGATTAGGATCATCCTTTATGAGAAACTCTCTAAAGGAGGGAATGAAAAAAAATCTTGAAGAACTGAAAAGCAGGGCTGAAACAGATTAAAGGCTCTGATAATTCCACCAATATCTCCACTGGAGTTTTACTGCATCCCTGTTGGCATTCTATGTGTTTGGTATTATCCAAACTGAAAATGCTAACTTTGTTATACAATTTACTACGGATGATGAAAACCAGAGGAGATAATGAACTGCCACCGGCTACTTCGGAATGGGGATGGAAATACCATCACCCGGGCATTCCGACTGAAAAGAAGATACCAGATAAATGAAATACGCAGTACTGAACAATCCGAAACTCGTCGCTCCATGTGGTATCCATTGCGAAGCCTGCTATGCGCATCTGCGTGATAAAAATAAATGTCCCGGATGCAGGCTCCTGACTGATCCGATACCAAATTTCAGACTGAGATGTAAAATTGCTAATTGCCAGATCCTGGCTGAAACAAAATCCGGGTTCTGCTATGATTGCGGAAAAATACCATGTCAGAGATTAAAAGACCTTGACAAAAGATACCGGACCAGGTATAATACCGGACTGATTCAAAACCTTAACATAATAAAAGAAAAGGGAATGGATACTTTCCTTAAGATTGAGAAAAAGAAAAGAACCTGTCCGGATTGCGGATCAATAATTAGTATCCATCGAGCCGGCTGCAGTATTTGCATAAAATTATGAGAACCTGGTCGACATCGGAGGGCAATAAAATAATCAGGATCCTTTCAGGCCGGAGCAATGTTTTCCTCCTGACAAATGGGCTTACAAATATTCTTATCGACACAAGCGCCGGATTCATGTGGAAAACCCTCGAAAAAAGACTGGACAAACTGGGAATTGAGCAAATAAGTCTCTTAATCCTCACTCATTCGCATTTTGATCATGCAGCAAATGCTGCAAGAATTAAAGAAAAATACAAAGCTCAGGTTATTATTCATAAATCTGAGGCTAAATATCTGGCCACCGGTGATAACATTCTCCCTACCGGAACAAATACCGTTACAAAATTCATTGTAAGTACTTTTGCTAAAAAGTTCCAATCATTTGCATTATATCAGTCCTGTAACTACGACTGCACAGTTGATGATGTTTTTAATCTCTCAATTTTTGGATTCAATGCTTATCTTATACACACTCCGGGACATACCCAGGGCTCAGTCAGTTTAATAATTGATGACGAAATAGCTCTTGTTGGCGATACTATGTTCGGCATATTCCGGTGGACAGTCTTCCCTCCTTTCGCATCTGACCAGGATCAGTTGCTTAAAAGCTGGGATAAGCTGCTTAATACCAAATGCAGAATATTCATCCCTTCCCACGGATCAGCAAATAGCAGATCGCTTGTTGAGAGAGATTATTACAAAAGGACCTATACCGGAAAACATTATCAAAATCTTTAATTGTAGTTGCAGTATTTATTATTAATATAGCTTTAGAGAATAATTGATAATCATTAACAGCTATTGATACGTGATCAAAGAGTTTTTTCAGGATTTGAAATATGAGAATACCGGATTCCGGGACCTTACACTGGAGACTGGTGAATATGAGAATTGTACATTTAACAATTGTGACTTTTCCGATTCAGATTTGTCTGATATAATTTTTATCGACTGCATATTTATACAGTGCAACCTGAGTCTTACCAAAATGACAGACACCTCTTTTAAAAATGTTAAATTCATAAGCTGTAAACTGCTGGGTCTGCATTTTGAGGATTGCAATAAATTATTGATGTCATTTGATTTTGAAAGCTGCTCCATCGATCTGTGTTCGTTTAACAAACTGAAAATCAACAAGACACTGTTTAAGAACTCGAAAATTATTGAAGCTGATTTTACAGAAGCTGAACTAAAGGAATCAAAATTTATTAGCTGCGATCTGCGAAAGTCTGTTTTCAAAAACACTAATCTTGAAAGTGCCGATTTTCGTACATCATTCAACTATTCGATTGATCCAAATTTAAACCGGATTAGAAAGGCAAAGTTTTCATTGCCTGAAATAACCGGTCTTCTTGGCAGCTTCGATATTGTGATTGAAAAATAAAGGCTTTCAAAACAGGTTCATTACAACTTTCCACCTGTCGTAGTTCTTTTAAATGATTGTTATAACAAACCAGTTTCATATGTCTGAATATTATCGTTATCAGAACATCTTCCGCTCCAGAATAGCAACCTTTGACATTTTTGATGTCGGTTTACGGAAACACCACATAAATGCAATGCTCGAATTCGATGTAACTGAGAGCAGGGCGAAATTAAGAGACCTGAGAAAAAAAGGGACTAATATCTCCTTTAATGCCTGGCTTATAAAAGTGATCGGAAGTGTACTGAAAGAACACCCTGAAGCTGCTGCATATTTTTATAACAAAAAGAAAATCATAATCTTCAATGATATTAACGTATCAATTATCGTTGAGAAGAAGATCGGAAACTCAAATGTCCCAATCCCGCTTGTAATTGAAAAAGCAAGTGAAAAATCAGCTGAAGAAATAACCCGGGAAATTGAGAATGCAAAAAACCAGGAGCTGGAGTCTAACGATATTGTATAAAAAAAACGATCGACTGTATATCAGAGATTATACTATCATTTACCCGGATCGCTGAGACGACTATTCTGGAGATTATTGCTCAAGAATCCAAAAGCTGCTTTTGAAACAATGGGGAATGTTGCTGTCACGTCAGTAGGCATGATGGGCAGGATAAATGGCTGGTTCATACACAAGTCAGTTCATCCGCTTTCTTTTGGAGTGGGATCAGTAATCAAAAAACCTGTTGTGACAGATAATGAAATAAAAATCAGGGAGATCCTGAATATGACAATTCTTGTCGACCATGATGTGATAGATGGAGCACCCATGGTCAGATTCCTGAACGATCTGACAAACTACCTGGAAACAGGGAAAGAAATCAACAACCAGGGCATCTGATAAAAAAACATGAGATTTTAATGCATCATATTACATAATGAAATCATGAAAACTTCTTTTCTGAGCGGATTATTTTTAGTTCTGCCTGTTCTTCTGGTACGATTCTTTTTATTATCATTCCTCGGCAAAGAGGCCTTTAAAAGAGCAGCATATTTTCCTCCAGTCAGGGGAATTGAGAAATCAGCTTATCTTGTAAATGTACTCACGACCTTCCTGCTCTTTGTCATCCCGTTCTTCCTGAAAATCAATACAAAAGGATTTCTGTGTATTACAGGGCTTTTTTTGTTTATCCTGGGTTTGGCCTTGTATATTATTTCCATCATTCAATTCTCCAAACCAGGCGAAAATGGTGTAAACACATCAGGGCTGTACAGCATTTCACGTAACCCGATGTATGTCGCATTTTTTATATACTTCTCCGGTTGCAGCCTGTTGAGCAGGTCCTGATTACTCATGATTGTATTATTGGTTTTTCAGGTTTCAGTGCATTTTCTGATTATTTCGGAGGAAAGATGGTGCAAAAACCAGTTTGGACAACCTTTTTCTGAATATATGAAGAAGGTAAGGAGATATATTTAGAATGCCTCTGACAGAATTACTGGAACTTTTAAGTCTTAACAAATCAACACTATTTAATCATTTCTTTTCTCAAAGGCTTTCAGCCTAACAGTGAAGTATATACAAAATTATTGCAGATAATTATTATTTCTTAATAAGAATTATTATCTTTACAGAGATTTTATTATTTAATAAGATATGTCGACAGAAATTCTTCATGAAAAATTAAAGCACTCAGGCTTAAAAGTCACTCCGCAACGTATAACTATATACGAAACAGTACTAAAACTAAAAAACCACCCCACAACAGAAAAAATTATCGAATACATCAAGAAAAACAATCCGAATATACTACTGATGCGTTAATAAATCGTTGATACTAAATAAATTACTCTGTTCTTTGACATTTTGATTGATTTGCAATTCCGTAAGTAGTTCTTTTACAGGCGTTTTGTCAAAAACAGATATGCCTAAAATCTGCATTATCTCATAGATTGACAGAGTACTTTTAAGAGCATATTTTACCTGAGCGACGATAAGATAGGTACAGATAGCGATCCAAACATGGACTTTTACAGCATTTTCTGAATGACCCCAAAGCGTTTTTATGGTAAGGTTCTGCTTTATCCATTTGAAAAATACTTCGATTTGCCAGCGATTTCGATATAGTCTGGCAATTTCAAGTGACGATACTTCAAAGTTGTTGGATATAAAGGTAAGTAACAGATCTTTTTCATCATCGTAATATTCAACCATTCGAAGAGTATCCGGATATAGTTGCTTAGACTTTGGACCTTTCAGCTTTATGGTTCTATCACTTCTGAGTCCAGTAGTTTCATCCAAATTGAAGTTGTTTTCAAGTACACGGTAATCCATGGTCACCTTTGCCCTTGTTACAAAGAATGCATTTGCTTTATTCATCCTATACAGCGAAGCAAAATCGATGTAGGCTTTGTCCATAAGATAAATGGCATCAGGTTGTGGAACAATTTCATCAAGTACATTACTGTCGTGATATTTGCCATCTGTGATAAAAATAAATGTCGGTATACTGCCTCTTAAATCAAGCATTGTATGGATCTTGATCGCACCTCTGGAGTATTTGCCCTCGGCCCAGGTAAAGAGTTTAAGACTTAATGAGACTGTTGTTGAGTCGAGTGCAAAAACGTCATTGTCAATGTCAACATTAGGAATCGGGTTGTCAGAGTACATAGGCCTGACTGTTTTTATCAAGTACTCACCAAAGTCAGCAAAAATTCTCCAATCCCGATTTTCATTGGCTCTGGATAGTGTTGATTGATTGACATTTTGTTTTATACCAAGATGGTATAGCTTGTTTTTGTGTGCTTTCAGGCATAAACAAATATCTCTTAATGAGTTCCTTGAAGTTAGTTGTCCAAAGAAAAGTTGAATAAACTGATTCCAACAATTTAAATCTCTAACCCTATGATCTCCTTTGTATCGAGAAACACACTTTTCAAACTCATACTTGTTGACAAACTGAAGAATCTGAGCAAATACATACTTACCTGAATTCATAATTTTGCACGTAAAAAGTGCAAAACTACTGGTCAAATCAAATCAAAAAATCAAAGAACGCTTATATTAATTTTATTATCAGTGTTTTATATAATATTTTAAAAAGTTAACGCATCACTACTAATAAAGAAAAATGAAAATCACAAACTCTTTTTTCAATAATTGCTACCTTAGGCTCTGTAATTTACGACTAAATACTTATGATGATATTGATCAGGAATATCAGGGGCCTTGTCCAGGCAGAAGATATTCCGAAGGACAGGGTCTGTGGAAAGGATATGTCTGTTTTGAATTTAATAACCGATGCATACCTGTTGATCGATTCTGGGTTTATAAAGGATTTCGGGGCAATGAAGGATCTGCCATCGAAGATGGGACTTATATCCGAAAAGGAGATCAGGGAAATTGATGCAAGAGGAAAATACGTATTCCCTTCATTCTGCGATCCTCACACTCATATTGTTTACGCAGGCAGCCGTGAATCGGAGTTTACTGACAAGATCAGGGGATTGTCATATGAAGAGATTGCCCGCAGGGGAGGAGGGATACTTAACTCAGCAAAATTGCTTCATGAAACATCTGATAATGAGCTGTTTATCCAATCGATGAAAAGAATTCACGAGATCATCTTCATGGGTACCGGAGCTGTTGAGATCAAGAGCGGATACGGACTTAATTCTGAAGATGAGATAAAAATGCTCAGAGTCATAAAACGCATAAGGGAGAGCTCTCCGATAGAGGTGAGGTCAACATTCCTCGGGGCTCATGCTGTACCTGATGAATATAAGGGCAGGAGGAATGAATATATAGATGTTATAATAAATGAAATGATCCCTGTTGTGGCTAGTGAACAGCTTGCCGACTTCATAGATGTCTTCTGCGATACCGGCTTCTTTACTGTTGAAGAGACAGAGCAGATCCTGATGGCCGGTCTCAAATATGGTCTGATACCAAAGATACATGGCAATGAGCTCGATTTTTCGGGAGGAGTTCAGACCGGGGTGAAATACGGGGCTCTTTCAGTAGATCATCTCGAACACTCCGGCAGTGAAGAGATCAAAGCATTGAAAGGGACCGGTACTATGCCGACACTTCTTCCGGGATCGGCATTTTTCCTGGGGCTGCCTGATCCTCCTGCCAGAAAGATGATCGATGCCGGACTGGGCATAGCTCTGGCTTCTGATTATAATCCGGGATCATCTCCTTCGGGGAACATGAAACTTGTTATGTCGTTAGGGTGCATAAGACTTAAAATGCTTCCTGAAGAGGCCATAAATGCTGTTACGGTAAACTCAGCCTATGCAATGGGGATTTCTGAAACTCATGGATCAATAGCACGAGGGAAAGTGGCTAATGTATTCATTACTAAAGAGATGCCTTCATATGAGTTTTTCCCGTACGCGTATGGGAGCAATCTGGTTGAAACAGTTATACTTAAAGGAAAAATAATTAATGGCGAGACGAATCCTTGAATGTGTTCCTAATTTCAGTGAAGGCAGAGACATGTCGGTAATAAGACAGATCACTGATGTTATTGAATCTGTTGAAGGGGTAAAACTCCTGGATATTGATCCGGGGAAGGATACCAACAGGACCGTAGTAACTTTTGTGGGGGATCCGGAAGCGGTGACTGAAGCTGCATTTCTTGCTGTAAAAAAAGCATCGGAGATCATTGATATGTCGAAACATCATGGTGAGCATCCCAGAATGGGAGCAACTGATGTATGCCCTCTTGTGCCGGTCTCCGGTATAACAATGGAAGAAACTGTAGTATATGCGAGGAAGCTGGCAGAGAGAATAGGAAACGAGCTTGGCATACCTGTTTACTGTTATGAAAACGCCGCCCTTGAGGAGAAACGCAGAAATCTGGCAAACTGCAGGGCTGGTGAATACGAAGGACTAAAGGAAAAACTCTGTGATCCAGTATGGAAGCCTGATTTCGGCCCGGCTATTTTCAATGCTCGCTCGGGAGCGACCGCGGTAGGAGCACGTGACTTTCTTGTAGCATTCAACATAAACCTTAACACTACATCCACCCGCAGGGCGAACGCAATCGCTTACGACGTCAGGGAAAAAGGAAGAAATGTCAAAAATGAAAAGGGTGAAGAAATAAGTGTACCTGGTACACTTAAAAGTGTAAAGGCAATCGGCTGGTATATAGAGGAATATGGGATAGCCCAGATATCGATGAATCTGACAAATATATCGGTAACGCCGGTCCATATCGCCTTTGATGAAGTTTGCAGGAAGGCCGATGCACGCGGAGTACGGGTGACTGGTTCGGAACTTGTGGGATTGATACCGCTTAAAGCAATGCTCGATGCCGGGAAGTACTTTCTTGAAAAACAGCAGAGATCGTCTGGTGTGTCAGATTCGGAATTAATAAAGATAGCTGTGAAGTCAATGGGACTGGATGATCTACATCCCTTTGAACCGCAGGAGAAAATAATCGAATACGTTATGGCAGAAAAAGGTAAGAAACAACTAGTTGATCTTGACCTGAGATCATTTATGGAAACAGTGGCATCGGAGTCACCGGCCCCGGGAGGCGGGTCAGTATCTGCATATATCGGAACTCTTGGAGTAGCCCTGGGGACAATGGTTGCAAATTTATCTTCCCATAAAAAAGGCTGGGACGACAGGTGGAAAGAGTTCTCAGACTGGGCAGTTAAGGGGAAGGATATACAGAACCGGCTGCTGGATCTTGTCGATGAGGACACAGCGGCTTATAACAGGATCATTATGGCTAACCGTCTTCCGAAAAAGACAGATGAGGAGCATAGAATCCGGAAAAATGCTGTCAGTGAAGCATATAGAAATGCCATTGCAGTCCCTTACAAGGTTATGGAAACAGCTTTTGAAGGATTTGAAATTGTAAAACAAATGGCAAAAGATGGGAATCCGGCTTCAGTGACAGACGCAGCCGTCGGAGGATTGGCTATTCTCTCCTGTATAAGAGGAGCTTTTCTGAATGTGAGAATAAATGCCTTGGGTATGGAAACAGACCCTTTTGTAAAGGATATTATTATGAAAGGGAAAAGCCTGGAAAACAAGGCATTTAATGAAGAACGGTCAATTATGGAAATTGTTGACAGACAGATCGGAAACATCTAAATTAAATACGAAACTAAAAAAATATTTACATTACTTACTTACATATTGATAATCTGAAATATTTGGATATATTTGCGGTTCGATTAATCATTAACCTAAACTTTAATTTATGAAGAGATTATGTATGTTTTTTACACTGCTGCTCCTGACGAGCTACCTCGTTATCGGGCAGACAGTGCAGATTACAGGTACTGTGACCAGCGCTGAGGATGGTCTTGTAGTGCCTGGTGTGACGGTTACTGTGAAAGGAACTACTATAGGTGCAATTACTGATGCTAACGGCCGCTATAGTATAAATGCTCCATCCGGTTCTACCACTCTGATTTTCTCATACGTAGGTATGAAAAGAACGGAAGTGGAAATTGCCGGTAGAACAGTAGTCAACGTTACAATGGAATCTGATATTCTTGCTATGGGTGAAGTTGTGGTCCTCGGTTATGCCACACGCAGCAAGAACGAGCTGACAGGTTCGACAGTACAACTATCTGGAGATCAACTAAGAAGTGTACCTGTCGTAACTGTTGATCAGACACTGCAGGGAAAAGTTGCAGGTGTTAACATTTCATCATCTTCCGGAACACCAGGATCAGTTCAGGACATTAGGATCAGGGGTGTCGGATCAATTACCGGAAGCAATGATCCATTGATCATTGTTGACGGTGCACCAGTAGTCAATTCTGATTTCTCTGGTGACGGTGCTGCATCAAGTACACTAAGTGCACTTTCAGCTCTTAACAGCAATGATATTGAGAGCCTCACTGTTCTGAAAGATGCTTCGGCAACTGCAGCATATGGTGCAAGAGGTTCCAATGGTGTAATTGTTATTACCACCAAGAAAGGGAAATCAGGCAAAACTAATTTTGATGTATCATTGTCAACAGGATTCCAGAATAATGCTGTTAAGGGACGGACCCCACTCACCGGAGCCCAGAGAAAGGAGCTTTTCCTTGAAGCAATCTATAACAGTTACGGTACTGCATATGGCTTCAGTGAAGCTGAAGCGTATGATTTCATGGTAGATAATGAACTTGATTATGGCCTACTTACCGAATGGGATGGTGGAGTTGCTACAGGAGTGGGGAAAGAAGGTAACTGGTATGATGCTGTAACAAATAAAAACGCTCCTGTTACAAATGCAAGTATTTCCGCAACCGGAGGAGACGATGTGTCTTCATTTTATGCATCCCTTGGATATAATAAAACGGAAGCTACTGTGATAACCAGTGATTTTAAAAGAATCACCGGTGCACTTAATTATAGCAGGAAATTAGCAAGCAAAGTAAAATTTGCTATAAATACAAATGTATCAAATACATACCAGAATGCATACCTTGAACAGGCTGCTTATTTTGCTAATCCTAACCTGGCAAAATACTTTATGAGTCCATGGGAACAGCCATATAAGGAAGATGGTACTCCGGACACTGATATCTGGGTTGGAATATTCAATCCAATCTACCTGGCTGAACATGATATTAACGCAAATGACTATACTCGTGCTCTTGTAAACTCAAGCCTTGAATGGGATATAATCAAAGATTTAAAATTCAGAACATTTGTATCTGCTGACTATAACCTGGCTAATTATAAACAATACCAGAACAGAATACATGGAGATGCTGCTCAGGAAGGTGGTTATGCTTATGCATCAGCGGAAAGGAATTTCAACACAGTATTCCAGAACTCACTTGATTACACTCTGAGGTTCAGTGATCATAACTTGTCATTCAAAGCTTTAATAGAATATCAGAAAAACAAAAACCATTTCCTCTGGGGGTCTGGTGAGAATTTTTCTACAGATGGACTTACAAATATTGCCAGCGCAGGAGCAAATTTTGATGCCAGTTCTTCTTTTAACGACTGGAACAACCTTTCATATCTTGGAATGGCAAATTATAATTACAGAGGCAAATATATTGCTGACTTTACATTCAGGAGAGAAGGTTCATCAAGATTTGCACCTGAAAACAGATTTGGTAATTTCTGGTCAGCCGGTGTGGCATGGAATGCCAGCGAAGAATCATTCATTAAAAATATTGAACTCATAAGCAACCTTAGGTTCAGGGCATCCTATGGGTTGAGCGGTAGTGCTGGTGTAGGTCTTAATGCTTATCAGGCTTTATTGGGATATAGTGCTGATTATGCAAATATGGGTGCAATATACCCGGCTCAATATGGAAACAGCAGCCTTACCTGGGAGAAGAACCATACATTGGATATCGGTACTGATTTCGGTATCCTTAAAGACAGGATAACTGGTTCTCTTGCATATTTTTACAAGAAAACTTTTGACCTGTTGCAGGATGTACCTATAACCAGGACTTCTGGTCATAATATTATCACCCAGAATATTGGAGTTGTAGAAAACAAAGGGATTGAAGCACAGCTAAGTGTAGCTATCGTAAGAAAAACAGATTTAAACTGGAGTGTAAATGCCAATCTTGCCACTGTTCAGAATAAGGTTCTGGAACTCGCAAAGGATGCAGCAGGCAAGGATATTGAAATTCCTGTCTACAACCGAAAAACAGCAGTCGGACAGCCAATTTATGCCTGGTATATGAGAAAATGGGCTGGCGTGGACCCTGCTAACGGATTACCAAAGTGGTACCTTAATGGCAAGGATGGAGAAGTAACAAATAATTACTATGATGTTAATATAAAGGAAGAATTCCAGGGTAAAAGTGCAATGCCAACATACTCAGGTGGGTTCGGAACTCATGTTGATTTTAAGGGAATATTCCTTGATGCTAATTTCTTCTTCTCAGGAGGTAATAAAGTTTTCGAAGACTGGTCCAGGTACACACACCATAATGGAATATATTCACTTCTTTATTATAACGGTGTTGCAGAACTTATGGATAGATGGCAGGAACCCGGTGATATTACAGATGAACCGAAAGTACTTTACAGCAGTGTTGCAAACAATGTGTCAAGACCATCTTCGAGATTTCTTTATGATGGCGACTATATAAGACTGAAAGATATTGTCTTAGGTTATTCTTTACCTTCTTCAATCGAGAACAGGTTAAAGCTCAGCGATATTTCAATATTCGCCCGCGGAACCAACCTGTGGACATGGGTTAAGGATAAAGGCCTTAAATGGGATCCGGAAGTACGTGCTGACGGTTTAACAAGACTTACCACGCCTCCCGTTAAATCAGTTGTATTTGGTGTTAATATAAAATTCTAAAGACATGAGAAAAATAATTATAATATCTGCAATTGTTTTGTTGGGAATTTCATTCTCATGCAGTGAAGATTACCTGGAACCCACACTGGCGCAGGAGAAAGCTGTGGAGACAAGCATTAAAACCACAGAGGACATTCAGGGAATACTGTATGCAGCATATGACCAGTTAACAGCGTCTTCCTATTATGGCCGCGATTATATCATTTTTGGTGAAGTAAGATCTGACAACTCTTTTGCCAACGGTAAATCCGGTAGATTTACTACACCTGCGGCTATGACTATGGGTAATAATGATGCCTATGCTACAGACACATGGTCGAGTATGTATAGTACTATTGCCAGGGCTAACATAGTTATTAATGCAACAGGAATTGAAGGTGATCAGGAGGAAATTGATCATATAAAGGGACAGGCATATGCCATAAGAGCTCTTGTTCATTTTGACCTTCTGAAACTATTCGGACAAATGCATGTCTCGGGTGCAGGTGCCGACCCCACCCTTGGAGTGCCATATATTACTGTTTATAAAGGTGACGATCTTCTGCCACGGCGGAATACTGTAACAGAAGTAAGAACGAAAATCAATGAGGACCTTAACCAGGCTCTTTTACTAATGTCACCAGACTTGAATGATGACTCAAAATATTATATGACGACTCACGCTGTAAATGCTCTTAAAGCAAGAGTTGCCTTATATTTCAAGGATTGGTCAACTGCTAAGACTGCATGTGAAGCTGTTATAAATTCAGGAGCAGGATTCCAAGTTGTCGAAGCAGCAAATTTTGTCAACATTTGGAAAACTGACAGTCCTGTGAATTCAGTTTTTGAACTTGCTTTCAGCAACACGGACAATCAGAATATAAATGGCCTTCAGTATATCTATCGTGGTTCGAATTACGGTGATGTTGAGACACTGGCTAATCTGTCTAATCTTTATGAAGCTTCTGATGTCAGAGGGTTTGTAAACGGAATGTTAGGAATGGAAGGCTCGAAGATAAGGAACATGGGAAAATATCCTTCACTTGACTATTCTGATGACATCTTCCTTATCAGATATGAAGAGGTTATCCTGACTTATGCTGAGGCTTTATTCGAATTGAACAATGCAGATCCCAATGCTTTGACTTATCTCAATATGATACCTGCAAAGAGAAATGCTACACTTTATACCGAAGCTACAAAGGCCAATATCCTTCTGGAGAGACGGAAAGAGCTTGCCTTCGAAGGTTTCAGGTTTGACGACCTGGCCCGCACCGGAAGCAATATACCTCTTGTTGATCCTCTGAAACAGACACACGGAGGCCCGACTTACGGTAGTTATAAATATGCTTTCCCAATCCCTCGTGCTGAGCTTCTTGCCAACTCCAACATGGTACAGAACCTTGGATATAGCAGCACCAAGTAGAAAATAATTACCTGAAACAAGAAAGCCGCTCCTGATTGGGGTGGCTTTTTTTTGTCTCAGAGTCTTCTAGTCTCAGAGTCTTCTAGTCTCAGAGTCTCCTAGTCTNNGTCTTCTAGTCTCGGAGTCTTCTAGTCTTATGGTCTTGGAGTCGATGGTCTTAGAGTCTTCTAGTCTCCTAGTCTCCTAGTCTTGGAGTCGTGGAGTTTTTAGTATGCGGATTTATTTGAAAATTATTAATTATTATATTAGATCATTAATAATTAAATCGTGCTAAAATGGGAACAATTAAAAACTTCGAAGAACTAAAAATCTGGATTTTATCAAGAGAATTGGTTAATCTTGTTTATTCCGATTTCAGAGGCTGTAAAGACTTTACTTTCAGAAACCAGATCACTGCTGCAGGAATTTCAATTATGAATAATATTTCTGAAGGTTTTTGCCGGCAGGGTGATTCTGAATTCCGACAGTTTCTGAATTTCTCCAAAGGATCAGCCGGAGAAGTAAAAAACATGTATTATATTGCTCAGGATCAGCAATATATATCATTTGAGACAGCCGATGACAGAAGAGAAAAATGTCAGGCGATAATCAAGGGAACAGGAAGTCTTATGAAATTTCTTAAGAATAACAAATAATAATTCTGACAAAAATTTTCTAAGGAGACTCCAAGACAAGGAGACTAAGAGACTATAAGACTATAAGACTATAAGACTANNAAGACTATAAGACTAGCAGACCAGCAGACCAGCAGACTAGCAAACCCTCCTTATCATCCTCAAATGATGAGAATAAGTCCCTATCTCCTGCTTGTAGATGCCCTGGTGATCGATCTGATCAATCCTGACCCTTCCCGAAGCATGGATCACAAGACCTCTCGAAATGATCATCCCAACATGGGAGATCTTACCCCTTTCATTGTCAAAAAAGACAAGATCACCCGGTTTTGTATCATTGATGAAGGCAACATCTTCACCCGTTTCAGCCTGCTGCCAGCTGTTCCTCGGAAGCTTTCTGCCATGTATCTTATATACCAGCTGTGTAAGACCGGAACAGTCAATACCGGATGGTATCCTGCCACCCCAGATATACGGACTGTTTATAAATCTCATTGCTGTATCGGATACCGAATCAGTCGACGAAAAATAACTACTGTTAAAATCATTCCCGGTTGTGTACAGGTTATCTCCTGCCAAGAAACAGGATTTATCCGGATCAGGATTGTATATTTCGCATCCTGCTTCCAGGACCATTTTGGTCCTGTCACTTTTGAAACACAATAAGGATCTGTTAAGTACATACCCGGGTGTGTCATCCACGGCTAATGCATGTTGCAAATGGTTACGGTCGATCCATCCGGTGAAATTGTCAAATTCGGTTTCTATTTTCAACCAGTGGTCAACCTGGTCGAGGATCTTATATTTTTCCCCGAATAATACCTGGCTGAGCATTTCAGACCTGTGTGTTGGCCCGGATCTGAGCGGTACAAAAACATTCTCACATATATAACGTTCCATATTCCGGAATTTTTATCAAAAATACTACATTTACTTCTTAAAATACTAACAGGTAAATGGAGCAGATAATCCCTGGCGACAATGACTTTCCAAAAGTGAAAAAGACCTTACTTGATATTCTCTTTTTCATTTTAAGTATTGCAGCAGTTGTCGTGATACTTACCAGAGGAAGCGAAGACGGCAGGCTGTCTGTTTTTGGAACAACCATGGTGGTTACTTTCTGTTATACAGTACTTTATCTCTTCCTGCTCCATTTCAGGCAGGAGGTGCTTCAGGTAAACAGGAAAACATTTTTCATTCTGCTTGCGATAATCACATTCCTGCTTATTACCCGGCTGGTACTGAATATTAAGCAGGAAAACATAATATTTATCGTGCCATTTGCAGTGATCCCGGTTATTATCAGGACGTTCTACGATTCAAGACTCGCCCTGTTCATCCTGCTTATTACGATAATGCTTGCCGGATTCATGGTTCCGGAACCATTTGAATTCATACTTATGAATTTCCTTTCAGGTATGATGGCTATATTCACACTGACAAATAATTTCAGGAAGAGCAGACTGTTCTTTACATCACTAATGGTCATTGTAAGCTATGCTGTCATTTACCTGGGAATGAATATGATTAAGGGAGGAGTTCCTGAAAGTAATGGTTTTTTTGATTATCTTCTTTTTGCAGGAAACGGATTACTTGTACTTATAAGTTTTCCCCTGATATTCCTTTTTGAGCAGAAATTCCTTCTCATCTCTGATACAACGCTGCTGATGCTTGCTGATCCTAACCAGCCCTTGCTTAGGAAGCTGGCCGTCGAAGCTCCCGGTTCCTACCAGCATTCCCTTCAGGTTGCCAATATCGCTGAAGAGGCATCCAGGGTGATCGGTGCAAATATGCACCTTACTAGGACAGGCGCTTTGTCCCACGATATCGGGAAAGTTGCCAATCCGTCTTATTATATTGAAAATATCGCTGATGGAGTCAGCCCGCATGAGAAACTTGATCCAAGGGATAGTGCAAAAGTGATTATTAATCATGTCAGACAGGGAGTTGTTCTGGCAAAGAATTATAAGATCCCGGTTCAGGTGATTGATTTTATACGGACTCATCATGGTACTTCAGTAGCTTATTTCTTCTACAAAAAGCATGTCGATCAGAATCCGGGTGAAAAAGATAATACAAAAGCTTTCACATATCCGGGTCCCAAGCCATTCTCCAAGGAGACGGCAATAGTAATGATGGCTGATGCCGTGGAAGCTTCATCCAGGAGCCTTGAGAAATACACCGAGGAGGGTATAAGTGAGCTTGTTGAAAGGATCATGTATCTCCAGGAACAGGACGGGCAATATTCTGACGTGCCGCTTACTTATAAAGATATATCCGATATAAAATCAGTTTTTAAAAAACGACTTCAGAATATCTATCACGTGCGTGTTGCTTATCCGGATAGGATCTGAAATGGGTTTTAACGCATATCAACTACTTCAATCCCTTTGTATTTAGAGGGTGAGAAAGTGAATGTGTTCTCTTCAGGTACTATCTTCAGATTGTAATCCCTTACGATGAGTGTATGTGTTATGCCGTCTCTTCTCTTATATTCAAAATTTTTCAGGTTAAGGGATGGTTTTGCGATTGTTAATCTCACCCGTATGAGTTCATTTTTTACATCTTCCGGATAGAGATCTATAATGTACAAATCATTTTTTTCTTCAAGCAGCCTGCATTTGAATCCGTTCCTGTACATAGTGAATATCATTGAAGGGCGGCTCTGGAATGAATCCTCTGCATCATCGGGATTTGTTATTGTAACTTCCTTCTCGGCAGGAAGGTAACTCCAGGATGTTTTTCCGTTGAACCATATTATATTATCCGGAAGATCAAGTCTGTACCTGTCTTTACTCAGTATTATAGATCCCGCAAGTGTGTCTTTTGAATTCTCAACCTGGTCGTCTGTCACGAGCAGGAATTTCATCGATACTGATGGCGCGGAAGAAGCAGCATCTGAAAATTTATCAAGAATACTAACGGCTCTGGCATCGTTCTGACCGTTTAAATTAATTTGAACTGCAAGCAGGGTCAGGATTATGAGCAATGACTTTCTCATCGGGATCTTTTTAATCAAGACTCTTCAAAATCTGTTCCAAAACAATCATGTCGGAGCAAAGCACGTCTCTTGCCTTGCTTCCTTCGAAAGGTCCCACTATGCCGGCAGCCTCCAGCTGATCAATTATCCTGCCGGCCCGGTTATAGCCAATGGAGAGTTTTCTCTGGATGAGCGATGTCGATCCCTGCTGATGCTGAACGACAAGCCGTGCTGCTTCGTCAAACATTGGGTCTCTCTTTTTAAGATCGACGTCCGCCAGGCTTGATTCGCTGTCGTCGATATATTCAGGCAGGTGCATGGCATCGGGATACCCCTGCTGGGAGCCAATGAATTCGGTAAGTTCTTCTATTTCGGGAGTATCGATAAAAGCGCATTGAACCCTCACAGGTTCATTGCCTGACGATACAAGCATATCTCCGCGCCCGACAAGCCTGTCTGCTCCGGTGGCATCAAGAATAGTCCTGGAATCTATTGATGAGAAAACACGGAAAGCGATTCTCGTAGGGAAATTTGCCTTGATGAAGCCTGTAATTATATTTGTTGATGGCCGCTGGGTAGATATTATAAGATGTATCCCTATAGCTCTCGCAAGTTGGGCCAGCCTCCCGATTGGGCCTTCTATTTCCCTACCGGCTGTCATTATAAGATCGGCAAACTCGTCAATTATCAATACTATGTATGGCAGATACTTATGACCTTTTTCAGGATTCAGCTTTCTTGATACGAACTTCTCGTTGTATTCCTTTATATTCCTTGCCTGAGCACCTTTAAGAAGCTCCAGCCTGTTATCCATCTCGATACACAGTGAATTCAATGTGTTTATCACCTTTTGCGTATCAGTAATAATTGCATCCTCTTCGCCTGGCAGCTTAGCCAGAAAATGACGTTCGATCTTCGAATAAAGAGGCAGTTCCACCCTTTTGGGATCAATAAGGACAAATTTAACTTCGGCTGGATGTTTCTTATAAAGGATTGAGGTGATTATTGCATTTATTCCAACTGATTTTCCCTGTCCGGTGGCACCGGCAACAAGCAGGTGAGGCATCTTTGTAAGATCGACAATATAAGGGTCATTTGTTATTGTACGACCCAAAGCAAGTGCAATATCAAATCTTGATTCCTGAAAAGTTTTCGAAGTGATTAACGACCGCATCGAAACCATTTCAGGGTTCTTGTTAGGCACTTCAATTCCCACTGTTCCTCTTCCGGGGATCGGAGCTATGATCCTGATGCCCAATGCAGAAAGATTGAGGGCAATGTCATCCTCCAGCGATTTTATCCGGGCAAGTCTGACCCCCCTTTCCGGGACAATTTCATATAGAGTGACCGTTGGGCCTACAGTTGCAGATATTTGTCTTATTGATATCTTATGATCACCAAGAGTCTTGATGATATTCTCCTTATTCTCAAAGACTTCTTTATTGTCAAAAGTGCTTTCAGATTTGTGTTCTTTAAGTATTGAAACAGGCGGGAATTTGTATCTTGAAAGGTCAAGCCTCGGATCATAATTCTCCATTATCTGGCTTACTTCCTCATCAGAGAGGATATCATTAACCTCCGGTTTGGTAATATTTATATCGACATTCTTCTTTTCAGGTACCTTTTTATTGTCATCGTCAAGATCATGTATCAAAGAACCATGGATATTAGGGGTTATTACCGGCTCATCTTCATCAGGAGGCATTGTCCTGTTCTTTACGAGAAATTCAACCTTACTCCCTGCAGCTTCCTCAGGAACCTGGTTTTCGCTCAGTACTGCCTCTGCATCTTCATTTTCAGTGCCGGCTTCGGGTGATGCATTTTCACCTTTGTCATTCCTTCTGAAAGGCATAGTAAGATCAGGTACTTTAACCTTTAGTTTCGAAGGAGGTACCTTTAAGGCGAAGACAAGATATCCGATAGTTACAAGTCCGAGCAGGATGCCTGTACCTGTCTTTCCCATGAATGCATTAAGCCATCTTGTTATGATGTAACCCTGAGCACCGCCCGGTCCGCTGAAAAGATATCCGTCTGATTTACCGAATATATAGCTGAGTATCAGTGAGACGATGATTGCAGCAAAAGCAAGCTTGGCAATAAGATTCCAGACCCTTATGCCAGGGAACTTCAGAAGGTAAAGTCCGATTGTAGCAAAAATGACCGGAATAAAAAATGCTCCGAAGCCAAAACCATATCCAATTATCATCTTGGCCAGGAAATGACCGCTTTTCCCTGACCAGTTTTTCACTTCGATCTCGGGACCTGAGATAATGTCAGCATTCCTGAGACTCAGATCAGTCTTCCACCAGAAAAGATATGCTATGCATGCAAGAAGAAGATATAATGCAAAACCCGCAATAAGGACACCAATGACGAATTTTATCTTTTCATCTCCTGATGATGATTTTGCTTTTGGTATGTCCTTGCTTTTTTTTGCAGATTTTCCCATGCTTTCTTCTTTCTCCTTGCTCATTGTACTCTGAAAAAACGCAAGGCAAAGTTAATAAATTTGCCCCGCTGTGTTATTGAAGGAAATTGATTTTATAAACAATTAAAGGAAGTGACTAACAACGTTGTATAGCTATCTTCTGCCAGACTGCTATAAGGTTGTCATCCTGTAAATAAACTGATTGATCTCTTCACGTGAGATCTTTTTATATTGCTCTCTTCTTTCAAATGTCTTGTCAGGGACCTCTTTCTTATATACATTTTCAGCATCGAAATGCAGTTCGGCAGGACCCAGCACAAAGAAAAAGTCCATAAGTACCCCTTCAATATCCTTGTAAGGAGTCCCGGCATTCGGATCCTTTACATTTATCTCATCAGTGAACCATATGTCGTATACCTTGTTTCTGTTACATGCAAAAGTAACCTGGGCATTTTTGCAGTGGTAACCGCATATCACAGATGTTTTGCCGGTTGTTTTTATTTCTATATCCTTCATTTCGTCAAAACCCGGGTGTAACTCTCCAGGTCCGGCGGGATAGTAGTATTTCCAGGTAAGAAGGCTTATATAGGTATCAAATATATCGTCCTTAGGATTTGACAGATTAAGTATCCCGGAATTTCCGAAAGGGGCTGATATATCAAATAATATCTTATCGTTCTTAAAAGATACGATAAGATTCTTTGGCATTATTTCTCTTGGGAGTATTCCTGTTTTACCAGTATAAGTAATGGAATAATGGATCTCTCCTTCATTAATATTCTTCCCCCCCTTATACTTACAGGAGTATCCCGTTATTGCAATTAAAACTGCAATAAGCAATCCGGATCTGAATCTCACTGATCTCGTTTTTATGACTTGTGTAAATTTAATATTTTTTTAATTACATTTCTCTCTGCCAAAATTACAGCAGCAAATCACCAATAAGCATTTATATCAGCTGTTGAACAGTATTCCAGTTGAAATTGATAGATTTGTGACTTAAAACCTCTTATAGCAATTAAAACTTTCAGATTAAAGGATTTCCTTTTTCACTAAATCAATATTTCATGAAGAAGAAGTTAGCTGTTGTTGCACTGGGTGGCAATGCACTCTCAAGAGGCGATCAGGCAGGCACAATTGATGAGCAGGAGCAAAACACAACAGAGACACTTGAGAATCTTGTCTTTCTGATAAGAGAAGGATATGATCTGGTGATAACACATGGGAACGGTCCACAGGTTGGCAACATCCTGATGCGGAATGATGCCGGCGAACAGGTCTATAATATAGCCCAGATGCCTATAGACATCTGTGTAGCCGATTCACAGGGGGGTATAGGGTATATGATAGAGAGGATGTTTCGTAATGTACTGAATAAGCATAAGATAGAGAAGAATGTGGTGTGCATAGTCACTTGTGTGCTTGTAGATACTAACGATCCGGCTTTCAACGATCCACAGAAAAGGATAGGTAAGATCTATACCAGGGAACAGGCTGATGAACTGGCTTCGCGGAAAGGCTGGATCTTCAGGGAGGAAGTTAAAAATATTGGAGGGTACAGAAGGGTTGTCCCGTCTCCTGTCCCAAAAGATATTATGAATCAATCAATTATCCGCGATCTTGCAGTAAAAGGTAATATTGTCATAGCTGCCGGAGGGGGAGGGATACCGGTATATATTGACGAAAACTATGATGTCAGGCCCGCCGAGGCAGTCATTGATAAAGACCTTGCCTCCTCGCTGCTTGCATCCCTTATAAGCGCTGATGAGTTTTATATACTGACAGATGTTCCTTACATCTATATCAATTACCGGAAGCCTGACCAGCAAATAAGAGAATTCCTGAATTATGATGATGCTCTTAAATATCTTAACGAAGGGCAATTCGCGAAAGGCAGTATGGAACCTAAGATAAAGGCATGCCTTAATTTTATTGAACGGGGAGGGAGAATGAGTGTAATAACCGAAGCCTTTAAGCTCGCAGACAGGAAATACGGATCAAAGATAACAATGGAGTATGAGGATGAGAGGAGATAGGCATGGGGCGGGGAGCGGGGTGCAGGGGGCAGAAAGCGATGAGAGATTAGCGCTGAGCGGTGAGCGGTGAGTGATGAGTAGTGATCGTTCAAATTCCCCCTTCGAAGGGGGTTAGGGGGATGTTTCTCAACGTACAGGATTTTTAACTTTTTATTACATTTGCAGCTTTATATTAAATAACTCTAAGTACTTTAGGCACTTTAAGTACTTTAAGTACTTTATACTTAAAACTATGAAAATCAGTCTTAAAAACAGAAGCTTCCTTAAGTTACTTGACTTTACACCGGAAGAGATAAAATATCTTCTTGATCTATCTGCTGAATTAAAGAACGCAAAGAAGCTAGGCAGGGAAAAACAGTATCTTAAAGGGAAGAATATAGCTCTTATCTTCGAGAAAGCTTCAACCCGTACCAGATGTGCCTTTGAAGTTGCTGCCTATGACCAGGGGGCTAATGTTACGTATATTGGACCAACCGGTTCCCAAATGGGGAGTAAAGAATCAATGAAAGACACTGCCAGGGTTCTTGGTAGAATGTACGATGGTATTGAATATCGCGGTTTCGGACAGGAAATTGTTGAAGAGCTATCTGAATATGCCGGTGTGCCGGTATGGAACGGTCTTACAAATGAATTTCATCCTACTCAGATACTGGCTGATTTTCTGACAATGATCGAACACTCGGGTAAAGCTCCGGATAAATTCGCATTATGCTATCTTGGTGACGCCAGGTTCAATATGGGAAATTCCCTGATGGTAGGATCAGCCAAGCTTGGTACTGACTTCAGGATAGCAGCGCCAAAACAATATCAACCGTCTGATGACCTGGTTTCAAGATGCCGGACCATTGCAAAAGAGACAGGAGCGAAGATAACAATAACAGATAATGTCGCTGATGCTGTAAGAGGTGCAGATTTTTTATATACTGATGTATGGGTTTCGATGGGAGAACCTGATTCAGTCTGGGAGGAAAGAGTGAGACTTCTGAAGCCATATCAGGTTAATTCACAGGTAATTAAGATGACTGGTAATCCATCGGTAAAATTCCTGCATTGCCTGCCTGCTTTTCATAACAGGGAAACTAAAGTAGGAGAGGAGATATTCAGGAAATACGGTCTCGATGGAATGGAAGTTACTGAAGATGTCTTTGAATCACCGCTTTCCATAGTGTTTGATGAAGCTGAGAACCGGCTTCACACTATCAAGGCTGTAATGGTGGCTACTTTGGGTTCCGGTATTTAACCCGCATTTTACTGGTCTTCGTCGCCTAAGTTATTAATTCCCTGACAAAGTAGAAGGTCATTGCGAATGAAGCTGCAAGCTTCAGTCCTATACCTGTCAGAAATCCAAGGAGGCTTCCGAAACCTGCCCTGACGGCATATTTCATGTCATCTTTAAAGATAAGCTCTCCAACGACAGCGCCAATGAGAGGACCTACGATGATTCCGACCGGACCCAGAAATAATCCTATTATAAGTCCGACAGCGGCACCACGGGTACCATATTTTGATCCCCCGAATTTCTTGGTTCCCCAGACAGGTACAATATAATCAAGAACAGAAACGATAATTGTTATCGCAGCCATTACAATAAGTAAAGTAGGGGAGAATTGGCCAAACCGTGTTATGTGCAGCATTATCAGACCCAGATAACTGAGAGGAGGCCCGGGCAATACCGGTACAAGGCAGCCGATAATACCTATCAGCATCAGAATTATCCCTAATATGAGGAGGAAATAATCAGACATTCCAAAATACTTCTCCGCATTGCAGACTATTTCTTACCAAGGTCATCAAACTCAATATTCGTGAACTCTCCGGCTGTAATAGCTTCACTTCCCTCGCTTTCACTAACAACCGCAGTCCCCGATACTTTGCCTTCATGTCTGCCATTGCCAATATAGTCCACAGCATCCCTTAATCCATCGGTAAATTTCTCAAAGTCTTCTTTGTACAGAAAGATCTTGTGTTTTTCGTAGAATATCTTTCCTTCTTTACCAAGTCTTTTCTTGCTTTCAGTGATCGTAAGATAATAATCTTCTTTTCTGGTGGCTTTCACATCAAAAAAATATGTCCTTTTTCCGGCACGGACTACTTTAGTGAAAATCTCATCCTTCTGGTTCTTGTCCTCACTCCCGTTTACATCTTCTTTAATTCCACTTTCTTCTTCCATTTCTAAGTCAGTTAATGTTAGGGGTTTAATTCATGTTGTCAAATGTAACAATTATTTTTTCAAATCAAAACCTAGGGCAGGAAATGTCCAGGTTTTTTCTGAAGTTGTTTTGCCGGTAAGGGAAAAAGAGTATTTTTGCACCTTGAAAATTAAGGTTCTTTATAGATGATTAGCAGGAGATTATTACGCATAAAAGCCCTGATGGCACTTTATGCTTATAACCGACGGGAAGATAACGATCTTGTCAAAGCTGAAAAAGAGTTGATGTTCAGTATAGGAAAGACTTACGATCTTTATCATTATCTTTTGCTTCTCATCCTCGAAATAGCCGATATAGCTACTGATAAGATCGAAAGGGCGCTTCAGAAAAAAATGCCTACCTACACAGACCTGAATCCTAACAGACGTTTTATTGACAATCAGATAATTAACAAGTTAAGAAATAATCTTGCTTTTAAGAAATACGTAACCGGAGCTAAACTCTCCTGGGTCAATTACTCTCACATTCCGAGGATATTATACAATAAGATGATTTCATGGGATTACTATTCAGAATACATGAATTCGGATGATCATAGTTTTCAGTCTGATAAGAAATTCATAATCAAACTTATAATTGAATTATTTTCCGGTTCTGAGGATCTTCTTAACTGTCTGGAAGAACAAAGTATCTACTGGAACGATGATATGGATTATGTAACTGTGATGGTTGAGAAGACACTAAAGAAGTTCAAGGCAGAAACAAAGGAAGATATTGGTCTTATGCCTCTTTTCAAGAACCAGGAAGATGAGGAATTTGTAAAGCTTTTATTCAGGAAAGCAGTACTGAATTCTGCTAAATGCTCTGATTTTATTGACAATAATACTACCAACTGGGAGGTTGAGCGAATAGCACTTATGGATATCCTTGTGATGCAGCTCGCGATAACCGAGATACTTGAATTTCCGGAAATACCCGTGAAGGTAACACTTAATGAATACATTGAGATAGCAAAGTATTATTGTACCTCAAAAAGCAGTACATTTGTCAATGGAATTCTTGATAATATTGTCAGGGAAATACGTGAAAAGAAACTCTTTAATAAATATGGAAGAGGGCTTGTAGGAGAATCTCCTGAAGCCGGTGATTGATTTTGTCAGGATTTTATTACTTGTAATATACAAATGAGAACAGGATTATTAATTTCGGTAATCTTCAGTTTAGCAATAACTTCAGGCTGCACAGGTAAATCAAATAATAGCAGCAGTAATATCCAGAATACTGAACTTTCTGATACAGCTAAAGCTGTTATCAGTTTTACTGAATATGAACATGATTTCGGAAAAGTTGAAGCCGGCGAAAAAATTGGATGCTTCTTCACATATACTAACTCCGGTAATGGCAGTCTTGTTATTAATTCAGTATCAACAAGCTGCGGATGTACTGTTCCTAAGTATGATAAAAAGCCACTGGCTCCGGGTAAGAGCGGTACACTGGAGGTTATTTTTAACACTGCAGGTTATAGCGGGATGCAGTCAAAGACTATCACTATCCAATCAAATGCATCAACTCCGGTTGTGATAGTGAAGATTATGGCTGAAGTATTAAGCACCATTTAAACTAATTACACCAGAACAGAATTATATTATTAATAACTAACAACAACTACAATGACCAATTTATCCTTTTTAACCATCCTGGGTCAGCAAGCTGCAACAGGACAAACAAATCCGCTGGTGACATTATTACCATTGGTGCTTGTTTTTGTAATCTTTTACTTTTTCATGATCAGGCCGCAGATGAAAAAGCAGAAAGAGATGAACAATTACAGGAACGCCCTTAAGAGAGGCGATAAAGTCATTACTACCGGTGGTCTGTATGGGAGAGTCCTTGAGGTAAAGGACAATTACATTATGATGGATGCAGGAGGCGATGTCAAGCTTAAAGTAGATAAAAATGCCCTGCTGAAGGATCCTTCCGCCGACGATCAGAACTAATACCCTGTAATCTTTCCAGGAGATGACCAAAAAGGATTTGACAAGGACGGAAGGACATCAGAAGAAAGGACCGGCAACCCTGAAGGAGAATATTATCGTTTTTGCTTTTTTCCTGTTCCTTTCATTTGTATTCTGGTATCTGAACTCGCTTGGCAAAGACCTTGAGGCAGATATTAAATATCCGGTAACCTACATCAATCCTCCAAAGAACAAAACATTTGATGATGGTCTGCCTTCCAGGTTAAACCTTTATATGAAAGGCCCGGGATATTCTATGCTTCAGTTGAAGCTGTCGGGCAAGAGATCGCCAATAGTGGTTGATTTTTCAAAGGTTATTTATAAACCACTTAGCGGGAATGAGTCAGTATCCTCCTACTACCTGGTAACTTCCGGAATGATCTCTGATCTTAATTCACAGTTGAAGTCTCCCTGCAAGATTTCCGGAGTAAAACCTGATACCCTGTTTTTTACTTTTAATTAGCCTGACGGTAATAATGTGTCATTATACAGTCAGTGAACTGTATTTTTTATAATCCGTCAACGAGTGTACAGATGAAGGGAAAGGCGCGAAATATGAAGCTTGGTATCACCGGGGGCATTGGCAGCGGCAAGACTTCGGTATGCAGGGTTTTCAGAGTATTGGGTATCCCTGTTTTTTCAGCCGATCCTGAGGCCAGAAGGATAATGAATGATCATCCTGATATCATAAAGGGGATTAACAGGATAACCGGTAAAAACATGTATGCTGAAGGAGTGCTGAACAGCAACGAGCTAGCCTCCATTATCTTCAATAACGAAGAAATACTAATGAAGGTCAACGCTCTGGTTCATCCACTGGTTTTCAAATACTTCCAGGAATGGGCTGACAACCAGAATGCGCCATATGTTATCATGGAAGCTGCTATTTTGTTCGAGAGCGGAGCTTCTTCACTTGTTGACCGCATTGCAGTTGTTGTTGCACCCATTGAGGAAAGGATAGCCAGAGTGACTCTCAGGAACAAACTTACAAGAGAGCAGGTCATGGACAGGATTAAAAATCAGATGGATGATGAGACCAGAATAAGAATGTCGGATTACGTTATAAACAACTCGGAAAATGAAATGATAATTCCGGCGATCCTGAAAATACACGAAGATATCCTTAATCATCTGAATTCTTAAGCTTGTTATGGGACGTTTCGGTAAATGGATCGGAGGAGGACTTGGATGGGTAATGGGAGGCCCTATCGGGGGTATGCTGGGATTCCTGGTCGGCTCTCTTGTGGACGGTACTTCAACAGAGACATCTTCAACTTATGAAAGAAGGACGGGTACCACTCCCGGTGCATTCGGAGTCAGCCTCCTTGTGCTTATAGCAGCAGTGATGAAAGCTGACGGCAAGGTTGTGAAATCAGAACTGGATTATGTTAAAGAGTATCTTGTAAGACAGTTCGGAAAAGAATCAGCTGCCGAAGCGTCAATCATGCTGCGGGATATTCTTAAGCAGAACATACCTTTGCAGGATATCTGCCGTCAGATTTCCGGTCATATGGATTATTCATCCAGATTGCAGCTTATGCATCTCCTCTTCGGCGTATCGATCGCCGACAGTAATGTAAATCAGCAGGAACAGGCTGTTATCGAAAAGATAGCCGGATACACAGGAATCTCCGATTCCGATTATATATCAATAAGGAATATGTTCATCCCTGAAACGGATTCTGCTTACAAAATACTTGAAATTGAGCGTTCTGCCAGTAATGAAGAATTAAAAAAGGCTTACCGGAGGATGGCAATGAAATATCATCCTGATAAGGTCAGCCATCTTGGCGATGATTTTAAAAAGAGTGCTGATGAGAAGTTCAGGAAAGTGAACGAAGCATATGAAAAGATCAAAAAAGAACGTAATATTCCTTAGATTTTACAGATAATGAATCTGACATTAAATTACAACAATTAAATTTGCACACAAAAGAATCAAAATGGTCTTAAAGGATATTTTATCAATTTCCGGCGAATCCGGACTGTTCAGGTTTATTGCCCAGGGGAAAAATGCCATAATTGTTGAGCATCTTGAGACAAAGAAGAGAAGCAGTGCTTTTGCATCAGCAAAAGTGAGTTCCCTGGATGAGATATCGGTTTTCACTGAAAAGGAAGATATTTCCCTCTCAAGGGTATTTGATTTGATATTTGAAAAGCAGAATGGCGGACCGGCGGTGGATTTTAAATCAAATCCTGAAAATCTCAAGAAATGGTTCTCTGAGGTTCTTCCCGAATACGACAGGGAGAAGGTTTATGTGAGCGACATAAAGAAGATCGCTCACTGGTACAATATACTGCACGAACTTAAACTTCTTGTAAAGGAGGAACCTGAAAAGCCGGAAGAGAAGACCGAAACCCCTTTAGATACTACAGAGCAGACTGCTGAACAAAAACCTGCTCCGGCAAAAACAGGTAAAAAGAAATCCACAGTATCAAAGATGACGGAGAATCCTTCTGACAAACCCTCGACCCGGACCAGAAAGAAAAAATCAGATTCGGAAACTACTTGAAAATCATGAACTTTGGCGGGGCAGAGGTTATTTATGATTATTCCGTATCGGAAGTTATAATAATTCCTGTACCCTATGATGCCACAAGCACGTGGATAAGAGGTGCCGAAAAAGGCCCTGACGCAATTATGGAGGCCTCGGTAAACCTCGAATTTTATGATATTGAGACGCGCTCATCGATCCATAAAAGAGGTATTCATACAATTCCTCCGGTTGCTGTGGGGAATTCTCCCGAAGAGCTTGTAAACGAGGTATATAAGAAGACTGATGAAATCCTTTCCGATGGTAAGTTCCCCGTTATAATTGGTGGCAATCACACAGTCAGTATCGGCTCAGTTAAAGCATTCTCAGATCATTATGATGATCTCACTGTTCTTCAGCTTGATGCACATGCAGATCTCAGACAGGAATATGAAGGTTCGCCTCTTAACCACGCCTGTGCAATGGCAAGGATCACTGAAATGGTACCGGCTGTGCAGCTGGGGATAAGAAGTATGTCGCAGGATGAACTCCCGTTTGTGAGGGAGGACAGGATATTCTACTCGCATGATCTTTTTCACGATAAAACTCTTTATAAAAAGGCGCTGGATCTGCTGACCGGGAACGTTTATATAACAATCGATCTTGATGTTTTGGATCCTTCCATTATGCCCTCAACAGGTACGCCTGAACCGGGTGGACCGGCTTATTATGAGCTTATGCATTTCCTGAAGACCGTAGCAGGAGAAAGAAATGTTGTCGGTTTTGACGTTGTCGAGATGTGTCCTTCCCCAGTGAATAAGGCTCCGGATTTTGTCGCTGCGAAAATTATTTACCAGCTGTTGAGTTACGTTTTTGCATAGCTCAGTCTTCTTTTTTTGCCTTCTCCCATATAACATTCATCTCGTCAAGGCTCATGTCATGGAGAGAGATACCTTTGGTAATTGTCTCCCGCTCAAGATAATTGAATCTCTTAATAAATTTCCTGTTTGTTTTTTCAAGTGCAGCTTCAGGATCAATATCGTAGAGCCGGGCAGCATTGATAAGTGAAAACATCACATCTCCCAGTTCGGATTCGATCTTCTCCCTGTCATGATCAGCTATCTCCCTTTTAAGTTCAGATATCTCTTCAATGACCTTATCCCATATCTGTTCACGATTTTCCCAGTCAAAACCGACACCCCTGACTTTCTCCTGTATCCTGTTTGCCTTTATCATTGCAGGAAGGGAGGCAGGCACCCCGGATAACACCGGCTTATAGCCATTATCCTCATTTATTTTTAGCTTTTCCCAGTTTTCCTCAACTTCACTGGCCCCTGAAACTATTACATCACCGAAGACATGGGGATGCCTGTAAATAAGCTTTTCGTTGATCCCCTGAAGAATATCAAATATGGAGAATGTGCCCCGCTCTGACCCGATTTTTGCATAGAAGACAAGATGAAGCATCAGGTCTCCAAGCTCTTTTTTGATCTTTTCATCCTTATTTAAATAGATTGCTTCAGCCAGTTCATAAGTCTCTTCAATTGTAAGCTTGCGAAGTGATTCAAAGGTTTGTTTTTTATCCCAGGGACATGTGGCCCTGAGTTTATCCATAATTGTAAGCAGCCTCTCAAATTCTTTCGCACTGTTTTCCTTTTCATTCATAACATACGGAATTTTAAAACAAACGGTTAGGCAGGACTGTCCTGTTGATAGAATCAATTCTCAGAACGGAGCCAACACTGAGACTAAGTAATTCAGATATATTGGCACCATTTATCGATATCTCGAGAAGATCGAGGGAATTAAACCGCGCTAGCATATCTCCTACAGGCACATCACTGTATTTTTCAACAATATGATCGGTATGATTTTTATTACTCTGAATATATATCCGGTATTCCTTTTCTTCGAAAACCCTACGGAACAGCTCTTTTGTGATATTCGAGATTGCATTGCCGTATGAATCAATGAAAATTATACTTCCTGTTATAACATCTTTGTCGATAGTGGCTCTGAGTGGTATTCTTTCGTTTATTCTGCTGACTGATTTTCCGATCTCAGACAGCTTTTTTCCGGCGGCAATATCGGCAGCAGCTTTTGCAAACACATCAAGTTCATCGCTTCCCGGCTTATGGATTAATTTTACAGCTTCATCGGGCTCTGTATTAAGGATAAGGTTAAAAATGCCATTGTCAGTACCTATAAAGAAATGGCCTTTTGATCTGACTGCAAGATGATCCTGTCCCTTCATAGCTTCAGAATGAACACATATTATGTGTATTGAGCCCTCCGGATATTGTTCAAATGTATTCCTTATAACAAATGAAGCATGAAGGATGTCAAATGCAGGAATGCTGTTTGCGTTGTCAACTATTGCAGCCCCCGGACATAATGAACAGAGTTTCCCCTTAATGATCCCCTGATATATATCATCAGGTTTCCATTCGGTTGTAAGTGTGATTAATTTCATAGGGAAAAAACATAAGACAAAGATAATCTTCTAAAGAAAAATAAACTTACTTTGCAGTGCTCCTGCATACTTTTTTATTAACCATGCAGGAATAAGGTTAACAGACAGAAGGGATAAGTAAGTTAAACAGTTCCTGAATTAATGACGGAGATAGTAATTTTTCTTGAGGATATAGATCCTGTTGTCTTTTTAGGTACAAATAATTCCCTGCTTGATAAAATACAGAGTTTCTTTCCGAAGATCAAAATATTATCGAGGGGAAGTGAGATTAAATGTATTGGAGAAGAATCTGAGATTACACTGTTTGCCGAAAAGTTTAATGATCTGATTGAATATTACAGGAAGTACAACCGTCTGGAAGAGCAGGACATTGAGAAATATTTCTTCGATGCCGAGCACATGAAGTCGGCTGCGAAGGGTGAGTTTGAACAGGTCCTTGTTTTCGGTACAAGCGGTAAACCGGTCAGAGCCAGAACGGTCAACCAGCTTCAGCTTGTAAGCGATTACAAAAATAATGACCTTATAATTGCTGAAGGACCGGCCGGGACAGGGAAGACTTATACTTCCATAGCTTTGGCAGTCAGGGCTTTGAAGGAGAGAGAAGTTAAGAAGATCATCCTTACCCGCCCGGCAGTTGAAGCAGGTGAGCGACTTGGCTTCCTGCCGGGAGATATGAAAGAGAAGCTTGATCCATATCTTCAGCCCTTATACGATGCCCTTCATGATATGCTTCCATATAAAAAGCTTGAAACATGGCTTGAAGATGGGACAATTCAGATTGCTCCACTGGCTTTTATGAGAGGCCGGACGCTTGAGAACGCGTTCGTTATCCTTGATGAAGCCCAGAATGCAACTGTCAGCCAGTTGAAAATGTTCCTTACCCGAATGGGTGTCAGCTCAAAATTCATAATGACAGGCGATTCAACCCAGATTGACCTGCCAAGGAAGTCAGAATCCGGTTTAGTGCAGGCTATGAGGATCCTATCAGGAATTGAAGGTGTGTCTGTTATTAAATTCGATGAAAGGGATATAGTAAGACATAAGCTAGTAAAAAGAATAGTAAAGGCTTACGAAGACGAAGAGACAGGATCCTCCGGAGGATGATTAATATATTATCAGCACGAGAGACAAAAAACAAAATATTATGAAAGCATTAGTAAGTTCCGGTTTCAAATTCCCAGGTCAGAAAAGCCTTTATAAAGGAAAGGTCAGAGATGTTTACAACATAAACGACAAGTATCTTCTGATGGTTGTTACTGACAGAATCTCGGCATTTGATGTCGTACTGCCAAAGGGTATCCCATATAAAGGGCAGGTGCTGAACCAGATAGCTGCTAAGTTCCTGGATGCAACAAATGATATAGTTCCGAACTGGAAAATTGCCACTCCCGATCCTTCAGTAACGATTGGGTACAAATGTGAGCCCTATCCTGTTGAGATGATTGTAAGGGCATATCTGACAGGCAGTGCCTGGAGAACTTACAAATCAGGGGCCAGGGCGATATGCGGTATCCCGATACCTGGCGGAATGAGGGAAAACCAGAAATTCGACAAACCAATTATCACTCCAACAACCAAAGCGCTCCAGGGACACCATGATGAAGATATATCACGCGATGAAATAGTTAGCAAGGGATTGATACCCGAAAAAGAGTATGACCAGATTGAAAAATACGCTATGGAAGTGTTTTTGAGAGGCTCCGAAATAGCTTCAGAACATGGACTTATACTCGTTGATACAAAATATGAATTTGGTAAATATGGTGATAAGATCTGCCTGATTGATGAGATAAACACACCCGATTCATCACGCTATTTCTATGCAGACGGTTATCAGGAAAGATTTGATAAAGGCGAGCCTCAGAGGCAATTATCGAAGGAGTTTGTAAGAGAATGGCTTATGGCTAACGGCTTTCAGGGGAAGGAAGGACAGAAAGTGCCTTTTATGACAGATGAATTTGTTGATGAAATATCAGGTAGGTATATTGAGTTATATGAAAAGATAACCGGCGAGAAATTCATAAAGACAGATATAAAGGATGTTGAAAAACGGATAGAAGAAAACTGTCTGAAATTCCTCGCCACATTATAAAATTCAGATTTAATGATTTCAAAACGCATTTTACACATTTCATTCGTTCTGAGTTTCTTTATTATATCAGTGCATATCTCAGATGCTCAGGTGGTTGTGGAAAGATCAAAAGACAAGGTGATCATTTCGGGAAGTACTTACTATATCCACCTGGTAAAAAAAGGCGAGACACCATATTCAATTTCCAGGGCTTATGGAATTACTATCGAGGAGCTTAACAGGGAGAATCCGCCAGCTGTTTACGGGATAAAAGAGGGTCAGACTTTAAGGATACCATACAGGGAAATATCAGATGTAAAACCGGTTGATAAAAAAACAGATACGAAACAGCGTGATGAAATCAGGTATATCTATCACAGGCTTCTGCCTGGTGAAACTGTTTATCATCTTTCAAAACTGTACGGGGTCTCTGAAAATGCAATAATTGAAAGCAATCCGGGAGTGGATATAACAAAGCTTCCGGTCAATGCTGAGATTGCAGTTCCCAGAAAAGAATTCATGACTGAGAAGCAGGAGTTTGCGATTCAGGATTCCAGGTATATCTTTCATAAAGTTGAAAAAGGGGAGTCATTGGCAACAATAGCAGATAAATACGGACTGACTGTAAGGCAACTGAGAAAGGAGAACAGGGATGTCAGGTTCCCCCAGGTTGGTGATTATCTCAGGATCCCGGCACCAAAGGTGCAAGAACCTGTTGCAATTCAGGTTACGGAACCGGAGCTAACTGTTGATACTGTACCTCAACAACCTTCTGATTCTGTTGTAGTTTTACCCAGACCCGCAGGCTATACTCCCGTCAGGGATCTTAAAGGCTCATTTGATGTGGCAGTTCTCTTACCCTTCTACACAAGGGATAATGCAAGGAGGTCATATATTGATTCCTCCAAAATCGTTAAAGGCAAACCTGTCTACAAGGTCGTCAAGCGGAATGACGACTGGATTTATCCAAAAAGCCTGGGATTTGTAGAGATGTACGAGGGTATCCTTATGGCAGCGGATACGCTCCGGAGCGTGGGCCTAGATATTAACCTTCATGTTTATGATATTAAGGATGACACCCTTGAATTATCAAGGCTGATTAAGCAGGGAGTGTTGTCGACAGCCGATCTAATAATAGGCCCTGTATACTCCTCAAACCTTAAACTGTTAACAGACTATACAAGGGAACTGAAGATACCGGTTGTCTCTCCCGTACCGATCCTGAATGAAAAAGCACTGGAAAATAACCCCGGGCTTTTCATGTCTGTTGCTTCCCTCCGTGTTTCCCAGGATATCCTGGTGAGAAAAGCTGGTGAATACTTCGATAGTAATATAGTTTTCATTCATACCGATACCACCGGGATCAATCGTGACATAATAAAATTCAGGGAAGCTATTCTGAATGAACTTGCTTCAAGGTTGCCGCCAGAAGAAATACGCTTTAAGGAATTATTATTCTACAGCAGATCAGTATTCTCTAATGATTCAATTAACAGACTGGGCCACGCCCTTTCTGAAACCAGGAATAACGTGGTAATTATAGCATCTGAAGAGCCGCCAGTGATAGGCGAAACACTTATGGACCTGCATTCATTATCCAAAAAATTCAAAATAACCGTCTTTGGTTACCCTGTTATGAGAAGTCTGGGCCTTGAAAACCTTGATCCAAAATATCTGTTTGACCTTGACCTTTTAGTCTTTTCACCATATTGGATAGATTATTCCAGAGATGATGTTAAACAGTTCAACTACGATTTCCTGCGTAAATTCTATACACAGCCTTCTGAGACCAGCTATGCATGGTTAGGATATGATGTAATGTACTATTTCCTGAGCGGACTGGCTATTTTCGGCAACGAATTTATAATACACCCCGAAATACACAATCCCGACCTTTTACATACTGAATTTGATTTCAGGCGTAAAAGCATGAAGGATGGATTCGAAAATATTAAACTGTTTCCTGTACGATTTACCAGAAATTATGAGGTTAAACTGGACCCCGCAGAGGATCCTCAGTACCAGTGATCCCTGGTAAAAAGGACAAGGAAAGCCTATTGTTAATAAAAATTAACAATCGGGAATATTTTTTGATTTATTATTGTCTATTAGATGTATAGAAATGAAGGAATCGTACAGGCAGGCTGACGAGAACGAACTGGTCCAGGCTTCATTGAAAGGTGATAAGTTGGCGTTCGAAGAGATCGTGAGCCGTTACCGGAAGCTTGTAGCACGTACCGTAAAAGGGATGCTTGGCGATTCAGTGTTTGCGGAAGATATAGGGCAGGAAGTATTTATTAAATTGTACTATTCGCTGCCGGAATTCAGGGGTGAGGCAAAATTATCAACTTATATCCAGAAGATTGCAGTGAACCTTACACTGAACGAGATTAAAAGAAGAAAACGTTTCTTTTCAATGTTCTCCCAGAAAGGGAACAACGAAATGTATGAATATGAAATTGCTGATCATGAAGCTGCTGAAAAGAGAGAAGCAACGGAATTGGTTAACAAAGCTTTGATGGGACTTGACCCGAAATTTAGAGTAATAGTGGTAATGAGAATGTTACAAGGCTACTCGACAAAGGAAACAGCAGATATACTCAAGCTGCCGCTGGGAACAGTACTATCAAGATTATCAAGAGCACAGGAACAGCTTAAAGAGATTTTACAAACAATTTGAATTATGAACCCCACAGAGATCAAAAAACTTATCATCGCATCGGCTGCTGAAGAAGCAGATCCTCATGAAACCCCGGGAAAACTCGAGGATGAAGGTGTCTCTTTTGATTTCAGCAGTGATTTTACCGATAAGGTCATCTCCAGAATTTTTACGGAAAAACTTACCGTGATCCGTGATATTGATTTTGGAAGGAGCCTTAGTACAGTTTTTTACCGGATAGCTTTAACGGGTGTTGCAGCTATTGTAATATTGCTGTTGTCAATATTTCTTTCAGAAGGTTCAATCTCCTTTAACTCATTCCTTGGAATGGGAAACACATATGATGAATCCGTACTATATCTTTTAACAGGCATATAATAAATAAAAGTAAATGAAAGCAAAACCGGTTATCCTGGTCATTATAACCCTTGTGATAGGCTTTATAATTGGAATGCTTACATCGGCCCAGATAAGACTTCACAGGATGAGACCGGTGCGTTTATATTTTCCCAGAGAAGAATTCCGTGAAGGATTCTACCGGACCATCCAGGCTGACGAGAAACAAAAGATCCAGCTTGAAAAGATCCTTAATAAGTACGATGAACTTAATAATAATCTGCTTACCAACTACAGAAAAGGATTTGAACAGAATGTAAAGGATATGCAAAAAGACCTGGAATCATTACTCACAAAAGAACAACAGGATAAACTAAAGGAAATAGATAAACGCCGTGAAGAGATGTTCCGGGAAGCCAGAAAGAATTTTGGCAATGATTCCCTTACCAGAGGCAGATTCGATCGGATGAGAGACCCGAATATGGGACCACCTCCGGGAAGAAGACCATACACCGGTGACAGACCTGACGGAGACAGCAGACAATACCAGGATGGAAGACCAATGCCATCGCGCAGAGGATATTTCCCTGCCAACGATAGCTTAACTGCTGACTCTATCCAAAAGTAAATAACAGGTAATCAAGTAAAATAGGCAGATCGTCAGGATTTACACCTGAAGATATAAGTAAGGATTTATCATCCGAAAAGATAGTCATGAATTTTTCTTTTGTTACCTCACCCGAAATTATTGACCTCCTGTAAAGATCCACGGCTTCTTTCTTATTTCCCTGGCATAGGGCAAGATGCCCCATACTGATAAGATCGTTTGCCGTCAGCTTGCCAGACGATAACCTGTCGTAGTACTTCTGTGAGTCTCCAAAACGGCCCAGTGCAAGGTAACAATATGCAATAGGCCTGAGAATATTGAGATTCCCCGGATCGTTATATTCAATTTTGAAATAATATTTAAGTGCTTCATTGTAATCTTTAAGGTCAAGGTAACAATGGGCAGTCATAATAGTCGTATGTAGATTATCCGGCTCCATTTTACCTGCCTGAAGATATTGTTCGAGTGCTTCCTCATTTTTACCCATCCTTCGCAGGCAAAGAGCTATTTTCTTTATGGTCCAGGGCTTCCTGTCTATAAGCTCGGCTCTTTTGTAATACTTAAGCGCCTCCTCATAATCTGTGTTCTGCTGATAGCAATACCCGATCTTCTCATTCAGTTGTGCATCGTCAGGTTTCTCATCAGCCTGCCTGAGATAGAGTGAAAGCGCATCATCGTAAAAATTCTTACTGAAAAAATAATCTGCCAGTCCTGCTTCAACCTCGGCAGCATTGCAGGTCAGCCTGAAAAATTCGGAATTATAGATATCCAGCCTGCCGGAGAAGATATCCTCAAATTCTTTCCTGTAAGGAGATAGCTTATAGAATCTGTAAATATCCTGGAGATATTGAGTCACATTTATCCGGAATCGTCTGTTGGGATCAGTCATTGATTCATCATCCCCAAGTTGCTGCAGACCTTCCAGTTCCATCCGGAATACCTTCAGCATCATCGTCTTCTGAGCATCAGGAAGATACTTGAGATTGAGGATCAGTGAGTATTTATCAGAATTGCAGATGAAAGGAGTTCTGTACATCGCTTCCGCAAGCTCATTTGTACCCTGACCGAGTATCTCATCTCTGAATATTTCATTTACTACTTCATGATCCGGATGAAATGGCATGAACCAGTTCGGGAAGTCCCTGAAGAAATCGAAGTGCTTGAGATTGGCGAAAGCCGACATATAAACATCAGCTCCCTCCATCTGCAATTTTGTCAGTTCTTCCATCGTCCTGAAAATCTCCTCTGAACCGCTGAACATTTCTGACCAATCCGGATTTCTCTCCTCAGATTTATCTTTGGGAAGGATATTATCCAGATCAAGCTTATCTTCAAGCCTGGGTTTCAGTTTCGCCACCTGAGGCAATATTTCGTCATGCAGTTTCCTGCTGAGATTCTCAGTTTCACGCGACCTTATCGTTTGAAGAACGATTATCCTGCAATGCTCACGGAATATAGCTGATTGTGCCAGATCTTTTACTGCCGAGCTTATTTCCGGATACAGAAGTACCCTTCCGTTATAATAATGCAGATTCAGTATCAGTCCGGAAAGGGCTCTCTCCATAACCTGTTCCTGCCCTGATTTATATATTCTTATCAGGTTCAAGAGCTTTACCGATTGCCATGTCCGGAGTGAACTTAGAGTAATCGCAGTTGTAAAAATACTGGCTTCATACCACCTGAATTTAACGGAATTAAGAAATATATTTATAAGACTTTCCTCCGCTTCTCCATAATAATCGGTAAGCCAGAGATGGTTAAAGATATTTCTGATCAGTAGTTTATGCTTTTTCGAGATCTCAGATTCCGGATCAGGATTTATTTCATTACTGAATTTCAGCCATTCATCCAGGTCCGATTTGAACATCAGGTCATCGACACTTTCAATTATTGATTTCCCTGTAAGCTTTTGTTCTTTTTCAGTCTGTTGTTTTACCCAATAGGTAGTCCATCCGGAATAATGTGACAATATGTCCTGTCTTACTCTGTCTGATAGCTCAAGTATCGATTGGATAAGTTTGGTGTAGATTTTACCGCGTTCAGGGTCATTTATCCCTTCAATCGTGTATGCGAGCATATTCCGGTATGTCATCACCAGATTATCATATTGATCACGGAATTCTCCCGATGATGCCCTGGTAATCATATCAGACAATATATCAAGGCTTTGCTTGACCTTTTTCTCGGAAACAAGGGAGCAAAGCTGTTTGTGCTGCAATATGACCTTTTTAATATCCATCTGTCCTTTCTAATGACAAAGAAATTTGCAGGATGTTGCTTAAAACCTGTTAAAAGCATATAAGCAATAATCAGGCCGTCAGCGTTAATCTGACATTTTGCTTGATCCGGGAGTATTTAAACCCTCAAACCACGATTTTGTGTGTTTATTGGATAATTCCTCAGAAGAGATAGCCAACACTCAGGTAGGCTTTTATTTTGCTGAAATACTTCTCCTGTTCATAAATCCCATGCATTACACCGGCCTTTATAGGTCCAATTATCGACATATATCCTATTTCAGCACCATAACCGTAAATAAGCGAATATCCCTTTTCCCTTCCGGCTTCCTGTATTGCAAATATATTGCCCTTCAGACTGAGATGAACATCCTTGAAAAACTCCCAGTCCATCTCTGTACCAAGGCCGGCAAATGCTTTTACCGGTATCTGATTGGGATGGAAACCCGTTACCGGAACAGACCTTTTGTTAAGTGATACCTGTCCCCCAAGAAGAAAAAAGTTATTTTGTGCCAGGACTGAATCACAATCGGTGATATATAGTGCATCACCTCTGAATGAGAACGTAAAGTTATTTACTTTTGTAAGATACTGCCTGTAATTCGCCCTTAGTGTATAGTACCTGTCGAAGGAGAAAGGTCCGGCATCGTCTTTACTATATGATTTTCTTGTTGAGCCGGTCTTTATGTGTCCTTTAATCAGGTCAGAAGCTCCGGCAGAAATATCCAGAATTACTCCCTTATCGGGGAAATGTTGTTTATCGAGGCTGTTAACACTGTAATTATATGTAAGTGTAACATTATCATAGGAATAGTTTTTAATAAATGACTCCGAAACATATTTTGGAATCAGATATTGGTTATCGAAGCTGAATGAGAGGTTCATCATCTGGTTAAGCCCAAGTGTCCTGTTGATACTCAGTCCGGTTGAAAAATTACGGCTTAATATATCGCCTGTTTCTGATCCGATATCCAACCTGGGCATTAACGTATTATCAGCATAGAAATCTATTGAGAATCCCATTTTTTCGTTTCTGTTTATATACTGACGGAAAGAATTTCTGATCCTGTAATACTGGGCCAGATAATAGTCAAGGTCTATTACTGAGGCCTTCGTCGGAAAGTTCTTTGCTGACAGAGACAGCAAGACACCTGACCCGAGAGCATTATCGTAATGGACAGATCCGTAAAGTATAAATTTGGGTCTCTCCATGCAATCTATAATAAGGATAAGAGAGTCATTTCGAGGTTCAATTCTATATTTGACTTTTTCGAACCATGCTTTCCCGTACAGCAGGTCCATCCCTTCAGATAGTTTAAATTTATCCACTTTCTCACCTGTCCTGATATTAAGAATCCCAATAATCTCACTGTCGGGTATGATATTGTTGCCTGTTATGTCTATCCTGTCGAATGAGTAATACTGTTTATTGAGGATTCCTTCAAGAGGCTTCTGGATCCCGTATTTATCAAGCGAATCAGCAAGTTTTATTAATTTATCCTTAAAAGGCAGCGCAGCCTTATATCCTCTGTTAAAAAGTGAATCTGCTGCATTGAAATCCAGCGAAGAAATCCCTTTTAATTTCGGTGAAATAAGGTAGTCGACAAGGCCCTTGTTCTCTTCGAAATCTTCAATGCTTCTCGACATGACGATCTGTTTCACTATACCTGTCAGGTCCCCAAGCTCTTCTTCAGTGGCTGGATGAAATGCAGTGTACGAGCCAATTATAATATCTGCTCCCATCTCTTTAACTTCAAGAGCCGGGAAATTCCTTAAAAACCCTCCATCGGATAATATTGCTGTGTCTATTCTGAGCGGCGAGAAAAGTGAAGGTATGGCAGAGCTGGCTCTCATAGCATCGGGAAGATAACCTTTCCTCAGAACTACCTGTTTGACAGTCAGGAGGTCAGTAGCCACGCATGCAAAGGGTATCGGCAGTTTCGAGAAATCGCTGATATCGGCAGCAGGCCATCCGTAAAAGCTAAGGTAATTCTCTATCTGCTGCCCTGATATCATTCCGGAAGGAAGTTTCAATTTCTCAAATGATACCGGGAGTGATATTATGCTGTTGTTGAAATGTTTCTTTTCAGGGTAGATGATTCTGTTCTGGGGTACTTTATTTGACAAAATCAGGTCCCAGTTCACTGCCTTGCATATTTTGAGCAGACTGTCGGCACTGTATCCAAGAGCATAAAATCCTCCGATAATACTCCCCATGCTCGTCCCTGTTATATAATCCGGTCTTAATCCGGCTTCCTCCATTACTTTCAGAACTCCTATGTGCGCTATTCCCAGTGCACTACCTCCGCTTAATACAAGTCCGAGGCTGGGCCTTCTTTCAGGGACCTGAGCTGAACTTCCAAATGAAACCGCAAATAAAAGGCAGATAAGCAGGATGTTTTTATAACACATATTCACAACAGGCAGTTTTAACAGCAAGATACTAAATTTCCTTATTTTTACGATGTGAAAAACGATCCGGAGTCAAAAGCTAAGTGGCTGCCTACTACAAAACAGGAAATAGATGATCTGGAATGGGATCATCCGGATGTTATAATATTCAGCGGTGATGCATACGTCGATCACCCGTCATTCGGGCCTGCTGTAATAGGCCGTGTGATTGAGGATGAAGGATTCCGGGTTGCAATTGTCCCACAGCCTAACTGGAAAGACGATCTGCGGGATTTCAGGAAACTCGGACGGCCGAACTATTTTTTTGGTGTTACTGCCGGAAACATGGATTCAATGGTGAATCATTACACGGCAGCCCGTCGTTTGCGTTCAGATGATGCATATACACCAGGCGGAAAAGCTGGTTTCAGACCTGATTATCCCACAATAGTATACACCAAGATCCTGAAAAGGCTTTTCCCTGATGTGCCCGTAGTGATAGGGGGTATAGAAGCTTCCATGCGCCGGCTGACTCATTATGATTACTGGAAAGACAGGCTGGAGCCTTCAATACTTGAAGGCAGTGGGGCCGATATGCTTGTTTACGGAATGGGAGAGCAGCCTGTAAGGGAAATAATCAGGTTACTGAAAAAGGGAGTTCCTTTCAGATCACTTAGAACCATACCTCAGACATCAGTGATGATTTCTAAAAATGATCCTTTACCGGTTCAGAATAAATGGAAGGATATTGTTCTGAATTCCCATGAACAGTGTCTTTCAGACAAGAAGCTCTTTGCTTCAAATTTCCTGGTATTTGAAAAAGAATCAAATAAAGCTGATGCAGCCAGGCTGATCGAACAGACAGGAGAGTTTATGACTTTAGTAAATCCTCCGTTTGCTCTCATGTCAGAGGCCGGTGTTGACCGTTCATTTGATCTGCCCTATACATATATGCCTCATCCGAGGTACAGAAAAAAGGGTCCGATTCCTGCTTACGAAATGATAAAGTTCTCTGTAAATATTCACAGGGGATGTTTCGGAGGCTGCAGCTTTTGTGCTATAGCTGCCCACCAGGGAAAACTGATCTTGAGGAGATCGGAAAAATCGATCCTCAGTGAGATTGAAAAGATCACCCAAATGCCTGATTTTAAAGGTTATCTTACTGATCTTGGCGGCCCGTCAGCAAATATGTACGGTATGAAGGGAAAGGATACAAAGATTTGTGCCAGGTGTTCAAGACCGTCATGCATCTGGCCATCAGTTTGTCATAACCTAGATACAAGCCACAGGGAACTGACGGATCTGTATAAGAAAGTGAGCAGATTGCCAGGTATAAAGAAAGCGTTTATCGGAAGCGGTATCAGATACGATCTCTTATTGAATGGGTGGAACAGAAATGCCGGCAGGGGAGAATCTGAGTATTTTGAAGAACTAATAAAAGACCATATATCAGGCAGGCTCAAAGTTGCACCGGAACATACAAGCAGACATGTCATTAACCTTATGAGAAAAGTTCCATTTGAGCTTTTCCGTGAGTTAAAAAAACAGTTTGACAGGATCACAGCTAAAGAGGGATTGAATTATGAAATCGTACCCTATTTCATTTCCTCGCATCCGGGTTGCACTGAAAAGGACATGAAGGAACTTGCCGCTGAAGTGAAGTCACTTGGTATACGGCCGGAACAGGTCCAGGATTTCACTCCAACACCAATGACCCTTTCAACCCTTATGTACTACACAGGCTTTGATCCATATACTGGCAGGAAAGTATATGTAGCTAGGAGACCTGAAGAAAAAAAGCGGCAAAAGCAGTATTTTTTCTGGTATAATAAAAAGAATACCTGATAATCCGGTAATCATACCTGAAAAGCAATCCGGGATCATCAATACTTATTGGATTCTTTCCTTATCTTTTAACAACAATAAATCCGCTGGTTGAAAAGCCTGATTCCGATCGTATAACATAGAAATATGTATCACCTGGCAGAGGGTGACCTTTGTCATCCAGACCATACCAGCTGTTATCGTAGTCGTCATTTCTATAAACAAGCATTCCTCTCCGGTCAAAAATGACAATTTGCGTCTGTCCCAGCGATTCAATACCTTCCAGTATAAAATAATCGTTCTTCCCGTCCATATCAGGGATGATAAGCGTTGGTATGACCAAATCGTTAACTGTGATGACAATATAATCTTCTGCGGGCGGGCAAACTCTGTTATCGACCCTCCACATAAAGACATTCTCGCCTAAAGCCAGTTTCTCTATAAAGGTTTTCGCCTCATTCTCATCTGAGAAAGTTCCGGAACCGGATATTATTGACCACTTGCCTGATGAGTATTGATCCGGATAATTTGCGTCTAATTGTGAATCGAACTTATATTTAAGAACCTGGTCCGGCCCGGCTTGCGCTTCGGGAACAGGGAAAACCTCGACATGAACAGGTTTTATACCATAGCACCCGAGTGATGTAGTTCCCTTAATATACCATGTTCCTGCGGTTGCCTGTGACGGAGTGTTATATGGGATCGTTGCCTGGGGATCTTTCCAGTATGTGAAGATCAGACCTTCTGTTGATCCCATTGTTACGGATGGATTAGTAAGGTTTACTGTTTCAGGTGAGCATACCGGTTCAGGATTTGTGATCTTTATTACAGGGGTTGTTGAGGGTTGCGGATCAATGACAACATCAGAAGACCTTACTGACGTACACCCGACTGAATTAGTCACGGTGAAATTATAAGTTCCGGGTAATAGCTCGCTGAGTGTGATACTTGTACCTGATCCTGTAAGACTGATTCCGTCAGGGTAGCGGAATAATATCCAGGTCCCCTGGGGAGGCAGATTCGTGAGTATTAGCGTTCCAGTCGGAACAATACAGGTGGGCTGTGTTATTGTTCCCGCAACAGGAGCTGAGGGTGTTACCGGTTGGACTGTAATTATAATATTTTCGGAGGCAAGGGAAGTACAGCCACTGGAATTAGTTACGGTATAATTATAACTACCAGGGCTAAGGCCTGTAATTGTGGTAGTAATACCTGTTCCGCTTGTTTTTACAGTTCCAGGATATCGGGTAAGAGTCCAGCTTCCCGTTGCCGGCAGTCCGCTGAGCATAACATTTCCTGTCGCAATGGTGCATGATGGTTGTATTATTCCACTAACCAGAGGAACTGATGGTGTGGGAGGCTGCTGCTCGATGACAACCTCAGATGAGAAGGCACTTGTACATCCCTCGTTACTGGTCACATTAAATTTATAAGTACCTGACGTTATAACTGATACAGTCGTACTGATACCTGTTCCTGTTACAACTGATCCATCCGGATAACGGAATAAGGTCCATAATCCGGAAGATGGCAGGCCTGTCAATACAACCTGCCCTGTCGATTTAATGCATGTCGGCTGGGTTATTGTTTCTATTACAGGGGCAGGAGGTGTCGTGGCTCCCTGGAGAATTACAATATCATCCGAAGTGGGTGACGTACAGCCTGTTGTATTTGATACAGTGAATTTATATGTTCCGGGATCAAGTCCGGTGATAGTGGTGCCTGTTCCTGTTCCGGTTGTTACAACCATATCAGGATAGCGCGTCAATATCCATTCTCCGGATTCGGGCAATCCGTTCAACACAACACTCCCGGTTGATGGTTCGCAGTCAGGCTGTGTAATTATCCCGATAAGAGGAGCTATGGGTACCTGAGGGCTTTTATCGATTGTTATCTCATCTGAAGGAGAAGAGGAACATCCTTTATCATTTGTTACAATATATCTGTAGATACCGGTCTGAAGGCCTGTAATTAACACTGTTTTGCCTTTCCCGGGTGTTATTACTCCATCGGGTAGGCGTGTCAGGGTCCATGTTCCCGGTTCCGGCAGTCCCGACAGTAGTACAGAGCCTGTGTGCTCTTCACAGGTCGGTTGTGTTACTGACTCAATTTTTGGAGGAGAAGGAGGAACGCATTGTATCTTTATCATGTAGTCTTCCACCTCTCCATTCCCTGCTGATCCAGAGCTGCCATAAGCAGGTTTAACGGTAGCACTGGGGCCTAATCGGAAGCGTGCGAATGCTGGTTTTGAGATTATTGCATTCTCAGGCACGGTTACTGTAATATTATGTACCCCTGTAGATCTTAATGAGTTTTTGTGAACATACTCATCGTTATCCAGGAAGTCGCCGTCGCCGTTCCAATCAATCCAGATGTTAAGATAAGCAAGTCCGGTTACTTTTACCTGGATGACAGCTTTCTTCCCCTGAATCATTTCCGGGAAGGTGACACCATCTTCATCGTCAATGCCGTACAGATCATCTGCATCTGCTTCTTCTGATGGCTGATCAGCTGGCTCAGCATCAACAAGCGATCCGAGACAGACTTTTGTATTTATTGTATGATCGGCAGAACCGTAACTTCGGGGGGCATCACCGTAATCTCTCGGAACATCACTTGCTGCAGTAACAGGTGATAATTGTATGCTAAATATCATTTCACCGGGAAGGTTGTCAGTATTACCGGTATAAACATTTGTAAATGCGATGAATTGGCAGAGAATGAATGATATGACAAGAAATTGTATTTTCATCAAAATACTTATCGCTGATCCTTAGCACAGATAACTCCCCAAATGCCAACAAGTTAGTCAAATTTTCCTAAATTTCAAAGAATTTAGGGGAAGTTAGCTCTTGGATGAGACAGGAAGAAATGTGGTAACTTAGGCATTTTGCGCTTCTGAGGCGGTTTTATCTGATCATCATTCAAAAGTGATTTTGACGAAAGGGGTTATATATTACATTAAAAAAACCGGGACAGATTGCCCCGGCTCATAACCATATTTTTCCTGAACCTTATTAATTCTATTCGTATTCTTTAAGTATGTTTCTCACATCATCAGGAGCAACGCGTCCATAGGTTTTGTCACCAACCATCACTACCGGAGCCAGTCCGCAGGCGCCAACGCATCTGAGGCTTGAAAGGGAGAATTTGCCGTCTTTAGTTGTCTGTCCAACCTGCAGCCCAAGCTCTTTTTTGAATTCGTCCAGAACCTTCTCGGCACCTCTGACATAGCAGGCTGTCCCCATGCAGATACTTATCGGGTGCTTTCCTTTAGGGGTCATTGTGAAGAATGAATAGAAAGTAATGACACCGTATATTTTAGCAACTGGGATTACCAGTTCCTGTGATACAACTTCCTGTATTTCAGCAGGAAGATATCCGAAATGTTCCTGGCATTTGTGAAGAACATTTATAAGCTCCTGCGGATCATTATTGAAAGATGCACATATCTCCTTAATCTTATTTACATCTTCCTGTCTTAATTCAATTTTAATACTTGACATGATTTTAGGATATTATGTTGGATCAAATAATTACTTACTGTTTTACAATGATTTTCTTCTTCTTGTCGAAATACTTTGTATGAAGCAGATGGTGAGCCTTTTCCGAGTTGGGTTTTCCAAGGAACTCCTCATACAGTTTGATTATGAACGGATTCTCGTGTGATTTCCTGAGAGGTTTATTTTTATCTTCTTTATAGATCGCTGCAGCCCTTGCCTTCAGGATCTCTGAATCGCCATGGTGAAGAGGTTGCCCACCACCTCCGATGCAGCCTCCCGGACAAGCCATTACTTCAATAGCATGGAACTGCGATTTCCCGGATCGTACATCGTTAAGCAGCTTCCTGGCATTTCCGAGTCCGTGTGCTATGCCTATATTAAGAGGTAATCCGTCGAAATCGATTGTTGCTGATCTGACGCCTTCAAATCCCCTGAGTTCGGTAAAATCGAGCCTGCTGAGCTTCTTGCCTGTATAAACCTCATAAGCAGTGCGTACAGCAGCTTCAATAACTCCCCCTGTAGCTCCGAAAATAACACCGGCACCTGTCGATTCACCCAATGGAGAGTCGAACTGACCTTCCTCAAGATTATTAAGGTCGATATTGGCCTGTTTGATAAAGGCTGCAAGCTCTCTTGTTGAGATAGAGAAATCAACATCCCGGTTATTGTCAACAGAAAATTCCTCTCTCTGGCATTCATATTTCTTAGCAAGGCAGGGCATTATTGAGACCACAACAAGATCCTTACGCGATATCCCTATCTTATCTGCAAAATATGTCTTAGCCACAGCTCCGAACATCTGCTGGGGTGATTTTGCTGTCGAAGGAACATCCTTCAGATCCGGAAAATACTCCTCAAAAAAGTTAACCCAGCCGGGGCAGCAGGAGGTTAGTATCGGCAGTCTGGCTGTCTTATCACCATTAAGGTGTCTTGTAAGGCGGTCGAGCAGCTCAGTACCCTCTTCCATTATTGTAAGATCGGCAGCAAAGTCAGTATCAAAAACATAATCAAAGCCAAGTGCTCTCAATGCTGTAACCATTTTCCCGGTAACGAGTGTTCCGGGTTCCATACCGAATAGTTCGCCAAGGGCTGCTCTGACAGCAGGTGCTGTCTGAACGATAACTGTTTTTGCAGGATCAGCAAGAGCCCTGAGGACTTCGGGTGTATGATCCACTTCAGTAAGGGCGCCGGTGGGGCATACCGCAACGCATTGTCCGCAATACGTACATGTTGAATGTTCAAGGTTTTGCTCGAACGCAGGTGCCACAGCTGCCATGAATCCCCTGTTAACAGCGGAGAGAGCTCCGACTGTCTGAACTGTATTGCACATCATTTCACAGCGGCGGCACATAATGCATTTGTCAAGATCCCTGATTATCGAGGGAGATGTATCTTTCCTGTAAGTTGACATTGCTGCGATTTCCTGTCCGGGTATCTCTCTAATGCCAAGCTGATGTGCCATGGCCTGCAGTTCGCAGTTACCCGATTTCGCACATATAAGACAATCCTTCGGATGATCTGAAAGTATGAACTCCATGACTGTCCGGCGGGCATTTAGAACCCTTGTAGTGTGAGTCTTTACTACCATTCCTTCCTCGCATTTGGTAACGCAGGAGGGTGCCAGATTGCGTCTGCCCTGGACCTCTACAACGCATATCCTGCAACCGGCAGGCTTATTCTCAATATTGAGATCATGAAGCTCCATCCAGCAGAGTACGGGTATATCGATACCCAGTTTTCTGGCAGCTTTATTTATCGTGGTACCTTTTGGTACTTCAACTGTTTTATTATCTATTGTAACTTTGATAGTTTCCATTTCCGACACTTCTTAAAATTACTGAATGATGATTGCATCAAATTTGCATTTCTCCATGCATGCTCCGCATTTAATACAGATTGAAGGGTTGATGAAATGCGGTTCTTTACGTTCTCCTGTTATGGCACCAACCGGGCACACTCTTGCACAGGCGGTACATCCGACACAATTTGCTGCAATTATGAAGTACTCCATCAGATCCTTGCATTTTCCGGCCGGACATTTTTTTACAGTCACGTGAGCTTCATACTCGTCCCTGAAATTTTCGAGTGTCGAGAGTACAGGATTTGGCGAGCTCTGGCCAAGACCGCACAGAGATGTATCTTTGATGACATAAGACATATTTTTAAGCCTGTCGAGATCAGCCAGCGTACCCTTGCCCTTTGTTATATGTTCGAGAAGTTCATGGAGTCGTTTATTCCCGATACGGCATGGAGAACATTTCCCGCACGATTCTTCAACAGTGAATTCCAGGAAGAATTTAGCCACTGACACCATGCAGTCATCTTCGTCCATCACTATAAGTCCTCCCGATCCCATCATGGAACCTGCTGCAGTGAGATTATCGAAATCAATCGGAGTGTCAAGATGCTTTTCTGTGAGGCAGCCACCCGACGGACCACCTGTCTGAGCAGCTTTGAATTTCTTTCCTTTTCTGATCCCTCCGCCAATCTCAAAAATCACTTCCCTGAGAGTGGTTCCCATAGGGACCTCGATAAGGCCAACATTATTTATCTTGCCTGCAAGAGCAAAAACTTTGGTTCCTTTGGATTTTTCTGTTCCCGTAGCTGAAAACCACGATGCACCTTTAAGGATGATAGGGGATATGCAGGCGAAAGTCTCAACGTTATTGACATTTGTAGGTTTCCCCATAAAACCTGATTCGGCAGGGAAGGGAGGCTTAACAGTAGGCTCACCTCGCATACCCTCCATTGAGTGTATCAGAGCTGTTTCTTCTCCGCATACGAAAGCTCCGGCACCGTACCTGATATCGATGTCGAAATCAAATCCAGTTCCCATTATATCTTTTCCGAGAAGACCATACTCCCTGGCCTGACTGATTGCTGTTTTCAGACGGGCAACAGCAAGGGGGTATTCAGCACGTATATATATAAGCCCTTTGTGAGCTTCAATACTGTATCCGCAGATCGCCATTGCTTCGAGGATAGCATGAGGATCACCTTCAAGGACGGACCTGTCCATGAATGCACCCGGGTCACCTTCATCGGCATTGCATACGACAAACTTTTCATCTGACTTGTTTTTGTATGCTATTTCCCATTTGAGCCCTGTGGGAAATCCGCCACCGCCCCTCCCGCGAAGTCCGGAATCCTTGATAATTTTTATAACTTCGAGTGGTTTCATTTCAGTCAGCACCTTACCCAATGCCTCATAGGCATCATGGGCAATAGCTTCTTCAATGTTTTCCGGATCAATGATACCGCAGTTTCGGAGGACTATCCTGAGCTGTTTCTTATAAACTGAGAGTTCTTTTTCAGCTGATTTTGTTTTCCCGGAAGGATCTTTGTATAAGAGCCTTTCGACCTTGTTCCCCTTCATAATATGCTCACTCACAATCTCTCTTGCATCATCAGGAGTGACTTTTACGTACATCACGTCACCCGGGACTATTTTTACAACAGGTCCGAGATTACATAGTCCAAAGCAACCGCTACGAACCACTTTAATATCGTTCTCGAGAGCATTGGCTTCAAGCTCAAGTTTAAGATTGTCTGCAAGCGCTTCACTCTGTTTGTCTGAGCAGGATGTTCCTCCGCAGATCAATATCTGCATTTTTTCTCTTGCCATGGTTTTTCTCAAAAGTGTTATTTATTCAATTTTACGGTAATTGGCAGGAAGTATCCCGTCGACATATTCACCGTTCTTAATGTAGTTTTCGATTATATCGTCAGCTTTGAGTTTATCGACATTACCGAAAACGACCGGATCCTTTCCCGGAAGTGTGACTTCCAGTGTTGGTTCGGCATGACTGTAACCCATGTCACCTGTACTTATAACAGATGCATGAATGTTCCTCTTTTCGAGTTCCAGACGGAGAAAATCATAGATCTCCCTGGCCCCGGATGCCAGTCCGCTTGTCCCCATATGTACCCTGACACGAATTTTTTCTTTCGAATACATTCTTTCGCGGACTTCATCTTTGATCTTTCTAAGATCTGCTGGTGATTTTACTTTCTTCATATATACTTGATTTACAAGAATATAATTGATTATATACAATTCTAATGTTAAAATTCCGATACAAAAATAATAAATTATCTGTTATTAAAATAACAATGTTAATAAATTAACAGTATTTTATAACGATTCTAATTAAGGGCTGATTTTATGATATTTATCAGGTTTTTGTTATTCAATGAACATAAAATGCGATTAACATTTAAATATCTCACTACTCACCTCTCACCACTCACCGCTTTGATCTGCGCCGATCTGCGTAATCTGCGGGAAAATGTGTTTTTATTTCCCGCAGATCCCGCAAATTTTCGCAGAAATAAATGAAATTTCACCTCTCACTACTTCATTTCCCCATCCTGAATTCCGATCCTTTTCTCCATTTTGGAAAAAAATCCGAATTTGCTATTTCATATCCAACCCTGAAAGCCAGGGCGGCATCTTCCACGATACCTTCGAAATTGAAAGATTCAGGATCATAATTATCTGCCGGCCGGTGATACTTATTCTCTATATAATCTTTTATCTGCAGCGCTGCCCATTCCTTGCCGTATTCGCGGCTGTCATTGCTCCCCTTGCAATATAAGGAGGGTATTCCTTTCTGAACAAATGAGAACTGATCAGACCGGAAGTACATTCCCGTATGTGAATCAGGGTCACCCGCTACATATCTTCCCTGACCTTCTGCAGCAATCCTGACAATACTGTCCAGATCCGACTGTCCATAACCTGTTATTGTAACATCTTTCATCCTGCCTATGGGAAGCAGTCCGTCGTTATTTATACAAGTCACAGTATTCTTAAGCGGAACGATCGGGTGGCTGGTATAATAAGCCGAACCAAGAAGCCCCTGTTCCTCGGCAGTCGGGAAAAGCAGAATTATGCTTCTTTCCGGTCTCTTCTTCAGTGAAGCAAAGGCTTTTCCAATAGCCAGCTCCCAGGCCATCGAAGTTCCGTTGTCCACTGCACCGTTATAGATTGAATCGCCTTGTTCTTTTTCTCCTATACCAAAATGATCCCAGTGTGCCGTGTAAACAACAGCTTCATCAGCTTTTGCTGAACCACGGAGAATTCCTGCAACATTATTTGATTTGTTAAACCTGATACTATTCCTGATATTCAATGAGATCTTCATATCGAGAGGAAATCCTGAAAACTCTTTCTTACAGGCTTCCATCCTGAGCTTCTGAACATCATACCCTGATTCGTTGAAAAGCTTTGCTGCAGCATCTGCCGAAAACCAGCCTGTAAACTGGCACATTGATGCATTAGAGTCAGCACTCTCAAGGTAGAACCTTGATGTTATCGAACTCTTTCGCGGGATAGTATAAGGATAACCGGCTCCTTCGGTTTCATGAATGATAATAACCCCCTGTGCTCCCTGTCGGGCAGCTTCCTCGTATTTGTAGGTCCATCTTCCGTAATATGTCATCTCCCTGCCCTTGAAAAGATCAGTATTTCCTGTATATAATCCCGGATCATTGACAAATACCACGACTGTTTTTCCTTTAATATCAAGACCTTCATAATCATTCCAGCCATATTCAGGAGCAACGATCCCGAAACCTGCAAAGATCATCTCAGAATCCTCAATTCTGTTCTCCTTCTTTAACCGAGGCGATATTATTGCAGCATCATCCGGAGCATTCAGTTTAAATATTTTACTGGATTTTTTTACAGTGACCTCATTTATTGATGATAAAATTTCAACCATAGGTACACCCTGGAAATAACTTTCGCCGAAAGCAGGCTCAAATCCAAGTGATTTTAACTGGTCTTCAAGGTAATTTATGGTTATTGTCTCTCCCTCAGTAAAAGGCTGCCTTCCCATGAACTTGTCTGACCCTATCTCGGATACCTGGCCGGCAAGGTAGCTGGTGCTTATATTCTCAATAGCTTTATTAATATCTGTCTTGCTGGTCTTACATGCTGTAAAACAGACAGTCAGACATAAAATAGATATGATTTTCTTCATCCTGAACAGCATTAATTTTATGCTCCAATATACAAAAAGCATTTTGTTAAAAATGCCTATTTTTACGGGCTGAGTTAAATTTCTAAAGCATTTTTATGAGAAAATCACCATTGTCCGTTTCAGTTTTACTTCTACTATTCTGCTATACATTTTCACAAAACTTGCTTATGGCACAAATGCCGGCAATGGGTACGAAGAAAGTACAGGTTGCAGGATGGGTGGATGATATGAATTGCCTTATAACTAAACTGGATGATGAGGCCAAGCCAGTAACATGGAAAGTGAATTTGCGTTCAGGCAGGGAAACCATCATTCCTCAAGTCAAAACGGATGTGGAGTTGTTAACAGAATCTCTTCCTGAAGGAGTTACTCTGGAACCTGAAGATGCTGTCAGTCCGGATAATAAAAGCGTAGTTCTTATACGAAAAGACGGGCTTTTCTATTTTCTGAAAGGCGATAAAACTCTCAGGAAACTTAGTGACAATGGCAACGCAGTCAACGTACGATACTCTCCTGATTGCAGTAAAATTGCTTATACAAGGGACAAAGATCTATATGTTTACGATTTGGCTGCCCTTAAGGAGACAAGGCTGACAACAGATGCCTCTGACAGGATATACAATGGCTACGCTTCCTGGGTCTATATGGAGGAGATACTTGGCCGGCCAAGTAAATATTGTGCTTTCTGGTGGTCGCCCGACAGCAGAAAAATAGCATATCTGAGAACCGATGAGAGTGATGTTCCTGTTTTTACTCTTAACCGCCTTGATCTGTCCGACGATATTCACGGACAGCTTGAACAGGTGCCTTACCCGAAAGCAGGGGATCCTAATCCAAAAGTTAAAATGGGAGTAGCTGATGTAAGTGACGCTAAAACCACATGGATCAAAACAGATTATTCAATTGATCAATATATTGCCTGGCCATTCTGGACACCAGACAGCAGAAAGCTTGCAATACAGGTACTGGACCGCGATCAGACTGACCTGAGGATAGTATTGGCTGATCCGGTGACAGGAGATTTTGACCAGATCTACCGGGAGACTTACCACACATGGGTTGAATTCCACGAGGATATTTATGTAATGAAGAACAACACGGGATTTATCGTAAGAAATTCTGTTTCGGGATGGGAGAACCTTTATTATTACGGCTGGGATGGTAATCTTATTTCGAGGATCACAAATGTTGATTTCAGGATAACATCGATAAAAAGAGTTGATGAAAACTCCGGGACCGTTTTTTTCTATGCGACGGGTCCTGAATCGACTGACCAGCATCTATATCGTGTACAGCTTGACGGAGGGGATATGTTCCAGATAACAAAAGACCCCGGGACCCACGATGTAAGTATTTCACCTTCAGGACTATATTTTCTGGACACCTGGAGTAATGTTACAAGTCCCGGCTCAATTATTGCCTGCGACAGGAAAGGAAAAGCTGCCAGGGTGATTTACAGCTTTGAGAAAGAAGGTACTGGTAAAGCATTGCCGAAGTCGGAACTTTTTAAGGTTATGACTTCAGACGGTCTTTTCAGTATGCCTGTAATGATAACCTATCCTGTGAATTTTGATCACTCGCATAAGTACCCGGTTATTTTCGATATCTATGGCGGTCCAGACAGAAAGAATGTTGAAAACAAGTGGCAGGGCGACTCTCCCTCATGGTATTCGTCGGAAGGGATAGTTATAATTCAGGCTGATCACAGAGGTTCCGGACATTTCGGAAGGAGAGGGCTGGATTACATGTACAGGTCGCTTGGCAAGTGGGAGATACTGGATTACGGGGATGTTGTTGAATGGCTTAGGAAAAAGTCATTCATCGACAGTAACAGGATAGGCATAACCGGAAGCTCTTATGGAGGTTATATGACCTGCCTGGCTCTTACTAAAGGAGCCGGGTACTGGACTCACGGTTTTGCTGGCTCATCAGTAACCGATTTCAGGCTTTACGACAGTGTGTATACCGAAAGATATATGGATACTCCCCGGGAGAATAAAGCTGGTTATGATAATGGTTCAGCAATTACTTTTGCAGGTAACCTTAAGGGTAAATTATACCTTAATCATGGTGATATAGATGACAATGTGCACTTGCAGAACAGTTTATGGCTGATCTCTAAATTGCAGGAAGAGGGCAAAACATTTCAGTTCATGATCTACCCCGGAGGCAGGCATGGATGGCGGGGAGCTAAAAGACTTCACAGCACAATCGAAGAGTATAAATTCTGGCTGACAAATTTTTTCAGTGAGTAGTATTATCAAAAATTACAGCTTGAATTGTTTCTTCAACAAAATTCCCATTAAATGCTTTTGTTTATTAACTTCAAAGCTCATTTTTTTTAAAATCTCATTTCTAATTCTAACAGATAAAAGATGATAATTGGCATTTTAAGCGAAACAGGCAATGAGAAGAGAGTAGCTATGCTCCCTGGAGAAGTTGCCACACTCAGGAAGCTGGGGGTAGAAATATTTGTTGAAAATAACGCTGGTGTAAAAGCTTTTGCTTCAGACAAAGACTACCAGGCGGCAGGTGCTTCAGTTTCATCAAGAAAAGATCTTATACTTAAATGCGGAATGCTTCTTTCCGTGAATCTCATCCCTGAAACGGATCTGGGAATGTGTAAAAACGGACAGGTTCTCTGTTCAGTTCTTAACCCGGCTGAAAATAGTAAATGGCTGGAACTGGCACGGCAGAAAGGGCTGACAGTATTGGGTCTTGACCTGATCCCCAGAATAACAAGGGCTCAGGCAATGGATATTCTGTCTTCAATGGGTACAGTGTCTGGTTACAGAGCTGTCCTTCATGCTGCTTCGCTACTGCCAAGATTCTTTCCAATGTTTATGTCGGCAGCAGGAACCATAAAACCAGCACATGTCCTGATCCTGGGAGCAGGCGTGGCAGGTCTGCAGGCCGTAGCTATTGCAAGAAAGCTTGGAGCCGTTGTTGAAGTTTTCGATGTCCGTTCAGCTGTAAAAGATGAAGTAAAGAGTCTGGGTGCCAAATTTATTGAAGTGGAGGGGGCTAAGGAGGATGCTGCTGCCGGCGGATATGCTGTTGAACAGTCGGATGAATACAAAGCCAAACAACAACAGCTTATCCAGACAAGGGCAAAAGCCGCCGATGTGATAATCGCAACTGCCCAGATACCTGGAAGGAAGGCACCTGTTCTGATTTTAAAAGAGACTGTTTATTCAATGAAACCCGGATCGGTTATCATTGACCTTGCTGCATCAACAGGAGGTAACTGTGAACTGACAGAGAATGGCAAGACTGTTTTAGTTAATGGGGTATCAATAGTCGGGAAATCCGATTATCCGACAGATATGCCTGCAGATGCAAGCAGGATGTTCGGAAATAATCTGATTAACCTTCTTAAGATCATGATCGGTAAAGAAGGAGACCTCAAACTTGACATGGATGATGAGATCATAAAGGGAACGACGGCAGTTCATTTAAATGAGTACGTCAGTCAGAGAGTTAAACAAATACTTAATATCAAATAAAACATATCATGGAAAATATTCTTGGATTTTTCTTGCAGTACAGGGAGGCAATATTTATTGTGATACTGTCTATCTTTCTGGGTATTGAGGTCATAAGTCATGTGCCGGCAATACTTCACACTCCGCTTATGTCCGGGGCTAATGCGATCCACGGCGTAGTGATAATCGGAGCCATAATAGTAATGGGGCATGCAGCTTCAGCAGGATCAATGATCCTCGGATTTGTTGCCGTTGTTCTGGGAACACTTAATGTTGTGGGGGGCTTTGTCGTTACTGACAGGATGCTGGAAATGTTCAAAAAGAAGGAACGCTAGTCAGGCAAATTATTAAAAGATTAACATAAACAATAATATGTCACACTTTACTTACGGGATACCAATACTCGAGATAACATATATAGTAGCGTCAGTGCTTTTTATTCTTGGTCTCAAAATGCTCAGCCATCCTCTTACAGCAAGAAGAGGAAATATTCTTGCTGCGTTTGGAATGGGTTTCGCAATAATTGCAACAATTGCATTTCACAAAAAAGACGGTGAACCTATCGGTAATATCCCCTGGATACTGCTGGCAATAATTATAGGAACAGTTATAGGGTGGTTCATAGCCAGGCGGGTTAAAATGACAGCAATGCCGCAGCTCGTTTCCTTCTTCAATGGTATGGGAGGTGCAGCAGCTGCACTTATATCAATGATGGAATTCCCTCATATAAGGCCCGAATTCATCGCTGAACATGGCATGGCTAACGGACACGTTCTGGCAATCCTGCTCGGACTTGTAATCGGGACCATATCCTGGGCTGGAAGTATGATAGCTTTCGGTAAGCTTGACGGAAAGATAGGTGATATGAGGATCAAAGCAATGAGATATGTGAACATGATAATGATGGCCATTATCGTTGGTTTAGTAATCTTCATCATGACCCGAAATGTCACAAACAGCTCGGAATTATCGGCTTTTGTCTACATATTATTTTCGATATCACTTGTTTACGGTGTCTTATTTGTGATGCCCATAGGGGGTGCCGATATGCCTGTTGTCATATCCCTGTTAAATTCATTTACCGGTGTGGCTGCGGCAATGGGAGGGTTCCTTTATAATAACCAGGCCATGCTGACAGGAGGGATACTTGTTGGTTCAGCTGGTACAATCCTTACTGTACTTATGTGTAAGGCTATGAACAGATCACTGATTAATGTTATAGCCGGAGTTTTTGGTGGAGGAGGAAAACAGGGAGCTGAGGTGACGGGGACCATAAAGGAGATAACTCTTTCTGATGCAGCAGTTCTGCTAAGCTATTCAAAAAAGGTCGTCATAGTGCCCGGATATGGACTGGCAGTTGCCCAGGCTCAGCATTCATGTCATGAACTTGATAAGCTTCTTACCGAAAAAGGTGTTGAAGTGAGGTATGCTATCCATCCTGTAGCAGGAAGGATGCCGGGACATATGAATGTATTGCTTGCTGAAGCCGATGTACCTTATGAAATGCTCGTCGAAAGCGAGGAGATAAATCCTGATATGCCGTCCACTGACGTAGTAGTAGTGATCGGAGCTAATGACGTTGTTAATCCCGCAGCTGAAGATGATCCTTCAAGTCCTATCTACGGGATGCCGATCGTCAAAGTCAGGGACGCAAAGAATATCATCGTAATGAAACGAGGCATGGGTAAAGGATACGCGGCTATTGAGAACCTGCTATTCTTTCACGATAAGACCAGAATGCTGTTCGGAGATGCAAAAACTAGTCTTCAGAATCTGATTAATGAAGTTAAGAACTTATAACTGAAGTCTTCCTCGGATCTTCCATTATTGGATTTTATTCACATTTTGCTTATTTTGTAATAAAATCATAGGTGATGGACCGACTTCAGAAGCTGGATGCACTAAGATCTTTAATTAGCAGAAGAGGTATTGATTTCCTTGTAATTCCTTCAACCGGACCGAATTTCAGTGACCAGGTCCCGGATCATTGGAAAATAATAGAATGGCTTACAGGTTTCACTGGTTCTAATGCCGTTGTTGTAGTAAGCCGGTCTTTTGCAGGATTATGGACTGATTCCAGGTACTATCTTCAGGCGGGAAAACAATTAACCGGGTCAGGTTTTGATCTGATGTTCCCGGGCATTCTTCAATCACCTGATTATACCGACTGGCTTGCGGATAACTGCAATAATGGTGATGCTATTGGCTTCGATGGAAGGATCTTATCGATTTCTGACTTCAGGAAGATAAATAATAAACTGAAAAGCAGATCAGTGAATTATTTAACTGATTGTGATCTTATCTCAGGTATCTGGACTGATCGTCCTGAAATGGCCGGAGCGGCAGCATGGGACCACCCGGTAAGGTTTTCAGGAAAGGATAGGAGCAGTAAATTGTCAGAGGTGCGGGAACAGATGAGGAAAAGATCAATTGATCAGCACCTTCTTACATCTCCAGAAGATATAATGTGGCTACTGAATATAAGGGGCTATGATCTGGAATTCACTCCCGTATTTCTGTCATATTTTCTCATCAGCGAAGGATCTGCAGTGTTGTTTGCAGGAATTGAAAAAATAAGACCGGAATTACTGCATGAATTTTCCGGACTTAAGATCCAGGTAAAGGAATATAACAGCGTAACAGGAGCTTTATCTTCACTGAAAGAAGGATCCTCACTATTGGTTTCTCCTGATACCACTTCTGTAACTCTTTACAATTCAATCCCTGAGTCAGTAAGAATAATTGAGGATGTCAGTATCCCCTGCAGGATGAAAGCAGTAAAGAACCAGGTGGAGATTAAGAATACTGAAGATGTGATGGTAAAGGATGGAGTTGCTCTGACAAAATTCTTTTTCTGGTTGGAAAACAATATCGGAAATCCTGGAATGACAGAGATCTCTGTCGCTTCAAAGCTACAGGAATTCAGGGAGAGTCAGATTGATTATCTTGGCCCTTCGTTCAAGACGATTTCTGCATTTAATGAGAATTCTGCTTTTCCTCATTATGAGACCGGGACAGGTTTCTCCGCAACGTTTGAGGGAAACGGGATACTTCTGATCGACTCCGGCGGCCAATATACTGGTGGTACAACTGATATTACAAGAACAATAGTTATTGGCACACCTACAGTAAAGCAGAGAAGGGATTTTACACTTGTTTTGAAGGGACATATAGCCCTGGCTTGTGCTAAATTTCCTGCAGGTACAAAGGGATACCAGCTTGATCTTCTTGCAAGGAAGACTTTATGGGAGAATGGGATCAATTATGGTCATGGTACGGGCCACGGAGTAGGCTTTTGCCTGAATGTGCATGAAGGGCCTCAGAGTATAAGTCCTGCTGCAAATAAAACAATTATTGAGGCCGGGATGATTCTGTCGAACGAACCTGCAGTATACAGGGAGGGGGAGTATGGTATCAGAACCGAAAACCTGATGATATGCTATGAGGATGAGGAAACTGAATTTGGCCAATTTCTGAAATTCGATACATTATCCTTATGTTATATTGATAAGAACCTTCTTGACAAAACCCTTCTTTCAGATCAGGAAGTTGCCTGGCTGAACAGATATCATGAGGAGCTTTTTAGTAAGATAGCTCCGTTTCTTACCGTGGAAGAAAAAGACTGGCTCAGGCTAAAGACTAATTCTGTCTGATTACATCAACCATCCTGGTTACATCAATTACAGGAAATTCCGTGATCCTGAGTTTTGCGTTTCCGTAGGGAACAAGCTGAATAACCTCAGGGTAATCTTCCGGATTAACCGGACTGACAGGGGGCAGATCTGCTGAGTTATTTCTTTGCGTCCAGCCCGGAATCCTGACACCCCTTGTTTTAATTATTACAGGAGCATCATTTTCCCAGGTAATATATTTGCCGGAATCAGCTGACCATACCATATCTCCTTTATCAGCAAAGGGTAATCGTGCTACAGGATTTTCAATAACATCGAACCCTCTTAACAATTTAGTATTATCGATCATCAGGCCGTAGTTCCAGGGACTCAAAGGTCTTATTTCCCAATCTACACTGCCCATATAACCGAAGTTATCATAGTTTATCTTTACCCTTTTGTACTCTTTATCTATCCTGAGAGAGAAATAGAGCGGGCCTCTCCTTACTGAAACTGAATTATTAAATCTTCTTTCAAATTTCAGTTTCATTGGCAGTGTAAAAGAAACCTGATCGCCGTTGTGCCAATTTTCGTACAGTCTGACTGTTTCCCCTGGTTTACCTGCAAGTGTTTTTCCGCGGAAGGTGAAGATGACTGAATCAGCCCAGCCTGGTACCCGCAGGTAAAGCGGGAATTTTACGCTCTCAGGTGTCTCTATGACAAGTTTGATGTTTCCCCTGAAAGGATACTCCGTTTCTTCTCTTATTGTTACTGTGGTTCCTTTCCCGACTTTTGCCTTAACAGTTGACGGACTATAAGAAACAGCAGTCAGTCCGTTATCATTTGTGGCCATCCACAGGTTTGCGGTGAATTTCGGCCATCCCTGGTGCATGTTTGCAAGACAGCAGGCAAAATTCGGCATAAGTCCGTAAATATTCGAGTAATCCCCGTTTGAGGTCCATGCTCTCTTATCTCCGGTCACAAGCACCTGGTTTGATTGCTGATCATACTGGTGTGCCCACATATCGGCTGTTGTGGTTCCGGGTAAAGCATTGAATGTCAGTAGTTCCAGCCTGTCTGCCAGCCTGTTGTCACCGAAAATTGCATATAGTTCTTCAAGAGAAAACATATACTCAACAACGGAACACAGTTCTGTTCCGCGGTCAGGACTTTTGCCTGAGAGATGTTCGTCTCCTGAGAATCTCCCGCCTGCCTGTCCATGATTTCTGTCATATTTTTCAATGCCGGCAAAAACTGCTTTTTTATATCTTTCATCACCAGACTGCTGATACCATAGACCCGGGTATTTTATTGCCATGGCATTATTTACAACATGTGCGGTTAATCCGGCTTCTTTCCAGTCAAGCGGTATCTTTTTATCAGCCACAGCAGCGGAGTCCCAGGGGAATTTTTCATAATAGCTTGTCCAGTCAGAACTGTTTTTCTGGATTGATTCAATAGTTTCGGGTATCCATGGTTCATGTGTTTCACGGAAAAGCCAGTATCCGGTAACAGCGTTCTCCATTGCCCTGACTCCCCTCCAGTCCTTATCTGGCCAGTCGGGAGGAGTATCATGTATATACCTGAAATATTTCTTCAGGATATCGAGTGCACGATTGTCTGACGTGGCTTCATAGTATTGCATAAGTACCTTGTTTGATACAGCGAGCGGCCAGCGGTCAGTGTTCTTCAGGGGGCCATACCATCCGGAATCTCTGCTGCTGACAAGGATTGGCTCTATCCAGGTTTTAACTTTTTCCTTAAGTCGCTCATCATCAAGGGTGTATGCCAGGGGAATAAGGCCATCAAGATAATAGGGACCCCGTTCCCATGACTCACCGGTGCCATTTTTCCAGGCTGAATTTGTAAGATCAGGCCAGAATTCATCAAGGTGGCCTGTCAGACCATCAGCCTGAGCCTGAAGCTGATCCTTAAGCCAGCCTTCAGGTTTAATTGATCCAAGAGGCAGTTTTATATAGGCATTCTGCTTCAATGGAGCGATATTCCCTTTGTAATGCATATTATCCTTCTGTCTGGTGCAACTGTAAAAAACCAGGGTAACAATAAATAAGAATGAAAAATATTTTGTTTTCATGATGATCAGATTTTAGTAATGAAATTTACACAAATATTTTAATTACTCTGACTTTCCCGCAGTCCCGATAACTATCGGAATCGCAGATTAGCGCAGATAATACAAGTGCCTAAAGTACTTCGAGTGCCTAAAGTGCCTGGAGTTAATTAAGAACTCTCCATCCTGCACCCTGCATCCTGCACCCTGCACCCTGCATCCTGCACCCTGCACCCTGCACCCTGCACCCTGCACCCTGCACCCTGCACCACATCAATCACTACCTGCTCCATATCAAATCTTCCCACGGTTTCCTGAGAGCGGGATCGACACTCTTATTTATATCAACAGCTTCGATCAATTGAAGCATATCGAACCATGCGGTTCCTGCAGAGGGCATCTGCAGGATAACGTTCAATTTTGGCTGCAGATCTTCCTCAGGATAGGGAATTGTAACAGATGTTACAAATTCCTGCCAGTCAGGGGACAGTTCGAACTTCCTGTTACCATACCCTCCGAGCGAGATCTCAAAATAGCGGGGATGAATGGAAGCAGTATCTTTAATAAGACCTTGTTCCGGATCTGTTTTAGCCCTTATGGAGATATAATATGTCCTTCCAGCCATGACTTTTACCGGGAAGAACCTTAGTCTTATGGTACCATTCTCTTTTGGAGTGACCAGGCGGATGGAATGATTTCCCTCAAAATGCTCCCTTGAATCAAGGAAATAAGTAGCACCTCTGTCGCCGCCATTCCGTGCATAACATGAAGCAGGTACTCCCGGGCTGGAAACATCTTCAAATCCTGGATCTTTAATAAGGTTATCCTTCCATCTGAACAGGGTATCCCTTTTAGGTTTTATATTTATAAGGTATGCCTGCGAGCCGAATGAAGCCAGATGATCAGCGAATAAACCTGAGCTTACAGTTACATTCCTGTTCTCAAACAGGACCTTTGCTCTCCCCGATATTGAAGAGTTTATAGCAAAATCTGTTCTGACCGGAACATTGGTCTTATTAACGGCAATTATTAGCAGATGACCGTCATGGACAGCTGACCTTACAGACACATTCTCTGATCCTGACCTTACAGGTATTGTTTCCTCCTCAGATAAAAGCCAGGGAGTCAATTCAGCTATTTCAACCGCCATCATTCCGCATTCAGCCCATGTTCCGGCAGATTTCGGGAATAAATTCAAACCCTGCCTCACAAAATACTGAATACCTGAAGCTCCTTTTATTACCGACTGGTAAGTCATTGAGCGTATCTCCTGCCGTGTTGGTTCGCGGCTCCACAGCTCTCCGCCGCCAAATGCCTGGGGCACTATCCATACCGGTTTCTTCCCCGAGAACTCCTGGACAAGGGTACCGGCTACATTCCCGGTATATGTTACCGGCATATCAGGTACGGGGTATGGATCAGCCATAACTATATCCATTGAGTTTGCATACTTCCTTGATGAAAGGAAAGGAGCCATAAAAACGATTGAGACCGGATGCCAGGGATCCATAGCTTTGATGAGATTGTAGATTGTTGCCAGAGAATCGGGAGTTATGCCATATCCATTGGGCTCATCGGCAATATACCAGGCAAGAAGAGCGGGATGATCCTTAAATGCATTTATCTCGTATTCAAGTAATTGTTTTTTTTCTGAGTCAGTGATGCCTTCTATAACCGAATTCACTCCGCCTCCTCCGGAGACAGAAAGGAGATTATAATGAACCTTCATTCCCAGCTCTGCACAGCGATCCATGTATGCTTTCCTTTCATAAAAAGACTCCGGCAATATTTTCTGATATGGAGATATAGTATTGAATCCTTTTACAACTTCTTCTTCGGGTAATAATGGATGTACAGGTGAGTAGCAGTAGAAACCGAACGGAAAGAATGGCCTTTTATTCACGATCAGACCTCCGGTCAGCCGGTCGGTTTTCACTTCATTTGACTTATAATTAAGTATTGTAAGATTACAGGTTGTTATGAATTTTCCTGCTGAAAGAGGGGATTTGATTTCAGTGGTCACTTCATAATCTGCCGGAACGAGATTAAGTGTGAAAGGAATTCTAATCGTCTTTTTTGAAGGAATACCTTTCCATACTGCAAGAGTATCACTGCCAATTCTTAAGACTGCTGTGATATGACTAAAGTGAAGCTTTGCAGGAACATGCAACAGTATCTCCGCATTGTTCTCGAAAGAGTAAAAGCTTAATCTGGAGTTAGAAGTAAACGATGTCGAATCAACTGGCTGGCTGTATATTACAGAAATATCTATTACTGTTATCAGAACAAGCAGGCAAAAAGTTCTTCTTATCATTAAATAAATGTTCGCGTAAGACAATCATATATTTTTTGTTCCGGATTAAATGCAGACCGGTGTTGTTTTTTAAACATTCATCCCGCGAGATTGTATCTTTATTTAAAAACCACTCTCAGGGTTACTGTATCGTCGGCTTTCTGACCATTTTTCACGGCAGGCAACCAGGAAGGGCCCTCTTTGATCAGCCTGATCGCTTCATCTGAGAATTCATCCCCGGGAGTATTAATAATATTTATACTTTCGATAGTCCCTGTGCTCAGAACCTGAAAGCTGATGACCACTACTGCATTTTCCATTGATTCAGTTACAGCAGGTCTTCTTATATTTTCTTTGATATATTTTGTATAATTTTCCTGTCCATCAGCCGGTTGAGACGGCGCATCAGGTAATGGTTCAACAGCATCTGTCTCATTCCTGACAGGCGCAGCTGTCATATTCCTTGAGGTTGAATACCCGCTTGTCAAAATAGCGTCTGTCATCTTCACGGCAGAGTCGGATCCTTGTGCCGCAGCGCCGGAATTGTTTAAGAAAGCTTCTGCTTCCCTGGCTTCAGCAACCAATGCAGACTCTTGTGATTGTACATCTGTGATTGACACGTCAGATCTCTGTGCCTGAATTAATTGGTTCATTGCAATCTGCTGGTTGCCTGTTTCTGGTATATTCTGCTCAGTATCAGGTTGAATAGTTTCATCAGTGATAGCGGAATCCGTTCCTTGTGCAGGTTTAAATGCTTCGATATTTTGAGCCGGGATAAACAGATCAGCCAGGCGGGCTTGCGACCGGCTTCTCAGGATAAGTACAGTAACTGATCCAAGTACCAGGATGGCAGCTATTGAGGCCGCTATGCGGTAATAAAGTATTTTTTGTTTTGGTCTGACTCTCTCCCTGATTTTTTTCTTAAGGTGTTCAAGATCTTTAACAGCTTCCTTTTGAGAGATCCCTGAATAACCATCAGTAGCTTCATCGGAAAAGGGATCCCGCAGCAGCCTTCTCTGAAAAGAATTCTCTTCTCTTTGTGACATTTCTCCTCTTACATACCTTCCAACCTCGGAGAGATATCCTTTTTTGTTGTTATTCGTCTCTTTCATCTTTCTCCTCAATACAAATTTTCAGGTTTCTTTTACCATTCTGCAGATTGCTTTTCACTTTTTTTTCATCAATACCAAGATCCTCCGCAATTTCTCTATAGCATCTGTTTTCGTAATAGAAGCGCTTAATGCATTCTTTCTGCTCGCCATTCAGTCTTTCAATGCAATCAGCCAGCAGGTTATCTGTTTCCTGCTGCTCGTTGTCTAAAGGATGCACATAATGTTCATTTTCCACAATTCCTGTTGTAAGCATCCATTCCCTCAGCTTTTCATCTTCACTTTTCATTGACCTGAGTTGCATCAGGCAATAATTCTTTGTTACAACATGCAGCCAGCTCCTGAAGTTTTCAATTTTTTGTTTTGGTATATCCGAAATCAATTTCTCAAAGATCTGCATTACCGCATCCATAGCTTCTTCCCTGTTCTTCAAGTACTTCAGGCATACACCATAAACAAGATGCATGTACTTTAAATAGAGTTCGCCAAGTATTTCAAGGTCATGCGATGAGCTGAATTCAAAAACCAGCTCTTCATCCTTCATTTTATGCAAAGTCCTGATATTCCCTTTAAAATATCCTTAAAGATAATTTAAATAAAAAAAAATGGAAATTCTTTTATGGAATTTTGCCGGCTTTTGCATCATGTAAATGAATATTAATCAAAAAAAATAAAGTCATGAAAAATAGTCCGGTAATCTTAGCAATAATGATCCTTGCTTCAATCCTTATCTCTTTCACGGGATCGGGTATTATAACAGGCAGGGTGACTGATGAAACATCCAAACCGCTCTCCGGAGTGAGTGTTAGTGTAAAGGGTTCACAAACAAGAACGAAGACAGACAGCAACGGTAATTACAAGCTATCCGTTGATGATAATGCCAGGTTTCTTGTATTCTCCATGGCTGGCTTTAAGACAGAAGAGGTTCGAATTGACAGCAGAAATATCATAAACGTGGTAATGAGGTTCAATTCTGCTGAAAAAGAATCTCAGAAGATCATTGCCAGAAAAAGTATTATGGATGAGGCTTATTATGTTGCATCACCGGCAGTCGGGATGGCTTATGACTCGCGGACCGGTTTCCAGCGTTACAGTCCGGGGTTCAATACTGAAAACTATGCATCAGTGAACGAAAACGGGTTCAGGAGTGTGAAGAATAACCCCCTTTCAACGTTTTCTATAGATGTTGATAATGCGTCTTATTCAAATATAAGAAGGTTCATCAACAGCGGCACGTTGCCTCCTCCTGATGCTGTAAGAATAGAAGAAATGATCAACTATTTCAGTTATGACTATCCTGAGCCGCGGGGGGAACATCCGTTTTCAGTTTCCACAGAGACGGCTGTATGCCCATGGAACACTGATCATATATTGCTTCAGATAGGGTTGCGAGGCAGGAGCATTGACAAATCATCGCTTCCTCCTTCCAACCTGGTTTTTCTGATAGATGTATCAGGTTCTATGAACCAACCTGACAAACTCCCTCTGCTGAAATCGGCTTTCAGTTTACTCGTGAATGAACTGAGGCCTCAGGATCATGTAGCTGTTGTTGTTTATGCCGGTGCAGCCGGGCTGGTCCTTAAATCGACACCGGGTAACCGGAAAGAGGAAATACTGAGGGCAATAGATAATCTTGAGGCAGGCGGATCGACAGCCGGTGGGGCAGGTCTTCGGCTGGCATATAATGAAGCCGGCAGGAATTTCATTCCGGGTGGGAATAATAGAATAATCCTTGCCACTGATGGTGATTTTAACGTTGGTGAATCAAGTAACGGAGGGATGGAGAGACTCGTTGAGGAAGAACGAAAGAAGAACATATTCATTACTGTACTTGGCTTTGGAATGGGTAATATCAAGGATGATAAAATGGAAATAATAGCTGATAAAGGTAACGGCAATTACTCCTATATTGACAACCTTCAGGAAGCCCGCCGCGTCCTGGTACGTGAATTCGGAGGCACTCTATTCACTATAGCGAAGGATGTGAAGTTCCAGATTGAGTTTAATCCTTTCAGAGTGGAATCATACCGGCTTGTCGGTTATGAAAACCGGCTCCTGAATGATGAAGATTTTAATGATGACACCAAAGACGCCGGTGAGATGGGCTCAGGACACAGGGTTACTGCTCTCTATGAGATAGTTCCGGCAGGATCCGGGGAGCGCATGCCTTCTATCGATCCGTTAAAATACCAGCAGACAGCCAAAACAGAAAATAACAGATATTCTGATGAGATGCTTACTGTTAAAGTGCGTTACAAGGAGCCGGACGGAAATACAAGTAAAATGTTCGGGAAACCTGTCAGAGCATCCTCCGTTGATATTGGAAAGGCTTCTGAAAATATGAGATTTGCGGCTGCTGTTGCAGAATTCGGAATGATACTCAGAGATTCCGAGTTCATTGGGACAGCCACACTCCAGGGTGCTGCAAGACTTGCTGCATCAGCCAGGGGAGAAGACCCGGAGGGATATCGTGGTGAACTGATAAGGCTTATTTCTACTGCAAAAGATTTGAGAAATGTAGCCGAAAAAGAGATTATCCCAATTGATTAAGTCTTTCAGAGGTTTCTGAGATAATTGTCTATCTCACGTGCAGCTTTCCTTCCGGAAGCAATCGCGTTAACAACAAGACTTGCACCATTAACTGAGTCTCCGGCAGCAAACACCTTCGGGATGTTTGTTGCCAGAGACTTGTTTACGCGGATATTCTTCCGGTCATCAAGTTCGAGATTAAGATCGGTCACCAGTCCGTCAAGGACAGGGTTGACAAATCCGAGGGCAAGCAGAACAAGATCAGCTTCAATAACTCTTCTTGTACCTTCTACTGGTTTCATAACATACCTGCCGTTATTCTTTTCCCAGAGGACATCTTCAACTTCAGCTCCACGTGTTATCTTTCCATCGCCAACAAATCTGACAGTTGAGATGCTCCATAATCTCTCGCAGCCTTCTTCATGTGATGTTGAAGTTTTCAGTATTTTCCCGTAATAAGGCCAGGGATTATCAGGTGTACGGGTCAGTGGAGGCTTGGGAAGTATCTCTATTTGTGTCACTTTTGCAGCTTTCTGACGGATTGAAGTACCTACACAATCTGAGCCTGTATCGCCGCCGCCAATTACAAGAACCTTTTTCCCTTCAGCTTTAATAGGGTTGTCTGTCATGGGTAAGAGGCCTGCATTGACCCTGTTCTGTGAGGAAAGAAAGTCCATCGCAAAATGAATACCTTCAAATTCACTTCCTTCAACAGTTAGCTTACGAGGCTGACCAGCCCCGATTGCGATACAGATAGCATCATAATTATCAATCAGTTCCTTTGATGAGATATCTTTACCTGCAGTAATTCCTGTCCTGATTTCTACACCTTCACGGATCATCAGGTCCAGTCTCCTGTCGACAGTGGCTTTGCTTAGTTTAAAATCGGGGATTCCGAACCTTAGCAGTCCGCCAGCGAATTCGTCCTTTTCAAAAAGAGTAACCGAATGCCCTGCTTTGTTTAAGAGGTCCGCTGCAGCCATTCCGGAAGGTCCGCTGCCTATAACAGCTATTTTTTTACCTGTCCTTTTTTTGGGAGGCATCGGTTTGATATATCCTTCAGCAAATGCTCTCTCAACTATTGCCACCTCATTTTCGCGAATAGTGACCGGTTCGAGGTTAAGGTTCAGCACGCAGGCATGCTCGCAGCTTGCAGGACATATTCTCCCTGTGAATTCCGGAAAATTATTTGTCGCCTGTAGTCTTTCATAAGCTGCTTTCCAGTCGCCCCTGTAAAGGAGATCGTTCCATTCTGGTATCAGGTTATCCACAGGACAGGCCCAGTGGCAGAAGGGTATGCCGCAATCCATACAGCGTGATGCCTGCAGCATCCTGTCTTCACTGTTCAGTGTCTGTTCTACTTCGCTGAAGTCATATATTCTCTCATGAAGGGGCCTGTTCCCGGCTTCCTTTCTCTTAATTTTCAAAAATCCTGTTATGTCTCCCATTTTGATTTAAGTTTACTTTGCTGTCCTGTTCATTTTCCAGGATCATATTCCACATCCATTTCAACACTCGCTATCTTCTTTTTCAACTCTTCGAGTTTTTGTTCCTGAAGAACCTTTTTATAATCATAAGGTATTACCTTAATGAACATAGGAAGATATTTATCCGGATCATCCAGTATCATTTTTGCTTTTACACTTCCTGTGAATTCATAATGGCGCGTCAACAGGTTGTTGAGCTCATTTATATCACTAAGATCCTCAACGAGCGATAACTCAACCATTCCCATATTACAGTAATAATCGAAATTACCGGCCTCATTCAGTACAAAGGCTACTCCACCGCTCATTCCTGCTGCGAAGTTACTGCCGGTACGTCCTAGAACAATTACTCTTCCACCTGTCATATATTCACAGCAGTGGTTTCCGACACCTTCCACAACAGCTGTGGCCCCGCTGTTACGGACAGCGAATCGTTCGCCGGCAACGCCACATATATATATCTCGCCTGAGGTTGCGCCATACAGAACAGTATTTCCGATAATTATATTCTTATCCGGTTCAAAGACAGATCCAGGAGGTGGCACAACAATTATCCGTCCTCCTGAAAGCCCTTTTCCAAGATAATCGTTGGAGTCACCGGCAAGAAAAAGCTCAACGCCCGGGCAGAGGAAAGCACCGAAACTCTGTCCGGCCGATCCTGAGAACCTGCATTTTATTGTACCTTCAGGTAATCCGGCTGAACCATGAACAGAGGTGATCTTACCTGACAGCATTGCGCCCGTTGTCCTGTCAGTGTTCCTGATTGATTTATAGATCTCAACAGGTTGTTTTTCAGAAATTGCTTTCCGGGCTTCTGCTATCAATTCAATGTCAAGAACCTTATCGAGCTTGTATTCCTGCTTTTCCGTACATCGCATAGGATTATACGCAGATTCAACGGGAAGAGTCAGCAATCCTGAAAGATCAAGATTCTTTATTTTCCAGTGAGTCACTTCAGGATTACGCTCGAGAAGATCGAGTCTCCCGATTACTTCATCAAGGGTACGGAAACCCATCTCAGCAAGGTGTTCCCTGACATCTTCAGCAAGGAAACGGAAGAAGTTCATCAGGTATTCTGCCTTGCCGAGGAAGCGTTTTCTCAGTTCCGGATTCTGCGTAGCAATTCCTACCGGACAGGTGTTCAGGTGGCATTTTCTCATCATGACACACCCGAGAACGATCAGAGCACTTGAAGAGAACCCGAATTCCTCAGCTCCCATGAGTGCTGCAATAATTATATCTCTGCCGGTCTTCAACTGTCCGTCAGTCTGCAATTTAACCTTTCGGCGGAGGTTATTGATAACAAGTGTCTGCTGTGTTTCAGTAAGGCCAAGTTCCAGGGGGAGTCCGGCATGTTTGATCGATGACGAAGGACTGGCTCCTGTTCCACCCTCAAATCCGCTGATAGTTATCAGTTCGGCTCCTGCTTTTGTCACACCAGCAGCGATAGTACCCACACCGCTCTCGGACACGAGTTTGACACTTACTTTTGCTGAGGGATTTACATTTTTAAGATCGAAAATAAGTTGTGCAAGATCTTCAATAGAATAAATATCATGATGCGGAGGAGGGGAGATAAGGGTTATTCCCGGGATGGAATATCTGGTTTTGGCAATTATCCTGTCGACCTTATGTCCGGGCAATTGTCCCCCTTCGCCAGGTTTTGCACCCTGGGCAATTTTTATCTGTATCTCATCGGCGTTAACAAGGTATTCAGCAGTAACGCCAAAACGCCCGCTGGCAACCTGTTTTATAGAACTCCTGGTGCTTGTACCATCTTCGCGGAGCCTGAAGCGTTCAGGGTCTTCACCGCCTTCCCCTGTGTTACTTCTTCCTCCGATACGGTTCATGACTATAGCAAGAGTCTCATGAGCTTCACGACTGATTGAACCATACGACATTGCACCGGTAACAAAGCGTTTCATAATGTTCTCTGCCGGTTCCACTTCATCCAGAGGAACTGGCACAGGGTTCTTCCTGATCTGCAGCAGTCCTCTTATGAAACCGGGCTCTGCAGTATCCTTATTGACGAGCCTGCAGTACTCCCTGAATTTCTCCCTGTCACCTGTCCGGGTGCTCCACTGAAGAAGAGAAATGGATTCAGGATTCCACGCATGATGCTCGCCATGCTTACGGAATGAATAGACTCCTTCATTCAGTCTTTCACGGAAAGGCTCATCACTGAAGGCTCTTCTGTGAGGGATCAGTGTTTCCTCTGCGATCTCACTCAGACCAATGCCTCCGATACGGCTTATAGTGCCGGCGAAGTAAGTATCTATTACATCAGGATGAATCCCGACTGCTTCGAATATCTGTGATGATCTGTAGCTTCTCAGAGTGCTGATCCCCATCTTTGACATTATCTTAAGCAGGCCTTTATTGATGGAGTTTATAAAGTTCTCTTCAGCTTTCTGATAGTCTAGCTGGATAGTTTTTTCCTTTACAAGTCTTTCTATAACTGCAAAACACAAATATGGGTTGACAATACTTGCTCCGTACCCGAACAGTAGGGCAAAATGCATTACTTCGCGGGGCTCTGCAGACTCGATGACAAGATCGATCTGCATTCTCTTTCTTTTTCTGATCAGGTAATGGTGCACAGCAGAAACAGCGAGCAGCGATGGTATTGGAGCTTTATCATGACTTATGCCCCGGTCGGACAGAATAATATAATTCTTCCCTTCATCAACTGCCTTTTCAGAATCACGACAGAGCCTTTCTATTGCATCACGGAGGCCGTCAGTACCTCTTGACGCATCAAAATGCATCATTAGTGTGGCAGATGAAAAACCTTTATAACGAAGGTTTTTTACTATTTCAAAATAGGTATTGGAGATAACCGGATTTTTAAATCTTACCATTTTGACTTTGTCAGGCGATTCGTCAAGCAGGTTTTGCTGCAGTGATCCGAGGTAACCTGATAAAGTCATTACCAGTTCTTCCCTTATCGGATCTATTGGCGGGTTTGTGACCTGAGCAAAGAGCTGTTTAAAATAATCGAAAAGTCTGTATGGTTTATGCGAAAGGACTGCCAGAGGTGCGTCATTTCCCATTGAACCGGTAGGTTCCTTTCCGGTAGCAGCCATCTCTTTTATTATTCTGCTAATATCTTCGGCTGTGAAATTGAATGAAGTAATATATTTCTCATATTCGTCACCTATTCCGGGATTTACTATATGGCCTGTCTCGATCTTGTCAAGAGTCACCATATTCTCCTGGATCCACTTTTCATAGGGGAATTCGTTAGCCAGGCCGGCTTTCAGTTCATCATCATAATAGATCTTACCTTCATGAGTGTCGACAAGCAGCATCTTCCCGGGCTTCAACCTGCCCTTTTCCTTTATTTCCCTGGGTTGGAATGTTTGAACCCCCGTTTCAGATCCCATGACTATCAGGTCATTTGTTGTTATAAGGTATCTTGACGGGCGAAGGCCGTTCCTGTCGAGCATCCCCCCGATGTATCTGCCGTCTGAGAATATCAGGGAAGCAGGTCCGTCCCAGGGTTCCATGAATGTTGAATGGTAATGGTAGAACGCACGCAATTCAGGTGAGATCGGATTCTTGGCATTTATTGATTCAGGGATCAGTATCGACATTGCATAAGGAAGAGATTTACCACTCATCACGAGAAACTCCAGAACATTATCAAGAGATGCTGAATCACTTTTACCTGGTTCGATTATCGGATATATCTTTGACAGATCTCCAAGTTTATCTGATTTGAGTATCGATTCTCTTGCTTCCATCCACATTCTGTTTCCCCGGATAGTGTTTATCTCACCATTATGCCCGAGCATTCTGAATGGTTGAGCAAGATCCCACGAAGGGAAGGTATTTGTGCTGAATCTTGAATGGACGAGGGCAATGGCACTCTGCATCCTCCTGTCGGTAAGATCCCTGAAATATTCACCCAACTGGGTGGATGTCAGCATACCTTTATATACAAGTACTTTAGTTGACAGGCTTGGAATGTAGAAAAAGCTTTTTTGCCTGATATCCGATTCGCGGATAATCCTTTCAGCCTGTTTTCTGATTATATATAACCTGCGTTCAAGATCTTCCTGAGGCATGTCAGCTCCAAGAAGGATCTGCCTGATCTGAGGTTCTGATGCGAGAGATATCTCTCCAAGGACGCTGTTATCACACGGGACATCCCTGAAACCGATCAGATCTACTTTCTCTTTCTTTATTATTTCCAGCAGGATCCCGATGCATTTTTCTGCATCCTCCTTATTTTTAGGAAGGAAAAGCAATCCGGTCCCGAACTGACCTTCCGGAGGTAATGAAAATCCCTGAATGAGATAAAAGTCACGGGGTATCTGAATAAGCACTCCGGCTCCATCTCCTGTTTTACTGTCTGCGCCTTCGGCTCCTCTGTGAAGCATATTCCTGAGGATATCCAATCCCTGGCTTATTATGGAATGCGATTTTTTTCCTTTCAGATGGGCAACAAATCCGATTCCGCAACTGTCATGTTCAAATTCCTCCCTGTATAATCCATTGGAGAGAGGCCGTTCATTTTTCATCATTTTATTATCAAATTAAAAGACCGTTCTCAGTTTCTGATGAGAACGGTCGCCCCTAATTCTAAGCCATATACCATTCTCATTCGAAACATAAATTCCTTTTACGAGAAACAAATGATAATATGGTTCTTAATCTTTTCATTTTTAAATTCTGTGGCAAATATATAAAATATCTTACATTTTAAAGTTAAAAATTAAAAAAATATTAATATTATTAATTAAAATAACTTATAATGTATAAAATATATGATAAACTGCATTCCTTGTTAAATCATATTATTAAGACAAAATTACATGTTGCCGTCCTTATCATTCTGTATTTAAAATCAATACTATGTCGTCTTAATTTTACGGTGCAATAATAAGAAAAGTTATTAACAATTCTGATATTTCTTTAATCGTGTAGGAGGATAAAATTAAAATACGGATTATCAATATTATAATAAGAAAAAGGTACAGAGGCAGAGAGCATTCCGGAAATTGAAGAACACAAAGTTCAGGGAAATCAATTTTTAAAGCTTAAGTAGAATACTGATAAATCATTTTAACACGATCACTTCTGTTAAAAACTCAGATTTTCTTTTTGAATTGTTTACCTATTTTTGATTTTAATCACTTGTTGAACTAAATTCTATTAGCTATGTCACACGAAAAGGCAAAAGAACAGGCAAAAGTAAAAAAGAAACCTACAAAGACTTTAAAGGAAAAGAGAGCTGAAAAGAAAGCTAAAAAGGAAGGGAAGAAGTAGCCCCTTTCAGCTTCATAAAAAGAGTTCGGCAGCGATTAAGATACCTCACCCTGATGAGGGATGAGGTTATTGCTTTTACATGAACGGTACAGTTTTAGGTAATCTGTACCGTTTTTAATTTAATAAAGGAACCAGATGAATATTAATAAAAAAAGAAAGGGTGCCTTTTGAAGCACCCTTTGAAAATCTGAACTATAGTAAATTAAGCAATTTTTTTAACATTAACTGCATTAATACCTTTTTTGCCTTCAGCCAGCTCAAACGTAACTTCGTCGTTTTCTTTGATCTTGTCAATCAATCCGGAAACATGCACAAAATATTCATTTTCTGATTCTGCATCTTTTATAAATCCGAATCCTTTTGATACATTAAAAAATTTTACTGTTCCTTTGTTCATTGTATTGTGTTTTAAAATTTGGGCGAAATTAAACAAATAAATTAATAATATCAAAAAAATACCGGAATACCTTTAAATACAACCCATATCCCGCGGTGGGAAACCCACTTCCGGAAAAATATTGATACTTTTATCATTTATACATCTCAATAGTGTCCGTAATGAAAAGGTTACTTCTTATAGGTGCTCTCTTATTAATATTAATGGAATTAAATTTTCTATTTGCCCAGCCAGGATTGCTGACAAGGGCAGAGAGCTCAAATTTCACATCAACATCTGACTATAATGATGTAATGTCATTCATTAAAAGGCTTGATGATCTGTCGGGTAAGATAAGGATAGATACGATCGCTGAATCAGCGAATGGGATGTCAGTACCTCTTATAATAATCGGAGAACCTCTTCCACCTGAATCAGGGTTAAGACGGGATGATAACAGATTAGTCATTTACATACAAGCCAACATACACGCCGGCGAAGTTGAAGGAAAAGAAGCATCACTTATGTTTGCCCGTGATCTGTTGTCTGGCAAAGACCAATCCCTCTTAAAAGATCTGGTAATACTCATTTGTCCAAACCTCAATCCGGATGGTAATGAAAAAATAGATCCTCTTAACAGGGCTTATCAGAATGGACCTGTAAACGGAGTGGGAGTGAGGTATAACGGCCAGTATCTTGATCTGAACAGGGACGCTATGAAAGCTGAATCACCTGAGGTCAGGGGTGTTATAACAGAAGTCTTCAATAAATGGGATCCGGCTCTCTTTATGGATTGTCACACAACTAACGGATCCTATCATGTCGAACCTGTGACATTCACCTGGATGGCTAACCCTAACGGTGACAACTCCCTGATAAAGTATATGGAAAGGATCATGATGCCGGAAATCCATAGCACTCTCCTTAAAAAGTACAAAGTAGAAAACTGCTATTACGGAGAATTTGTTGACATGCTCGATTTTGATAAAGGATGGCTTTATGAAGCTGCAGAACCAAGATATATGACCAATTACTATGGATTGCGTAACAGACTTGCCATACTTAATGAGAATTATGTATATGCTGATTATGAATCACGTGTCAGAGGCTGCTACTATCTGATCAGAACAGTGGCAGAATATTGTGCAGCAAACAGAGATGCTATAAAGAAAATGCTTGAAACCGTTGACCAAAAGACTATTCTTAGAGGCATGAATCCATCACCTGCCGACTCATTTGCAATAGAATTCAAAGTAAGGCCTCTTTCCGAAAAAGCTACTATTAAAACTTTTGAAGCTGAACCGGATAACAATTCGGATGTATGGCCACCTTTCAGGAAAACAAACAGACAGGTAACTGTTAGTGTTCCATATCTTATTGATTATTACCCTGTTAAAAATGTTAAGTTTCCTTTTGCTTATCTTTTCACAGTAAACTCACCGGAAGTTCGAAGCCTTCTTAAATCGCAGGGCATTGTTCTCGAGAAGCTTTCCGGAAAATCAAAAATTGAAGTGGAAAGATTTGAAATTTCTGAACTTACAGCGCAATCAAGGTTAAACCAGGGGCATTATACAAATTCAGTCAGGGGCAGGTATATTAGGGAAACTAAAGAGTTCCCTTCCGGAACTTTAGTAATAAGGACTGCCCAGCCACTGGCAAACCTGGCGGCATATCTTCTTGAACCACAATCTGGGGACGGACTTCTGACATGGAACTTTCTGGACCGTTATATTGTTCCCCAGTGGGGAACGGGTTATAATACTTACCCGGTGTACAGAATTATTGAGCGGGCAGATATTAAAACAATGCCTTCAGATTAATAAATTAACATAATTTACACTTTTTGTATTTCATTTTATGATGCTGAAAGGCAGGATAATTATTCCTGTTTTTTATACCATTCTCGTGTTAATTTAATAACATTGCAAAAAATTAGATTTACCGGATCATTAATTCATAATTACAGAAAAAACAAAAAGGAAATGAGAAAATGGCGTGTGGAGGATTCCGCTGAGTTGTACAATATCAAAGGCTGGGGTGTCGATTATTTTTCAATTAATGATAAGGGGCACGTTACAGTAACCCCTCAAAAGGATGGTGCCACGGTTGACCTGAAAGAATTACTGAATGAATTGATGCTTATGGATGTCTCCACACCTGTACTGGTAAGGTTCCCTGATATACTTGATGATCGTATAGTAAACATTTCAAAATGCTTTAAGAAGGCATCAGAAGAATACGATTACAAGGCACAAAATTTTGTCATCTATCCGATAAAGGTAAACCAGATGAGGCCTGTTGTGGAGGAGATTGTCAGCCATGGGAAGAAATTCAATATCGGACTGGAAGCCGGTTCAAAGCCGGAACTGCATGCTGTGATAGCTATCAATACTGATCCTGAATCGTTGATAATCTGCAATGGTTATAAAGATGAAGACTATATTGAGCTGGCTCTCCTTGCTCAGAAAATGGGCAAAAGGATATTCCTTGTTGTTGAGAAGCTTAATGAGCTTAAACTCATAACGACAATCTCAAAGCGTCTTAAGGTTAAGCCAAACCTGGGGATCAGGATAAAACTTGCCAGTTCGGGGAGTGGTAAATGGGAAGATTCAGGAGGAGATATAAGCAAATTCGGACTGACATCAAGTGAACTTCTGGAGGCGATCGATTTCATCCAACGTAACAGGATGAGAGATTGTGTAAAGCTCATCCATTTCCATATAGGAAGCCAGGTAACAAAGATACGCAGGATAAAGACGGCGCTCCGGGAGGCTTCACAGTTCTATGTACAGTTACGCAAGCTGGGATTCAATGTTGAGTTTGTTGACATTGGAGGAGGACTCGGAGTCGATTACGACGGAACCGGTTCTTCTTACAGTGAAAGCAGTATGAACTATACTCTTCAGGAATATGTCAATGACTCGGTTAGCACCTTTGTGGATGCAAGCAACAAGAATAACATTCCTCATCCAAATGTAATAACCGAATCCGGGCGCTCTCTGACCGCCCATCATTCGGTACTGATCTTTGAGGTCCTTGAAACAGCAACACTGCCTTCCTGGAACAGTGAAGAAATTGTGAACGAGCAGGATCATGAACTGGTAAAGGAGCTTTTCAGCCTCTGGGATAATTTCAATCAGCAGAGGATGCTTGAGACATGGCATGATGCGCAACAGATAAGGGAAGAGGCACTGGACCGTTTCAGCCTGGGACTCATTGATCTCAAAACAAGAGCACAGATCGAATGCCTTTTCTGGTCGATAGCGCGGAAGGTCTACCAGATCGCGAGAACATCGAAACATGTCCCCGACGAACTGAAGCAGATATCAAAAATCCTTTCCGACAAATACTTCTGTAATTTCTCCCTTTTCCAGTCCCTTCCTGATGCATGGGCAATAGACCAGGTTTTTCCCATCATGCCTATCCACCGGTTGCACGAGGAACCGACCGTCTGGGCTACAATCCAGGACATGACCTGTGATTCAGATGGCAAAATCGATAATTTCATCTCAACAACCAATTACTCCCATCATATCCCTGTTCATCCGCTTAAACAACGTGAACCATATTTCCTGGGTGTATTCCTTGTCGGAGCTTACCAGGAGATACTTGGCGATCTTCATAACCTGTTCGGTGATACGAACGCCGTACATGTTTCAGTTGATGAGAATGGCTATAAGATAGATCAGGTGATAGATGGTGAGACAATAGCTGAAGTCCTTGATTATGTGCAGTATAATGCAAAAAGAATGGTCCGGACCGTGGAGTCCTGGGTTACTACATCCGTTAAGCAGGGGATAATCACTCTCGAGGAGGGAAAGGAATTCCTTTCCAATTACCGTTCGGGGTTGTACGGGTATACGTATCTGGAGTAGAGTCTGATAGTCTTAAAGTCTGATGGTCTAAGAGTCTGATAGTCTGTTGTCGGAGTGTCTGGTTGTTTTCCCGCAGATCTCGCAGATTTACGCAGATAGTAAAAGGTCTTGCAGTTCGGGCAGATCCAGGTCAGAACTCACATCTTCTTGCCCTTCGCTCCCTGCTCCCCGCCCCCTGCAACTAAATTAATTGGATAAATACTACCGTATATTATTTTTTTTCCTAAATTAGATTGTTCTATTTATCCCTTATGTGATAAACTATAAACCTTTTAACTGATTTACAACTATGAGTAATTCTACATTTGACTTCAATGTTTTTATTAAGGAATCCAAAGATGTCCTTACGAATCCTAAAGCCTACTTTTCAACAATGAAAACGACTGGAGGTATTGCTGAACCTTTGATCAAAGCAGGTATTTATGGTGTTGTTGCAGGAGTGATAGCTCTTATATGGGGCTTTCTTAAAATCGGTGGTATGACAGGCGGACTTTTCGGAGGCGCTGTAGGCGTAATGTTGTTTGTATGGTATATCATCGCTGCAATTATCGGCCTCTTTATCGGAGCAGTTATTCTACTCATTATTTCAGCTATCTGCAAAGGTAATACCGACTTTGAGGCCTGCGCAAGAGTAACAGCTTCTGCTATGGTAATTATGCCCATAAGTGCTCTGCTCAGTTTTATATCAGGATTGAACCTTACCGCTGGTTCTATTGTCGGATTGGCAGTTAATATTTACATGCTTTATCTGCTTTATCATGGCCTTGTAGAAGCCCTGAAAGCCAAACCGGATACAACAAAGATCGTTATGTATGTCCTCGCCGCTCTGCTGGTTCTGTTTTTTATAATCGGACTGGGTGCCAAGAGAAGAGCAAGCAAATTCATGGATGAGTTCAAGAACAGCGATCTCCAGGAAATGATAGAAAATGCCCAAAAGGATATTGAAGATTCTGTTGAAGAATAAGGATGTTTTAGTTATAAATATTCTCAGAAGCTGACTGAGAGGGTTGACTCCCGATTAGTCAGCTTGTTTTTTTGTAATTTTCGTTTGAATTTCAATCAGCATCGGAATAAACTTTTTCATAATTTTGTCTTAGTTGAGTAAAATGGTTAGGTTTTAAAACATGATTGATATGAAATATTTGGTATCCTTACTTTCAGTTTTTTTCATCTTTACGGGTGCATACACCCAGAAGGGAAATAAGAGCAACAGCCGCTGGAATAATTATGTTGCTGATGCAGACGCAATTCCACAGACCGATTTTCAATTCTTTAAAAAGGGCAATCTGTATTACCTCACCTCAAATGACGATAAGAATTTTTATGTTGACATAAGGGTTGAAGATACGGAAACTGAAGCCAGGATATTGAGGGAAGGCCTTGTCTTATGGATCAACTCTGATGGTAAATCAATGAAAAACAAAGGCATCCACTATCCTATGGGTACGGATAATGCAAGAAGACCCGGCATGAGAGGAGTGAATATGCCTGCTCAGACGGAATCAGGGGTTCCTAAAAGTCCTATCGCACAGGCTAACACAATAGAGCTGGTAGGATTTCCTGAAAATGAACAAAGATTTTTTCCTTCAGAAAATACCGATAATATAAGAGGTTCAGTGAAGTATAATGATCAGGGAATACTTTATTACAGACTCATCATTCCTGTTGACAAACTAAGCCTCATACCTGCTAAAAGTGGTAATGGTAAAATCCCGTTCACTTTGGGTATTGAAGTGGGGGCCCGGGTTATGATGATGATGGGTCCGGGTATGAGGCCCGGCGGTGGACCACCTTCAGGTGCATCTGCAGGAATACCGGCTGGAGGGGGAGGCAGACCCGGTGGTGGCGGACGAGGTGGTGCTCCCGCTGGTGGCGGTGGCATGCCTCCTGTTAATGGCGGAACACAAAACCCTGTACTGTGGATTAAAAATTTGGCATTAGCAACTAATTAATATCTGTATAATATCCAGATATACAGATAAATATAACTTCACTGCATGATAAAGAGCTGGGTCTTTTCCAGGAATGCCGTTGTAGTACTAATATACCGGATTATCATTGTATTATTCCTTTTTTCACTTTGCCGGATAGGTTTTTATATTTTTAATCTGAAAATGTTCCCTGGTATTAATGCCGGTGAATTCCTTTCCATTATGAGGGGAGGACTTGTATTCGATATCTCAGCAACAGTATATACTAACTTATTGTTCATACTATTACAGATCGTTCCTTTCGATTTCAGATATAACGGGACTTACCAGAAAGTATCAAAATACCTGTTTTTTATTACTAATGGTCTTGCATTGGCAATTAATTGCGCTGACTTTGTTTATTACAGGTTCGTATTGAAACGGGCAGCATTCGATATTTTCAAGACTTTCCGGAATGAATCCAATCTGCCAAAGCTGATTTTAAAGTTTATGCTTGATTACTGGCCTGTAACCCTTTTCGGGATATTATTATTGATAATGATGGTTTACCTTTATAACAGGGTAAAGCTTGTAAAACCTGAACCATCCAATAAAGTCATATATTATTCGGTGAATTTCCTTGCAATACCTTTATTTGCTGCTTTTGTAATAGGTGGCGCCAGGGGAGGACTGAATGACTCTATCCGTCCGATAACTATCAGTAATGCTGCCCGTTATGTTAATAATCCGCGAAATGTAGCAATTGTTTTAAACACACCGTTCAGCCTGATGAGGACATCCGGGAAAAAAGTCCTTGAGAAATATTCCTTCTTCGATGAGGAGAAGCTGAAGGAACTTTATAATCCCCACCATATTCCTGCTGGTGATAAACCATTCTCAGCAGATAATGTTGTTGTGATCATTCTGGAAAGTTTTTCCAGAGAATATATCGGTTCTTTGAACAGGGATCTTGATGGAGGAACTTACCAGGGCTACACCCCGTTCCTTGATTCACTCATAAGCGAAAGCCTTACTTTTGATGTATCACTGGCGAATGGCAAGAAATCGATTGATGCAATGCCATCAGTCCTCGCCTCTATACCTTCCCTCGAAACTCCCTATGTGATTTCTCACTATGCCAACAATGAAATAAACGGTCTGGCCTCTGTTCTTAAAAAGAAAGGTTATCATACTGCTTTTTATCATGGGGGCCCTGCCAGGTCAATGGGTTTCGATTCTTTTGCCAGGATGTCAGGCTTCGATAGTTATGTAGGATATGAGCAGTATCCACGCAATAAAGAGGATGTTGACGGGATGTGGGGGATTTGGGACGAACCTTTCCTGAAGTTTTTCGGGAAAGCCCTTGACAGTATTCCTGAACCATTCCTGGCAGCTGTTTTCACACTTTCATCACATCATCCATTCATTGTTCCGGACAAATATAAGAACACATTTAAAAAGGGACCGGTACCAATTGTTGAGGTAATAGGCTATTCTGATTACGCCTTAAGACAGTTCTTCAGAGAGGTATCCCGTTCCTCCTGGTTCAAAAACACTTTATTTGTTCTGACAGCCGATCATACAAATGAGTCGATACACAAGGAATTCCAGAACAATTTTGGATCGTTCTGCATACCAGTGATCCTGTATAAGCCCGGAAGTACACTAAAAGGAATGAAAAGCAGAATTGCTCAGCAGATAGATATAATGCCGACAATACTGAGCTTTCTGAATTTTGACGAAGAATATATAGCCTTCGGGAACAACCTTCTTGACGACTCATATGAATCCTTTGCCTTTAACACAAATGGCAGTAACTATCATCTGTATATGAAGGACCATATCCTTGAAATGGTGGATAATAAATCTGTCGGACTGTATAATTTTAAGACAGACAGATTCCTTGAAAAGAATCTGCTTGATTCAGAAACGGAGCTTGCAGTACAAATGGAGGAAAAGCTTAAAGCAATTATTCAGACATATAACTCACGACTTATTGATAACAACATGATTGTCAGGAAGTCCGACAATAATGTCGTAAGGTGATATGTTCAGAGTTTCCCAAGCTTTGAAAGGGCAGAATCAAGATCATCAGCGAAAAATACTGTCCGGCCTCTGTTACTCTCGCGGATGAAATCCTGCAGACTCCTGCTCTTGTATTTAGTAAAATCGCCAATTATAGCCAGCTTTACCTTGTAATTCGAGAATTTCTGGAGTATCTCACCGGCGATCTTTGTCTTCAGATCGAAAAAATCATTATTCAGGTTGCTCTCTCTGACAACGATCCTGTTACAGGAAGGTTCATCCAGGTTGGCAAAAAGTTCCAGCGCATCATCAGGTGTTGCAATCCGGATATTCTTATCTGTAATCTCAGCTATTTTGATATTATTATCAGTAGTATGGTATTTTATCATTGTCCTACAATCTTAATTAGTTTTCCCACCTGAACTTTATCAGTCAATTCCATATCATTCAGCAATGCAAGCTCGTCTCTCATCTCCTGTTTCACACCATAATATGCGAAAGCATCTGCGAGTGTTCCTGCTCTCTGGACTCTTCTGACCAGTAATTTGTTGGGCTTTACATTTATTTTTGACTGATCGGTAAGTCTTGCAAATGTTTTCATTGTAGATTCAAGAGGATTAAGATAAGCCGCAAAATCAGCCTCAGTGCTGACGCCGTGAAATACATAAAAGTAATTATCAAGCTGGATAAAATAGGAGAGGACCATATTAACTGCCTTGGCTCCTGTGTTCTGATCCTGCAAAACCTGTTGTGAGGTTGTTGTGATAGCTGGTAACCCGTTTACTGTAATACTCCTTCTTGACTGAAGGGTAAGTCCCAACTGAGCAATAGTGCTGTCAGCTGCAGCCTGCAGAGTTTTCTGCCCTGAAAGTGTAAATACCAGTAAGGCCTTCCCATCCTGCGGGGCCATGTTAACCTGTGTAGGCTGGTTCTGATACTGCCATCCGGCAGGATATGTAAATCTGAATTTTAATTCAGGGTGATAAAAGGTCGTTCCTTCCACGTATCCCTGTCTGGGATCTTCACCATAAACAATGCCGTCAATCATCTGAAGATAATTGTCAGCATTCACCTTCCAGCTGGCTGTTCCTGTCAGTTTTGACTGCCATTCAGTCGCGGTCTGGTTAACAGAGTTATAGCGGTCGCCCGGATCAGGATGGGTTGAAAGGAATGTAGGAACACCGCCCTCGCTTTCTGACATGTTCATCTTTTGAAGCACTCTGAAGAAATCAGCCATTTTATGGGCATCATAACCTATTTTGGATGAGTATTCCACACCAAGGGCATCAGCCTGCCGTTCATCGTCACGGCTGAATTTGAGGAATAAGAGCTGCATTCCCTGCATTGCTACTTCGGCATACTGTGCGAATTTTTCTGAGGCTATCATTCCGCCTATGAGAAGAAGCTGCCCGAGCTGCTGTTTGCTCATCTGACTTACTGAATGCCTCGCAGTAACGTGACCCATCTCGTGGCCTATAACACCGACAAGTTCTGCCTCATTATTCAGTTGTGCAAGTATACCACGTGTAAGATATATAAAACCTCCGGGAACTGCGAAGGCATTTACAACGGGCGAGTCAAGGATCTTTATATGATACTGAAGCTTCGGGCGATGAGAGATCAGACCCATTTCATTTGTTCTTGACTGAAGAAAAGACAGTATTTCATCATCTTTATATTCACCGAAAGTTGAAATGACCTGGGGATCATATGCGAGCCCCTGCTGCACTTCGTCAGCTTCAGACATTAACATTATCTGCCTCTTGCCAGTAACCGGATTTACTGCGCATGATACAACTGCTGCTATAACTGTGATTAATAGAGCTAAATTTATTAAAGCTGTAAGTCTTTTCATTTTTTTTAGATTTGAAATTACTCAGGTAAAAACGAACTTCTCAAAGATCGTAATAATATTTTCCAAAAAAAATACTTCAAATCATAAACTGATCATTGTTGATGACGCCATTATTAATCTGATATCTCCTTGTTTTTCAGATATTTGGTTTTCCGGTATTTCCTGAAAGTTTCCTGAAGAAGGTCCAGATACCAGGTAACCGGGGAGGAGACTGGAGTATCTCAATGATTTTCTGCTTCTCTTCCTGATCGCATTCAGCGGACCTGATATACTCCATGCTGAAGGAGAGTATGCTTCCGGCATATTCAGATCTTAACCTGCAGCAGCTTCCAACGATACCTTTGAACATTTTGATGAAACTAAAATATTCATCAGATACAATATCAATAAAGCCGGGAGGTATGAGATTTTTTATCAACCTGCCAAAGGGCGACATCCTGATAATGATCCTGTTCAGTTCTCTCTGATTCATAAGCATCGGCGGGAAGGTGTCGAAATACCAGAGAGATCCGTTATGCAGGGCATAATTCCGCAGAGTCGGGTGAAACCCGATCTCAGCCGTGTTCTTCCTGTTATTCCTGAATTTTAATGTCTCATCAAAAATGAGTCTGCAAAGACCCAGCATCTCATTTTCAGAGGATCTCTCCATTAAATACCTCAGCATTTCTTCTTTCTTGAATGCCTCCTGAATTATGATTATCTGATGCTTCCTCTTTGACTGAACTGCTTTGATGACTGTTTCAGGAATCCTTATCCCAAGCGACATCAATTCTCCCACGTAACTGTCATGATTCCGGATTATATAATTTACTGTCTTGTCATCTCTTACCGGAAAGTACTTTTTAATTATGAGTTCCTTTTCCTTGAATTTCAGGCGGAATGGCTTTGAGAAGAAACCAAGTTCAGAATCCCTTTCACTTCCGCTTACCTTTGCCAGCAACAGTGCCAGTTCACTATCTGAGATATCAAGCATAAAAAAATTATTTGATCATGACAATATTCAACTGGCTGGTCTTATTTCCTGTAGTATTCAAGCACATTCATGGCAAATCTTGCTGACACTGTGCCTGGTCCTCCCGCCATCTCTATACCAACTTCAATTGCTTCAATGATCTGCTCTTCAGAGGCTCCATTATCGAGTGCCTGTTTAATATGCCATTCCATGCACGATTCGCAGTTAATGGCGACAGAGATACCTATTGCTATCATTTCCTTGCATAACCTTCTGAGCGAACCATCCCGGTAAGTTTTTTGTTCCATATCAAGGAACGATTTAAAAACATCGGATTTTGAACTGTAAAATCCATTGGCTTTTTTCCTTGACTTAATAATGTTCTCTATTTTTTCTTTTTCGGCGAGTTCCATTTTAAAAAAATTAAATATTTTTTAGAGGATCAGTTTGTTTAATCATGGCCATAATGCTCCATGAGCATTTACATAGACCGAGTAGAGTGACTGGCTTGCGATCATGAACAGGCGGTTCCGTTTTGCGCCGCCGAAGCACAGATTGGCACATCCTTCGGGCAGACAAATTTTACCGATCATTTTCCCATCCGGGGCGTAGACATGTACACCATCATTACCTTCCCCGACTCCGCTTGCTGTGCACCATATATTGCCGTCGGTGTCGCAGCGGATCCCGTCGGATGGCTTTACACCTGTATCGCAGAACAGCCTTCCGTTTGTAAGCCTCTTGCCATCAACTACATCAAAAACCCTTATTGGTTGCGGTTTGCCTGAAGGCTGTCCCGTGTCAATAATATACAGCAGTTTTTCATCAGGCGAAAAGCACAACCCGTTAGGTTTGATAAAATCACCAGCAACTACCGTAGCCTCCCCGGTTGAAGGATCCAGACGGTAGACGTTTGTGGGAAGCTCGAAATCATCCAGGTGACCTTCATAGGCCGACATTATGCCATATCCCGGATCAGTAAACCAGATAGAACCGTTGGAATGTACCACTACATCATTGGGAGCATTCAGAGGCTTACCCTGGTACCGGTCCATCAATACAGTGATGGTCCCGTCATATTCAGTTCGGGTAATACGCTGAGTATCGTGTTCACAAGTGATCAGTCTTCCCTGGCGGTCCCGGGTGTTCCCGTTTGAGTTGTTTGAAGGCTGGCGGAAGACTGATACCTGACCATTATCTTCATTCCACCTCAATATCCTGTTATTAGGGATATCACTGAATAACAAGTATCTGCCGTCGCCGAACCAAACTGGTCCTTCACCCCACAATGCTCCCGTCCATAGTCTTTCTACCGGGGTATTCCAGATAAAGTACTTTTCAAAACGCTTGTCAAGGACCACGATTGAAGAATCGGGATATCTCTTCTGAGGCAGTCCGTCAGGATCCTTACCGGATCCAATTACCTTCGGGGCCACAAGTGCACCTGCAGCAACAGTTGCCGCCTTTCTTAAAAAGGTACGGCGTCCGGTAAATCCGAATTGACCGTCATTTCCGGATCTTTCAGGGTTATTTTTCTTCATAGTTAGCAATATTTTAGTTACCAGAATTGATTTAGAAATCTTGATTTACGAGCCAGGGAGCCTTATATCCAGGGGCTCTTTGTTTTGCTGAGGGTTCAGATGGAACGAAGCTTATGTCTATTTCACTGATATTGTTTTTATCAATCCTGTATAAGAGCGACTGATAGGGTTCGAAAATAAGATCAACTTTATATTCTTTCCCTCCGTATTTTATTTTAACATTAATAGTATCATTTTTCTCACAGAGGGATTGCCCGTATTCAAGCGGGAATTTGAGCCTTCGGGCTTTGGGATTCGGGAAAAAGATATAGAGTTCATCACCGTCCTTCCTGCACCAGTGAGCGGGGATCTGTATTCCTGAAATGAACGGGATAAGATCATCAGGTAACTGAGCCATAACATTTTCCGATCTTTTGATCTCATCTATCAACTCCCGGTAACCGGGCGAAGAAATTGCTCCGGGTTCACGGGGTTCCTTCTTTAAAATAATGTGTAATCCCCGGGAGGCCAGTTCAGCCAGACGTTTAACAACCTTAATGTCGAGATATTCCGCATCGACATACAATGCTTTGCACCGGGCATTACCCACATGAAGATTGCCATCAGCCACCGAAGCCTTATCCAGGAATTCGCTGTTGATCCAGACCGGGTTAAAACCTTCCAGTTCAGAAGGAAAATAAACATAGCGCATTTCATAATATCCCCATGCCCAGATAAATTGTTTTTCGACAGGCATTCTCCCGGCAGTCCAGGCATCTTCAGTTGGCAGGTAAACGGAAATATCCGAATAAGTTGAGCCTTTCTTCATATATGACGAAACTTTCCTGAGGTATCCATTGAAGCCTGGGATCTCTCCTGCCATCGCGCTTTCAGGGCCCACATGGGTAGTTGCATAGAAGCTGACAGTATCATATCCTTTCGGATTATGAGGTTTACCATGCCAGATGATATGATTTATGCCGTTTGCGAACAATGCATCCGCGACAAGTTTAAGATCTGCTGTCTGCTCCTTGCGCATGTAATCGGCCGGCCATCCGTACAGGCATGTAAATGTTTCAGATGATACTACATTCTTCCCGGACAATAATGCAGCAGAAGCTGGTATAGTGCAGAATTCCGGCTCAAAAAGCATTGATTCTCCCTCAGGTATGTCCATAAGGGCATATCCGGATATCAGATCGCATGGAGCGCCCGAGACCTGGCCTCTTGAAAGGACACCGGCAGCGTTAAGTGTAGAATCGAAATTATAATAGAACTTCAGCACTTTTTCTGATACAAGTGACATATAATCATAAAGGTGCCTACTGTTAACCGGATCATATATGGAATCCATAAATGGAGAGATATCATATCTGAATTTCCTGATGAAATCATCCTTAAAGCTGTCTGACCATAGCTTTTCGGTCTCGACCTCCCAGCTGTCGATAAAGTAAGCCTGGGGTAAAGATGTAGCAGGTCTGGGGAATGACTTTATCAGCCTTCCGAAATAGGGAAGGTAGTTTTGCGGGGTTAAATGGTCCACTACGTAACCGCTGACCGGGTGCTGCCAGGAACGCGTTATTTTCTGCCGCCAGTGAGGATCACCGTATCTCTGAGTGGCCTGGTCAAAAGGAACATAGCTGTCGCCGAAAGGCCAGAGAGTGCCAAAGGTGAGATCACAGCCCAGGCCAATGGAGTCTGCATATTTAACGGTATAATCAACTATTTTTGTCCATTCCGGACTGAGCCATTCCTGCCGGGGAGTGTAAGTAGTATCCTTTGGGTTAAACCGGTTCAGAGGGTAGACCCATGCTATTTCCACACCTCCGAATCCGTTTTCCTTTAACCAGTTGAGATTGTATCTCACATCATCTTCGGTGATCGTGGAAGCAAACCACCAGTATCTTGCATAGGGTCTGGAGTCGTCATTAAATGGTCTTACGGGTGATTCTTCTGAACAGGAGATAATTATCATCATCAATAAATATCCTGTTAAGATGTGATGTTTTTTCTTTAACATCCCGTAAAATTTAATTTTCAATAAAAATAACCAAAACTTTTTACCGGTATATTTGTTTCTTTTGATTGTTTACAAATATCAACGGATCATGAGGAAATTATTTCTAAATATACTGGCAGCCTTAGGCATTATATCCCTTACATCTGCAGTGCCAATACCGAAAGATGTGGTTCCGGTAAAGCCATTTGATAAGCAGAAATATCTTGGCAGATGGTACGAGATAGCCCGGATGGATTTCAGGTTCGAACGTAACCTCAATAATGTAACTGCAACATATTCATTAAGAGATGACGGTCAAATCAAAGTAGAGAACCGTGGCTATAATTATGTCACAAAAGAATGGAAGCAGGTTACCGGTAAGGCAAAACTGGCAGGAAAGCCAGATGAAGCTTCGCTCAAGGTTTCATTTTTCGGGCCTTTCTATTCAGCATATATTGTTATAGCTCTCGACAAAGATTATAAATATGCTCTTGTAGCAGGAGAAAGCCTGAAGTACCTCTGGATACTGGCACGGGAAAAAACAATTCCGGAAACAATAAAACAGGAATACCTTAAGAAAGCCGGTGATCTGGGTTACGATGTCTCAGCCTTAATATGGACAAAGCAAGATTAGACAATAATCTGCTGATTATTATAAGAAGGACATAAACTATTTCTCTTTTTCCGCCCTTTTGGCTACTATGGTATCAGTTCCGAATTCACCAACTTCCCTTGTGAAGTTGATTACGCCGTTTGTAAGTTTTCCTTTATAGGTGGCCCTTATCTTCCCGTCCATTATGTCCATCATTTCGACAAATGAAATGACCCCGCCTTCAAATTTTCCTTCAAGCATATCGGTCTCAATTTTCCGGCCTTCAATTATTCCGGTTATTTTTCCGGTCAGCTTTGTTCCTTCCTGCTTTATAACATAAGTATAATTCTGTATTCCGACAGGAGTATCGAATTCAGCTTTCCATGTGCCTGTAATATCATCTGCCATTTCAGCTGCCATAAGGGCAGGGGAGAACAACAGGGTAGCCAACGAAAAAAGGATAACAATTTTTTTGTTAAAATTCAGATTCTTAATAGTTTTCATTTTAGTTCAGATAATTTGTTAAACAGATTCTACGAAAGCGAATAAGCATACAAGATAGCTAAAATCCCTGTAATAAAGAATGATTTACGGCATAGTTTTAGGTTCAGCTATCCTTTGTAAATTATATTACCGGAGCAGGAATTTTCCCGGATTCCATCATTTGGCGGAATGAGTCCCTGTATTTCTGTAAATAGACTGTATCAAATTGGTCTTTCCCTATAATAAGCGGATTAGGTTCACCTTCTTTCCTGCTCCGGAGAGCGGCAAAATCTCTTTCCGATGAATGAAGCCACAAACCGACATCGCACCCGGCGTCAATCGCAATAGCTTTGAAATATTCAACAGATGATTTATAAAGTTTGGCTTCAGTGTCGGTTGGCCATACACCCCTTCCTCCCATGACACCTGCCATATGCTTCTCGCCATGTTCGTACACCGGGAAAATATACGACAGGCAGCCCGGACTGTGACCAGGAGTAGCAACAGCCTGCACATATGTATTCCCGATCTTTATTTTCATCCCGTCGTTAAGGAAAATATCCACTGATTCCGGCCTGGAACCGACGTAAACCCATTCCGGCGGTACACTCTGAAGCAAATTCCATCCGGTAAGGCTCATTGCCACTTTTGCACCGGGACAGACATTCTTTTTGAGATATCTTACTCCGCCATAATGGTCGAAATGTTCATGAGAAATAAAGATAACCTTTATATCAGAAGGATCAAGGCCGAGTTTCTTCATATCGGCAACCATCATTTCAGCATCGGTATCACCATTACCGGTATCGAGCATTATCAGACCATCGCCTGAATCTATTATGAATGCACCAACAACAGTTGTTCCTACGAAGTACAGGTTATCGAAAAGCTTAATTGGTTCAATAGATCTGTAGGGAGGACGATATCCAGGTGGTATTTCAGTCACTTCCCTGGAATAATCTGATAGTTTTGCAGCAGCTTCCGGCACTTTGAGAGATACTATGGCTTTATCAACTGTCAGGTACTCAGTCGTGATCCGTGAACAGCTAAGTGTTATGAATAATATCAGACTGCTTAAGAGAATTTTTTTTATCATTTTATTGTCGTTGTTAGTCTTATAGTCTAAGAGTCTAAGAGTCTGGGAGTCTCTTCGCCCCCTCGCCCCTTCATCCCTTCAACCTTTTCAGCCCTTCCATCTCATACCAGGTCACATGCATCCGGCGGCATCCAGTGGGCGTCCATACCTTCCCATTTAATATTACAACCGATCGGATTGGTAAGCGGGACCGATATCGGCATTCCTGAAGTAAGTTCACTGAGTGCCCTGTCGAGATCGTTGACAGTTGCGATGGCAGCATTTCTAGGGGTGTCGACTCCGCGGCCGGTGTAGACCAGTTGTCTATTTTCGTTGAAGACAAAGAAATGGGGGGTGCGTAATGCACCGAATTTCTTTGCTATACTCTGGTCCTTGTCGTAGAGATAGACCCACGGGAACCTGAATTTCTCCATTCTCTTCACCATGTTTGGAAAACTATCCTCCTCATAAGTCCTCTCACTGTTTGAATTGATACCCACGAACTTCACACCTTTTAAGGAGAACTTTTCAGCAGTGGCTCTTGTAACCTCATCTGAACCAATTACATAAGGACAATGGTTACAGGTGAAAAAGATCACAAGGAAGCGGAACTGACTGAAATCATCCAGTGAATACTTCTTCCCGTTAGTGGCAGGTAGGGTGAAATCCGGAGCTTTTTCTCCAATCTGTAATGTAAATGCCATTTTTAGTAGATATAATTATTTATCCTTTAATTATTTTCCTAATTTCAGTTTTGCCTGCTGAAACAACCCAAATATATAAATACCATCCGGAAAAACATCTATATCAACAGTAGTTTGACTGCTATTTGATTGTTACTTTTCCCTTACAGCTTCTGGCATGACGGGCAGTAATAAACTGCACCACCGAGATAAGCTTCCTTCCGTATTGTATCGCCACAGACAGGACAGGGTTTATTTGCTGTATTCTTTGACAAAAGGGTTTTATATTTTCCGCACTGTCCGAAGAGATCCCTTTCAGTGTCCCTTCCTCCCAGATCAGTCATATTTCCCAGTGTCAACTTAAGACTTTGAAAAAGCTTGTGCAGTTCAGAATCAGAAAATTTTGATTTCTTTCTCTTTGGATGGATACCGGCATTGAACAGTATGTCCTGAAGGACTCCGTTACCCAGTCCAGGGATCCTTTGTTCCGTAGCCAGCAACGCTTTTGCGGAAAGATCCCTTGATTCACCGTGCACGATCTTATTGAAATAAGCCTCGTTAAAGCCATCATCCAGAGGTGATATGCTTTCCAGACTTATTATATGATATTTATTGTCAAATCGTCCTTTATAAGCCCATATCAGTCCATACATCGCCACATTGAAAGAAATAAAGCTTTCATCATCAAAGGTAATCAGGAGCTGGTATTTGTCGGGAGCCTGTGATGCCGGCGGGTGATATCTAACGCTCGTCCCTTCGCCAATAGTGAGGGTTGTATCCTTATCAAAGCAGATATCAACAAACATCCCGTGTCCTTTGGCAGATATTATTTCTCTTCCTTCCAGAGTCCCTGCGTATCCTGCGGGATCGCCATTGAAAAAAGCAAATTTATGAGGACTTTTAGGTGAGAATACGGAAGTGACAATCTTCCCTTTCAACATACTGTCTGACTGGATACTTATTGTTTTCGATTCGGGAATTTCTAACATGGATGCAAGGATTTAAAGTTATTTACTAATTTCTTTTTCAGGAGTGAAAGTAATTCTTTAAATCTGATTTTTTCAGGATAACGCCTGAATTTTATCCGGATAAAGAGTCCCGCCTTTTGTAAGCCATGATACTCCAAAAGCTGCCAGGGCTGCGGTTTCAGTCCAGAACACGAATGTGGAATCAGGATGATCATCCTCAAAGTAAATGAAGAAGACAAGTATCGTGATCATACAGAGCATCATAACTGAACCGCAGATTATATAGATCCTGTTCCTTGCAAGTTTTCTTTTTGTCGGATTAGGCTTTTTCCTCGTGAAAATAAAAAAGGAGAATATCGATAGCACTATGAAAAAAAGTGAGGCGCATATGAAATGCATCTTTGCAGAGAGGTCATATGGTTTACTCTTATCTGTTGGAAAGAAGGCGATACCTAAAGCCAGTAAGCCGGCAAGATTGCCGGCAATATTGTCCCATTTAGTATATCCCCTGTAATAAAACAGAAAAAGTGCAATAGCACACATGGCACCCACAAATACATCTCTCATGCCTGTATAGTAATACTGACTGATATTTAAGGGGATCTTCTCCTCCTTAAAGATAAAAAGCACTCCGCCCAGGAGTACAAAAGGAAGCAGGATCCCTATCCAGCCGACGGCTTTACGCAGGGCCAGGTAAGAATATGTCTGATCGATAGGTTCCCTGGTTTGTTTCATGCTTTATATTATCAATAAGAATTCATGAGCGGGATCAGAAGAACAATATCAATAAGAGGGCCTGTTTACTGTAATTTTTATCATTTGTTTGGTTACGAAATACTGGAGTGATATAAGGGCAAGACCACCCAGGAGAATAATTAGTATTACCATGCTTTTTGTTACCTCAAAATTGAGATTTAACATCCCCTGCAATTCAAGGCCTATTGTTTTTTCCCGAAGAGCAATCACCGCTGTCGAGATGCAAATGAGCAGCATCACTGTTGTTGTAAAAAGTGTTACTTTTTTAGTCAATTGTTTTGATTGATCGGAAGGTAAATCCAGATGTTTGATCTTAAGACCATAATAATATCCTGCAACGATTCCCATCGACAGGTTGAAAACAGGAAAACCCATGAACATACCATACAGACCGATATTGTAGAAAAGGTACAATCCGATTAGGATCCAGACCGGAAGTTCAAGGACCTTTGCCTTTGTCTTATTAAGAAACAGAAGGTCAATAAGTATTCCGGCAGCCAATCCGGTAAAAATGAATATGAATACGTTCCAGCTCTGAAAAAAGAAGAACCAGATTGTAAAAAACACCATTATGAGAAACAGGGGACCAGCAGACCCTAACAACAAACCCAGGAGGAACTTGTCAAATCTTCTCATAGATTTTCTGACAGGCAATTATATCTTCTCACGTATCTCCTCCAGTCTTTTCCTGGAGTCAGGATCAAAGTTATAATGTTTTATGAGTTTCTCACAGGCATAATCGTTGCAATATGCACAGTTTTCAAGTTTTCTTTCAATTGCACACAACCTTATCCCGCAACCTGCTATCATTTTATATTTTGTTTTTTTTAATGTTCGACAAATTGAGGCCCGCTGACCGGATTGAGTATTATTTTTACTCATTTTATAAACAATTAGGATTTTTATGCGTATAATTATAATATAGGGTCACCACAAAAAGCTCTCCTTTTGCATGTCCTGCAGAATTTTCCCATCCATACCTCATCGAACTGATCCATTATGGCTTTAACTGTTTCGGGGTCAGTTGTGATGAATCCTGCCTCGAAATTACGTGTATTCTCTCCTTTGATTCCCAGTCCCGCCCCGGTGAGATTAGCGGAACCGGAATAAGCAAATCTGCCATCAATAATAATATGCTTGAAATGGACCCTCGGACAAATCTGTCTTTCAATATTATCCCATAGCATTGGATATTTATCAAAGGTTTTCCTGAAGTTAGGGCCGGGTTCTTTTGCATGGAGAAGCCTGACAGCAACTTTTTTCCTTACCAAAGCATCCAGAACAGATAAAAAGGAATTCATACTCCCCCTGGTGTGAACATGAAGGTCTTTCATATCCGATGTTCCGATCCAAACAAAAGACTTTGCACCAGCTACAGGTTCAATTGCCTCCTTATACAATTGTTCGTTAGTTATAAATCTTATGCTCATAGTTCAAACCTTAATCCGCTCACCTGTCACCGCTCATTGCTCACCTCTCATTGCTTTGATCTGCACCGATCTGCGTAATCAGCGGGAAAATGTTTTTCATTTCCAGCAGTTAAGCGCAGAAAAAATCTCACCGTTCACTTTATACAAACATCCCCCTTGACCCCCTTCAAAGGGGGAATAAGAGAAC